>OJJT01000037.1_pt1 | contig 116208 bp, 88 predicted proteins | sample 1596281 | NCBI WGS metagenome assembly OJJT01 (sample SAMEA4350145, study PRJEB24818) | metagenome | biome: human; feature: gut; material: faeces | place: Denmark | collected 2013-09
TAAGATTTGTCTTCTATAATATTTTTTGTCCATTTTTCTTTGTTTTTTATTTTTTTTTGTTTTTTTTTTTTTCAAGCAGAAGACGGCATACGAGATTTCTGCCTGTCTCGTGGGCTCGGAGATGTGTATAAGAGACAGTACCTGGACCATGGAAAAGGGCTTGGTCACATAATCGTCAGCGCCCAGGCCCAGCCCAAGCGTGATATCGGAATCCGTATCTTTTGCAGACATAATGATAATCGGCACCGTACTTTGGGCACGGATTTGCTGCAGCACATCCATGCCGCTGATTTTTGGCAGCATCAGATCAAGGAGAACAAGATCGCAGGTTTCCTGCCTGAATTTGCTGCAGGCCTCTTCCCCGTCATTGGCGGTGATAATTTCAAAATTTTCTTTTTCCAGAAATTTTTTCAGCATTCCGCAGATTTCCGGATCATCTTCAACCAGTAATAGCTTCATCAGATTCTTCTCCCCTGCCTGTTCTTTGTCCGTAGTTTGTTTCTGCCGGTCCGGCTTTTATTATAGTACATTCCGGGATACTTTACAAATAAGCAGATACTGTAATAAATACCCAGCTTTGGCACATACGGCTCACTCCGAGGGCGGCAGCGATTCTGATACCCGCAGGACGGCGCAGGTTCCCATTCCGTTTGTGCTGCGGTAGGACAGCCCATAGCCGGGGCCATAGTAAAGGCAGACTCTCTGATGTACGTTTTTCACCCCATAGCCCCGGCTGTCTGCGCTGAGGATATGGGTGCATTCCTCCTCAGGCATTCCGCAGCCGTTGTCCATCACCTTGAAAACGATATCCTCCCCTTCCCGGTAACAGGAAACGGAGATAACCCCTTTTCCGGGAGTTTCCTTGTGATCAAGACCATGGATGATGGCATTTTCCGCAAGCGGCTGCAGAAGGAGATTCAGGATGGGGAAGGAGAGGACATCCCCGGCAATATCATAGGTTACATCAAAGGAATCGGAATGCATCATCCGCTGGATAGAAATATAGGCCTTTGTATTTTCCAGTTCGGATTCCACAGTGGTGATGCTGCTTCCTTTGTTCAGCATGGTCCGGTAAAAGGTGGAAAGCAGCCTTGCCATCTGGCTGATGTCCTGCTGTCCGGCCATGATGGCCTTCCCATTGATCAGGGACAGGGAATTATACAGAAAGTGGGGATTGATCTGGGACTGCAGAATTTTCAGCTCATATTTCTGCTGTGCAATTTTCGCCCGCAGCACTTCGTTGACCAGGTGGTTTAAATTGGCGGTCATTTTGCGGAAGGCCTCAATGAGGCGGCCCACCTCGTCCGTACTGTCTGAGGTGATGGTAAATTCATAATTGCCGGACTCCACCTTGGCGATATAGGAGGAGAGCTGTTCCAGCGGATGCACCACCAGCCTGGACAGTCCGGCGCTGGTACAGGAAACGAGAAGAATGCACACCAGGATCATGAAAAGCACGATATAGGTAATCTGCCGGATGGCCGCCGCCGCTTCTTCCACAGGACGGTACAGGTAAAGCCTCCAGTCCGTATCCTTCAGCGCGCTGCTTTCCACAAGATAATCCCGGGAAATACCCTCCTGGGTCAGAGTTCCGCTGTCAGGCACGTCCGCCGCTGCTTCCCCGGAAATATTCGTAAACCGGAACAGGCTTTCTCCCTCCGCCGAAGCCATGAGAAAACCATAATTATCCTCAAACAGGCTGTCCGCCGTATCCAGGGCGGAGGCCAGATCAATTGTCATGCAGAGGATATTGGTATAGGGAACGTATTTATAATAGAACTGGCACAGCAGGAGAATGCTCCGCCCGTCCTCTGAAATCTGGAAAAAGGGCGCCGTGGAGCGGCACGCCTGATCAAACCAGGCCTCCCCTGCAGCCTCTTCCAGCGGCCGCAGTACGTTCCCGTGAGGATTCATATGGTTATCCGTGTAAACGCTGATGGAAGTAATATCCCTGTTCAGGGAACGCACGGTGAGAAACATGGGATCAATGACGTCACGATACGCCAGATACATATCCACATTGGTTTCATAATCCTTTGACAGGGATGTACGGATGCCTTCATTCCAGCAGATGAGATTGAGGGCGGAAAGATAGGATTCCAGCTTATAATTCAGATGATCCGTTTCCTGGCGGAGCGTTTCCCGCAGCGCCAGGGATTCCCGTTCCAGCATGAGACTGCGCATCTGCCCATAGGAAAAGATACCCAGGAGAATCACAGGGATCAGGCTGATTGCCAGACTGATCCCCGTGATTTTTTTGCGGAAGCCCATATTTTTTATACGGTGAAGAATTTTTGCGTACATAGAATTCCTCCTGTTTTCAGGCGCGTTCCGTTCCCTGCCGGAAACGGTCGGGCGTGGTTCCGTAGATTTCCTGGAAGGTTTTGCAGAAATAAGAGGGATTGGGGTATCCCACCGCCTGACTGATGTCGGACACCTTCATGTTGGTGTCAAGCAGCAGCTCACAGGCCTTTTCCATGCGCACCCTGCGGATATATTTGTTGAGATTGCAGCCGGTGGACTGGGTAAAAATATTGCTCAGGTACTTGGGATTCAGGTACACCAGATCCGCCAGCAGGTTCAGGCTGAGATCCTCGGCGTAATGCAGGTGGATATACTGCTTTACCTGATGGACCGCATAATTGGGCGCATCCAGCTCCTGCCGGATAGAAGCGGCCGCCATGTCCAGATAGCGTTCTATCAGCTCCACGATATCGGAAAAATGTCGGAAGGTATAGATTTCCCGCACCGCCTTCTGAAAATCCTCCTCCGTCTGCTCCGGCGCAGCGTCCATAAGTAACTGCAGCAGAGTAGTGCAGATATAGCGGATATAAATATGGGACAGGTTCGGCGTATCCCGGTATTTATGCAGAAGCTCCCGAACCTGCGCCGTCAGCTTTTCCGGCTGCTTCAGCTTAATTGCAAGCTCTATGCTCCGCAGAAGCAGCGTATCAGCCGCCGCGGAGGCATTTTCAGAAATCGTCTCCCCGGAAGGCATCACTTCCCCCCGGAAACGTGTCTCAATATACTCCTCAGACTGTGTGAATTCTATCTTCTGCGAATCCAGCCGCTTTACGATTTCATTTAACGATTTATCAAACTCCTCCGGACTCACCGGCTTCAGGATATAATTCACCGCCCGCAGCGAAAGCGCATTCTTTACATATTCAAAATCATCATACCCGCTGAAAAAAAGAATCTCCGTATCCGGATAAAGCTTTTTGGCTTCAGTAGCCAGCTCAATCCCATTCAAAAAAGGCATCTGAATATCCGACAAAAGAATATCCACACGGCCCCGCTGCAAAACAGACAACGCTTCCCGCCCATTAGAGGCCTCCAAAATATGAAAACTCTCCGGATAACTCTTCAAAAGAAAAACTATCAAAGCCCTCTCATCCGCCTCATCATCCGCAATCAACAAAGTATACATAAAGCTTCACCCTTTCAAAATTTGTTAAATGGAGGCTTTGCCGATGCTGTGGGCTTTGCTGTGCCCTATCCGCTGTCCGGTGTGGCCGGCCGCTTTCCTTTCCGCCGGGGGCTGAGGGGTTTTTTATGTGGTCCGTCAGGCCGGGCACAGCAAAGCCCACAGCATCGGCAAACCTTTCATTAGCTAATTTGCATGGTTGAAGTATACCATGACTGAGTTTTGTATACAATGTCCCTAAAAAAAGAACTGTAAAAAATATCATGAAAATGGAAATCGTTTTATTTACCTGGCGGGGGAGGATGCCGTATACTTGTTACATCAGCAGGAGCGGCCGCTCTGTGAGGGAAATACACAAACTTAGCATAGTAAACCGGGAGGTTTTGAGATGAAGAACGGATTTTGGAAAAAAATGATGTCAGTTACGCTTGCTTTCGCCATGATGGCATCTGTATCTGCCTGTTCGGCAAAAAGTGAGGAAACAGGGGCAACGGAGACGGGAAGCGGGGCCGCCGCGGACACAGAAGCGGTTACGATAATGATGGGAAGGCAGACACTGCAGAATCCCAAACTGCCGGAAGGCGATACCTATGAAAATAATGCTTACACCAGAATGCTGGAGGATAAGCTGAATGTAAAAATTGTGGATGAATTTGAAGCCAACGGGGACGATTACGACAGGCAGGTGTCCCTTGCCCTTTCCGCCGGGGATATCCCGGATATCATGAAGGTGACGACACTGGATGAGCTGCAGGAGCTGTACGAAAACGACCTGATAGCGGATCTGACGGGAAGCTATGAGAGCCATGCCAGCGATTATCTGAAAGGGATTTATGATTCCTATGGCGGCAGAGCGCTGGAAAATGTGACCTTTGACGGGAAAATCATGGCGCTTCCGGGCACCAATGCGGACTCCGGCCCCAGTATTGTCTGGATCAGAAGCGACTGGATGGATTCTCTGGGCATCACAATTGATGAGGATGGAAACGGCTGCATTACCATAGATGAGCTGGAAATGGTAGCAAAGGAATTCGTGGATAAAAATCCTGGAAACGCGGAAAATGTGGTGGGCATTGCCCTGGCCTCCTGGCTGACAAGCGGTGATCCTGACGGAACCTACAGCATGAATTCCCTGGCCTATGCCATGGGCGCTTTCCCCAAAACCTGGTATGAAAAGGACGGCGGAATCATTTATGGTTCTACAACGGAGGAAATGAAGAACGCCCTTTCCACCGCTGCCGGCTGGTACCGCGATGGAATCCTGGATCCTCAGGTGGGTACAAGAACCTGGGATGATATCACCGCGCTGCTTGCCAACGGACAGACAGGTATCGCCTTTGGCACCTGGCATATTCCGGACTGGCTTCTGAACAATGTGTATGCATTGAATAAGGACGCTTCCTTCCAGGCGTATGCGCTTGAGGATGCAAACGGAAAAGTAAACTGTAAGCATAACGACGCCACAAACGGCTATATGGTGGTAAGCAAGGAATTTGCCCATCCGGAACTGGCTGTAGAAATTGCCAATCTGTTTTACGATGAGCTGGCCAATTCCTCTTCCGTTGCAGAGGAATTCCCCGAGGTGGCTAAATATATGGAGGATGGTGTGGACGGATCCACCAGGCCCTTTAATATTGAAGTAAATTCCTATACCTCCCTTTTGGACGATTATAAGGATCTGAAGCAGTGCCTGGATGGTGAAATCACCGTAGAGGAAATCCACAGTGCGGAGCAGAGGACCAATGCTGCGGTAATCGGGGCTTATCTGGAAGGAACGGAGGATGCCACGGGCTGGGCGAAGTACCATTCCCGCATGAAGGGCGTAAATCTGATTTATGAACTGACTGAACAGGATCTGTTTTCCTGGCTGACGCCCGTATTCCCTCAGACAACCCCCACCATGGAAACCAACTGGGCCAACCTGGAGAAGCTGGAGGAGGAAACCTTCATTAAAATAGTTACCGGTGTAGAAGACGTGGAAACCGGCTTTGCGCAGTTCGTGGAAAACTGGAACGCGCAGGGCGGCGCACAGATAATTGACGAAATCGCAGCGCAGGAACGGTAAAACGGCGTTTGACGGCCATGCCTGCGGGAAATGCCTGCAGCATGGCCGTTTTCCATCCCAAAGGAGAATTTTTATGAAAACAGAAAGAAAGAAAACCTCCCGGAGGCAGGTGAAAAGGCGCTCCAATGCGGCATATCATCTTATGATGTTTCCGGGGCTCTTTTTCCTGATATTATTCAGCTACATTCCCATGGTGGGAATTCTCATGGCTTTTCAGGACTTCGTCCCGGCAAAGGGGCTGTTCGGTTCGGATTTTGTGGGCCTGAAGCATTTTATTTATATGATACATCTGCCCGATATCGGTAAAATCATCCGCAATACGCTGGTAATTGCCCTGGGTAAAATCCTGCTGGGCACCGTGATGGCCATTGCCTTTTCCATTCTTCTAAATGAAATACGGATTAAATTCCTGAAAAAAACGGTGCAGACCGTGGTTTACCTGCCCCATTTCCTTTCCTGGGTGGTCCTGGCAAGCGTGGTGGTCAACCTGTTCAGCCTGGACGGATCCGTAAACCAGCTGCTGGCAGGCTTTGGCATGGATAAAATCAATTTTCTGGGAAGCAACCAGACCTTTCAGGGACTGATTATCGGGACGGACATATGGAAGGAATTCGGATACAGCTCCGTGGTCTATCTGGCTGCCATCACCTCCATTGATCCGGGCCTCCATGAAGCGGCGGCCATCGACGGCGCCTCCTGGTGGAAACGTGTATGGAATGTGACAATACCGGGCATGCTGCCCATCATCCTGCTTATGGCGGCGATGAACCTGACAGGCATCCTGAGCGCGGGCTTTGATCAGATTTATAACCTGTATTCCCCCATTGTATATGAAACAGGGGACGTACTGGATACCTATGTTTACCGTATCGGCCTTGTGGGAAGACAGTACAGCTTCGGTGCCGCAGTGGGCCTGTGCCGTTCCGCGGTGGGAATGATTCTTCTGCTTACGGCAAACGGCGTGACCAAAAAAATGACAGGGCAGAAAATTTTTTAACGTTCGGCGCACTGAGCGCAGAAGTGAGGTTAACATGATCGATAATAAAAGTGTACATTCTAAAATACGAATTGCCGTAATCCATGCGCTGGTCATTTTATCCGGGCTGGCCTGCCTGCTGCCCCTTTGGAACATAGTGGCCATCTCCTTGAGCGGGAGCGCGGCGGTGACGGCGAACAAGGTGGGGCTGCTGCCGGTGGGTTTTACGGTGAGCGCCTATAAAAAAATCCTGGAGGACGGGCAGTTCTGGCGTTCCTTCGGCATTTCCGTCATCCGGGTGATCCTGGCGCTGTTTTTGAACCTGGCGGTTACCGTGCCCATGGCTTATCCGCTGACCAAAAGCAAGCGTGAATTTTCTGCCAGGAACTTCTATATGAACCTGCTGATATTTGCCATGCTGTTTAACGGCGGAATGATCCCCACCTTTATTCTGGTAAAAAATCTGGGGCTGCTCAACAGCATCTGGGCGCTGGTGCTGCCGGGAGCGCTTCCTATATTTAATGTCATCCTGCTGATGAACTTTTTCCTGGGAATCCCCAAGTCCCTGGAAGAAGCGGCGGTGATTGACGGCGCGGGGCCGATGACGGTTCTGCTTAAAATTATGATTCCCTGTGCCAAGCCCTGCCTGGCCACCATTTCGCTGTTCAGTATTGTGGGAAGCTGGAACGATTTTTTCAGCGGGCTGATTTACATACAGAAAATAAACAAGTATCCTATTATGACCTATATCCAGTCTTTGAGCGTGGATATCCAGGAGCTGCTCAAAAACGGCGCCGGGAGCAGCGCTCTTGAAAATGTGACGGAATTATCCAACAGAAACCTGAATGCGGCCAAGATCGTGGTGGCGGTGGTTCCGCTCCTGCTGATTTATCCTTTTCTGCAGAAATATCTGATTACGGGAATCGTTATGGGGTCCGTGAAGGAGTAGCGGTATATTGATAATTTCTTTCAAACTGTTTATTTCTGCGGTATCGCAGGCTTTCCTGTGATATGCGGGAGGGTTATTTGTGCCGCCGCCTGGCGGTGGAACGGAGATTACAATGAAAATTTCAGGAAAAAGGATGTGTCTGGCTTTATGTATCGCGGGCCTGGGAATCCTGGGAACGGCAGCCGGCGTAATATATGCGCAGGCTGCCGGCGCCTTTGCGGCGGGCGATATTACGCTTCTGATTGCAGGAACCGATAAAGCACGTTATGCGCCGGGAGATACGGTCAGGCTGGAGGCCGCTGTGGAAAATACGACGGACAGACGGTTCCGGAGCGGAACGCTTGAGATGAGGGTTTTCCATCTGGAGGAGGAGATTTTTTCCTCGCAGCAGGAAATTGTGCTGGATAAAGGGGAAAAGAGAAAGCTTTCTCTGGAATGGCAGCCGCCGGAAACGGATTTTCAGGGTTATGTAATCAGCCTGGAAATAACGGACGGCAAGGAGCGGCATATTACACAGGATACCATAGGCGCGGATGTATCCTCCAGCTGGGTCAAATTCCCCAGGTACGGCTATGTGTGCAGCTATGAGGAGAAGGAAGAGGCGGCGGAAAAAATCGCGTTGATGAACAGGTATCATATCAACGCCATCGAATACTATGATTGGCAGGCGCTGCACCACCAGCCGCTGCCGCAGGAGTACACAGGCGGGGCGGCGGAAGGCTGGGAGGACTGGTCGGGCCGGAGAATATACGCAGATACCATAAAAGATTACATACGGGCCGCGAAGGAAAGGGGCATGGTGAACATGACCTATAACATGATCTATGCGGGAACCGACAGCTTTTTTACGGATGCGGCGGGGAATCCTGCGGCAGCGGAAGACTGGAAGCTTTATTTTGCGCCGGACAATGACCGGGGAGAGGGAGAATTCTCATTTCAGATGGGAGCCTCCCCTTCCGGAAACGGCAGCCTGTATTTTATGAATCCGTTGAACCCGGACTGGCAGGAATGGCTGTTTGCCCAGGAAAACCGGATATTTCAGTATCTGGATTTTGACGGCTGGCACGGGGATACGGTGGGCGAGTGGGGAAAAATGACGGATACAGAAGGGAATCCCCTCGGAACCGATGAAAAGGGAGAGCCTGTCTGGTACGTGAAGGATACCTACCGTCAGTTCCTGAACGCGGCCAAGGAAGCGCTGGGGGATAAATATCTGTCCTTTAACCCGGTGGGCGGCCAGGGCATTGAACAGGCGAATACCAGCCGGGCGGATGTTCTCTATACGGAGTTCTGGCCCTGGGATCAGGATCGGGAGGGCATTGCTTATAATACCTATAGCGCGCTGGCGGGTGAGGTTGAGCGCACCATGGAGGAAAGCAGGCCCTTTTCCATGGACGGAAAAGGAAAATCACTGGTGGTAAAAGCCTATATCAACTATTACAAAACTGTGGGATCTATGAACGCCCCGGCAGTGCTGCTGTGTGACGCGGCGGTTTATGTGGCCGGAGGCTCCCGGCTGGAGCTGGGAAACGGTGACTCAATGCTGCATGTGGAATACTATCCGGATGACAAAATCCCGATGGATGATACACTGAAGGCATCCATGCGCCGGATGGCCGATTTTGTGACCGCCTATGAAAACCTGCTGCGGGACGGGCAGACCCGGATACAAAGAACGGTGGAAATCCAGGGAACGCCCGTGAGCGCACAGGGGGAAAGCGATGCCGTGTGGGCTTATACAAAAGCGGATGAAGCATACGAAATCCTGCATCTCATCAATCTCTGCGGAACCGACAATGAATGGCGCGACGAGCGGGGGAAAAAGGCTGCGCCGCTTCTCCTGAACGGGCTGCGGGTAAAATACTATACGCCGGAAGAAATCACCGGCATCTGGCTGGCTTCCCCGGATGAGGAAAGCGCCGTCAGCACTTCTCTTATTTTTGAAAAAGGGGAGGATGACAATGGCAGGTATCTGGAATTTGAGGTGCCTTCGCTTCAATATTGGGATCTTTTATATATGAAGAAACAGGAAAGGTGACTGAAGCAGTATGGATAATGGAGTTATGGACAGTAATATTACAGATGCCCCGGAGTATCTGGATCAGCTTATCGTATATGAAATAGCAACCAAAAATTTCACATCCCCCACGGGCCCCGAATCAGGGACCTTCGCATCCCTGGAGGAGAAGCTGCCCTATCTGGAGGAGCTGGGGATTAACGGTATCTGGCTCAGCGGGCATCAGCTTTGCAGGGAAGGACATTTTTATAATATCTGGTCGGAATATGCCTGCATACGCCCCGACAGAATCGATCCCACCCTGGGAACGGAGGAGGATTTCAGACGCCTGGTACAAAACGCGCACAGCCGCGGAATCCGGGTATTCCTGGATGTGATAACCCATGGGGTGATGAAGGACAGCCCGCTGGTTCAGGAGCATCCTGACTGGTTTGCCGGGGAATCCTGGGGAATGAAGGATTATGACTGGTACGGAAACCATCCGGATTTGGATGCATGGTGGATAAATACCTGGCTTTGGTACGTCCGGGAATTCGGCGTGGACGGCTTCCGTCTGGATGTGGCCCATTACCGCAATGACCTTTGGGCGCAGATCAGAAAAGGAGCGGCCGATTTTGGAAAGAAGATCCTCATTATAGCGGAAAGCGGTCCTGCTATCCGCGGAGTGACCGATATCCTGCAGCATGGGGAGGTGATCTCCCACAATTACGGGCTGAACCGGTCGCACCGCATGCTGTATGACGCCGCCGGATACTGCGCGGACAGGCAGACGCGGGCGAATGAACGCTATCAGGTAAAAATTTTTTATGAAGACGGCACCGTACAGGACAGCAGCAGGAACCATTGGCATCAGCCGGAAAAGGTCCCTGAGGTGATAGAGGAAGGAGCCTGTACGAGGACGGAGGAAGGAGCGGCTTCGGCAGCCTGGCAGGTGCAGACGGGCCGTCTGCGCGTGGAAAATATTTACGGGGAAAAAGCCGTCCGTAACATACAGATCGCAGACAATCAGGGACAGCTCTGGAACAGTAACAGAGAAGGAGTCCTGGAGGTAGACTATACGGTTTCCGTTCAGAAGAAGAAAAACGGACTGCTCCTGGAATTCCCGCTGCGGATACAGGATGGGCAGCGCCTGTCAATCCAGTTAAGCTGCCATGACGGCGGCTGGGTTGGCTTCCCAGGAGAGGAAAACCCCTATTGTGCCCAGGGCAGCCGCTATCTTGCCGGCTATACCACGCTGCTGGCGCCGGGGGTACCGGTTTTTATGTCAGGAGAGGAGTTTAATGCCGATTACAGGCCGCTGCCGCAGCTTTCCCCCGGACTGTTCGGCGGGGAACCCTTTGGAAAAGGGCGTTGGCTGTATGGAAGCTGGATCGACTGGGAGCAGCTGAAGCTGCCTGAGAAGACACAGATGCTTGAGGATATGAAAAGCATTATCAAAATCCGGAGAAGCCATTCAGAACTGATAAAGCCCTGCCGCATGGGAGATACAAAGAGAAACTTTGCAGCCATAGAGTATGAGGCAGACAGAGAGCTTCCCATCCCTTATTGCTATATGGAAAAGGGCAGAGTCCTTCTCATCGCCGCAAATCCTTCCGCAGAGGAGGATGTGGGAATGCGCTTCCGGCTGCATGAGGTTCTTGAGACTGCCGCAGACAATACTGACAGCGCCGCCCGCTGGCAGGTTTCCGCTTTGTTCGGTGAACTGCCGGGCGGGAAGGAAAGGATACTTGCAACGGCGGATGAGCTGGAGAAGCTGCGCTGGACGATTAAAAGGGATTTGGCCTGCGGGGGTGGGCTGCTGGTGCTGGAATTTGAGGCAATACCCGGTACACACAGCCCGCAGCCTAGGTAGTCAGCTGCAAATGGATGCAAGGCGTCAGCCGCATTTCCTCTTCCTTTATCCCATGCTCCAGCAAATACTGTCTGGCATAAGGAAACATCTGAGAAAGCAGTTCCCGGACAGTTACAGCACAACCGTCAACATCATTTTTAACAAGCTTTGAAAGCATCAGCTCCGTGAAATGCAGCAGCGCATTATCCACCCTTTCTGAGTTCCCAAAGGAGGCCTTCAACGGGTATCCCCATAGAAACAGGCTGTAGATGCCCCTGTAGATTACACGGATGCCTTCCAGCGGACTGTATTTTCCCACGTAGAGCAGATAACACCAGAGGGAAAATTCAGTCCGGCCGGTAAGGAGGTTATTTTTCAGCTCTCCGGCCAGTATGTCCTTGTCCGCCTGGGATACGGAGGAGAGGAGGCTGCGGGTTACGCCTTCACAGGTATAGATCAGAAGCTCAAAGGACTGTACAAAGTAAGCCAGGCTCCTGCGGATGGCCGGACTTTCAAAATCCGGCGCATCGCATGGCTGTCCCGCTGTAAATATCTGCGTCCCCCTGCCGTTTATAGCGCGCGCCGCCCCTGTCTGGCATAAGGTGTTGATGGTGCGGCGTATCGTGCTGACGGATACCTGATATTTCTGCGCCATTTTTTCATAAGAGGGAAGAAAGTCTTTTTCCCGGTATTCTCCCATATAAATTTCATGAAGGAGGCGGAAGGCAAGGTCATAGCGGACCTGAGGACGCTCCCGGTAGATCCTCCAGGTAAACGGTACCATTTCCTCCTTTGTCAAAGACCTGATATCCTTGCCGAACGCTTCAACCATACGGCGGACATCATCTCTCTGATACCGTAGCAGGAGCTCCCGGACGGTATTCCAGTCCCGGGCTTTTATGTATTGGATAAGTTTATTCAGGCGCCGGCGGACGATGCCGGGGCTGTAGCTGCCGTATGCCCGGCTTTTTTTGGCAAAGGGGAAGCCCATGAACTGAGTTGACTCCCAGAAAAGATTTAATGCCAGAGGATTGTCCAGCTTCTGCAGGGTAAACCAGAAAAAATGCAGCAGATCATCCGCATCGCCCCACTTTGCCAGGCGGGAAATTTCAGCCAGATCCCCATCGTCCATTCTGCGCAGCCCTTCAATTTCCAGAGGAACCAGAATCAGTTCGGAGGATGCATATAAATCCATAAATGCAGGCCACCGTTCTGAGAAAAAGCGGAGGCAGAATTCTTCCTCCTCCCTTTCTTTCAGCTGGTAGAGGACCATGGTGGGGCGGCCGTTGTGCATGGAAATAAAACCCTCCGAGCGCAGGCGGCGAAGTGCGGCTGTCACGGTAAGCGGAGCGACATTGAATTCCCTGCACAGGGTATCAATGGGAGGAAGGCTGTCCCCGCAGCGGTAATATCCAAAGCGGATGCGCAGGAAAAAATATTCATATATCAGATTGGAAAAGTCCTGTTCATTCTGCAATTGTCCGTCTCCTTTTAAAATCATGCATTGCTGAAGCTTATCTTATAACGGTTCACAATTGAACTATTGCTTTATTTTATCATTATTTTAAGCTGCATCCAATAAGTGCGTTGTAATTTTACATCTTCTGTTTTATAATCTAAAGATATAAATATGAACAAGGTGTGTATAAACGAAAAGGCCGCATCAGGCCGCAGCGGGAGGATAAGGCAGCAGGATATCAGGAAAGACGCGAAAAGAACCGGAAATGAGGAGGTCAGTAATGCAGGAGAAAGAAGCAGGTAACAGGGGGTTACATATAACAGCGGCCGATTATGAATACAGTACGCTGATGCAGCTGATGGGAGTCAGTGTCAGCAAGCATCTTCTTGATGAACATTATACGGTAGTCTGGGCGAATGAATTTTACTATGAGCTTATCGGATGGCCGAAGGAGGAGTATGAAGCGACCTTTCATAACCAGCCTGACATATACTATCAGAATGATCCCGAGGAATGGATCCGCCTTACCAATGTGGTTCAGAATGCTATGGCCGAAGGGCAGAGCGGCTATCGCCTGCTGTCACGTATACGCAGAAGGGACGGTAATTTCGTCTGGGTACAATTTTCCACCCAGTTTGCGGAGGAATATATTGATGGCTGCCAGGTGGCATATACCGTGCTTACCAATGTGGATGATTTGGTGAGGATGCAAAAGGAACAGTCCGTTACCTATGAGAGCCTTCCCGGATTTGTGGCAAAATACCGGATTGATAATGACCTGCGGATGACGCTGCTTGAAGGAAATACCCGTTATATGAACTATTTTGGATATGATGCGGGAGATGGGAGCGGAGGATTGCATCTGCGGAACATAGAAGCTAATATGGAAGCCATTTTAGAGCAGAAGGAAAACCTGATGTCAGGCAGGTCGGTTCATTTTGTCATGCATGTGAAAAGCCGGTTTGACCAGTTTCTGTGGCTGCAGGTGAATGCTTCCTGTGTGGACTGGCAGGACGGATGTCCGGTTTATCTTATTATTTTTATTGACATCACGGATGTGACGGAGCTTAGGAAGATGCACAAAAAGCTGACAGAGCAGACCGAAGCCCTGAAGGATGCCCTGGCCGCAGCGGAAAGCGCCAATCGGGCAAAATCGGATTTCCTTTCCCGGATGAGCCATGAGATACGCACGCCAATGAATGCTATCATTGGAATGACAACCATAGCAGCGGCTTATATTGAGGATCAAAAGAGGGTGGCTGACTGTCTGGAGAAGATCGGCTACTCCTCCAGGCATTTAATGATGCTGATCAATGATGTGCTGGATATGTCCAAAATTGATGAGGGAAAAATGAAAATCGCCCATGAGCCTTTTAATCTTGAAAATGTGGCGGAATCCATTACCTCCATTATCTACCCCCAGGCCGTGGCCAAGGGGCTTCATTTTACCGTGCCGCTTGTGGATGTTGTGGATACCGAACTGATTGGAGACGATCTCAGGCTGAACCAGGTTCTGCTCAACCTTCTGTCCAATGCGCTTAAATTTACACCTGAGGGCGGTTCGATCCGATTAGAGATCCGTCAGCTGCGGCGTTATGAAAATTGTGTCAGACTGCGTTTTACGGTGAGCGATACAGGGATTGGGATGAATCAGGAATTTATGGATCGTCTGTTTCTGCCGTTCGAACAGGAAAACGCTGCCACAGGAAAGAAATATGGCGGAACAGGCCTTGGTATGGCGATTAGCAAGAATCTGGTAACGCTGATGGGCGGCACGATATCCATACAAAGTGAGCCGGGGGAGGGCAGCGCCTTTGCCATAGAGCTGGAATTCGATATTTCAGGGAAGGCCGGAAAGGAAAAGCTGCAGAAACAGTCGGCGCTGGAAGCACTGAAGGTGCTGGTGGCGGATGACGACAGGGACAGCTGCATCCATGCGGCGCTGCTGCTGGAGACTTTGGGAATTCATTCGGACTGGGTGCTGACAGGAAAGGAATGTGTGGAAAAGATAAGCGGCGCATGCCGGGAAGGCGCAGACTACGATGTCTGTCTGGTGGACTGGAGGATGCCGGATATTAACGGGGTGGAGGTAACACGCCGTATCCGTGAGGTATCAGGGCCGGATACGACAATTATCATCATTACCGCCTATGATTGGAGAGTGATTGAACAAAGCGCGCGAGATGCCGGAGCCAATGCTTTTTTATCCAAACCGATTTTTGCTTCGTCACTCTATAACACCCTGCTTTCCGTAACAGGTATCGGCAGGGCCGTGGAGTTTTCAGCACCGGGAATGATTACGCGGCAGATGGGAATGGAGGGATATCATGTACTGCTGGCCGAGGACAATGATCTGAACAGGGAAATTGCCCTGGAGCTGCTTAAGATGGCAGGGATTACAGTGGATTGTGCCAGGGACGGCAGGGAAGCCGTGGACAAATTCCTTTCCTGCCGGGAACGTTATGATTTGATACTGATGGATGTGCAGATGCCTGTAATGGACGGATACCAGGCGACGGTTGCCATCAGGAAGTCGGAGCATCCCCGGGCGCGGACCATTCCGATTGTCGCCATGACTGCGGATGCATTTCATGAAGATGTTATGCGGGCTTATTCTGCCGGCATGAACGGACATATTGCAAAGCCGATTGATCAGAAGGTGCTTTATCAGGTGATTTCGGAGACGATGGCCGGGCAGAGGTAGGCGAGAGTCTGCCGGGATAGGATGAATAAAAGGTATTGCAGATCCAAGTTACCGGATCTGCAATACCTTTTTTACCCTTTGCTTAATCGAAGGAATCAATATAACGGTAAAGAGCAGCTTCTTCACAAATAAGTGTTAACTCCGTATGATTTCCCTTCACCTGATTCAGTTGCAAAATCCATGTTGGTATCAGCGGCTTAACGCCATATAATTCAGTATACACTTTTACAAATTTATCGGATTTATCCAGATTTAAATAGTATTCTCCCTGCCATCCTATTTCTGTTTTATTACCATATTTATTTTGAAGTATATAATTTTCCTCAAGGTAGTCGGAAAATTCATCTAAGCTGACTGACTTTTCAAAAGAAAAGCGTATCATCGTTAAACCCATTTCCTGTCCATCCGGGGCCTGCAACCTTGAAATATAAAGTGCCACCGAGGTTTCATAACCATTGATTGTATATAATTCTTCCGGCGTATATATTTTATAGTTGTGCCCTGCCAACATGGCTTCTGAATAATTTTCAGAATCAACTTCTATTCCCAGAAGTTCACAGGCATCTGATAAGGAAGCGCCAAACAGACTTGTGCTATTACAATATTTTATCTCTTTTGGTTTTCCACATGCGGTAATTACAATGCCGCAAAAAAGGAATGTTATAAAACTATATAATATTTTTTTAAACATAATGTTAACTCCATGGATCATCTTGAGAAAATCCATCCTGTAATCTAAGATTTATCTGGTTACGCGATGGAAGTAAATTCTAAAAGTTTTCATTCCATAATTAAATTATACATTTTCTAACCTTTTTTACAATTCAATATACGACTTTTTGACAAGGCTATTGGTAGAAAATAAATAATAAAATTGATATACTTTTTATTGTAAAGTACCATTAGTTTTATTTGAATGTAAGGATAATACAGAAACCAGAGAAAATTTCCCGTTCTCACATGTAATACGGTATAATAAACATGTCTATAAAAGGAGTACCTGTTAAGAAAGGCAGAATCTGGTAATGCGGAAAATAACAACAACTACAAGAATACAATTAATTATTTCCATGATGGCTTCGGTGTTGATTCCAACTATTCTGATTAATTTGTTCTATTATCAGCAATTGAATGAGTCTACCAAAGCACAGCTTTTGTCTTATCAAAGGGAGATTGTGCAGCAATCTTCAGATGATGTACAGGCGCTGGTTGACCAAATCAATATAACAACCCGTCAGCTGATAGCAATGTCCGTATCGTCTGATATGTATACAAATTATAATGAAAAGACACCCAGTGAGAAATTGAATACAGTGAAAAGCCTGCAGAGAATGATGCAGAGCATTGTATTTTCTGTTTCTTATCATGCGGGGACATATTATATCGGCACGGATAACAGTGTTTTCAGCAATTTGAATACGCTCAATGCGGATAAACTGTTATGCAGCATTGGTATGGAAGAAAACGGTGTGCCGTTTGAGGCCGATTATTATTCGAATGTAGTGAGTGTAAGGGTTATCCCTTTTCTTACAGATATACAGAATTATAACCGGTATAACGCTCTTCAGACAATAGGGATTGATTTGCAATACTCTGATTTGGAAAATATTTTTGAGGGGAAATACAAGCCGGAGGAAATAGAGATATTTATTGTAAATGATGACAATAAGCTGATTTATTATCTGAGCAGCAGCGACTTTCAATGGGAACGGTCGATTGGAAAGGCGTTGAATAATGAACAGCTGAGTTATCTGAATGATTTTAACCATAAAGGAAAGGAACGGATTGATAATTATGTGCCGGGACCCGGTTGGAATGTGTATTCCTATATACATCTGAATGCTTTTGAAGCAGATGCATCAGCGCAGAACCGATCATTATTATTAATATTGCTGATGACCCTTTTTTTCGCTTTTATCTTTTCCTATTTTGTATCAAAGAGTATCACCAGGCCTATAAATGCCCTGATTACCAAAATGAAGCGGATAGGACAGGACGATAAGAAGCAGGGCATGATGCCGATAGTAACGGGAAATAAGGATATTATGGTGCTGTCGGCTAATTTTGACGAAATGCTTATTCAGATTGAACGGCTCAATAAAATTACGATAGAAAAGGAAAAAGAAAAGACATCCATGCAGCTCCGTGCTCTGCAGGCACAAATTAATCCTCATTTTCTATACAACACACTGGAGGATATCAGAAGCATTGCTTTGGAAAATAATATTATAAGTATCAGCGAAATGACAAAAGCGCTTGCCAGGATATTCAGATATTGCATCAGTAAAGAAAACATTGTAACGGTCCAGGAGGAAATCGCTCATATCAGGAATTATGCCCAAATCCAGCATTACAGGTATGGGGAAAGGCTATCTATTTTGTATTATGTGGATGAAAAAATCATGGACTGCAGAATTGTGAAGTTTATTTTGCAGCCGATTATAGAGAATGCGATCAGCCATGGTATTGAACCTAAATTAGGAAAAGGTGTAATCACAATAATTGGAGGCATTAAAGAACAAAAAATCGAGTTCCGTATTATCGATAATGGTATAGGGATGACTCCCGAGCAATTGGTACAGATTAATAATGACTTGGCAGACAGACGGGAATCATCCCGGGGAATCGGCCTGATCAATGTGGATATGCGTTTAAAACTGCATTATGGAGAGGAATACGGAATTGTTGTGGAAAGTCATTTCGGTGAGGGAACCCAGGTAACTGTCAGAATGCCATATGTAGGAGAGACTGTATGAATAAAGTATTGATTTTAGATGATGAACAACCTATTTGTACATTACTGAAGCGGATTATTCCATGGAAGGAACTGGATATGAGGCTGGTTGGAGAAGCTTATGACGGAGAAGAGGGGCTGTGGTTGATTGACAGACTGGCTCCTGATATTGTAATTACGGATATCTGTATGCCGGGAATCAGCGGGCTTCAAATGGTGGAAGCGCTGCGGAAAAGCAAAAAGAATAAAGATGTCATCGTAATATTTATAAGCGGGTATGATGATTTTCAATACGCAAAAGATGCGATTCGTATGGGGGCTTTTGATTATGTGCTCAAACCGCTGGAGGAAACGGAATTAATTGATATATTAAAAAGAGCAAAGGAGGAGATTTTCAGGAGAGAGAAAGGTTCCCAATATGTTTCCCGCCTGAAAAAGGAAATTGTCAAGCTGTCGAATGGACAGGAAATAGAAACGGATCATCCGGTAAATGGAAAGGAATCAGTGCATTTGGCGGTTGATTATATACGAAATCATTATAACGAAGATATTAGCCTGGAAATGATAGCGGGAAAGGTATTTATAAATCCGGCCTATTTTTCACAGCTGTTTAAAAAAGAGGTTGGGTGCGGTTTTAATGATTATGTGAATAATCTGCGAATTGAGAATGCGAAACTCCTGTTATTGCAACCATTTCTGAAGGTGAACGAAGTGGCTGACATGGTTGGTTATAATAATATCGTATATTTTAACCGTATTTTTAAAAAACAAATTGGTGTAACTCCCTCGGAATATAGGGAAAGCAATGGAAATAGGAATAATTGAAATGATATGTGCAAGTAGGCTTTGAGCTTTTGGGTTCAAAGCTTATTTTTGTACTATTGAATATAAAAATAAGTTAATGTTTCCAAAAATTGTTCAATTTACATATGGGTATAAATTGCTTACTATAATCCTATAGTAAAAACACAACACAAACAGGAGGGTTTAGGGTATGAAAAAGAAAGTAATTTGTGTATTGACTATGGTAGCAATGCTCATGGCTTCGCTGGGAGGCTGTTCTTCATCCGGTTCGTCAAAGCAGGCAGAAGGAAGCAGCAGCGGTTCAGAAGCATCGGAAACAGCGGATGCTTCAGATAAGTCAGGCTCAGACACGTCTGTTCCGACAATACGTTTCGCCTATAATTGGACAGGAACAGCAGATCCGAAGAATGCAACATATGAAAAGATGATTACGGACTATGTGGAAGAGCATAAAACGGAAGTAAATATCATACTTGAGACGGCAAGCGGTATGGATCTGCAGGATAAGATTAAGGTTGATCTGGCAGCAGGGGATCTGCCTGATGTATTCATGTATTGGGGAGGAGAGTCTAACCTGGGTTCAATGGTCGAAAATGGATTGCTTGTGGATGTTGACACCTATTGTTCGGAAAGCAAGACAATAGCAAGGGAGCATTGGGATGAGAGTACATTTCTTAACTCTACACTGGATGGCAGGGAATTTATGTTTCCTGTGGAAAGCTTTAAGTGGTTCTGTATTTATAATCAGGCACTCTTTGATGAATACGGATTGAAAATTCCCACTACATATGAAGAATTAAAGAAATGCAATGAAGTATTCAGTGCGAATGGCATTACAACGATTGATGTAGGTTCCAAAGGCGGTGATTATGGGCATATCCTTTATAATGAGGTGCTATATCAATTAGCAGGAGGTATTGATGATACCAGGGATTTGGCCATAGACCATGAATTTTCATCCGATGCCACTTATGAGGCGGCAAAGTATATTGTTGAGATGCGTGATCTTGGTATGTATCCTGAGGATACAATTGCAAACGGCGGTGGAGAAAATGCGGCATTGCTTTATACACAATCAAAAGCTGCCATGATGATGTGCGCTCCCTGGCTTTTTGCCTCAATCGGAGAGGATGTACTTAAGACAACGGTAATGGCACCGTTCCCCTCTATGCCGGATGCAGCAGTTGCGCCTTCTGATTTTAATATGGGGGCAATTTCCGAAGGCCTTTGTATTACATCACAAGCATTTAATGACCCGGCCAAAAAAGCAGCTGTTATTGATTTTGTGGATTTTCTGCTTTCAGATGAGATTTTCAGTGCATTGGGGAAAACAGCAACAATGCCCGCCAAAAATATTACGCTGGATGCTTCTGAATTGGATCCCTGGATGGCAAAGGCAATAGAGTATACCAATGATAAGCCTACTTATCAGCCGCTTTGGTTTTTAATGCCGACGACAGATACCGCAACTACATATTCTGACGGATTGGATGAAATGTTTGCAGGAGCAATTAATGATAAGGATTTTGTGATGAAGGTTCAGGAGTCATTTGACAATGTTGAATAAATTTCAGCCTGATTAGTACACAGGAGGGCCGGCCTGCACTAAAGGCCGGCTCGTCCTTCATGAGGGACAGGAATAATATGAAGAAAAAGAAATATCTATTTGCGGTTATTTTTATAATGCCGGCATTTATCCTATATACAATATTTATTGTGGCTCCGGTATTTTTCTCTACCTATTACAGTTTTACCTCTTGGGATGGTATCGGCATGCCTAAAATGAATGGAATACAGAATTATATAAAAATGTTTTCAATGAAAGATTATTGGAAGGTGCTGCTTAATACAATAAAGCTGATTGGAGCATCCGTATTCATACAGATTCCTGTTGCAACGATACTTTCCTTCTTGCTTCTTCGCAGAACAAAGGGTTACAAATTCTTCAGAACCTTTTATTTTATCCCGGTAGTAGTTGCGCCTATTGCAATTGGAATCATGTTTTCGATTTTTTATAATGGTGATGTCGGCCCTGTCAACCAGCTTCTTGATCTGCTGCATCTGTCATTTCTAAAACAGAACTGGCTGTCGGATGTAAAAGTAGTTGTTAATTCAGTTATTTTTCCGCAGATTTGGCAATATATCGGATATTCTCTTGTTATTATTTTTGCCGCAATGAAATCTGTGGATAATGAAATGCTGGAAAGCGCAGATATTGATGGGGCAAATTCGTTTCAGATCTTTATAAGGATTGTTGTTCCGATGTGCTGGGATGCCATTATTGTAGCTGTAATCCTTGTTGTGACAGGTTCCCTGAAATCCTTTGATTATTCATGGGCATTGACACAGGGAGGACCAGGAAATGCATCTTCATTTCTTGCGGTGTTTATGTATAAAACGGCATTTGTCCAAAATAAGTTCGGCCTTGGAAGTTCAATCACTGTTACAATAATGATTTATTCAATAGCATTGTCGGCGTTTATTAAGCGGCTGCATCGAAACTAAAAGGAATAAAAGTAAATGAAAATTAAAAAAAAGAAAAAATTCAAAATCAGCAGTATTTTTAAATATATTGTTCTTGCAGTCTTTGCAGTTATTGATTTTTACCCTTTTTTCTGGGTATTAATGAGTTCATTCAAGGATAATATTGATATCACGGCGGCTCCGCTTGCTCTGCCTAAAACAATCAGCTTTTCCAGTTATATCGGGGCATGGACCGATGTTAAAATCGGTGTAAACTTTCTAAACAGCGTAATATATTCTGTTTGCGGCGTATTTTTGATTGTACTTCTCAGTTCCATGGTAGCATTTGTTATTACCAGAGTTTTGCCATCAAAATTGCTGTATGGTTATTTTACGTTGGGAATTATGATACCAATTCATGCGATTCTGATACCGACATTTATTATAATGAAGAATCTGAGTATTTATAATACCAGGCAGGGGTTCATTATTTTAATAACAGCAAGCAATCTTTCTCTGGCAATCTTTATCTTGACCAGTTTTATGCAGAACATACCGATTGAGCTGGATGAAGCAGCCTATATAGACGGCTGCGGATATTTTAAAATGTTTTACAAAATAGCGTTCCCGCTGGCAAAACCCGGGTTGGCAACCATCGGGACATTGACATTGCTCAATTGCTGGAATGAGTATCTTTTTGCCTATATTATGTTGGCTAATGAAAAGATAAAAACAATTACTCAGGGGATATTTGCTCTCAAAGGCAGGTATTATACAGATTATGCAACGCTTTGCGCAGGTCTGATGATAGCAATTATTCCAATGATGGCATTCTTTGTTATATTTCAGGAACAGGTTATCGGCGGAATGACGGCAGGGGCCGTGAAGGGGTAGGTGTACATATGAGGCTATTAAGGAATTTATATCAGGTAGCAGGCTGCATGTATGGTGTTCATGAAAATGTATATGCAGTACAAACCGGGGATGGTGTTGTTCTGATTGACACGGGGATGGACAAAAAGTCTTATGATGTGATATGCAGAAATCTTAAGTATTGGGGAATGGAAAAACAAAAAATAAACAAAATTCTGCTGACGCATGCTCACTATGAACATGCAGGAAACTGTTCAAGATTTAAAGCGGGAAATATTGATATATATATTCACGAGGCAGAAGCAGAGGCTGTTAAACGAGGCGGCGATCGTATTGCTGAATATAGATTTCTGGGCTGCGAGCCATTTCAGGCGGTACCGGTCTGTACTGCGGTGGGAGACGGAGAGCGGATTGCGGCGGGAGAATTCCTCTTTGAAGTGATACATGTTCCGGGACATTCGGATGGTTCCGTTATTTATAAGCTGGAAATGGAGGGAAAAGTAATTTTGTTTACGGGAGATACGGTGCTGGCGGATAAATTATGCCAGGAGAGCATGGTGGGCTGGACAGGCGGTATCGATTATGATGAGTATAAATATATAAAAAGTTTGGAAAAGCTGGCTGCTATGGATGCCGATATAGTTTTGCCCGGACATGGAGAGGTGTGTATGAAGGACGGTGGACGTCTGTTGAATGGCGTATATTTAAGGGCCAGGCTGCTGCTTACAACACAGCCGCATGTAACTATTCATACGGATTCGTTGTTCCGGTAAAAACTGGTATTGCTAAAAGTGAGGTAACGATCATGCAGGTATTAAATAATATTTATCAGGTATTAGGCGGCTCCTATGCCAACATCGCCAATATTTTTGTAATAAAGGCAGGGAACGAGCTGGTTCTGATTGATTCAGCCGAAACTGAAGAAGAATATGAAATAATTCTTGAGAACATAAAGTATTGGGGACTGGAGCAGTATCCGATATCCTATGTCCTGTTAAGCCATAAGCATTTGAACCACATAGGAAATGCTTACAGGTTCCGGGAGATGGGAGCCGGAATTGTTGCCGGAGCCATGGATGCACAGGCTATTGAACAGGGGATTATGACTGAAATATGCGATTTTGCACCATTTCCAAAGAAAAAACCCTATACCCCATGTCCAATTGATGTTAAGGCGAAGGAAGGAGATATAATCCGGGCAGGTAATTTAAGCTTTGAGGTTATTGAAGTTCCCGGCCACACGGATGGCTCGGTATTCTATCGTCTTGAAATGGATGGTAAAGTAATTTATTTTACCGGGGATGTTCTGAACGTGGATCATGATTGCTCCGGGGCATTGTTGGGCTGGGAGGGAGGAAAGGATTATAACAGGGATAAATTTTTCGAATCGGTCAAGCGTTTTTCTAAATTTAAATGCGATATAATTCTTCCAGGGCATTACCAGCTGTGCTTACAGGACGGTAGCAGGATTATGAACGATGCCTATAGGGCAGTTTTAACAGAATGGCGTAAGCCGGCAATAGTGACGGAATAAAAAACAACGGTATAAATTTTTGTAAGGCATGGAAATCACACTTCCATGCCCTTTTCGATCTATGTGTAGTATGCATAAAATAAACCTGTATTTCCCAGGAAAACAGGTACTTTTCGAATAAAAACAGGGGTATGAAAATTTATAACGTTGATAATATGCCGGACATTTATTATATTCTAACCATGCGATATGCAAGAAAGTTACAAAAAAAGAAGGGAGAGGTTTTTAGTGAAAGTATCCGGAAAACCGAAAGCCATAAGAAAGAAGAAAAGCCTGGCGGCAGCCATGAGGGACAACTGGCAGCTGTACATATTAGTACTACCGGCTATCATTTATTTTGTGGTTTTCAATTACCTGCCTCTGTATGGGATTCAGATTGCCTTTAAGGATTATAAGGCGGTGGATGGCATTGCAGGCAGCGCCTGGGTGGGGTTGAAGCATTTCAAGAATTTTTTCAACGCCTACTATTTTAAGAGGTTATTGTCCAATACCTTATTATTGAACGTGTATTATCTGCTGTGGAGCTTCCCGGTTCCTTTGATTCTGGCAATATTCCTGAATCAGATCCGGGGGAAAAAGAAGAAGAGGTTTATACAGACAAGTATTTATGTTCCCTACTTTATATCAACTGTCGTACTGGCAGGTATGCTCTATATTTTCCTCTCACCTACCAGCGGTATCCTGAATTTTGCCAGGACGGCTATGGGCCTGAAGGCGATTGACTTCATGTCCGAGGCTTCAGCATTCCGTCCTATCTACATTATATCAGGTATCTGGCAGGCGGCGGGCTACGGAACCATCCTTTATATTGCCACGCTGACCGGCATTGACCCGTCATTATATGAAGCGGCTGAAATCGACGGCGCCAGCATCTGGCAGAAAATACGCTTTATAGATATCCCGAGCCTGATTCCAACGGCCATGATGGTATTCATCCTGGACTGCGGCAAGATGCTTGCCTCCGATACGAACAAAGCGCTGGTTATGCAGACGCCCGGCAATATTCCTACCTCAGATATCATCGGCGTTTATGTTTACAATGTAGGTCTTGGAAGCGGACAGTTCTCCTACACGGCGGCCATTGGCCTGTTTGTCAATATCATCAACTTCATATTGATAATATCCGTCAACCAGGTATCCAAACGTATGACTGACGTGGGATTGTTCTGATAAAAGTGATTGAGAGGTTTTTTCGATGAAAAAGAAAGCAAAAAAGCAGATGAGCTTCAGCAATCGTATTTTTTACATGTTTAATTCGATATTCTGGATTGTCATCATGCTGATTATCCTGTATCCGCTCTATCTGGTGTGCATCGCCTCCGTATCCGACCCGGATGCGATTGTAAGGGGGCAGGTAATCTGGCATCCGGTGGATTTTTCCCTGATTGGCTATCAGGCGGTTTTTAAGTATAAGGAACTGTGGTCTTCCTATGCGAATTCCATTTTCTATACTTTTGCAAGCGTAGTCATCAGTATTCTGGTAACGCTGTCGGCGGCTTATGCGCTGTCAAGACCGAAATTCGTGGGAAAAGGAGTTATTAACTTATTCTTTGTATTCACCATGTTTTTCAACGGCGGCCTGATCCCCACATTCCTTGTAATGAAGAACCTGGGATTATATAATACCAGAGCGATCATTATTTTGATGGGCTGTGTCAGCGTCTGGAATCTGATGGTTGCAAGGACCTACATACAGACCAATATTCCCGGAGAATTGTATGAAGCGGCCATGCTGGACGGTGCCACGCATTTCCAGTATTTTTCCAAAGTGGTTCTGCCCTTAAGTAAAACGATTATTGCAGTTCTGGCTGTGTATTACGGGGTGGCGAAATGGAACGATTACTTTAACGGCCTGGTTTATTTAAGAGACAGAAGCCTGCTGCCGCTGCAGACAGTGCTTCGTGAAATCCTGGCGACGCTGCAGGTGGACAAATCCGGGGATTACATGATGTCCATGGCGGACAGCGCGGCGTCCATGAGTGAGGCAATGCGTATTGCCAATGTTTCCAAATACTGTATCATTGTAGTGGCAACAGGCCCTGTGGTGATTCTCTACGCAGTGATGCAGAAGTATTTTGAAAAGGGTGTTATGATCGGCTCTCTTAAGGGCTGATGCACCATCGTAAAATTATGGTATCAGCACAGTATGTGTTGTAATAGAAAAAGGAGGTTTTTCTTTATGAAGAAGAAAGCAATTGCACTTATGTTGGCGGCAGCCATGACAATGACGGCCCTGGCCGGCTGTGGAAGTTCGTCCGGGACAACAACTGCCGGAAATGCTTCCAGCGAAGCTGCTTCCGAGGCGGGAAGCGCAGGAACAGGAGAAGCTGCTGCGGCAGCGGACGGTAATTTTAATGAGACAGGCTATCCGATAGTAAACGAACCCATCACCTTAAAGGTTATGATTGCGGTGCGTGACAACGATTCCCTGACAAGCTTTGATGAAATGCCCGCGGTACAGCGTCTGGAAGAGCAGACCGGCATCCATGTGGAATGGGAACCCATCAAAGGCTCCGACTGGAGCACAAAGCTGAACCTGGCTTTTGCTTCCGGCGAATATCCTGACGTTATCCTTGCAACCAATGGCGGAAACGGCGGTGTGGACGATGAGGAATACGGCGTGACACAGGGAATCGTTATCCCTCTGGACGACCTGATTGACCAGTATATGCCTAATTTCACTTCCAGAAGAGATGCGGAAGACAATGACCCTACAGTCAGCCTGGTGGCCAGCGACGGGAAAATTTATTCCGTAGGCTATCTGGTAGGGCAGAATATCAATACCAACCAGCACTTTTTTATCAATCAGGAATGGTTGGATGCCCTGAACCTGGAAACACCCAAAAATGTGGACGAGCTGACCGAAGTATTCCGCGCATTTAAGACTGGCGATCCCAACGGCAACGGCGAAGCAGATGAGATACCTCTGGAAATGGGTCTGGATACCGGATTTAACGGCATCAGATATATGCTTCCTCTGTTCGGCCTTCCCTGCGACCCTGACAAATGGATTTATATCGACGATGATAAAAAAGTACAGTTCCTGCCTACACAGGAAGGCTTCCGTGACTGCATGGAATGGCTGCATATGCTCTATGATGAAGGCCTTGTTGACCCGGAACTGGTATCCCAGGACTTCAATACTGTAGAAACCAAGTTAAAAGAAGGAAATGTGGGCTTCTTTACCGCATGGCGTCTGGTTGCCATGGCTTATGACGACGGCGTGGCTTCCAATTCCGTTCTCTGGATGCCCGACAGCAATGCAAAGCTTTACCGTTATCTGGAACTGTGCAAACAGGGCGCTTTCGTGACAAGCACAAATGAAAACGTACCCGCTACCATGAGATGGCTGGACGCCCTGCTTGATACGGAAATGATGTTCTCCCTGTACTACGGCGAAAAGGATGCAGGCGATACCCTTGGCTGGAAATATGATGACAACGGCAAGATCACCGTTACCAACGATGGAAGCGCTGACGTTAAGAATTATATTGACTGTAATACCCTGTTCTTCGCACCCGGCAAATACCTGAGCGAAACCTTCAATATGCCTCTGCAGCGTACCGAAAAAACGGAGTACTGCCAGAAGTATGACGAGGCCGGCAATATCCAGAAATATTCCAACGACTATCTTGATATGGCGCCTCTGACCTCCGAGCAGCTTCAGGAAAGCACGCTGAAGGAAACAGATATTAACAACGCTGTTGTTGAAAATATCGCTGCTTTTGTAACCGGCGGTGTAACTGATGACAACTGGAATTCCTTTGTTTCCATGTTTGACGGAATGGGCGTTGCCGATTATGTACAGATGTATCAGGATGCAATTGATACTATGGAACTGGAATAATAATAACACACAAAAAGCTCTGCTGCCGGTTGGCGGCAGAGCCGTTTGTGTGTTATAAATATTTTGTGCTATAATAAAAAATAAGTTGGACGTCCTGACTGTTGCTTTTTTTGCAGGGCACGTTAAGAAATATAACAGGGAAATGGGGGAGGCTTTTGTGAAAAAAATATGGGATGAATTAAAATCACAAAATATTTTTTACTATATTATTGTGTTCAGTATCATTGTAATACTGATCATTACATCGCTGGGGAGTTATCTGTACCAGTTTTATTATAAGACGATTTATTCGGACTTCCTTATTTCTAATGAGGAACATCTTGACGCAGAAATAAACAGGCATGAAAATGATATGCAGATTATCAGGAATATCGTATATCAAATGGGTATAACTGAGGATGTGACCAAATTCAGACTTTCGGAAAACCCGCAGGCGGCTCTCCAGCTGGAGAAGCACCTGTTTCAATATATAACGGTAAGCCAGTTTTTTCAGATGCTGCTTTACCAGTATCATGAAGACGATTATATGTACACCGGAACCACTTCGGTGGGAGTGGACTATTTTGCGGAACAGGGCTGTGTGATGGAGCTTTTGGACGCAGAAGAGGTAAAAGCGGAGATCCGATCCACGGACAAAGAACTGCGCATTTGGCCGGAACAATCTGTTTCCGGCTTCTGGATACAGATGTATATGGGCGGTGAGGACATGGTGCTTTATATGCAGGCCATTCCTCCGGCTTTCCAGGAAACGCTTCTGTTCGTTGTGCCGGGTTCCTATTATGATTCGCTGATGGAAAAAGACGAAGAGGATCTGAGGGAAGATTTTATTATTTATAAGGATGAAGTCATTGTTTCCCGGGGAAGCCTGGAGCTGCCTTCCGATGCGATCCTGCCGCTGTCAGGGGAAGAGGAGGGACAGCGCCAGGTGAAGATAGATGGGAAAAAGTACCTGCTGAGCGTCCGGCAGGGGACAAGCGGCCTGACTTACTGCTCCCTGCAGTCGATGGAAGTTTTTTACGATAAAATTGTAACCGGACAGTGGGGGATTATTGTGCTGCTGAGCGTATGCGCCATCCCTGCGGCGTTTTTTATCATGGTATTTTCCAGACGCATGGCGGCAAAGGTGAAAAAAATGAACCAGCTGCTGGATTCCCAGGAGGAAACAAATTATAACTTAAGCAGCATAGAAAGCGGCATCCAGATGCTGGTGGAGGCGAACGAGCAGAAGGAGAAGGAAAATCTGCAGTTGAAGAAGACCCGGTTTGTCAGAAATTTTATCCGGAATGACTTCAAAAGCCGGGAGGAAGTGCTTCAGGCGGCGCAGAAAGCGTCCATAGAGATTGAAAACACCATGTACCTGGCCGTCCTGCTGGGAGAGCGCAGCGACAGCAATGAAAGCCGTGCCCATGCGATGATGCTGGATGTGATCGCGCAGGCGGCGCATCTTGACGGCTACGGCATCCATCTGGTCAGCAATAACCAGAGCCTTTTTGTCCTTTTTTCCGATTCGGCGGAACGGATCGAAGAGACGCTGGGTATGCTGTTTACCATCGGCAAGGAATGCCATGGGGAATTTGTAATGTCCGTAAGCAATTATCACCAGGATTTCCTGGAAGGTTCAGCGGCCTATCTGGAGGCGGATACCGCATTTGACAACCGTTTCCTGCAGGATAATAACAAAATCATCCGTTTTGGCGACGTGGCGTTGACGGATGTGGTGAATGTGCTTCCCGATTCCTATCTGCAGAAGCTGAAGGCGGCGCTGCGCAGCCGGGATAAAGCCGCAGTAGAGCAGGCCGTGGAGGATATCTGCAGGAGAATGACGAAGAAAAGCCCGTCCCTGCCCCTGTTCCGACTGCTGTACAATGATATTATCCATGTGCTGATTTCAGAATGGAAGGCGGAAAATACCGGGCTGGAAAGCATTTACAACGTATTCACGCTTTCCCAGTGCCTTACCATCCAGGATTTTAACGATTTCCTTTGCGAGGCCTGCAGCCGAATCATTGAGACGAAGCCGGAGGAAAGCGTGGATCGTTCCAAGATTGTGGAAGAAGCGGCGGCTTATATGAAAGAGAATTTTGCCAAGCCGGAGCTTACTATGAGCATGCTGGCGGATTATCTGGGCATCAGCTCCGTTACCCTGGCGGTGGAATTCAAGAACCAGATGGATATACGGCCTTCGGATTATCTTGCCAACCTGAGGATGGAACGGGCCAGGGAGCTTCTCGTTTCAACAAATATGCTCGTCCGGGAAATCAGCCTGTCGGTGGGCTATGAGGACGATCATGTATTTACCCGCCGTTTTAAGAAGTACACGGGAAAAACGCCGGGACAGTACCGGGAGGAGCATACGATATAGTTTTACGGAAAATTTAACAGGAGAGTTGAAAAGCTTTCCGCCGTCCGTCTTATTGAGTAACACAGAATTGCCGAATACATACGAAGTGTCTTGTTTTGTTACTGCCTGATTGGTATAATGTAAATCAGCAGATCTCCTGCCTGAACCGGGGAGGCTGCAGACAATCAGAGCTGTCAACGCTGCTGCGGATACGGGACGGGAGGCTTCCAGGATGGGACATACAACGGAGTTAGGTAAAAGAAGGAAAAGAACGGGGATAAATCAAATATATGGCAAAAAGAAGCAGTATCGGAAGGTCCTGCTTCTTTTTGCCGTACTGTTGGCCTCTTTCGCCCCTTTTATGCTGTATTGCCCGGAGGTAAATGCGCAGGAGGAGGAACCAAGAGTCCTGAAGGTTGCATTTCCCTATACTTCTGGTATCAATGAGGTTTATGATGACGGCACTTATGGCGGCTGTGTATATGACTGGCTCATTGAGATTGCCAAGTATACAGGCTGGCAATATGAATTTATGACAGAAGAAAATGCATCAGAACAGCTGAATAAAATGGTCGATTGTGAATATGACCTGATGGGAGGCATGTTCTACAGGGAAGAATTCAAGGATCTTTATAATTATCCCTCTTATATAATGGGATCCAATTATTCCCTGCTTATCTATCATCGGGAAGATACGGATATAAAAGGCTATGACTATAATACACTGAATGGAAAACGGATAGGCGTTTTGAAAAGAGCGGTCCAGAAAATTGAACGGCTGCAGGAATTTCTGACATTCAATAATATTTCCTGTGAGCTCGTATACTATGAGGATACGACGGAATATGCGAACTGTCTGGAAAGCGGCAAGGTGGATTTAATGCTTGGCGCGGATGTATACATGCAGGAGGACTACAATGTGGCGGCCATGATTCCCGCCGAGCCTTATTATATTGTTACCGCCAAGGATGAGCCGGAGCTGTGCAGCGAGCTTTCCTGGGCAATTGAGCAGATTTATGCGGCAGATCCCAATTTTGCCAATGAATTGTACAGTAAGTATTTTCCTGACAGGTATCTGAATTCCATTTCCTTTACGGATGAGGAAAGGGCATTTATACAGCAGAGCGCCCCTTTAAAAGTAGCCGTTATCAGGGACCGTTATCCGCTGTATTATGAACAGGACGGAGCCGCTATGGGAATTATTCCGGAGACACTGGAGCTCATAACGGGACGCAGCGGGCTTGAATTTGAGTATGTGTATGCGGAGAATAATCAGGAAATAATCAATTTAGTCCGGGAAGGTAAAGCGGATTTGGCGGGCGGTTTTATGGACAATGATTTGACAGCGGCATCCCTTGGGCTTGCCCGGACTGCCAGCTATGCATCCCTGGATTCCCTCATCCTGCGCAGCAAGCAGTCCGCAGGAAAGGGAGAAGGGCAGGTGATGGCCGTGCCGGAGGGCCGGGTGATGAAGCCGGACAATCCTTCCGATACCATAAGGTATTTTGACGATTACCAGGAATGTCTGAATGCGGTTAATAACGGTGTGGAAGCGGACTATACCCGCATGCCGGCGTCCTTTGTGGGACAGTTTTATGCGCGGAATTATTATGCTAATATTAATCTGGTAACGGATACAAACCTGCGTGAGGAAGTGACAATTGCGCTGCCGCTGCCTGTAAATGTGCCGCTGTATTCCATCCTGAATAAATCCATAAACAATTTTTCCGAGGAGGAAAGCTACCGCATTTTATCGGATAATACCCTTGTCCCGCAGCAAAGCGCCGTGACGCTGGAATCTTTTTATTATTCGAATCCCGTATTGGCAATAAGCCTTAGCGTGGGGGCCATTATATTAATTTCAGGCATTATCATTCTGGTTGTGTTTTACAGCATGAGGGCAAAGGTAATGCAGGTGAGGCTGGAAAAGGCGGAGGAGATGAGCAGGGCCAAGTCGGATTTCCTCTCAAGGATGAGTCACGAAATCCGTACCCCCATGAACGCAATTATCGGGCTGACCAATCTCACCCGGATTTCAGGGGAAGCAACGCCGAAAATCGAAGAGAACCTGTCAAAAATTGATTCCTCCGCAAAATTTCTTCTTTCACTGCTGAATGATGTCCTGGACATGTCTAAAATCGAAAGCGAAAAGATGAAGATCGAAACTGCCCCGTTTAACCTGCGGCAGATGACGGAAGAGCTTAAAAGCATGTTCAGCGCCCAGGAAACGGACAGGAAGCTGCGGCTGGAGATGAACTGCAGCCTGCAGGAGGACTGCTATACAGGCGATAAGATGCGGATACAGCAGGTGCTGACGAACCTGCTGTCCAATGCCTGCAAATTTACCGATCCGGGCGGAACGGTTGTGTTGTCTGTTGAGGAGAGAAGCAGCGTTTCGGGAAAGGCGGAGATATATTTCAGCGTGAAGGACAACGGTATCGGTATCCGCAGGGAGGATATAACAAGGATATTCGCATCCTTTGAGCAGCTGGAGAACAGCAACCAGAGAGGACCCGGGACAGGCCTGGGACTATCCATCAGCAGTAAAATGGTGGAGCTGATGGGCGGAAGGCTGCAGGTGGAAAGCACCTACGGCGCGGGCTCTGAATTCTATTTTTCACTTGTGCTTCCTGTATATCAGGGAGAATTGCAGGCGCCGCATGTGCAGGAGGGCGATATCAGGCTGGAGGGCCTGCATGTGCTTCTGGCTGAGGATAACGACCTGAATGCGGAAATTGCAGAGGAGCTGCTTGCTCTGAAAAAAATTATTGTAGACCGGGCTTCTGACGGCCGGGAGGCAGTCAGCATGTTTGCGGAAAGCCCGGAGGGGCTCTATGATGTGATATTGATGGATGTCAATATGCCGGTGCTGGACGGTCTTGCTGCGACAAGGGAGATCCGGTCGATGAACCGCAGGGATGCGGCGTCGGTTCCGATTCTGGCCATGACGGCCAATACCTTCCAGGATGACCGCAGCAAGGCACAGCAATGCGGAATGACCGGATTTTTGCCCAAGCCCTTTGATGTGGAGCAGCTGTATCGGGCTTTGAAAGAGGCTGCCGGGAAATAATCCGCCGGATTTATAAAAGATTAAGAAAGGATTCAGCATGAAAATTCTGCTTGTGGAAGACGATACCATGATCGCCTCCGGCCTTATGTATGCCCTGGAACAGGAAGGCTATGAGCCATTTCATTGTATGACCGCTTCGGATGCGGTTCACAGGATAAAAACGGAACTGTACGATTTGGCAATATTGGATATGCAGCTACCTGACGGGACCGGTTTTGATGTAAGCCGGGCGCTGAAGGAAAACAGCACCCCCGTTATTTTCCTGACTGTGGTGGATGATGAGAGCAAAATTGTTTCCGCTTTTGAAAACGGGGCGGCTGATTATGTGACAAAGCCTTTTCGGCTTCGGGAATTACTGGCAAGAGTGAAACGGACCTTACAGGCAGCAAAGGGGGAAAATCCCACAGGATTTTTAAAAATCGGAAATGCGGAAATCGATCCCATTGCCGGAAAAGTGTATGTGGGAAGCAGCCCTGTAGAACTGACGGCCTTAGAATACCGTCTGCTGCTGATTTTTGCCAATAACAAAGGAAATCTTCTCACAAGGACGCAGATACTGGACAGTATATGGGACCAGGGCAGCAATTTTGTTGAGGACAATACTCTTACGGTATATATCAAACGCCTGCGGGAGAAGATGGGCAGCGCTGTAACCATTGAAACTGTAAGGGGGCTTGGCTACCGTGCTGATTAGAAATAGCGAAATAAAGGAACTGTCGGAGAAAATAAGAAAAGCCATTGACGGACAGAAAGTGGAGTTCCGGGATAACAAAGAAGGTTCCCTCAGCATTTTAAAAAATGATATCCATACCCTGGTAAACATAAAGAATGAGCAGCTGAGTGCAGTGGAACAGGAGCATGCGCTGTTTATAGAGTTTATGGAAAACATTAGCCACCAGCTGAAAACACCTGTTACCTCCATGATGATCATGGCTGACCTGCTGCAAACTGCCGCTCCCGATAAGCAGGAAGAATTTATCCATAATATCCAGACCAGCCTGAACCGGATGGAATGGCTGGTGGGCACACTGCTAAAGATGGCAAAACTGGATGCTGACGCAATTACCTTTGATATGGAGAAAGTCTCTGTCCGTGCACTCCTGGAAGCCGCATTAAAACCGCTGGCTATTTTACTGGAGATAAAAAACCAGACCACAGATCTCAGGAACGACCTGGAGCTGTACTGTGATAAACGCTGGATGTCGGAGGCGCTTACCAACCTGATTAAAAACGCCTCGGAGCATTCCGGGGATCATACGTGTATCACCATTGACTGTGGGGAAAATCCCATTTATCAATGGATATCTGTCACAGACATGGGGAAGGGAATCAGAAAGGAGGAAATTGCCCGGCTGTTCACGCGTTTTGAAGGTTCCGGAAATACAAGCGGGTACGGCATCGGCCTTCCTCTTGCCCTCGCCATAGTACGCAGGCATAACGGTGATATTGATGTGGACTGCGGCAAAGAGGGCAGCGGAGCGACTTTTACCATAAAACTGTATAAGTGACTAAACTGTCATTTTGAGTATGGGAATTTGTCACCAGACAGTCATTTTCTTCTGTTATGATGATAGTACTTGTGAAACAGGAGGAATTTACATGGAAGTATTAACGGTCAGAAATCTGACAAAAACATATGGCAAAGGGGACACTGCCGTAACTGCCCTTAAAAATGTGAGTTTTCAGGTAAACAAAGGAGAATTCATTGCAATTATAGGCTCTTCCGGGTCAGGCAAATCTACACTTATGAATCTCATCGGCGGAATCGATCGCCCTTCTTCAGGCACCGTGACCATTGACGGAAAAGATATCTACAGCCTGGACGAAAGCCAGCGTGCCATCTTCAGGCGCAGGAATATCGGTATGGTGTTTCAGTTCTATAATCTGATCCCCACGCTTACGGCGGAGGAAAATATTATGCTGCCGCGTCTTTTGGATAATCGCAGGCCTGATCCTGAAAAGCTCTCTTACATTCTTAATATGACAGGACTGGCCGACCGGAGGACCCATCTGCCAAGTGAACTGTCCGGAGGGCAGCAGCAGAGGGTGTCCATTGGGAGGGCGCTGATCAATGATCCTGCTTTTATTCTGGCGGATGAGCCAACAGGTAATCTGGACAGCAAATCCGGCAGGGAAATTATAGACTTGCTGCAGCTTGCGAATAAGAAATATCACCAGACCCTTCTATTGATTACCCATGATGAAAAAATTGCCGTCATGGCAGACAGGATCATCACCATCGGCGATGGAGAGATTATTTCAGATGAGGAATTGAAGGCTTCCCGTTCGAAGGGAGGCCGCATGGTATGAATGTAATTGCGAAGCTTTCCCTCAGCCAGGTAAAGAAAAATAAAAGCAGGACTTTTTGGGCAATAGCTGCTATTGTTCTGGCAACCGCGCTGACCACCTGCGTTTGCAGCCTTGTGGCCAGCGGTAATGTTATGCTGGTATCATTTCTTGGCGAGGATTATGGCATGTATGCCGGCGCCTATAAGAGCCTGCTGCTGATTCCGGCGTTTTTTCTGGGCGCCATTATTTTTATTATGGCGGTGGTTGTAATTTCCAATGTATTCCGTATCAGTGCAGGGGAGAGGATTTCCCAGTTTGGCACATTAAAGTGTGTCGGCGCTACAAGCCGCCAGATTATCAAGTCTGTCCTGTACGAAAGCATCTTTTTATCCGTACTTGGCATACCGATTGGAATCCTTGCAGGACTCTGCCTGACAAGAGGCGGCGTTGGCGTGATCAATCTGTTCCTGGATGAATTGAATGCCCTGTCCCATATTATGATAAAGGATATATATTTTGAACTGAAATTTGTAATCTCCTGGCCGTCAATCCTTATCTCTGCTTTTATTTCTTTGATTACAGTCTCGATATCGGCATGGCTTCCGGCGAGAAAGGCGGCAAAAAGTTCCGCCATTGACAGCGTAAGGGGAAGCGGGGAGGTCCGAATCAGGAAGGACGGAAAAAGGAAGGGCATAAACAGGCTTACAGACTCTCTGATACAGAAAACATTTGGCTTTGAAGGAGTGCTTGCAAAGAAAAACATCAGCAGGAACAAACGTAATTTCAAAGCCACTGTGATAACGCTTATGATAGGGATTATAATGTTTATCGTCCTTGGTTCCCTTAACGGCCTGGCCGGCGGTCTGGAGAAGATACTTTATTATGCTACTTCCCATACAGTGACAGCGGACTACCAATCTGCCAGGACGCGCAGGGTCAATGAGAATACCGGACGGTGGGAAAGTATCTATCCTGCCCCCATAGATTCAACGCTGGGCAATTCCATCACAAAGGAACTGGAAAAATATGACGGCGGGGATGTATATGGTATGGGTCAGGATTATGACACCTATGTTGCAAAGCTTCCCGCTGCTTATCTGTCCGCTGATATGCTCCGTGTAAACGAACTGGCCGGGCAGGACAGCTATGAACTTGATGTGGAAATCATTGTCCTGGACGATCAGCATTACCGTGAAGTGTGCAAGAGGGCAGGTGTCAGTGAAGGGGCTGTCATCTTGCTGAATCATCTAAGCTATAATGATAAAGGCTATCTAAAAGATATCACCCCCTATTCCGGCCAGCTGCAGCGGATCCGGCTCTTCACGGCAGACGGCAGCAGCAGGGAAATGGAGATACAGGCGCAGCTTTTAAAGGATGAAATCCCCACTGAATTATTTTACCCGAAAACCAATCCCGTAAGGCTCATAGTTCCCGGCGCCACCGTCCGGGGATACTCCTGGATGAATGCTCCCCGGGATACTACCGGCTATATAGAATATGCAAACAGTGTTTTGGCGGAACATTTTCCAAACCAGGAGAATGCGGATTACATGGAATCCGGCTTCAGCGCAAGGGTGTATATGACGCGGGACTATGTGCGTGTGATGAACATTGCCATTGTCCTGGTAATTGATTTTCTGTATTGCTTTACTGTATTTCTTATGCTGATTGGTTTTACCAACGTTGTCAGTACGCTGTCCACCAATGTATTGATGCGCGCAAGAGAATTTGCCGTTTTGATGAGTATCGGCATGACGCTGGAAGGCTTGGAAAAAATGCTGGCGCTGGAAAGCATCCTGTGCTCGCTGCGGGCCATAATTCTGGGGGCCCCCATTGGTCTGGCGCTCACCTATCTGATCAATCTGCCCATAAGAAGCATGTTCCCCATTCCCTACAGGATTCCGGCTGGCCCCATGCTGATCTGCAGCGCGGCTGTTTTAGTCATTACTTTAGTGATAACAAAAGCGGCTACATTAAAACTCCGTAACCAGAATCTGATTGAAACCATAAGGGCGGGTGGGATATAGCCCGGCATCAGCGCGATATTCATCCGTTTGGTTTCTGAATTTTCCTCCGGTGTTAAGCTGTTCTTTTTACTGAAAAACGATAATACATTAAACTGCGAATGCTTTAGAATAAGGAGCTGTTTATATATGAATGCTATTGACAGAATGAGCGAAATAATAGGATTATCTCCCGTTAAGGACAAGATACCGTTTGTATGCATAGAAACAGTTGACTGCGGAGCTTATGTCAGAAATAGGATAGAATATAAAGTAAACGGACGTATTATTTATGCATTTCTCCTCATACCTGAGGGAGAAGGAACTTTTCCTGCAGTTTTGGTAAACCATCAGCATAACAGAGAACTTAACCTTGGTAAAAGTGAGGTTTGTGGTATTGAAGGGAATCCTTTGCAGGCTTTTGGATCTGCGCTTGCAGAAAAAGGATTTGTTGTTATTTGTCCGGATGCAATATGCTTTGAGGACAGAAGAGCAAACAGGAAAGGAACAGTTGAAAACAAGGAACAGGATGACTGGAATTACTTTCTGGCTCTGTGCAATGGCATTTTATCAGGTGAAACCTTGGCTAAAATAGCCATAGAAGATGCCATGGGAGCAATAAGTGTTCTGAACAGTCTGGAATTTGTAGATAGATCGAAAATTGGCTGCATGGGGCATTCATATGGTGGAAATACAACATATTTTACGACTGCATTCGATAAAAGAATTTGCTATGCACTTTCCAGCGGAAGTGTTGTAAGCTATAAAATCCGTATTGAAAATAATACGGGTATAGAAAAGGCAAGTATAATCCCCGGATTTATTAAAGAATTCGAGATTGCAGATGTCATCAAAGAGATTGCGCCGCGAAGTTTTATGATTGTATGTGCCAGTGAGGATAAATGGTCAAAAGACGCTCCTGAAATATATGAGATTGCCAAGGAAAATTTTATGTTGAAGGATGCGGAAGGCAAGCTTGAAATAAAACAGTATCCTGGCGGACATGCCATTACTCCGGAACGGTTTGAATTTATAATTGACTGGATTTACCGCCAGGGCAGAGGTGTCCGATGTGAAGCACAATAACTTTCAGGTGGACGACTATGGGATTTGAATATTTTATAGAAGGGTAGCAGATTCCTTTTTAATATGTATTTATTGAACGGAGATGTAGAATGATAATAAATGAAGGGTTTATCACAAATAATATAGATAATTTTGAAACCATTTCTGTTTCAACAAATAAAGTCTACCGTTTTCAGCAGGAAAATGATAAATATGTGTTAAAAGTTAATAATATATCATCTGCTAATCTTTCTCCATTTTGGCGCGGAATAAAAATGGTTTTTGCATCTGACTTTGATATACAGAGAGAGAATATTGAAGATACTTTATTAAGATTAATTAATCCGCATATAAAGACAGCACAATTAATTTTTAAGAGTGACACATATCGATTTCAACTGTTTAGAGAAGTAGAAGGCTTATCTTTTAAACCTGATGAATTTCCGAATAATTATAATATAGAATACCAGTTGGGCCAGTTTATTGGATTTATCCACAGCAAGAAATATGATTATTTTGGAAATCAAAAAATACATTTTCATGCTGGCTTTAAAGAAAAAATGTTGTCGGCAATGCTTGAAACTATGAATAGATACTGGTCGGATTCTAAAGAAGTCAAAGATTATTATACAAAGATAAGCTGTTTCAATATTGCTCCGGATTCGTTTAGTATAATCATGACTGACATATCCGCAAATCAATTTATTTTTAATGAGAATATGACGTCAATCAATGCTGTAATAGATTTTGATGGTTATGTTTTTGGCCCACGGGAATGGGAACTTTCTGTTTTGGAGATGTGTTTGCAGGATGGAAAAGCTTTTAAAAAAGGTTATGAGGAATATAGCGTATTCCCTGAGATTAGCGAATATAGAGATTTTTATAGGTTTTTCATGTTTCTTTGCGAGATATGGGAAAAACCAGCACTAAATTCGTTTATGAATCGAAATTTACTTTTTTAAATACAAATTAAACTATATTTAATGATTATTTCTTAAGCGGTAAGAAGCCTTAAATGCCGGTAAAGCCTGTATTTCAAGATTTCTCGGCATTTAACTTAGCGTAAGAACCACCCCAAAGGTAAGAGCCGATCACCATGAGTATTAAGTTCATAGGTTATCGGCTCTGCGTCTTTGCGTTTGGCTCTTTGATAACTGACAAATGAAATTGTTTAATGCTGACTATAGTTTCCTGTCTGCACTTCGTACAGAACAGCGGAAAATTTTCCAGGACTGTTTCTTCCCGGATTTTTAATCTTGTCTTTTTCCGCATAGGGGGCATAATATCCATTCTTCCGTATTCATGTCCTGCCCCCTTTCCGTCTGCGTTTATTTTTTCGTTCGTTTTTCGCATCCCTGCGTTCACATGCTGTCAAGGTGTTTCGTTCCGGGCAGTGGTGGTGTTCGCGGCACGCGTCACAATTCCCGTATCGAATACACTTTGTCCTTTTGCAGGGGCAGTCTGCATTTTCCATATCCTTTTCCCCCAATTAACAGGTTTGATTAGCTCCTTTTCCATTCCGGGCGTTTGTCAATAACGCAACATCTATTTTCAGTGTATTGGCAATTACCTGTGGAAGATAGTCTAAGTTGTGAGCTATGTTTTCACGAGTCAGGCGGCTGCCGCGGTTGAGTGCGCCTAAAGAACCGTCAATAATATAATTCGTGTAAAACTCCGTGTTTTCAATGGCTAAAATCCCGTCCTCTATTCCCTTATCCAAAACAGACGCAAGCAATGGAGCCAGCACTGAGGTCATCTGTCGGGTCAGCCTGTTCAAAATGACTTCGTTTGAAGCGGTAAAGAAAGCCTCCATACCGATTGTTTGTGAGGACATTTCTCTGATTACATCTAAAATAGCGGCGAATTTGCCGCTGAAAGTGATTTGGGGATCACACAGCAAACATGCTGTTTTTTGCGTATACATCGCTGCCCATTTTTTAACAAGCACATTTAGAAGTTCCTCCTTGCTTTGATAGCAGCGATAGAACATTCCTGTTGCCCCGCCGGCTGCCTGCATAATATCGGAAACTGAGGTTTCCTCATAGCCTTTCGACAGGAACAGATTTTGTGCCGCATCTAAAATTTCATTTTCCCATTGTTCGGGTGGTTTCTTTGCAGGCCGTGCCATTTTATCCCATTTCTCCTTATCTATAAATTAATGAACTTAATTCAATAACTATTATACGCCATATAATTCATTGCGTCAATGCTTTCCTGCATCATAAGCTGCCCCATAAGATTGTTGGGAAACATTGCCTGTTCTGGTGACGGTATTGCCTTCGCGTCCGTTTTATCTGTATGCTGAATTAGATTCTGTCATTAAAAATTTACTGACAGGAAAGAAATGTGACACACTGCTGTCGCATTATGTATGATACAATAAATTATTCACGGGAGGTGGCAAAATGGCAATTGAGCTGACAAGTGCAACAGTAAAAGAATATGGAATAAAAGCAGGAGCGGATGTGGTTGGTATTGCCGCATCCAAGGATTTTGACATGGCGCCGGAAGGCTTTAAACCCACAGATGTACTGCCGGAATGTCTTTCAGTTATTGTCTTGGGTGCTTCGTTTTCACCGGAAGTGCTTAACGACGCGGCAGAATATACCGCATGCCGCAATGAAATGCTTACCGGGATGACGAATATGGCCAAAGTGGTTGAAAAGCGGCTGAAATCCGATGGCTATAAAACAAAAGTCATAAGTGCATCGGGCGGCAAATGGGTGGAATGCGGCGGCCGGAAAGAGCAGTTTGGATATATTTCACTGAAACATGCCGCAGAAATAGCAGGGCTTGGAGTCATTGGAAAAAATTATTTGCTCACCAATCCCCGGTTTGGCAACCTTCTGTGGCTCAGCGCAGTTCTTACCAATGCAGAACTGACGCCGGATGAAAAAGCGGGATTTACCATTTGTGATAATTGTAGCATATGTGTCGAAGCCTGCCCTGTGAGAGCATTGGATGACCTTGCCTCATTCGGGAAAAAAGAGTGCTCCAGCCATTTCAAAATAGTAAACAAAAAACTGGAAATACAATGCTATTTATGCCGGAGGATATGTCCCCATGCTTTTGGGTTAAAGGCCGGCACTTAAGGAGGACCGCGGCCTTCAGTCATCAACGGAATATATCGGTTTTTTGCAAAATATATGTTTCCCTTGCCGAAGGTCCCCTGGCTTGCTAAAATAAAAACAGGGACAGTAAACAGGTAAGGAAAGCTGTTTTCAGAGAAATACGAAATTGAGTTATTCAGGAACCACAGTGCAGGCGGAGGGGGAAAGAAAAAAGGAGGAGGTTAAGCATGTTAGATATTGATGAAATTATGCGTCGGGCCGAAGCCGCCAGGGATGCGGCGTCGCAGCAGCTTAATGAGTCTATGGAAAAGAGCCGGAAGATAGCGGAGCAGACAATGGCGGACACCGAAAAAGCGGATGCCGAAAGGACGGCCACCAAAAAAGCGGCTATGGAGGGAGTTGCCGAAAAACAGAAGGCGGAGGAACAGTCCGCTGGTCAGGAAGCTGCCAACCAACAGCGCCAGGTAGAGATATTGGGCCAGATGTTCAGCCAGGAGGCCATGGAACAGATGGCGGCCAACCAGGAGCAGATTCAGGCAGAGATAGCCCGCCAGGTTGCCGACTGTGCAGCCATGGGCGTTGAGGACATGATGAACCAGCTTTTCGGTGAGGATATGGGAATCATCTCTGCGGCTATGGAGACTCTGGCCATGGAAGAAGATGAGGATGATGAAGAGGAGGAACCGGAGCTTACCCTGGCATTGGAGCAGGAGCTTTACAGGGTTCTGGAGGAAAAGCTGGCCTGGCTGGACACACTGCCGGAGCCGGAACCGGTTCCCTATGCAAAGAATGATCCCAGGTGGAGCCGTTTCGGCATCCTGCTTTCCGGTATCATTTCCACAGTGAATGATCATGAACTGGACGGAATGGACGTAGAGGAGCACATCCCCGTTCTGGAACAGAGGATTGTATCCCTGGTGCGCCGTTCCTGGGGCATCAATGGGCGGGGAGAGCTGCTGGACACGGTACGTTACCTCACCCGGGAAGGATATGCCCTGTGCTACCAGATCTATTGTGAGGCAGAGACGCCGGAGGAGCTTTTTGAAGAGGATACGGACGAAGAAGAACAGGAGTCGATCTGCCGGGGCTGGCGGTTTGTGCAGCATTTTAAGAGCCGGTACCGCCCTGAATTTCTGCTGGGCTGGGACATAGGACGGGCGGCTATGCTGGCCCGCTGGGGCTGCTATCTGGGCTGGATCACAGAAGGCGAGGCTGTGGGTATTCTGTGGGAGCTTTCACAAAAGGCTGTCCAGGAGCTGCACAGCTGGCGGGAGTTTGCCCGGTCATACATATTTGGCGGCCTGATGTGGAAGCTTATTTGCGGCGATGGCGCGGCGGAGAGCTATCTTGGCTATCTGGCAGATGCCGCAACCGATCTTCTTACCGGAAGCGCTGAGGAGGACGAAGGACAATGGAGGGAATGCCCATGGCCGGAAGCCCGCAGAATTGGGTTCCGTGTGTAATCCCTTCTTGGGGGTCAGGAGAAGCTATGGAATATGTATTCATTAATGAAGAAAACCGCAAAGAAGTGACAGACTTTATCGTTGAACACTGGCTGTCAGCAGAAATGGTCATCCGTGGTGCTATTGTTGACATGGCAAAGGTTGATGGAATTGCGGTATTAGAGGATAAGAAAATTATCGCGGCTGCGCGTCAAAAGCATTGTAAAAAGGTTATTGTAATTACGACGAATGACAATATTAATGCCATTCGCTTTTATCAAAAGCGCGGCTTCGACATGGTAAAACTATACCATAACGCGTTAGATGCTTCGAGGCGGTTGAAGCCGCAAATTCCGCTGATTGGAGAGAATGGCATACCTTTGCGGCATGAGATTGAATTTGAATATAAATTAACGGAATAAGCAACCGGATTAGCTGGATGAATAGGAAATTATTCTCTGATATGCATCCGCAGAATTTATGGGAAATAGATAAATACTGATATGCAGATGACAAACAAAAAGACCGTTGGTTTTATGATGAAACATTGTAAAACCAATGGCCTTTTTTCAACCTTTTTTATACCAGGACAGGAACCGGAGGAAACGCCCGACAGATGAAAATTTAAGATACACAGACGGCATCTTAGGAAATAATTAATAAATTTTATATCAATAAATAATAAATGAAGCATTCGGACTCAATATAATAAGTGTAGAAAAGCAACTGCAAAAAAAGAACGGTTTTATAAAAAATAAAAAGGAGAGCGGTGATGAAGGAAAAAATACTTGTCGTTGACGATGAGAAAGAAATTGCGGATCTGATAGAAGTGTATCTTCAAAACGAAAATATGGAGGTATATAAATTCTATACGGGGAAGGACGCCCTTGCCTGTATTGAGAGTGTGGATTTTGATTTGGCCATATTGGATATCATGCTGCCGGATGTCAGCGGGCTTTCCATATGCCAGTTCATACGAAATAAGGAATACACATATCCGGTAATCATGCTTACGGCAAAGGATGGGGAGACGGATAAGATCACCGGGCTTACGCTTGGCGCGGATGATTATATTACAAAGCCCTTTCTCCCTCTTGAACTGACCGCGAGAATAAAAGCCCAGCTTCGCCGGTATAAAAAATATAATGTAAATTCCGTTATCCCGCCGGCAGAGAGGATTCTTAAGCAAGACGGGCTGGTTATGAACCTCAAGACATATGAATGCTGGATTGATGAAGAAAGCCTGACGCTGACTCCCACGGAATTTCTGATACTGAAAATACTTTTGGAAAACAGGGGCAGCGTAGTCCGTTCAGAGGAATTATTCCATGAAGTATGGCAGGAAGAATATTACAGCAAAAGCAATAATACGATTACCGTACACATCCGCCACCTTCGTGAAAAAATGAAGGATACCGGAGAAAGGCCCAGATATATAAAAACGGTATGGGGGGTCGGATATAAGATTGAAAAAATTTAGAAAAACAAATACGGATTATACAAAGCTTAACCGTATTATCTTTTTCAGGGGACTGGGTATTATGCTGGGGGCGGTGTCAGCTGTCCTTTTGCTGCGGGCGATGACCAGAGGGCATCTGGCGGATACTATTGTCCTATGGATTGCGCATATTTTTTCCCTGAATGAGGAGCAGGCCGATATGATATATTTTAAGGCAGTTACGGCGAATATGCAGTTTATTCTTGGTATTGTGATCATTATATTTGTATTTTTGCTGTTCTATATGCTTCTGTATTCCTATAAAAGATACTTTGATGAGGTCTTATCCGGAATTGATAAGCTCATGGAGGATGGGGACGCCATATCGCTGTCTCCGGAGCTGGAAACGGTTGAGCATAAATTGAATTATGCAAAACAAACGCTTAAAACACAGGCGGATGAAGCCAGGAAAACCGAGCGACAGAAGAATGAGCTTGTCGTATATCTGGCCCATGATATTAAGACCCCCCTGACCTCCGTAATCGGATATTTAAGTCTTTTGGATGAAAATCCAGATATGCCTGATGATAAGAAATTAAAATATATCCATACTGCATGGGAAAAAGCGAACCGCCTTCGGATACTGGTGAATGAATTTTTTGAAATTACCCGCAATCATTCTGAACCCATATCGCTTCAAAAGGTCAAAATTGATCTTTATTATATGCTTGTCCAGATTTCGGAAGAATTGTATCCCCAGCTGAGCGCCTGCAAAAAGCGCATAGAAAACAATGTGGGCGAGGATATATCCGTGTACGGGGATTCTGAGAAGCTGGCCAGGGTTTTCAATAATATTCTGAAAAATGCCATAGCTTACAGCGAGGATGAAAGCGTCATATCTGTCTTTGCAGAGGAATTTCCCGAAAAAACGGTGATCCGGTTTGAAAACAGGGGGGAGATTCCGGGCGATAAGCTCAGCCTGATTTTTGACAAATTCTATCGCCTGAGCAGTGCAAGGCAGAGTGAAACCGGAGGCTCAGGGCTTGGGCTTGCCATCGCCAGGGATATTGTCACCTTACACGGCGGCCGGATAAAAGCGGAAAGCATCAATGGATTAACCTCTTTTGTGATTGAGCTTCCATCGATACGGGAGGAACTCACCATGGCTCCTTAGCGTTTTCTTAAGAATTCATTTACCGTTTCTTAGAAATCGTTTATATGAATTTAAAACACTGCCTGTTCCTGAATGGTATGCTGAATATGCCTGAGGGGACAGGCAATTTTTTTAAAAAAGGAGGCAGAAATTGAAAATAAAAATGACAATGCAGGGCATCACAGTCCTGGGGCTGGCGGCAATGCTTTTGGGCTTGACAGCCTGCGGAAAACAGGCCGGTATCGAAAAGTCCGATGCATCCTATGTTGCAAGCTTTTACGATATCCCGGATACCGTGACAGGTATCTCAAGGCTCCTGATTAAAGACAATGCAGCGTATATGTGCTGCTCGGAGGCAAACGGCGTCTCTTATCTGGCATCAATGACGGTTGATGGCGGGGGATTTCAAAAGCTGCCGTTAACTATGGAAGCCTCAGCATCCCTTTTGGATTTTGCCTTTGATCCAAAGGGCGATATATGGGCGGTTACCATGGAGGAGGCTGGAAGCTATCATCTGAAAAAATTCGATAAAAACGGCGGGGAGTCCCAAACCGTTGAGCTGACGGAGCTGCTGGATGCTTCAGCCCCTTCTTCCATTGAAAGGGAGCTGTTTATGAGCATTGATGCGCAGGGGAATATCTGCATGGCGGAAAAAAGCGGAAATACCCTGGCATATATGTTTGATAATGCGGGGCAGTTTTTGTTTTCCCTTAGCTATGAGGGAAATCTCATGACCACAATAACAACTGCCGAAGGACAGATTGGAGTGTGTGCCTCTGCAGCGGATCGGATGAGTTATGATTTGCTTCATGTGGATATGAAAAGCAGGGACTGGAGTGAGGACAGGATTCATCTGGGGGCAACGGCAGGCCTGTATGGGGGGAGCACAAGTAATTTCTACCGGTTTGATTCCTCCAGCCTGTATGGCTATCCAGCCGGAGCGCGGGAAGGAAGGCAGCTCTTTAGCTGGACGGATGTGGGGCTGGGCGCGTCGGATGTACATTTGGGCGAGCTCCCGGATGGACGGTTCCTTGTTTTGACAGCTTCCCCGGATCAGAGGGCAGAGCTTTCGTATGATTTGGCCGTGCTTTCCCAGGGGGTGGATGAGCGTGTTGCCCTGAGCATGGTGAGCCTGACGGCAGGGCCGGGGGTGGTTCAGGCTGTTTCTGATTTTAATAAGACAAACAGCCGGTACCGGATTGAACTGACGGAATATTTTCCATATGAGCAGAACGTGTCGGATGAGGAATGGGACAGTGCTGTTTTGAATCTTAACACCCGCATTATTTCAGGCGATATGCCGGATATTCTGGATATGAGCAATCTGCCGGTCCAGGTTTATCACAAAAAAGGGCTGCTGGAGGACCTTTATCCATACATGGAGAACGATCCGGAAATTCACAGGGAAGACTATTTTGAAAATGTGTTTACCGCCATAAGCTTCGACGGAAAACTTCCTTATATTACAGACGGGGTGGGCGTATCCACAATGCTGGCGGATGGGGAAAGCATGGATGGCAAAACCGGGTGGACGCTTCAGGATCTGGAGGAGCTGCTGAATACCTATGGGGCGGATTCCATAAGCAACCTGTCGGGCGCCTTCTTTCTCAAAATCATGCTTCAGACAGACAACAGCTTTGTTGACTGGACTTCTGGCAAGTGTTCCTTTGATTCGCCTGAATTCATAAAATTGCTGGAGTTTGCCGGAAAGATTCAGGAGGGCAGCCAAAAGGGCATTGGAGAAGAGCCGGATAGCACCTGTATGGCAGCCTATGAAGCTGTTCTCAGTATTTACCATATCTCCAAATACAGGGACTATTTTCATGGGAATCTGAAGCTGCTTGGCCTTCCGGGCAGTAACGGCGAGTACCATGCGCTCATACCCGAGGTAAAAATAGGAATCGCTTCGGCCGGCAGCCGGAAGGACGGCGCATGGGAATTCGTCAGGACGCTGCTGAGTGAGGAGCACCAGAAGTCCTGCAGTATGCTTCCTGTCCATAAGGGAGCCTTTGATGCCGTCATGCAGGCTGCCATGGAAGGGAAATCCGTCTGGGCATGGATTTATGAAAACGGCAGCGCAGCGGCAGAGGACGCGGAGGCAACTAGGCAGCTTCTAAGCAGCGCGGCCTATGTGGTAAATGATAACCAGGCACTGGAAAATATCATACTGGAGGAAGCCGGAGCGTATTTTTCGGGAGCAAAGAATGTAAAGGAAGCGGCTGAAACAATCCAGAGCCGCGCCACCCTTTATATAAATGAACAAATGTAAAAAGGAGAGGATTTTAGACAATGAGAAAAATGGATGGAAAAGTAAAAATGTTTGGACTGTACGCAGTTATCTGTGCCGGGATGCTTTTATTTACCGGCTGTACCGGAACAAATATGTCAGATATGGGGACAGAAAACGGAGCTGCGGAAAAAGAAGCAGCCAATTACCAGGATAGTGATTCTGCCGCTCATTCCGGTACGTCGGCCGGCGTGGAGAAAATCTCAGAAGGAAATTCAGAAGAAGCTTCGGCGGAGATTTCAGAAAAAACTTTAGCGGAAGCTTCGGAAAAAACTTCAGAAGAAGCTTCAGAAAAAACGGAAACCGGTGCAGGAAAAAAGGATTCAGAAATGGAAACCTTTGCAGATGCGAACGAAATGTTCAATTCAGCAGATTTAAACGGTGCGGCCAGCGAATGTTCAGAAACGGGCCTGGTGATCAATACCTCCCCCTTCGCAGATGGAACCGCAGCCTCCAGGGAGCCGCACTTCATAAAGGTTGCTTATACGGACGAAACAGTGTTTCAAAAAGGAACCGTGAGCTCGGATGGGGGCAGTTATTCTCTGGAAGACTGCGGAAAAAGCGGAGTCAAGGATAAGGATATCGTATTATGCTTTGGAAAGCAGCAGGCAGACGGCACTTATCTGGCGGACAGAATTATTACGGTTGAATTCAAATAAGAATGCAGGAGACTGAACAGCGATGCGATTACATAGGGAAGAAAAAATAAACAGGATCATTCAGCGGCAAAAGGAAATGCTTGCTTCCGGAGAGAAAAACGGGTCTGTCATTAAAAAAAGTATGCAGCGCATGGCCGTACAGTCTCTTATCATTTTTTTTACACTGATGTTTGTATGCACAGTTATATCCCGTGTTTCCCTTTCCATCACAACAGCAAGCGTTTCCGTATCGACCCTTGCAAGCGGGACGCTTACGGAAAGGGCTTTCGTGGAGGGGAGGATCCAGGCGGCAGCCGACAGAAGCATTAGATTGCCGGAAGGGCTTTGGGTAACGGCGGTCAATGCTCAGGAAGGCAGTCAGGTAAAAAAGGGCGATCCGCTGCTTGCCTTTGAAGTGCCTTCCATGGAAGAGCAGGTGAAGAAGCTGGAAGAGGAAATCCATATCCTCACTCTCAGAATTGATCTTTCCGAAAGCGGGGGCGGTAATGAGGTGGCTGTGGCGCAACGCGCCCTTGAGGATGCCCAAAGGGAGTATGAACGCCTGGCTTCAAAATATGTCCGGTCAGACACAAGATTGAAGGAGGACTATACAAAAAGTGGAGAGAAGCTGGCGGCTGCTGAAACGGAGGATGACAGGGCGGCCGCTGCGGTAAAACAGGAGCTTATCAGGGAAGCGGAGGCAGTCGTTAAGGAGGCGGAGGAAAATCTGTATAGCGTCAGGGAAGCGGCGGAGGATGCCATTCATGCCGCAGAAAAGGAGCTGGATGAAGCTTCGGAAAATTTGGACGCTTCAAAGAATGCCTATCAGAAGCTGCTGGAGGCATACAATCAGGCGGAAAGTACGCTTAATGCCGCAAAGCAAGCGGTCAGCGATATTGAAAAAGCAATTGAGGAGCAGGAGCCCGGCGGCGACACGGATTATACGGAGGAGCTGAATGCTGCAAAGGAAGAGCTTTCCAAAGCACAGGAGGAATTTACGCAGGCAGAAAAAAACCTGTCAGATGCGGAATATAAAACCTCGTCCTATGACAGCGCCGCTGAAAACCTGAATGCCATAAAGGAACGCTGGAAAACAAAAACAGAGAGAGCTGAAGCTTCTCTCAATGATGCAAACGCGGCGCTGACGGCGGCAAAAGAGCGTACGGATTTTTCCGATGAAGCCGCAGTCAGGCAGGCCCGGGCAGCGATTGATGCCGCAAAGGGAACCCTGAACGATGTCTGGCGTGAATTTGAGGACAATCAGTACCTGGCAGAAGAAGCCATTTATAAAGCGCAAAGGGCGGTCGAGGCGGCTCAGCTGGCGTTGGAAAATGCGCAGCAGCAGGCGATGATGTCACAGAAAGAAAGGGAAATCACAAGACTGACCTGCGAGTCCGAGTTGGCGGAGAAAGAAAAACTACGGGATAAATTGCAGGAAATTTTAAATAATGGAGGATACCTGTCAGTGCCGGTGTCCGGAACGGTACTGCGTACTGTGGAAAAGGGATTCAGGACAAAAGCAGGGGAAGAGGGGGTTACCCTTGCCTGCAATGATAAAGGATTTTTGTTCGAAGGTTTTTTGGAGGAAGAATCTGCACGGTATTTCCTGGTGGGGGACAAGGGGGAGCTTATGTTCAGGATTGACGGCAGCACTCAAAGGTCAGCGGCAGAGATCAGTTCCATAAGCATGCCTGATGAGGAGGGGAAGGTTTTCCTGACTGCTGTTTTGCCGGAGGGAGACTATCCGGCCGGTATGACCGCACAGCTTTCATTGAGTAAGAAAAGTGAGATTTATCAGAACTGCCTTCCCATTACGGCGCTCAGAAGCGATTCCAGGGGAGATCACGTTTTGGTGATACGCAAACAGATTTCCGTGCTGGGAACGGAGTGGGTCACTGCAAGAGTTGATATAACCGTGAAAGACAGGGACAGTCAGATGATGTGCGTTGAGGGCGCCCTTACCTACGCGGATCAGGTGATCACAGGTTCAAATAAGGCAATAGCGGAAGGAGACAGGGTTCGTATTGGAAACTGAAAGACATTTTCATTGGACGGCGCTGGTGATATCGGGTTTGACGGCAGTTTTTCTCTGGTGCATAGCCTGCTCTTTTTACAGCAAGGCCGTAAACCTCTGTCCGGGTGTGGAGGTTAAATGGGAAAACGGCGGCGTCAGCCCGGCCGCTCTTGTGAAACAGCAGACCTTTTCGCGGCAGGATGGGGCGGCAGAACAGCCGGAGGTCACCCTATGGCAGGCGGCTTCAGGATATGAGGTTATGAGCGGGGACAGGAAAAGCATGGCAGCAGATATGGTGGTGGTATTTGGCGACTGCAGGGCTGTTACAGCAGCGGCCATGCTTTCCGGCGGCTTCCCGGCTGGAAACGATCTGGCAGGATGCGCGATCAGCTCGGGGCTGGCGTTTTCCTTGTGGGGAAGCACAGACGTTTGCGGGATGCCGGTAATAATGGAAGGAGACAGGCTCTATGTGCGCGGCGTATTTGAGGGAGAGGAGCCGCGGATATTCCGTCAGGCGCAGGCTGGGTCAGAAGAGCCTCTGTCCCATATGCAGCTGATATTTTCCGGGACGGGAACCAGGGAGAAGGCAGAGCACTATCTTTTGGCCGCGGATTTCTCCGGGGGGATGATTCTTGAACTGCCGCTGATAGAATGGGCGCTTGGCATTATTGTCAGGTTTCCTGCCATTATTCTGGCAGCAGGTATTCTCAGCCGTGTCATAAGGCGCGGGAAATGGCTTTGGCATTATCCTGCGTTGCTGGCCTTCTGGCTGCCGTCGGCCCTGTTGGTTCTGGCTGGTTTGTTTTTTTGTATGGACCTGCCGGGAATCCCCGCCGGATTTATTCCTACGAGGTGGTCCGACTTTGCGTTTTGGGAGAATTTAGTTATGGGACATGGAAAAAATGTGGTTACATGGATATCGGAAGGCCCCACCTTCCGGGATATGGAGCTTATGGCTGCTGTAATTATGACAGTATTGTTTTCCATAGCCGCCTCTGTGCCTGGGACAATAGCCGCAATGCGGGTATCCATAAGGTCTTATGGTGGCATGTCGCTGGGCTGTGCGGCATATACGCTGGCGCTCAGCCTGCTGTCCCTTTCCATGGCCCGGACTTGCCATATGATATTCTGCAGGGAAATGTATCTGATGCCCTGCCTGTGGCTGTCTGTGGATTTCATACTTTACAGGCAGAAGGAGAAGCTTACCGCTGTTTTCGGGGAAGGGAGGTTTTCAGATGAGAAAAGAAGTTTCTTTTAGGGAACGTATCGTGCCATGGCTGTTTTTGGCGCCGAGCCTGATTTTTGTAAGTATTATGGTATTCATTCCCCTTCTGGATGTGCTGCGGCGTTCCTTTTTTCAGGCTGCCGGCGGCAGGTTCGTGGGATTTGAAAATTATCTGGCAGTATTGGACAACAGCGCATTTAAGCTGGCTGCGGGAAACACACTGAAATTTGTCCTTGTCTGTATACCGCTGCTGCTGGTTATTTCCCTGGCGGTTTCGCTGCTGCTGACTGCCTTCAGGGAATCACACGGAATTTTCAAAACCTCATTTCTTGTGCCTATGGCAATACCGGTGGCTTCGATTGTCCTTTTGTGGCGTGTGATTTTTCATAAAAACGGCCTGCTCAATGCCTTTCTTTCGCTCTGGGATGCCGCGCCGGTGGACTGGATAGGGAGCAGGGCTGCTTTTGGGATGCTGGTATTTGCTTATGTATGGAAGAATTTTGGATATGATATGGTGCTGTGGCTTTCCGGGCTTGGCGCCATAAATCCGGCCTTATATGAGGCGGCGCAGATAGATGGAGCCGGAAGCATCAGGCGGTTTACGCAAATTACTTTGCCAAACCTTATGCCGGTTTTTTTCACCACTACGGTGCTTTCGCTGCTGAACTCTTTCAAGGTATTCCGGGAGGCATATCTGATTGCCGGAAGCTATCCGGAGGAAAGCATCTATATGCTGCAGCATCTGTTCAACAACTGGTACGGCAATCTGGATGTGGATAAAATGTGCGCGGGAGCCGTAATGATGGCGCTTTTTGTATTTATACTGATCATGCTGCTGCAGAAAGTTTTGGGCCGGGAGGAAAAGGGATGAGGGGAAAAGGGCTTTCAGCTCTCCAGAATTCTATGCGTGTTTTTGCGCGCGGATAGGAGCAAGGCTGAAAGGGAAAAAAGCCTTTCAGCCCCCTGGAATTGTAAGCGTGCCTTGCACACGGATAGGAGCAAGGCTGAAAGAAAAAAACTTTCAGCCTCCTTGAATTATATGTGTACCTTGCACGCAGATAGGAGCGTAAATGAAAAAGTGGCTGACAGGGTTGATACTTGTTTTTATCGCCTTTTTTATATGGATACCCCTTTGGATGCTGTTATCCGGCACTATTATGGGGAGTGCGGAATTGTCTGAAAATCTTGCCCCGGTTCTGGAAGGAGGGGAAGGAACTGCCGTATGGCCTGTAATTGCGCAGTATCCTACTTTGCAGGCTTATGTGGAGCTGCTTTTGGATACGCCTCAGTTTTTTACAGTATTCTGGAATTCCTGCAGGCAGGTTTTCCCTGTCGTAATCGGGCAGATTTTTTTAGGGGCACCTGCGGCATGGGCGTTTGCAAGATTTAATTTCCGGGGTAAAAAGCTGCTCTATACCTTATATATTGTCCTTATGCTGATGCCTTTCCAGGTGACCATGGTTTCAAGCTATCTTGTACTGAATAAACTGCGGCTGATTGATACCGTATGGGCCGTCATCCTGCCCGGGGCGGCGTCAACCTTTCCCGTATTTATTATGACACGTTTCTTTATGGCGATACCGGAAACGGTTATGGAGGCAGCGGCGGTGGACGGAGCTTCGCCCTTCCAGATTTTTGCCCGGCTTGGAATTCCACTGGGGGCATCGGGGATTCTTTCCGCAGTAGTATTGGGATTCCTGGAATATTGGAATGCCATGGAAGCGCCGCAGGCATTTCTGAAGAATCAGGCCCTCTGGCCGTTGTCATTGTATATGGCAAATATTACTGCTGATAATGCAGGGGTATCGCTGATTGCCTCACTGATCACGCTGACGCCGCCTCTTTTGATATTCCTGTCCGGACAGAAATATCTGGAACAGGGTATTATTTCCTCCGGGATGAAGGATTGAAGTAACGGGAAAAGTCTGTAAAGAATAAAGACTGAACAAAGAGGGACAGCTACGGGGCAGAAATGGAGGAAGGCTTTATGGAAAAAGAGAGTTTAACTGGAAGCCTGCAGATTCGAAAGGTAAACAAATGGTATCCGGGCAATGTCCATGCTGTCATAGACATGGATATGGAAATAAATGAGGGTGAATTTATTGTTTTTGTCGGTCCCTCCGGATGCGGAAAAACAACGCTGCTGCGCATGATAGCAGGACTTGAGAATATCAGTGGCGGAGAAATCATTTTGGATGGGAGGAGCATGAACAAGGTACCGCCGAAGAACCGCGATGTTGCCATGGTTTTTCAGAACTATGCCCTGTATCCCAATATGAAAGTGAAGGACAATATTGCATTTCCCCTTAAAATGCGGCATTCCGGAAAAAAGGAAATTAAAAGCAGGGTGGCTGAGGTGGCGCAGAAGCTGGAGTTAGATACTTTACTTGAAAGGAAACCGGGCGCTCTTTCCGGCGGACAGCGCCAGAGAGTGGCGCTGGCGCGATCCATGGTGAGAAAGCCGAAGCTTTTTCTTATGGATGAGCCGTTGGCAAACCTGGATGCCAGGCTCCGTACGGAAATGCGCAGGGAAATCATAACCCTGCAAAGGGAGCTGGGCGTTACCACCATCTATGTTACCCATGATCAGACAGAGGCAATGACCATGGGAACACGCATTGCCGTGATAAATGAAGGAGTCCTGCAGCAGTTTGGGACACCTCAGGAGGTATATGGACATCCGGCGAATGTGTTCGTTGCGGGATTTATAGGCTCTTTCCATATGAATCTGTGCAAGGGGAAATAACGGCAGGCATTCGTCCGGAGCATATCAAACCTGCCGGCCCGGGAGATCCTGGCGCAATACGGATGGAAATCAATATTGTGGAAAATACCGGGCGGGAGACAGCGGTTTTTCTCTCGGCTCCCGGAATGCCGGATCTTACAATGATAACAGGCGCTGATTATTCCGGGATGCCGGGGCAGGCGGTATATGTCCGCCTTCTGACTGAGAAAATCCATCTGTTCCATAAAGAAACGGGACGGGCATTTTGCCATTGCCAGGGATAGCTGGTTCGGCTGCTATCATAACGACTGCCTTTACTCTCGATAAACAAAATGTTGAACATTATCATTGAGATTTTCTAAAAGCTGGATTGCGTTTGCAGGATATATCTCAATATCGCTTATTTTATCAATCGGAACCCAGTGGAATTCAAGCTCAAAGTTTCGGCCCTCAAGCTGTTCCTGCGCCAGGAAGGTGCCTTCTTTTGGCGTATGTCCGTCTTCAATTACCACTGTATAATATAAACAAATCTGATGACAAGGTTTTTCTCCCCATGGAAAGAAAATTTCACCAACCCATTTTAATTCACCGACTGAAATGTCCGCGCCGATTTCCTCTTTGAACTCCCGGATTAACGTTTCCTCGTTTGTTTCCCCAAACGCAGCATGTCCTCCTGGAAAAGCGAATCCATTATCGTTTGTGGGCTTTTGGAGAAGAATCCTGTCATTTTGTATGCAGATACCGGCTGCCCGATACGAAAAAACATAATCATCCGTCTTAAACAATATATCAGACATACTGTTTCCTCCTCTTAAAAGATTTAAACTATATTGTTTGGGATTGAACTTAGTGTAACATGTTTTCCGGTGACTCTCTACTTTATTTGCGCTGAACTTATGGATAACAGTTTGCAAAAAGCAAAACGGAATTAGGAAGATCAGGTTGTAATATTTGGAACAACAGATGATTTAATCAAAGGAAGCAGTAATTTTGGAAAGTTCATGGAACATTTCTCATCGGATAATGACAGTTGGATCCAGGAAATCAATAATGTTATTGAGAACTGATAATCGGGGTGAAAATATTAATTGGAGATAGCCCCGCTAGACTTATCATCGTTCAAATCCTGTTCCATGTAAAAGCAGTTATTTTATGGTTGCCTAAAATCAAATTGAATATAATGGCCTGCTTGAACAGTCCCAGGACCACTTGGGAGTTATCACTCCAAACATAAAAATATATTATCCAATAAATTATGGATATATTGAAGGCATTATTGCACCGGATGATGAAGAGCAAGACGTATATATATTAGGGGTAAATATGGCAGTGAGTGAATTTTCTGGAAGAATTATTGCAATTATTCATAGAAACGATGATGTTGAGGGAAAATGGGTAGCTGCATATGAAAACGTTGTTTTCATATTAGAAGAAATAAAAAGCGCAGTAGAGTTTCAGAAAAAATATTTTCAATCAGAGATAAGAATGCTATGAAATAAGTATCTTACAAATATCTTCTTATCAAATCATCAAACCACAATTGCACTTCAATATAACAATATTTCCTTTCAATTTCACTCATATACTCGTCAAGTGTTCCATGATAATGTGTAATTTCATCTAACAGCATTTCTTTTGTAATAAGCAATATTTTTCCGGTTTTTTCAATCATGGCACTGCTGTCACCATAAGTAAAACTAATTTGTTCTGAGGGGATATCTGCAAGTGGTAATTTTACAGTTGTACCGTATCCAAACCACTTATTTAAATATTCACTGCCATTTAATACGAATGAAAGAGGGTGTTTTTCTTTAGGTTTACCACCCAAAGTAACAAAGGAGGAATGTATGATATCGTCAGCCTTTAGCCTTCGTGGATAGTAGTTTTCAAAATCAGCAAAGCGGTAAAAAGCTTGGGCTTCAGGATTATTTTCTGCTAACTCTTTTGCTTTTTTAAAAGCTTGCTCTTTGGGCAATCTCATAATATTCTGAAACGGCCTGCAGTTCGGGTGACAGTAGTTCACAATGTAAAGCTCATTAGTATTTATCACTCTTTTGTACCTCTCCTAATTATTAAAAGCTGTATGGATTTACAGTTTTCCGGTTGCGTTTCGATTGGCTTATACAGTTTTTGTCTGAGAAAATTATACCATATCCTTTGCTGATTTTCTAATGGTCAGATGTTGCATTTGGTACAAGGATGCAAATGGCGGTTACAATAAATGTTTTTTAGGATACATATGCAGGACTGGCAAATGAAGATTGAATTGTGCCTCTGTTTGTGTTACAAAAACAGATCCCTGTAATGAGCCTGCCATTACATAGAAGCGGCAACATCAGCCATCCTTGCCAACAATAAAAGGAATGACTGTGGTGTCCCTGGTATTTTACAGGCCTCACAGGAAGTCCGGTAATACAAAAAATGAATAACACACCAGTTAAAATAGGCATTAGACAAAACCGCCCCCCAATTTTATAATTATAATCAGTAACGGCAGACCATTTGTCATTGGGAGGAGATTTCATTATGAGCAATATTTTGGTTGCATACTTTTCGGCAAGCGGGGAAACGGCACGCCTGGCAGGGACACTGGCAGATGCTGTGGGCGGGGAGCTGTATGAAATTAAGCCGGCGCAGAAGTACAGTACCGCAGATTTGGACTGGAACGATAAGAGAAGCAGAAGTACTATCGAAATGAAGGACAAAAAGGCAAGACCGGCGATTGATGGCTCTGCGGCTAATATTCAAAAGGCAGATGTTGTCATGCTCGGTTTCCCAATCTGGTGGTACGAGGCGCCCCGCATTATCCAAACCTTCCTGGAAAGCTATGATTTTTCAGGGAAAACGGTTGTTCCATTCTGTACCTCCGGCGGAAGCGGATTAGGCAATACCGTGGATATTTTGAAAGAGTCCTGCTGCGCGGAAACAAACTGGAAACCCGGCAGACGTTTCAGCCCGTATGTGGATAAGGCGGAGCTTAAAGCATGGACGGAGAGCCTTGGACTGTAACATGAGAAATACAGTAATACGGTAATACAATAACATAGTAGTACAGCAGGCAGAGGTAAGCGGGAGAACTGAAAAAGACTGCGCCCCCCTTCCCTGTTATGCCAAAATGAGACAATGCGCGGAGGCTTCTGCGCATTGTCTCATATTAGGAAATTCTAAGCTTTGGTTTGAGGATAGGAAAAGCTTCTCACTGCGCCAGCACCTGAGGGATATAGGCTCCGTACCCTTCCTCCTCCATCCGGGAGAGCGGTATAAAACGCAGGGAGGCGCTGTTGATGCAGTATCTGAGTCCGCCGGATTCTGCGGGGCCGTCCTCAAACACATGTCCCAGGTGGGAATCACCGTCATGGCTGCGCACCTCAATGCGCTTCATGCCGTGGCTGTTATCTTCCTGCTGTGTTATGGCCTCCGGCTCCACAGGCTTCGTGAAGCTGGGCCAGCCGCAGCCGGAATCGAATTTGTCGGCGGAAGTAAAGAGCGGTTCCCCTGTGACGATATCCACATATAATCCCGGTTCGTCGCTGTCCCAATATTCTCCGGTGAAGGGCCTTTCCGTGGCGGCATTACGGGTTACCTCATATTGCAGCGGCGTCAGCTCTTCCCGCAGTTCTTTTTCAGGAATGCGGATTCCCACGGTGCCGTTATCGCGTACTATCAAATCCTCCAGACTGGAAAAATCTATATGGCAATAGCCGCCCGGGTTCTTCTGCAGATAGTCCTGGTGGTAATCCTCGGCCGGATAGAAGTTTTCCAGCGGCGCAAGCTCTACCGCCAGCGGCTCGGAATAATCATTCTGTATTTCATTCATGACAGGCTGAATGGAAGAACGGTCCTTTTCCTGTGTATAAAAGATTCCGGTCCGGTACTGTGTGCCTCTGTCATTGCCCTGCCGGTTGACGCTGACGGGATCGATTATTTTAAAATACTGTCCGGTCAGTACGCGCAGGGAAACCACCGCCGGATCATACCGGACGCGCACCGTCTCCGCAAAGCCCGTGGTATTGGAGCAGACCTCTTCGTAGGTCGGCTGCTCAGTATTGCCGTTGGCGTAGCCGGAAACCGCGTCATAGACACCCGGAATTCTTGAAAAATATTCTTCCACACCCCAGAAGCAGCCGCCTGCAAAATAGATTTCTTTTAAATTTTCCAGGTTTATTTCTGTTTTTTCCGTATTACTCTCTCCCATGGAAGATACCTCGCTTTCTGCCGTTAAGGCTGAATCTGCCTGCAAATTATCTGCTGTGCCTTTAAATACTGCAGAGCAGATAAAAAGAAACAATGAAAATAAGATAATAGATACAATAATCTGCTTTAGTTTCATAAAAATCCCTCACTCCATACTGTAATAATAGCAGTTACAGTATGGAGTGTCAAGCAGCTTTTATCCATACTATCAATTTTATTCATAATATCACCAGATTGGTGATTGTTTTATTCTGAAAAAACGTGTATTATGGTTAAAAGTCAGGAGGGTTATGTATGAGAAATAAAACGGCGGTTTACATTTTACACCGGCTGGCCAGAATCCAGAATGACTATGCCTGGGGCTGCGGCGCTTACTACATGATTCCCCAGTTCCAGCACTGCTGCGCCGGGATTATCGGCATTGCTGCCGCTGATTAAGAGCGTTTTACGGGAAGAGGAGAGGGATAAGATGGTAGAAGGTGAAAGCCGGCTGGAACAGCGGGCCGGTGCATTGGACAGCGCGGCATCCGGCATCCTCATGGGAGGAGCGTACCTGTTTGTAGTTTTTTGTGCGCTTCAGGGTTCTCTTTCCGCAGGGGCGGTGGTGCTTTTTGCCTCAAGTATACCGTTTTTCTGAAAGCCTGCTTTGTCACACTTGTTCTTCAGACTGCGCACCGGTGAGAAAATAACGGCGGTGGGGATGAATGGCAGCGGAAAGACCATGCTGGTAAAACTGCTTTGCCGTCTGTATGATCCTTTTAAGGAAACCATACTGCTGAATGGGACGGATATCAGAGAATATATATATGAGGAATATATGCAGCAGTTTTCCGTGGTGTTCCAGGATTTTAAGCTTCTGGCGCTTCCATTGGGGGAAAATGTGGGCGCTGCCCTGGATCCCATATCTGAACATGAGATATACAGTGGGTTCCGCAGACTGATTGGTGAAAAAACCGCGGTTTTCATATCACACCGCCTTTCTTCCTGCCGTTTTTGCGATGATATTCTGGTTTTCCATGAAGGAACGCTCGTTCAGCGGGGAACGCATGAGGAACTGGTGAACGTGAAAAATGGAAAATATGCCGAGCTGTGGCAGGCGCAAGCCAGGTATTATGAGGATGGCGCGATGGCTGGGGAAGCAGGATAACCAAAGCCTTTTAAATTCTGCGGCTTCCTGGGGGCAGTGCTGCCGGCCTGGGCCATGCAATTGGGGCCGTTGTACTATTTATTAGTATGCGGCCCCTTTCTCATGCAAAATTAATCGGATGGATTTTCTGATAGCCTGCTGGCATTATTTTTTATAAAATTGCGCGGTAAATAGTGGCAATAAAATCTGCCGCCTTTTTCATCTGTTATTTACAAAGATAATTTTCCTGAACCTGATTTTATATAACCCTTATTTCATGAAAATAAATCATTTATCTTTAATAAATGAATTTATAAATTAATAAAATTAATTATATAATTAAAAATATTAATATTTCCATTGACATATATGAATTATAAGTTTATATTGGGATTATGGAACGTGATGAAAAGCGAAAGGAGGAAGCGGCATTATGAAAAAGGTTATCAGCCGTTGTCCGGTGTGCAATAATGAGCTCACAGTGGCCCGTCTGAAATGCGAGTGCTGTGATACGGTAATTGAGAATAATTTCAGGCTCAGCAAATTTGATTATCTTTCAGACGAGGAGCTGTACTTTACGGAAACCTTTATCCGCTGCCGGGGGAATATCAAGGAAGTGGAGAAGGAGCTTGGAATTTCCTATCCCACGGTACGCTCCAAGCTGGATACTGTGATTAAGAAGCTTGGGTATGAAGCGGAGACGGACGCACAGACAGCGAAGAGGGATGAGATACTCAAGGCCCTGGAAAATGGGGAAATAACAGCTGAACAGGCTATCGCCCGGCTGAAATAGAAGAAATATAGAAAAAACAGAGTAACAGTACAGATTCGTCCGGACTGTTTCAAAAAAAGGAGATTGGCTATGGATGAGCAGTTAAGAATATTAAAAATGGTAGAAGAAGGAACGATTACGGCGGAACAGGGGGCAGAGCTGATGGCGGCCATGAACATAGAATTGCCCGCAAGGCAGACTGCCGTGGAAAAGAGCAGCTATGATAAAAAGATGCTCCGCATTATTGTGGACAGTGTTACCGGCGATAAGGTGAATATTCAGTTCCCGGTGGGTGCGGTGAGGAAAATACTGAAAGCAACGGGTAAACTGCCCATTCCGGAGCAGAACCTTCAGGGGGTGGATCTTGAGGCTGTCATGGAGGCGGTTTCCGAATGCCTGGATGAAGAGATTGAAGGAGACTTTGTTAATGTGGCGGCAGCGGACGGAACGATCGTAAGGATATTTATTGACAAATAGAAGGGGCGGATATGAGAATAAGGGTCAGGACAAAGGATATTCGTCTGTTCATTCCGATACCGGATGCCATGGTCGGATTTGCGGCAAGGTTTATTCCTGAGAGGGCATTTGAGGAAATGCGGGCCGGTACACCGGAACCTTACCGCAGCCTGGTTACGAAAGAAAATATCAGCATGCTGCTGGGGGAATGCCTGGAGGTAATAAAGGAAAATAAAGGGCTTGAGGTGATTCATGTGGAGACGGCAGACGGGACGTTTGTGTCGATTAAGCTTTGACGGGGAACGCATGACTGCGCATACCGGACAGAACAATGGCAGCAACAGAAAAACGTTTTTGCTGTTGCTGCCATTGTTCTGTCCGGTTTTTGGTACGGGTCATTTTTCGTTATTCTGCGGTTTCGATTCCGTTGTTTTTGCTGGAAAAGCTTCCGGTATTGCTTTCATATTCTTCCTGTGCGGCAATACGCAGGCCGGTCAGTTTTCCGTATCCGTTTTCATCAGGCTGTTTATAATCCCTGACAGTATACAGGTCAATAGTGCCCTCTGCATCCCAGTTACTCAGATTGCTGCTGAATAATTTCTCGCTGTCTGCAGGCTTTGCATCAGAAGTCCGGCTGTCCCAAAACAGCCTCACCCGCTTTCCCTCATAAAAGAGGGCTTTTTTTGTTTCATCATATTTCAGTCCGAATGCTTCATATACGTCAAACATATTTGCGCTTTCCCCGGCGGAATATTTTGTGTGTCCGGGAATGTCCCTGGTATTAAATTCCGTGGGAGATAAGGCCTCCAGCCCGGATAACTCATAGGAATTCGCAAAATTTCCTCTGATCGCGCGGACATCCACAACGCCGCTTTCCTCATAATACCCGATTGCCTTTGTACTGAAATTTTTCGTGGGAACAGCGTCATTAAAACAGCGTACTAATTCACCGTTATAATATAATTTGCCGGTTTTTTCTTCAACCGTTAAGCCGAAGGGTTCATAAACGGCATATAATTCCGGATCCGCCTGGTTTTGGGTAAAGGCGCTTTCCACAGCGTTTTCCCCCGGATTTTTGTTGGAAGCAATTGCGGAGGTAGCAAACATACCGGCGGCTGTAAAAATGCTCAGACAGGCCAAAATAATTGAAAATAAAGTGGTCCTTTTAGTCTTCATAATGGCGGTTATCCTTTCTTCAATCGAATTTTTACTGAAGCTGCTGCATAAGGGAGCCAGGCCGCTTTTCTTTTCCTCCATAGCAATCAGGACGCGTGCATAATTGGCTTTTGCATCCAGGCCGGTGTGCCTGATAACGGCCTCGTCGCAGGCCAGCTCGATATCCCGGCTGAAAAGTGAATACATAATCCAGACCGCCGGATTAAACCAGTGAATGCATAGCGCGGCGGTGGCGAACAGCTTTTTTACCGCATCAAAACGGCGGATATGCACAAATTCATGCAGAAGAATGTATTCCAGCCGTGGTATATTTTCCCAGTCGCTTGTTGCCGGCAACAGTATGACCGGATGTAACATTCCATAGGTAAGGGGGGCCGAAATCCTGTCTGACTGCCGGATGGAAACGGTCCGCCTCAGCGTATGCTCCTTCAGCCATTTTTCCGTGAAATCGCTGCAGACAGGAAAAGATGCCTGAAATTCCATTCGGCAGTGCAGATAGGTTATTATAAAAAAGCCTGCGCAGAGTATGCTTCCCACACACCAGATTACGGCCCGGACAGAAATCAGGGGTGCCGTATCTGCAGGCAGCCATGGGGCAGCTGCTGTGGCGGCAGCGGGCAGCCTCTGCACGCCGGCAAAGACTCCGGCAGAGGCTGCGGGTTGATTTACCAGGGAATACACGCTGAATACGGATGGAATGGAAAAGGGGATAAGCAACCGGAAAAGAACGATTTCCCATAGGGTTAAAAAAGTCCTTTTGGGCAGTTTATGAATTGCCGCCGCCCGGAGAATTACAACTGCCAGGATAAGGACCGCTCCGGAAAAGCTCATTTGCAGCAGAGTCATGGTTAACTCCTTTCACAGTTCTCCCACAATCTGTTTCAGTTTTTCGATCTGCTCGGCGGAAAGCTTCTTCCTGCCCAGCAGGGCGGTAAACAGTTTGTCGGCGGAACCGTCGTAAATTTTGTTGATCAGTTCATCGGTTTCAGCTTTCTGCACCTCCTCTTTGGGAATCAGTGCATGACACATGAAATTCGGCTCGGAGCGTTCTACCGCCCCTTTTTTAATACATCTCTTTATCAGGGTGTAGGTGGTGTTCATGTTCCAGCCGACTTCCTTGCTGAGGACGTCGGAAATGTGTTTGGCTGTGGTATCGCCTTCCTTCCAGAGTACATCCATTACTTTTAATTCAGAGTCGAACAGTTTGATATCCATAGGTATCAGCTCCTTCCATAAGACTGCAGTAGTATATGTGTAATTACACACTACTACAGTCGTATGGGTTTGTCAATAGGGCAGAAGCTTAAACAAGGAGTGAACAGTAATAAAAATATAGTATTTATGGCGGTAATAGTTACCTTGCCATTCAGGGGGCATTATGATAACATAAAACACAACAGTAAAGACCTGTTTTTTAAAACTTAATCTAAACAGGAGAATTGCCATACCTGGAAAGGAGTATGTGGAATATGGATAACAACAGGCGTTATTTTAATACCACAGGGGCATGTAATCCGCAGCTTCATTACATGGTTGATATTCAGGGACGTCTTGAAGAAATAAAGAATCTGGTAGATGCAGGCAAATATTTTACGATTAACAGAGCCAGACAATATGGGAAGACTACGACGATAAAGGCATTGTCAGAGTACCTGGAGAATGATTATGTGGTAGTTTCTCTTGATTTTCAGAGAATGAGCAATGCGGAATTTGCAGATGAATATATATTTTCAGCAGCCTTTGCAGCTTATTTTTTGAAAACTGTACGGAATAAACGTAATCCTGTACAGGGATTAAATAATGATATTTTAGATAAATTAAGCAGAATTGCCAATGAAAATTCTGCTTTTTCGCTTGGAAAATTGTTTGCTGTTTTAAGTGAATTATGTGAAACGGCGGAAAAGCCGATAGTTTTAATTATTGATGAGGTAGACAGTGCGGCCAATAATCAGGTTTTTCTGGATTTTCTTGCACAGCTGCGCAGTTATTATCTTGACAGGGAGAACAGTCCTGCTTTTTGGTCCGTTATTCTTGCCGGAGTATATGATGTAAAAAATATAAGGAATAAGATTAGGGCAGATGAGGAGCATAAGGTAAACAGTCCGTGGAATATTGCCTCTGATTTCAGGGTGAACATGGGCTTTACTCCAGGTGGAATCAGGGGAATGCTGGAGGAGTATGAGGCGGATAATCATTCAGGAATGAATGTGGAAGAGATAGCCGGTTTGATTTTTGACTACACATCCGGTTATCCGTTTTTGGTTTCCAGACTTTGTAAGCTGATGGATGAGGAAGTGGCAGGCAGTGTGAGCTTCCCGGATAAAGCTGCTGCGTGGACGAAGGAGGGGTTCCTGGAGGCGGAAAAGCTTCTGCTTTCGGAAAAGAACACGTTGTTTGAGTCGTTAATGGGAAAACTGAATGATTATCCAAGCTTGAAGCGGAAATTATATTCAATTTTGTTTGGCGGTAAAAAGCTGGTTTATAATCCGGACGATCCGGCGGTTGATATTGCAGTGATGTTTGGTTTTGTGAAAAATGATGGTGGGACGCTGAGGATTGCAAACCGTATTTTTGAAACAAGGCTGTATAATTATTTCCTGACAACGGATGAAGCGCAGAACAGTGAACTGTTTATTTTTGCGTCCGATGATAAATCTCAGTTTGTACAAAATGGACATTTGAACATGGAACTGGTTTAATTTCAATGGAAAGAAGGAAGTTGGTGTGAAAGAAATCCATATTGGAGACAGGGTTCTGATAGAGGCTGTAGTCTGATTTCAAAATGCGGCGAACAATATTATGCGGGGGTGAAGTTACATGGGGAATATTGTCAGTGAATGGTACGAAACAAAGAAAAATGTAGACGAAATGGTACATTGGGAAAAACCAAAGCTAAAAAAATGGGAACTGGCTGTTACAGAGTTTTTCCCTGCTGAAGCAAAAATTTTAGATGTTGGCTGCGGGTTAGGCAGAGAAGCCTTTGTCCTGTCAGATATGGGATATAAGGTTAAGGGAATTGACATTTCTCAGGAAGTTATTGATCAGGTCGTGCCGTTCTCTGTTCAAAAAGGGTATGATATTCCTTTTAGCGTGTATGATGGACATAAGTTACCTTTTGAAGCGGATTCTTTTGACGTCGTTATCATATGGGCGCAGACCTTTGGTTTACTATATGGCAATGAATACAAGCATGAATTCTTATTGGAATGTAAGCGTGTTTTAACAAACGGCGGATTATTGAGTTATTCAGCCCACGATTACCGGTTTTTAATGGAAAATTATAAAAACGTTATGAAAGGCCGTAAATTTTACCCCTACGCTGATACAGAGCTTTATTGGGAAACTTTTGAGCCTGATGAATTAATGGCTTTTGCAAAAGATGCCGGATATACCCTTATACTTTGTGAGAAAGGCGAAATATATATACCGGAGGATGGTACTATATTACATTGTTTGTGCAGAAAATGAGCATTTTGCCAGATATGCCTTCTTGTTAAAAAACGATATAAAGAGTTTTTCAAAAGGCAGAGAAATGATAGAAAAATTTACAGCTTGATGGTAAAATATATATAAGGAACCGACAAAATGGAACTTGTGAAAGGAAAACGCTAAAATGATAACAGATTCTTTCGACAATCAAACAGAGGCTATCATCGAGCCGCAAAGAAAAGCAGGTATACCTTCAGTCGATGTGATGATTATCACATTTTCATATATCATCGAGGAATACATAAAGGAACATTTCAACTGCACGCAGATTGAGACGCTGTTCTCTGCTACGGGACTTACACCTGTTTATCAGATAGACTATAAGGGCAAAAAGATCGGATTCTACAAGACATATATAGGTGGCCCTGGTGCGGTAGGTCTTGTTGAGGAGGCTCTGTCGAAGGTTGATACGGATAAAATCATTATGTTCGGCGGCTCAGGCTGTCTTGACAAGGATATCGCGAGAGGGAAAATTGTGATTCCGATAGAGGCTTACCGTGACGAAGGAACCTCCTATCATTATGTTCCTGCCGCCGATTATATTACCCTCAAAAATTCCCATGTTGTAGCCGGGTTTATGAAACAGGCAGGTATTCCGTATGTTCTTGGGAAAACATGGACTACCGATGCCATTTACCGGGAAACAAGAGGTAACTTCGAAAAGCGCAAACAAGAGGGCTGTATCGCTGTGGAGATGGAATGTGCATCTGTTCAGGCGGTGTGTGATTTCCGAGGTGTGGAGTTCTACAATTTTTTGAAAAGCGGCGACCTTTTAGATGCCCCCGAATGGGATCCGAGGTCTGAATTAGGCAATAACGGTTCACAGCACGACCCACGATATTTTATGATGGCACTTGACCTTGCCTGCTTTGTTTCTGATAAACCTATCCGTTGAAATATATTCTTTAAACACTGGTAAAGGCTTATAAAACGATTTTGGTCTGTAAAATAAATAAAAATTATACAGGATATAAAAGGAACAGCAGCCCTGGCTGTTTTTTCATTGCCAGGGCTGCTGTTTCTTTTTCCATATTTTATATCTCTGCATGCCATGAAGTATACTTTCAGGCACCCGTAAACTTTTCTCAGCCGTCCCGCTGTCACCAAACCCTGTATTTCCCGCTCAGGGCCAGCAGTGCGAACAGATACAGGCAATTGTCATAATACCGTCTGTCACCTGTACGCAGCGGTGTATTCCAGAACTTCATAACACAATCCCTTGCATACTTTCCGTCTGAAGCCAGGGAAGCCTGGGCGTTAGTGGCAATAACTGCAACAGGGTGAAGCGCCTTTTTATCCACCGGGGTGCCGTCTATGAGAAATACGCCGTCCTGATTGTCCCGTGCCGTTTCATAATAAAAGGTCTGCAGCCTGTCCGCGTTTTCCTTCTCCCACGGATCGCAGGCAAACCACAGGTAGTCCAGGCCGATGTTGGCGATGGTGCGGTAGGCATCGCTGTAATACCAGTCATGGCGGTCTTTCTGTCCCGGCTGGCTCCTCACGGGAGTCCCGTCATATTCCGCGTATTCGGCGCACAGCCCGGTAACGGGGTGGCAGGCCTTCTTCAGATATTCCCGGCTTGCGGCGGCAGCCTGTTTCCAGAAAGGCCGATCCTCTTCCTCTGCCCAGAGCGCGAACAGCTCATAAAAATGGGGCAGGTGATAGGAAGGGTCTGAAAAATCGCATTCCGTAATGAATTTGATCAGATGGTTCTGCGGGTCCCACATAGGCTTTCCTGTGCCGGGCTGTTCCCCTTTATGTATACAGTCGTGGAGCAGCGCGCGCGCCTGGGCGGAATAATTGAAAATCCCTTCGCCGTCTCCCCAGCGGTGGGATGCGAAGAAAAGCGCCATGGCGAAAAATTCTTCCCCGTCCGGCGCCGGGCCCCAGGCGTTTTTCGTGCCGTCAAGCGCGCAGGACCAGGCAAAATAGCCTTCATTCCGACTGCTGCCGTGGGGTGCGTTTTTCAGTGCCTCGGCATCCATATACATGTAGGTTTTCGTCCATTTCCAAATCCGGTCGAATTCCTCCTTTTTGTCCAGCTGCACGCACATCATCATTCCGTAGGACATGCCTTCCGTGCGTACATCGTTGTTGCCGGTGTCGGTAAGGTAACCCATATCCGCACCAACTTCGTGGTAAATCCGTTCTTCCTCACTGCCGTAGAACATGGTCTGGAAAGAATCCCTGACCCTTTTCTCAATTTCCTCCTCCGGCAGTCCGCATTCAGCAAATACATTTCTGTAGATTCCTGTTTCAAATGCGCCCGACATAATAATTCCTCCTTGTTTTGCGGAGCAAAATGCAATTTCTTTAGAAATTTGTCCTCTGACGAGCAGAGGAATTTCCTCCTTGTTTTGCGGTAAAATGTGAGTCCATACTGTAAACTGCAATATAAGCTATTTTACTCCTTTACGCCGCCGATGGTAAGCCCCGTAATAAAATATCTTTGTAAAAAGGGATACAGGCAGACAATGGGGAGCATGGTAAGTATGGTGGCTGCCGCACGTACCGAGGTAGGGGTTACGGCGCTTGCCGCTGTGGCGTTTTTCATGGATTCGGCGCTTGCCCCCTGGTTGGTTACGGAGGAGAGCAGCTTCATCAGCTCATACTGGAGGGTGGTGTACTGGTCGCTCATTCTGTTGTACAGCATGGCGTCGAACCAGGAGTTCCACTGGCCTACCGCCACAAACAGCGCGACAGTGGCGTATACCGGCTTGCACAGCGGTGAAACGATTTTTATGAAAATGGTCATGTAGCCTGCGCCGTCCAGCTGGGCGGATTCCTCCAGGCTGTCCGGAATTCCTGTCATGTAGGTCCGGATAACCAGCATGTTGAAAGCGCTGAGCATACCGGGCACGATATATACCCAGAAGCTGTTCGTCAGGTTCAGTCCCTTATAAAGCAGGAACACAGGGATCAGGCCGCCGTTAACATACATGGTAACTACCCAGAACAGGGAAAGCTGGCTTTTGAACAGGAAACGCTTCCGGCTGACGATGAAAGCCAGGAGAGCGTTGGCGGCCAGGGACGTCAGCGTACCGATAAAGGTACGGGCGACGGAAACAACGGCGCCGTTTATCAGGTTGTTTTTATGGATAACCGTTTTGTAATTCTGCAGGGTCCACTTCCTGGGGAACAGATAAATTCCGCCGCGCAGGGCATCGGTGCCGTCATTTAACGAGATTGCCAGGGTGTTCAGCACCGGATACAGGGTGATGACTACAAAGGCGATCATAAACAGGGTATTGATTACGGTAAAAATCTTATCAGATACCGAGGTATTATATTTTACACTTTTGGATTCGTATTCTTTTTGTTTTGCCATTTTTTCCTTCACCTCCCTAGAACAGCCGCTCTTCGCCGGTATGCTTCGCTATCTGGTTTGCAACGACAATCAGTATGATGCTGACCACGCTCTTGAAAATACCGGCTGCGGTACCAATCGCATAGTCGCCCTGGCTGATGCCCCACTTGAGCACGTAGATATCAATGGTCTGGGATACGCTCTGCACAAGCCCGTTGCCCAGCAGGTACTGAACTTCAAATCCGGCATTGAGCACATTTCCCACATTCATCAGAAGAAGTATCATGATGGTCGGCTTGATTCCGGGGAAGGTGATATGCCTGATTTTGGCCCAGCGTCCGGCGCCGTCGATGGAAGCGGCTTCATAAAGCGAAGGATCGATGGCCGTAATGGCGGATAAGTAGATGATGGCGTTCCAGCCGGTTTCCTTCCACACGTTGGCGAAGGCGACGATCCACCAGAAATATTTTGGGTAGGCAAAGAAATTCAGCGGCTGGTCCAGGATGTGGAATTTTAACAGCAGCTCGTTTACGATGCCGGTTCCTGAAAGGGCGTCGTGGAGAATGCCCGTAACGATAATCCAGGAAAGGAAATGGGGCAGGTAGGAGATCGTCTGAACCACTTTTTTGCCGGAACGGGATCTGACCTCATTGAGTAAAATGGCAAAGACAATTGCCATAACAAAGGTAAAGACCAGGTTGATGATTCCCATGGCCAGGGTGTTCCGGATGACCCGCAGGAAGGTGGCATCTGAAAAAAGCTGCTGGAACTTTGCAAGTCCTACAAACTGGGAATGCAGAAGGCCGTCCTTTGGTTTATAATTCTGAAAAGCCATCAGCCAGCCGCCCAGAGGCAGATAGCAGAAGATGAAGCCGTATATTACGAAAACTGCGGCCCAGAAAATCAGGACCTTCTGCCGATTTATTTCTTTCCATGTAATCTGTGTTTTCTTCTTGTTTTTTCTTATTCCCTTTGCTGCCATTTTAACTCCTTTACATGCGGCAGGCAGCCGCAATCACTTGACGTAACCGCCGCTGCCTGCAGGCAGTTGCCTGATATTTAATATTCTCCGTTGTCCTTTGCCAGCTGGATTCTTCTGTCCAGCTCAGTCTGCATTTCCGAAAGGAAATCTTCGGGCTTGCAGTCGGAGTAAACCTTCAGATATTCTTCCCAGGCGCTTTCAAAATCGGAAGCCATAACAACCTTGGGAAGGTATTCGTGCTTGATTTCGCCCATCTTCGTCCAGGCTGTGCCGCCGGGGGTGGAGGTGGTCATTGTGTTGCTGTAAGAGTACATAGGATACCAGGGTCCGGGAGACGTGTTGGTTCCAATCATTTCCACATAAGTGGAGCAGCCATAGGCCTCCAGGCATTCCCTCACATCCGCCTGTAAGCCGTCCAGGAATTCCTGGGGCTGTTCGGAAGGAGTTGCAGCGTTGATGCCGTCCTGGCTCATGCCGCTGTAGTTGGGGAAGTAGGAATAAGTACATAAGTGGGATGCTTTGTAAGCAGGGTCGGAGGCGTTAACGCGCATTTCCTCTGTTTTGTAAAACAGGCCGTTTTCATCTACGTTATAGTCTGCGCCTTCCATACCCCAGTTGCGCAGGGTAAGGACTTCAGGGCTGAGCAGGTCATTGATGAACTGCAGCGCGCCTTCCACATCCTTGCAGTTGGTGGTGATGCCAAGGCCGTTTGCCACATTTAATGCGCCGTCGGAGGTATGCCACATGTTTTTAATATCTTCGGAAATGGTGATGGGCAGCGGAACGTAGTCACAGCCCTGTTTGTCAAGTCCCTGCTGTTTTAAGGAATCATTGACGGAGTAAGCGAAGTTCCACCACTGGTCAATCATACCCAGCACACGGCCGGTGGAAAGCTTTGCAATATATTCATCATAGGTCTGGGTAAAGGATTCCGGATCCACGATGCCCTTCTGGAATTCTTCATTCAGCTTCTGGAAGTATCTTTTTGCGGTAGGAGTGGTGTTATAGTCCACAATTTTCATGGTTTCCGTATCCACGATAACGGATCCGTCATTGGGATGGCCGTCCAGGAACTGGGGCGCGTTTTCAAGGCAGAAATATCTCCAGTCATCGCAGAGGATGGTATAAGGGATATTTGCCGTACCGTCTTCCATGGTGGGATTGGCTTCATTGTAACGCTCAATCAGGTCAAAATACTGATCCATGGTCTTGATTTCAGGATAATCCGCCCATTTCAGGACACGGGTCTGAATCCAGAAAGCTTCATCGCCGTGTACGGCGCTCATATCCTTTTCCCAGACGTTTCCGAACTGGGGAATCCAGTAAATCTTGCCGTCATCCTGGCGTACCTTATCCCATTCCGCATCGGAGTAGAAATTCTTGATGTTGGGATATTTATCCAGGTAATCATCCAGGGCAACCAGGGCGCCTGCCTCATACAGCTGAATCTGTCCGTCGCTGCCGTCTATGAAGTCAGGGTATTCACCGCCGGCAATCATGGTCCCCACAGCTTCCTGTGCGGTCTGGCCTGTCAGCCAGGTTTCTTTGACTTTAGCGCCTGTGATTTTGGCAATTTCAGCCTGTATTTCGTTGTCATCGTTGATTTCCGTACCCGGAACTGCAAAAAATGCGGTAAATTCCTTTATGGTTCCGTCGTCTGCCGCTGCGGCAGAGCCTTCTGTCCCGGAAGCGGTGCCTGCGGACGGAGTGCTGGTATCCGCGCTGTTCCCGCAGCCTGCCAAAAGGGAAACGGACATGGCGGCAGTTAAAAGGAGCGCTGTCAGTTGATTCTTTTTCATGTTTGATCCTCCTGATTTTATTCATTCCTGTTGCTTTATTTCCGCGGGCAACGGGCCAAGTAGCCATGCTTGCATGGATATTTGGCGACTGCCGCGAGGGTCAAATACCCCGCTGTTCTGCCCGTTGCAAGTTTAATGCCTTGTTGCTTGTAACGGAGTATTTGATTTGCAGTTGTTAATATGTATACCCGGGTAGCTGTTTATATATTGATTCTATACTAATTGAACAAAACAACAACCGGATAAAATACATAAAAAACCCGGGCAAATTATAGTTGCACAAAAAAACTCTAATTTGTCCGGGTTTTTTGAAATAAGGGCTTGTAACAGCCGGCAGGGCTGCATATGCAGCCGCCTGTCCCTAGGTATTGGACTCCCGGCTTTTTTTGCGGAATCTGGCGGGAGTGCAGCCTTTCAGGGCTATAAATTTGTTGATGAAATAATCCAGGTCATGATAGCCGACCTTCTCCATTATCTCATAATTTTTCAAATCCGTGTGCAGCAGGAGGGAGGCGGCCATTTCAATGCGGTAATTGTTCAGGTAATCCTTGAAGGATACCCCGTAGGTTTTCCTGAAGAGCTGGCCCAGGTAAGCGCTGTTGATATAGTATTTCAGTCCCAGATCCTTAAGCGTCAGGTTCTGTGCGTAGTGCTCCCTGATATACTGTTCCACGTCGTTCATGACGCTGCCGCGGATATTTTTGCCGCGCAGCTGTGAAAGGTAATCCGCATATTCCTCGGCAAAGCGCTTCAGATGCATCCGGCTGCCGCGCATGGTGCCGGAATCAAAGGCGTTCCTGTTGATAAATTCCAGGATTTCCTCCTGGTTTACATTGATGTCCTGGGCCTGGGCCGCATGCACCAGCTGGAACAGGAGATAGTCTATATTCATGCTGACCAGCTTGGCATCCAGGCTGTTGCGGTTAATCTCCTCATACAGGCTGTCAACCAGTTCGGGGATGCGTTCCTTTTCATTTTGTTCCACGGCCTTTATCAGATCGTCCAGGCTGGACTTGCACAGAAGCGTCCTTTCCTCCGCGCATTCCTGCTCCTCATACCAGGAGATACGCTGGGTCATGCCCTCCACATGGAAGTTCTGGAAGGAACGGGCGATGTTGGCCGTTCGGTAGGATTCGGACAGAAGGGAAATATCGTCCACCCGGTTTCCTACAAACATGACTACAGGCTGCTTCATCCTTTGCTGGATGCTTTGCAGAAAATAATCCAGATATCCCTGCTCGTCCATGCCCGCCTCCTGTGCCATATAATCACAGTAAACAAGGCCGATATCGTAATCCTTTTCATTGCTGGACACATCGAGGATACAGTGCCAGCCGTCCTGCTTGAGGAAATCCAGGCAGTATTGGTATAAAAGGCGCTGCTGCTGTCTTTTTTCTTCCTCTGATTTCAGTAAAAGCTTTCCGGATTCATCCTCCGGGCGATCATCGATCTCAATATCGATATACCGGATGCCGCCCTCTGTGCGCATTTTGCTTTTCACATGTTCCAGGTTCAGCTGATCGAATTTTCCGCAGATCAGGGCGATCAGATTTCTGGCAAAATAAGCTTTTTCCTGAAGGGCAACCTCTTCCCGGCGCTGCAGGGATTGGGTGCTGTCGGCCTTGACCTTGTTAAGCACGCTCAGAAGCTCCGCCTGGCGGACCGGCTTGAGAATATAATCCATACAGCTGTTCTGGATGGCCTTTCTGGCATATTCGAAATCACTGTAGCCGCTGAGGATGATAAAATAGGCGTCGGAAATGTGTTCCGCCCTTATTTTTTCCAGAAGCTCTATGCCCGTCATGGCAGGCATTTTGATGTCGGCGATAATCAGATCCACCTGTGTTTTTTCCAGAAATGCAATGGCTTCCAGACCGTTCGCCGCCGTTCCTGCAAGCGTAAAGCCCTCTTTTTCCCAATCAATCAGCATGGCCAGGCCCTGCAGTATAAAAGGTTCGTCATCTACTAATAAAACCTGAAGCATTCTTGTCCCTCCCTTTTTGAACCGGAAACAGAATCGATTGGAATCCTGTTTTCAGGTGTTGATGCGCAATTTCTCTTCCGGAATGCTGATGGTTACGATGGTTCCGGAGTCTTCTTCGCTTTCCAGCTGGAATTTTACCGTGTTGTCCGTTGCCATATGCAGGCGCAGGCAGGCGTTAAGGATCCCGACCCGTTCGTTTTCCTTCAGAAGCTGCATGCTTGCATTTTCCATTTTTTCCTGCAGCGTAAGGAGAAGCCCGGAATCCATCCCGTGTCCCGTATCCTCGATTTCCATGTAAAGATGGCCGTCCCGGCAGCAGCATCTGACGAAAATCCAGCCGGGAGCCGTTTTGTTTTCCAGCCCGTGTACACAGGCATTTTCCACAAAGGTAACCAGGGTCAGCCTGGGCACGCAATAACGAAGACAGTCGGGTTCCGCTTCAATTTTGTAGGAGAGGCGGTCGCCGAACCTGTATTTCTGCAGCTCCAGATAGGCCTCCACAAACTGAAGCTCCTCCCGGATGCTGATGGTGTCCGTACCCCAGTCCACATACTGGCGTTCCATGAGGGCCAGGCGCTCCACCATGCCTGCTGTTTCTTCTTCGTTTTTAATCAGGCTGTGCATCCGGATGCTTTCCAGGGCATTAAAGAGAAAATGGGGGTTGATCTGGCTGTGGAGGGCCAGAAGCTCCGCATTCTGCCTTGCAATATCCATTTCCTGCTCCTTCAGCCTGTCCTTGTAAACGGTTTGGATCAGATCGTTGATACGCCTGGCCATGTGGTTATAGCTGGCCATGAGCACCCCGATCTCATCCTTTCCCCTGACAGCGGGAAGCTGGGTCAGTTCATGGATATCCCCTTTATCAAAAGCAGCGCCCAGTTCCCTGATACGGGAGGTGAAGGAGTGGTTAATGCCCTTCATTAAAAGCGCGGGAAGCAGCAGGTTCACCAGTATCAGAAACAGCAGGAGTGCGAAATTGTTGCGGATGATGGAGAGGACGTTCAGTTCCTCCTTCATAACATAAATACTCCAGACCCTGCCGTATACGTTCATATCCCTGGAATAGCCCACCCGTCTGTTCATGGACGGCAGAAAGGTTTCATAGGGCTTTCCCATGCCGCCGTGCCCGTCATTGGAAAAAAGGATGGTATCGCCGTCGCAGATATATACGAGAAAACGGTATTTGGAATTGATGATGCTCTGGGACATGCCGCTGTAATCCATGTCCATTTTCACCAGATTGGGACAGCTTCCTTTGTGGTAATAATCCATGCGGCGGATGATGGAAATTTTCCTCAGGGTGGAGGTGGCGGTGTTTTCATAATATGGATAGGCCAGGATGTCGCGGCCGGATTCCACGAAGTCCCGGTACCACTGCTTATCCTTTGCACTGTCCAGATTCCAGAAGCTGCCGCCGTTTACGATACCGGGGTTGTCAGCATACATGACGATATTGTAATTGCTTGTGCCCACGCTGGCTTCGTACAGGGAATCCTTGAGGAAATCCCGGTAGCTTTCATAATAATCAAGGGGCGAAGCGTATTCTGCATCCATGAATTCATTGATGTATTTGTTACTGTAGATGTTCAGCGACAGATTGGCTGCGTTGTCCATCCTGTTGCTCAGGGTATAGTGGATGGCCTCGGCGATATTTTCCATTTCATGTTGGCTGGAGCTTTGCTCCGCCTTGATTACCAGGGAAAAAATAATGCTGTCCGTGAGTATCAGCGGCAGAAGGACGCAGCAGAGATACAACAGCATCAGTTTTCTGGTCAGCGGAAGATTGTCCAGGATTTTCCCCGGATGGAAGCGCTCAGGCACTTTTTGGAAGAAAAGTTTTATTTTATTTTCCATGTATTCCCCTCCCCGGATGATGCAGATGCAAAACGGCAGCGGTTTTGCAGGCCGGACTGTTTATGTTAAATGTTCAACAAATTGTAACATATTCACCAGCGTGAGACAAGCCTGGCCTCCCGGGGCGTGGAAGTGGGGCGGAAAAACGCATCAGCGCAGGCGCCGTCCTTCCCGCGGTCCAAGGCTGGGGCAGCCGGCCGTCTTTCTTCCTGGAGGGGATGGGGGGGTTGGCTGATCCAGTTTCAAAAACGGGGTATTTCTAACTGTCCCGGGGAAGCAAAATTCTGCCAACGCAGCCAAAACTCCTCTCGCAGCGACTTGCGTCTGCTGCGTTCGTCAGACAGGCTGCTAAGGGCGGCATAATTTTGCTTCCCCGGGACAGTAAGAAATATCCGCCGTTTTTTCTTATGGATCAGCCAACACCCCCATCCCCTCCGGGAAGAAAGGCGGCCGGCTGCCCCAGCCTTGGACGGCGGGAGGACGGCGCCTACGCTGATGCGTTTTTCCTGGCGGCAGTGCGTGTGACAGAAGATGGCTGCAGGATGGTGAAAGTGGAAATCCGGGCGGAGAAAACAGAAAGATGCTGTGTCTTTATTTGTCTGCTGTGGTAAAACAGATGGAACGGAATAATTTGATTTAAGAAAATATAAAAACAGGAACACAAAAAATGTTATACTGTCCTGTCGCTGAAAATAATGGTAAAATATAACTGTTCAGCCGGCAGGTTCATATCCTGTGCCGCCTGTGAAAAAGCGGATCGGAAATGTCAGGTTATAGACATTATACAAATATTATATGAATGTTTTATTGTGTTGCTAACTGGCGTATTCGTTCTGACATTTTATATTGTTAAAAGCGCACTTATATGCACTCAAAAAATAAAAAGGTAAAAAGGAGAACAACATGGAACTTGGAATCAACACGGATTACGAAGCGGAATACGTAAAAATTGAAGAGATTGAGGAAAGCATCCGCAGGATTGCGGCGGCAGGGTTTTCCCACATGCATTGGTGTTACGAGTGGGATGGCGATTATATTTATTCCCGTTCGGAGATGGAACAGATCAGGGGGTGGATGGATAAGTACGGCCTTAAGGCAAAATCCCTGCATTCAAGTAAGGGAAGCCGGGGAGTCGGTAACGGCCGCATGGATGTGCATTACCGCAAGGATTATACTTCCACGATAGAGTATAACCGGGTTGCCGGGGTGGAGCTTGTCAAAAACCGCGTGGAGCTTGCGCATATACTGGGAACCACGGAAATTGTACTGCATATGTATCTGCCATATCTTGATTTTGAGGAAAAACCGGAGACAAAGGAAATTTTTTACGGACAGGCATATAAGTCGCTGGATGAACTGCAGCCCTTCTGCCTGGAGAAAAAGGTGCGCATTTGTATTGAAAATTTATATGAAGCGCCGGGAGAGATGCAGCTTGAGCAGTTTGACAGATTGTTTGCGCGTTATCCGGCGGAATTTTTGGGGCTGTGCCTGGATACCGGACATGCGAACCTGGTATGGGGAAATGAGTTTATTACAAAATTTGCGGATCGTTTCAAGGATCGCCTGTATTCTGTCCATATCCATGACAATTTTGGATGGGGTGAGGGAAAAGGTCATGGCGATGCGCATATGCTTCCCGGGGAATGCGGCATAGACTGGAAAGCGCTGATGGCGGTTCTGAATCAGTCAGCGTATGAAAAACCCTGGGTGATGGAGGTTGTGAAGCCGTCGGGCGAGGACACAATGGATTATCTGAAGCGTGCGTATGAAGCGGGGAAAAAGGTGCTGGCTTAACAGGCAATATAAGAATAAATCAATTTTTTCTGAGAATATATCATTGCTTTGGAAAAATGTCTGTGAAAGAATAGAGGCAGCAGGCTGCAGAAAACAGTTGGAAAAACAGTTTTCCCGGCCGGGGCATCCGCCCTTTGGCCGGAAAAGTGCAGAAAAAGAAAATGTGAAAGTTGCTTACAACAGTGTACGGAGGGAACAGAAATGAAAAAACAGGCATTTAATCCTTGTCTGCCGTCCTGGGAGTATATCCCCGACGGCGAACCTTATGTATTCGACGGAAGAGTATATGTGTATGGCTCCCATGATCGTTTCCGCGGCCATGCCTACTGTCTTAACGACTATGTATGCTGGTCGGCCCCGGAGGATGATCTGGGAAACTGGCGGTATGAGGGCGTGATTTATAAGAAAACCCAGGATCCGCTGAATCCGGACGGCCATATGTGCCTGTACGCGCCGGATGTCACCGTGGGTCCGGACGGCAGGTATTATCTGTACTATGTGCTGGACAAGGTGCCGGTGGTTTCCGTGGCGGTGTGCGATACGCCGGCTGGCGCTTATGAATTTTACGGCTATGTGCATTATCAGGACGGCGTGCGTCTGGGGGAAAAAGAAGGGGATGAGCCTCAGTTTGATCCGGGCGTGATGACGGAAGGGGATAAAACCTGGCTGTATACGGGCTTCTGCGCCATCGGGGATACCTCCAGGACAGGCCCGATGGGCACGGTTCTGGGGCCTGACATGCTTACCATACTGGAGGGACCGGTAAATATTGCGCCAAGCCAGCCATACAGTAAAGGCAGCAGCTTTGAGGGACACGAGTTCTTTGAAGCGCCTTCCATCCGTAAAAAGGGAGATACCTATTATTTTATTTATTCTTCTATTGCCATGCATGAGCTGTGCTATGCAACCAGCAGGCATCCCATGAAGGATTTTGTTTACGGAGGCGTGATTGTAAGCAATAATGATATGCATATCGATTCTTATAAGCCGGCCGGGAAGCCCATGTGCTATGGCGGAAACAACCACGGCAGTATCGTGGAAATCAATGGAAAATGGTATATTTTCTATCACAGGCACACGGACGGCACGAATTTCAGCAGGCAGGGCTGCATCGAGCCGATTACCTTCCGGGAGGACGGCAGCATTATACAGGCGGAGATCACTTCCTGCGGCGCCAATGGAGGGCCGCTTTTGGGAAAAGGGGAATATCCGGCTTATCTGGCCTGCCATCTTTTCACAAAGGAGGAAGCGTTTACCACAGGAGCGCCGGGTGAATGGATGGACTGCCGTTTCCCGAAGATCACCCAGGACGGCAGGGACGGAGACGAGGAAACCGGATATATTGCCAATATGCGGGACGGCGCCCACGCCGGCTTCAAATATTTTGCCTGTGAAGGCATCAGCCGGGTATCAATCCGGGTGCGCGGCTACTGCAAAGGGGCATTTGGCGTGAAAACTGCTTGGGACGGTCCTGTGCTTGGATGGATCCCTGTGGGATTTTCCAATGTATGGAAAGAATACAGTGCGGACATCAGCATTCCGGACGGCGTGCAGGCGCTCTACTTTGTATATCAGGGAGAGGGCGGGGCAAGCCTGGCTTCCTTTACGCTGGAATAAAATGTCTGGAATATAATGCTTAAATGATGCACTTTAAGATGACTCCGGAAAAGATGCCGGAATAAAGGGGGAGGATGGATATGGGAATGACAGGAGACAGCAGCCCGCTGCTTGCGCCGGTATGGGAAGGGGGAACCATCTGGCGGGAAACCTTTGCCATGATTGAAGAAAACGGGCAGTGCAGCGCCCCGTTTCTTTACAGCCCTGAGAAAATAATCAGGATAGAAAGCTATGACGGAAAAAACGTCTATGAACTAGGACGGGATTGTTTTGTAAAGGATGGAAGGCTGTTCCTTACCCGGGACAGCCGGATCCCGCAGACGGGCTGGGAGACTTTTTATACGTCACAGGAGACGCCTTCCTGTGATGGGAAGCCGGGGCCGGATTTCGGACCGGTCAAGACGACGGACGGTAAGTTCCTGAATTTGAGCGCCGTGGGCAATCCGGAGTATATTACCCGCTGGCAGCTGGCCGTTACCTATACCACACAGGAGCAATGGCAGGGCTTCCGGCCCGTATCCGGTATTGAACGGCTGCCCCGGCTGTACGGCAGGCTGAAACGGAAGGAGCCTGTAAAAATTGTCCTTTACGGTGACAGCATATCCTGCGGCTGTGACTGCAGCGGACTTTATGGGCTGGAACCGGGACAGCCGCAGTGGTCCGAACTGCTGATTGACAGCCTGCGGGATTATTATGGCGGGAGCGTGGAATTTATCAATACCTCCGTGGGCGGGACGGATTCGGAATGGGCTTTGGAAAATGCCGGGGAAAGGGCGATTTCCCATCAGCCGGATCTGGTTTTGCTGGGCTTTGGAATGAACGACAGGTGTCCGGGCGGAGAGTACCGGGAGAAAACAGAACGTCTTCTGAAAAAAATCGCCGGGGAATGTCCGGATACGGAATATGTGCTTATCGCTACCACCCTTCCCAATCCGCTGGTACATACGGCGCCTATGTATTTCAGCGCCCATCAGGAGGAATATGCACAGAGCCTGTATCCGCTTGCCGGCGCCGGTGTGGTTGTGGCAGATGTACAGGGAGTGCAGAAGGAGCTGATGAAAAGAAAAAGATATATTGATATTACGGGAAATTTATTAAATCACCCCAATGATTATCTTGCCAGAATACAGGGACAGGTATTGGATACGGTATTAAAGCCCTGACTGCGAAGATGGAAAGTTGTGGCATTTTAGGCAATAACCTGTATTTTTCCGGTTTTTCTGTAAACATGAAATTTATTTGGTTTACAGAAAACAAAGTGAAAAAGTGAATGATCCTTGCGTTATGACGGTAGCAATGCTATAATTCCTTTAAAAATTAGCAATGTGGGGCTGGAGGACTGACTGTTAATGGAATTCGGCTGTGTTTATCGTTAAACTTACTCTTGTTAATTTAGAGAAAGAGAAGGTACATGCAAGGTTATGGTTACGTTAAAGGAAATTGCACAGGAATGCAATGTTTCCGCTACCACGGTTTCAAATATACTCAATGGGAAGCCCAAGGTGAGCGAGGAAACCCGGCTGAAGGTTCTTGATGTTGTAAAAAGAAGGGGCTACCAGCCCAATTATATTGCCCAGGGCCTGAGAAATCAGAAAACCAGGACGATCGGAATCATTGCAGAGGATATTGCGCAGTTCAGTACGCCCGGGATGATAGAAAGCATTATGGCGTTCTGCGAAGAAAAGGGATACCGGACAATTGTGCAGAACCTGCGTCTTTATGCCAGATGGCAGGAGTCCTGGTTCAACAACGAGGAGGCCTACAGATCCGTATTGGAGCCGGCTCTGCAGGAGCTGCGTTCCATTAAGGTGGACGGGCTGATTTATGTGGCCGGACATGCGAGGATCATTCATTTTTTCAAAGAGGATCTTTCCATGCCTGCGGTCATGGCATATGCTTATACGGATTCTCCGGCGGTGCCTGCGGTAGTGATTGAAGACGAGCAGGGCGGTTATGATATCATGAAGTATGTATTGTCCATGGGACACCGCAGGATAGGAATTATCGGCGGCCGTGCTGACAATATACATACCAAGAAAAGGCTTCTGGGCGCCCAGAAGGCTATGTTTGAGGCACAGGTGCTGTATAATCCCGACTGGGTCAGGTACGGCGCCTGGGACAGGGATTCCGGTTATGAGATGGCAAAGCCGTTGATTGACGCGGGAGTGACTGCTATTTTCTGCATGGCGGACCGCATGGCGGGAGGCGTATATGACTATCTGGAGGAATGCGGCCTGAAAGCGGGAGTGGATGTGTCTGTGGCGGGCTTTGACAATCAGGATGTGGCGGAATATTTCCGTCCCGCGCTGACGACGATGGCGCTGCCGCTGTCCGAAATAGGGCACAAATCCGCGGAAATTCTGCTGAAGGAAATTGATGGAGAGTGGAAGGCTGCTTCCGGAGGAACGCCGGTGGAAATCGGGGTTCCCTGTACTCTTGTGGTCAGAAAATCGGTGGGGAAAATAGAGGCCTGAAGCCGGCCGGCTCAGCCGGCGCGCCGAAAAAGCTTTGCGGGCGCCAAAGACAGCGCACCGGGGAAGCTGTCCTGGTAAAAATGACCCTAAGATAATGTTAATTGAAAGCGCCTGTTGATAAGAAACACTGTAAAAACCGAACCTGAGGGATTGCGGATGGAAAACTCCGCAATCCTTTTTTTCCCGCTTTGACCGGATATAACCGGAGTTAAAGCGGCTTTTTTTGGGTTTTCCTGGCAACAGGGCAGGGAATTGGGTGAATATGCCGGTGGAAGAAGCGGCAGGCGGTTACCGGCCTGTTTAAAGCGGGCGGTTAAAAAATGTGTGATGGTGTTTAACGTTGTACTATTGCATAACAGACAATACTATATACAATTTGAACAAAAATATCGTTTCGCACACCTGCAAAACCTATGTTAAAATGTATATAATCTATAAAAAACACAGAATATTAAAAGTCTTATTGACAATTACAAGAATAATGATCTATAATCCAACTAAACAAGAGGTTTAACGATAAACAAAAAAATGAAACTTTCAGGAGAGGGGAAGAGTGAAAATGAAGTTTTTCCAAAACAAGAAAAAATGGAACTCTTTTAAAATGTTCCTTTACGTTCTGCCTTTTATTGCACTGGTACTGGTTTTTTCATATTATCCGTTATACGGCTGGGTATACGCCTTTTTTGACTATAAGCCGCCCAAGCCCTTTTCCATCCATGATTTTGTAGGCCTGAAATGGTTTAAATCCCTGGTGGAAAACCCGATTAAAATCCAGCAGCTCCTGCAGGTCCTTAAAAATACCTTCGCCATGAGCGGCATTACGCTGGCAACCTCCTGGCTGCCCATGCTGTTTGCAGTATTTATGAACGAGCTGCGGTGCGTGCCCTTCCGGAAGTTTGTACAGACGGTTACCACGCTTCCCAACTTCATCAGCTGGGTTCTCGTTTATTCCGTAGCGTACAGCCTTTTCAACAGCACGGGCATGGCAAACACCCTGCTGCAGACACTGGGGATTACCACGGAGCCAGTTCTTTTCCTCCAGTCCTCGGAGCATGTATGGCTGACGATGTGGCTGTGGCTCACCTGGAAGAACCTGGGCTGGTCGGCCATCATGTACATAGCGGCGATTTCAGGAATTGATGATGAAATGTACCAGGCAGCCAAGGTAGACGGCGCATCAAGAATGCAGATGATTTGGTACATCACCATTCCCAGCCTCCTTCCCACCTATTTCGTATTGCTGATGCTCAACATTGCCAACTTCCTTTCCAATGGTATGGAGCAGTACTACGTGTTCCAGAATGCTTTCAACAAAGAAACCATCCAGGTGCTTGACCTGTATGTGTACAATACGGCAATGGGAAGCGGCAGCTATTCCGTATCCGTTGCAATCAGTATGCTTAAGAGCGTAGTCAGCGTCATCCTTTTGTTCTTTGCAAACGGAATGTCCAAGCTGATTCGCGGCGAAAGCTTTCTGTAAGGGAGAGGAGGAGAAAAGATGAGCAAAGAAACGGTTCGCAAAACGAAAATGCATCACAGCTTCGGCGATAACATGCTGGGCGTTGTCTGTTACATCATATTCGCCCTTTGCGCCCTGGTTTGTATTTATCCCTTTTACTATATTTTCATCAACACCATAAGCGCCAATGATTTAAGCGCGCGGGGCGTGATTCTCTTCTGGCCCAAAGGAATCCATTTCCAGAACTATATCAGTGCGCTCCGGATTGACGGCCTTTTCCAGGCCGCCAAGATATCCGTGCTGAGGACGATTATCGGTACGGTAGGCACGGTAGGGGCTTCCGCGTTTCTGGGATTTATGTTCACCCAGGACAATATGTGGCACAGGAAGCTGTGGTACAGGCTGGTGGTGGCTACCATGTATTTTAACGCAGGAATCATTCCCTGGTACCTGACCATGAGAAACCTGCACCTGACCAATAATTTCTGGGGTTATATATTTCCGGCTGTTGTTTCACCGTTTTATATTATCCTGACCAAGACCTTTGTGGAGTCGGTGCCCAAGGAGCTGCAGGAAGCGGCCCAGATTGACGGCGCGGGAATCATGAAAATTTTCTTCCGTGTCATGCTGCCGGTTATCAAGCCCATTATGGCTACCGTAGCTATTTTTTCCGCGGTCAACCAGTGGAACTCCTTCCAGGATACCCTGCTTCTGGTAACGGATACCAAGCTCTATCCGCTGCAGTTCATCCTGTATCAATATCTGAACCAGGCAAGCTCGCTGGCCGGCCTTGCCAATACCAATAACAGCGCGTCCATGGCGGCGGCGGTGGCTACCAGCCAGACACCCACCAGCGTGCGTATGACAGTAACGATTATTGTAGTAATACCGGTTATCCTGGTATATCCGATTTTCCAGAGATATTTCGTAAAGGGTATCATGATTGGAGCCGTAAAGGGCTGATCACCGCTGCCGTAAAGGAATTCTGTAAGGAAAGAAACGGGCGGTTTAAAAAGGTAACTGTGAAAAAATGGACAGTTACAGAAAAAGTAAATAACGGAAGGCGGACCTTTTACGCAGGGCAGACCTTTTACGGAAGGCATGTCTTCCGTTATACATAGACTCAAAAGGAGGGTTTTTATATGAGAAGGAAACGTTTAGCATCCCTGGCGCTTGCAGCTGTTATGACAGCATCTGTCGTTCTTGCAGGCTGCGGACAGGGGGAAACAACACAGGCGCCGGCAAGCAGCGGCACGGAGCCGGCAGCAGCAGGCACGGAAAGCGGGACAGAAGCCGGTACGGAAGCCGCAGCTTCCCAGGGAGCTGCTCCTGTAGTATCCCATGATACGGAGATGACCATTGAAATCTACGATAAGGCGGCCAACTATCAGGGAATCCAGGCAGGCTGGTTCGGCAAGGTGCTTAAGGACAAATTCAATATCCAGCTGAACATCATCGCACCTCAGGTATCCGGAGACGCCAACTCCCTTTATCAGACGCGCAGCGCATCAGGTAATCTGGGAGATATCGTTATCATCGACAACTCCGAAATGCAGGACTGTGTGGAAGCCGGCCTGATCATGGATATCGGCGATATCATCGGCAGTTATGAAAATCTGACAAAGTACAAAGAGCAGATTGACCTGTTCAACGGCACCATGAACGGTGTAGAAGCGGGAAGCGTATATGCAATTCCCTGTAATATGAACAGCAACGGCCCCACCGCGTTTGTAGGGACAGAAGTGGCAAGTGCCCCCAGGGTTCCGTGGGATCTGTACGAAGGCCTTGGCTGCCCGGAACTGAAGACTACGGACGACCTGCTGAACATGCTGAAGGATATGCAGGATAAGTATCCCACCAATGCGGCCGGGGACAAGGCGTTTGCCATTACCATGTGGAAGGACTGGGACGGCACGAGCATTGAAAATGCAAACCTTCTGACCAACTGGTTCGGACAGCAGGTAAAGGAATCCGTACTGCTTGGAAATGACAATACAATCATGCCTCTGACAGACAAAAACGGCGGCTACTATAAAGCCCTCAAGTTCTTCTTTAAAGCAAACCAGATGGGCCTGGTAGATCCTGACGCTGCCACACAGGACTGGACCACCGCCTGCGACAGCAAGATGAAGCAGAAGAGAGTTTATCTGTTCTGGTATAACTGGCAGAATGGCTTCTGGAACACACCTGAGCATGGACAGAACCGTGAAAACTATATGTACGTACCGGTAGAAGAACTGAATTTCTTCCAGACAGCCGATTCCTATTACGGCGATGGCCGTGTATGGGGTGTTGGTTCCCAGGTTGATGAAGAGAAGAAGTTAAGAATTATGGAACTGCTTGACTGGCTGGCATCCCCTGAAGGACTGACCTATCAGCACAACAGCCTGGAAGGCTTCATTTATACGGTAAATGACGACGGCACCTATACATTGACGAAAGAAGGACAGGATCGTTTTACCGGAGATCTCCAGGTTCCCGAAGAATTGGGCGGCGGCAGCTGGAGCGACGGCAACAACCAGATCAATCAGTGGATTGTAGGAAGCGCAGAAATGAACCCTGTTACCGGAGAATATTTTGAAGCAAATCTGTGGTCCTCTACCATTGAAATGAACCAGACTGCAACCATCAATGAGTGGTCCGAGAAATTCGGGGCCAAAAACGAAGTGGAATATATGAGAAATAAAGGCCAGCTTGGTATGGTCGCCAACGTAAATATTCCTCTTGGAAGCGACAGCACGGATATCGCCCTGGTAAGAAGCCAGTGCAAGAGCGTAGTATGTGACGCTTCCTGGCGTATGGTATTTGCAGCGGACGAAGCACAGTTCGATCAGATGTGGGACGATATGTGCACACAGCTGGAAGGCTTCGGCTGGAACGATCTGGTTGCCTTTGACACTGAGAAATATCAGGCTGTCATTGATGCAAGAAAAGCAGCAGAATAAGCAGTATGGACTTTGAAGCATAAAATAAGGCATAAGCATCATTAAAATGATGAAAAAAGTGGGGGCTGGCGGTTGCCGGCCCCTTTTTTTCCGTAACAGTTCCTGTTACAGGTTTAAAGCTGAGTTTTGGCCCGCGGACAGGAGAATTGATTCATGGAAGTATCGCAGGCAGATCCGCGATATACAGGAGGGAGAAAAAATGAGCCTGAAATCAGTGTACCATCCCTATTTCAAAATAGGCGCGGCAGTGCCCGCAAAGGCTTTTTCCGACGCAAGGGCGCAGGAAGCGCTTCTTTGCCAGTACGATTCCTTTACATGCGAAAACGAAATGAAGCCACAGCATCTGTTAGATGAAGAAGAAAACAGGAGAAACCCCGAGGCGCATGACCGCTGTCCCGCAGTCAGCTTTCAGGGAATACGCGTGGCATTGGATTTTGCCAGGGAAAACGGCATGAAAATGCGGGGACATACGCTGGTATGGCATAACCAGACGCCCCGTTGGTTTTTTACAGAAAGCTACAGCGACAGGGAGGATGCGCCCCTTGTGGACAGGGAAACCATGCTGGCCAGGCTGGAAGGGTATATCCGCAGCGTGCTTTGCTTTGTCCAGGAGGAGTATCCGGGAATCATCTATGCCTGGGATGTGGTGAATGAAGCTGTGGAAGACGGGGCGCTGCGCAGATCCTGGTGGACGGAAACCGTGGGAGAGGATTTCATTTTGCAGGCTTTCCGGTTTGCCAGGAAATATTGCGCTCCGGGAGTGGATTTATTTTATAATGACTATGATACTTTTGTGCCCTGGAAGAGGGACGTTATCTGTGAGCAGATTTTAAAGCCGCTGATGGCGGAAGGGCTTGTGGACGGCATCGGCATGCAGTCGCATATGACCATGCAGACGCCCTCTTTAAAGGAATATGAGAAGGCGGTTTCCATATTCGGCGCGTTGGGGCTCCAGGTGCAGGTTACGGAGCTGGACATCCATAATCCGGATCCGTCCCGTCCATCCATGGAAGCGCTGGCTGCACGCTACAGGGAGGTGTTCACCATACTCACCCGGGCAAAAAAGGAAGGCCTTGCGGACATCACCGGAGTCACCTTCTGGGGAATGCAGGATGAAGACAGCTGGCTGACCGGCTTTCGCAAGGTAAGAAGCTATCCCCTTCTGTTCGCTGACGGCTTTCGCCCCAAAAGCGCTTATCAGGCGGTGCTGAGCGTGCCCGGAAGAGTGGAGGAGGACGGACAGGACCGCCTGCCGGGTGGGGAGCGGTTTGCTTTCTGGGAAAAAACGCCGGTTTTTACCAGGGAATATCATGTGAACCCGTCGCACCCTCAGGCCTGTGATGAAAATGACGGCAGCCCGGAGCATCCCTTTGCCACTATTCAGGCGGCGGCCAATCTGGCCGGGCCGGGAACGAGGGTCTGGATACACGGTGGCGTCTACCGGGAATGCGTCCGGCCTGTCAGAGGCGGGAACGGCCCGGAGGAAATGGTGAGCTTTGAAGCTTTCGGGGACAGCGAGGCAATTATCAAAGCTTCTGTAATTGCGGATACTTTCAGCGTAAGCGAAGGCTGGAACCTGCGCATCCCCGGCATGGGGAAAAACCTGCCGGAGGGAATGCGGATCTGGGAAACCAGGCTGAATCCGGAGGAGTTTAAGGGCTATAATCCCTTCTGCGCAGTTAACATCCTACATGACCGCCTTTTTATCGAATATGAAAAAACGGACATGACCACCTATTTAAACCGCAGAGGCATGGTATTCTGCGATGGGAAGCCGTTAAAGCAGGTGGCGCTGTATTATCAGCTGGGAGAGACGCCCGGTTCCTATTGGGTGGAGGCCAACGGACAGACCGTGCATTTCCGTCTGGAGGATGACGGGGATCCGGCGGAGCATCTGATAGAGCTTACCTGCAGGGAGCAGTGCTTTGCTCCCGAGGTGCCTTTCCTTTCTTATATCCGGGTGAAGGGGCTGACCTGCGCCCATGCGGCCACCGGCGCCCCGGTTCCCCAGCGGGGAGCCATATCCTGTTACCGGGGACACCACTGGATTATTGAGGACTGTAAAATTGACTGGTCCAACGGCGTGGGGATCGATATCGGAAATGAATGCTGGCACCACACCTATGATCCGGATCAGGTGATCGGACATACGGTGATCAGAGGTTGTGAAATAAAGGATGTGGGAGTTTGCGGCATCGCGGGCATGTTTGCCACGGATCTGCTGATTGAGGACAATTATATAGAAGGAACCGGCTGGCAGAAAATGGAGCTTTCCTGGGAAGCAGGGGGCATCAAAGTACATAACAGCGTCAACAGCCTGATCCGACGCAATATTTTTACCAAGACCTTCCGTGCCGACCATCTGTGGATGGATGTGGGAAATGAAAACAACAGAATCACCCGGAACCTGTTCCTGGACGGGCTGGAACAGCGGGAAGCGATTTTCATAGAATGCTCCAGGGACGGGATCAACCTGATAGACAACAATATTTTCTGGAATGTGGAAGGCAGGTTCCGTCCGGAGGATGTGCCGGCAGAGCCGGGCTCCACGGGCTGGTACAAGATGGAGGAAAAGGGAGTTGTCAACGGATATGCGGTTTACGGGGAAGGAACGGACCGTCTGCATGTGGTGAACAATCTGATCGGAAGATGCCGCAGCGCGGGATATTTTGTCAAGCCGGTGGCCTTCCGCATTGCCGGAAACGGCAGGGGCGGAACCTCCAGGGAGGCCAGGATTATGAACAACCTGTTCTATGACTGCGGGGAGGCGGCAATCAAATTCCCGACCAGGGACAACGATTCCCAGGGCAATCTGTATGTGAAAATGCCGGGCGGTTATCTGCGGATTCTGTATCCCGCGCCGGAAAATTGTCTTGATTTGGATGCCTGGAGGGAATTTTACGGCTTTGACAGGGAAGGGCAGGAGGGCTGGTTTAACGTCAATGTGGATACCGAAAAGCTGACTCTGGAATTTGCCGGGGCGGACAGCCTGCCGGAGATGAGGCATCACGGAACCGGAAGACAGAAATACGTGACAAAGCCGGAGGAGGTGCTTCCGGTGGCTGCTTCCATGGAAACCGCGGATGATTTTTACGGTCCATATTATGGGGATTGCCGGGTGCCCGGGCCTTTTGCAAAGCTGGAAGAGGGGAAAGTATATGAGCTTGACCCGAGAAAATACAGGAAGTAAGGAGTCATTATGGAAGTCAGAAATCCGATTATCGGAGCGGATATGCCGGACCCTGATCTGCTCCGGGTGGGGGACACCTACTATATGGTATCCACTACCATGTTTTACACTCCCGGAGCGCCGATCCTTCGTTCAAAGGATCTGTGTCACTGGGAAATCGTTTCCTATGTGTTTGAAACGCTGGAAGACAACGGGATTTACCGTTTGGAAAACGGCAGGAACGCCTATGGAAAAGGGCAGTGGGCCACCAGCCTTACCAGGCACAATGGACGCTTTTACGCCTGTTTTGTCAGCCATGATTGCGGGAAAACCTATATTTTTTCTACGGATGATATAGAAAAGAGCGGCTGGGACAGGGCGGAAATCGGGGAGGTGTTCCACGATATGTCCTTCCTGTTCTGGGAGGGGATCCCCTATTGGTGTATGGGAACGGAAAAATCTGCATCGTGGAGCTGGAGCCGGATCTGAGCGGCGTCAGGGAAGGCGGAATGCGCCGGGTGCTTATTGAAACAAAGAAGGAAGGCATGCGGCTGCGCTGCGAGGGCTGCCGGGCGCTTGTAAGGAATGGTTTTCTCTACCTGCTGTTGATTGACTGGCCGCAAAACGGCGGGCGCAGGGAGGTATGCTACCGTTCCCGCAGCCTGGAGGGACCTTTTGAATTCCGGGTGCTGATGGATGATGACTGCGGTTTTTCCGGACATGGCGTGGCGCAGGGCACTTTGATTGACAGCGAGGCGGGAGACTGGTATGCCATGCTGTTCCAGGACAGGGGCGCTTCCGGACGGATACCGTTTCTGATGCCTGCGCGCTGGGAGGATGACTGGCCGATCCTGGGAATGGAAGCACAGGAGGAAGGAAAGGGCGCGGGCAGGATCATTCCGGCGCATTTCCCGGTGCCTTTTGCCCCTTATCCGGCCCGGCCGCTTGTTATCAGCGACAGCTTTTGCCATGAGGAAAACAGTCTGGCGCTTCCCTGGCAGTGGAACCATAATCCTATCCCGTCCTGCTGGTCGTTTACGGCCCGGCCCGGATGGCTGCGGCTGACAACAGGCCATGTGGCCGCCGGACTGACTGACGCCAGGAATACCCTGACCCAGCGGACCCTGGAACCGGGCTGCGGCTGCCAGGTGACACTGGATTCCTCCGGCCTGAAGGAAGGGGATTATGCTGGACTGTGCGCGCTGCAGGGGCGGTACGGGCAGATAGGCATTGCCGTGGAAAACGGGAAGAAAAACCTGCTGTATCTGCAGAAAGCTGCCGACGGCAGCATTCTGGAATTCAGGAAACCGATAGAAGAAGCGGTTGTTGAGCTGCAGATAGTATTTGATTACAGAGAACGCGCGGATAAGGCATATTTTGCTTTCCGTCAGGCGCCGGGTGACTGGGAGACGGTGGGAAGTCCGCTGGATATGGTTTTTACACTGGATATGTTTGTAGGATACCGGATCGGAATTTTCTGTTATGCCCTGAAAAGTACGGGAGGGCATGGAGATTTCAGGGACTTTTCGGTAAAAGGGCTGTGACGGTCCGGCAAGGGACATATCCGTACCGGGCAGCGCCTTTTGCGGGCGGCGCTTTGGAGCGGCCGCAAAGGAGCGCCCGGCGGAACAAGAAAAATGACAGAAGGAAAAAGGAGAGGCAGGAAAGTGATTACATTATATATTAACGAGAATAAAAAACTGGGACACATCAACCCGGAAATCTATGGACATTTCAGCGAGCATCTGGGTAGATGCATCTATGAAGGGCTTTATGTGGGAGAAAATTCCGAAATCCCCAATGTGAACGGCATGCGTACTGACGTGGTGGAGGCGTTAAAGGAAATGAAGGTTCCGGTACTGCGCTGGCCGGGCGGCTGCTTTGCAGATGAATACCACTGGAAGGACGGCGTGGGCCCGAAGGAAAAACGGAAGAAAATGGTGAACACCAACTGGGGCGGCGTCACCGAGGATAACAGCTTCGGCACCCATGAATTTTTTGAGCTGTGCGAACAGCTGGGCTGCAAAACCTATGTGAACGGAAACGTGGGAAGCGGCTCTGTACAGGAGATGAGCGAATGGGTGGAATACATGACCCTGGACGGCGTGTCCCCCATGGCGGACTGGCGCCGGGAAAACGGCAGGGAAAAGCCCTGGAGGGTGGATTATTTCGGCGTGGGCAATGAAAACTGGGGCTGCGGCGGAAACATGACGCCGGACTATTATGCCCAGCTGTACCGCAGATACCAGACCTACATCCGCTGCTATGACCGGACGGCCCCCATTTTCAAAATCTGCGGCGGGGCTAACGCGGACGATTATGAATGGACGGACACGGTGCTGCGGGAGTGCTTCAGAAGCCCTGCCCCTGCGGATGCCCACGGTTTTATGGACGGCCTGTCCGTACACTATTATGCGGGCGTGGAAAAGGGACTGCATAAGGGAAGCGCCACGGAGTTTGGCGAAGAAGCCTGGTTCAATACCCTGTCCAGGGCTTACGGAATTGAAGAAGTGCTCATGCGCCACAGCGCTATCATGGATCACTATGATCCGGAGAAAAAGATCGGCATGATGGTGGATGAATGGGGCTGCTGGCATGATGTGGAGCCGGGCACAAATCCAGGCTTTCTGTATCAGCAGAACACCATGCGGGATGCGCTCACCGCAGGCGTTTCCCTGAATATTTTCAATAAGCACTGCGACCGGATTAAAATGGCCTGCATCGCACAGATTGTAAACGTGCTTCAGTCCGTAATCCTGACGGAAGGGAAGAAAATGCTGCTCACCCCCACCTACCATGTATTCCATATGTATAAGTATCATCAGGATGCGGATCTTGTGGAAAGCTGGCTGGAGGGAGCGGGCAAAACCGGCGTGAAGGAGACGGAAATGGTGCCGGAGGTACAGGAATCCGTTTCTGTGGATGAAAACGGCGTGCTGACCGTCACCTTAAACAACCTGTGCACGGAGGCGGAAAAGGAAATAGAACTGGTGCTGACCAAAAAGAAACCTGCGCATGTAAGCGCCCGTATTGTACATGGGAAGATGCAGGCTTATAATAGCTTTGAGGAGCCGGAGCGGGTAACCGAGGAAGACTTTACTGATTTCCGCCTGACGGACAGAGGGCTTACCTTTACCATCCCGGCCTGCAGCGTGCTTATGTTCAGAGTGGAAATGGAGGGGTGAATTAATGCTTAAAACAGTAAAAACGGAAAACGGATATGTGCGCGGCATCCCTGCGGCGGATCCCCGGGTGATTTCCTTTAAGGGAATTCCCTTTGCCGCCCCGCCGGTGGGAGATCTGCGGTGGAGGGCGCCGCAGCCTGCCAAAGACTGGGAAGGAGTCAGGGACTGCCTGGAATTTGCGCCCATTTCCATGCAGAGCATCCCGGGGCTGAATGAAGAAAATATTTATACAAGGGAATGGAATGTGGATCCCACCATTCCCATGAATGAAGACTGCCTGTACCTGAATGTGTGGACACCTGCTGTGAGCGAAACGGATAAGCTGCCCGTTTATGTATGGTATTTTGGCGGCGGGCTGCAGTGGGGAAACCCTGCGGAAATGGAGTTCGACGGAGAGCGGCTGGCACGCCGCGGCATTGTGGTGGTGACGGTAAATTACCGGCTGAATGTGTTCGGCTTCCTGGCGCACCCGCAGCTGTGGGAGGAAGCGCCCCAGGCGCCCGCCAATTTCGGAAATCTGGATCAGCAGTACGGCCTGTTCTGGACGAAGCGGAATATTGCGGCATTCGGCGGGGATCCGGAGAATATTACCATCGGCGGACAGTCGGCGGGCGGCGGAAGCGTCCTGACCCAGCTGAACTGCCTGCAAAATGAAGGCTACATACAGAAGGCCATCGTGGAGAGCGGTATTTTTCATGATCCTTTCGTGGATCGCATGAAGCTTTCCAGAGAAGAGGCGCTGGATCAGGGAAGACGCTTCCTGGATTTCCTGGGCGTAAAGACCATTGAGGAAGCAAGGGCGCTTTCCGCGGAGTATATCCGGGATAAAAACGATGCCTTCGGCGCGTTCTGGGGAACCATTCCCGACGGCGTATATCAGACCGATACCTACTGGAACAACATGGCGGCAGGGAAATTCCTGGATGTGCCGATGATGACAGGCTTTACCAACAACGAATTTCTGACCATGCCCCAGGCGGAAACGATGGAGGCGCTGAAAAAAGAAGCGCAGGAAAAGTTTGGGGACAGGGCGGAAGAGTTTCTTTCCCTTATTAAGGCGGAGGACGGCCTGAAGGCGGCAAAGGAAAACTGCCTGGTCAATTCCGTGGAGATGGGAATCCGCAGAATGTGCGAGGTCCGCAGGGCGGCAGGAGCCGTGCAGCCATGCTATGTTTATGAGTTTGGCCCCGAAATCCCCGGATGGGATCAGCCGGGGGCCTTCCATTCCTCCGACCTGTGGTTCTTTTTTGAAACCCTGGCAAAATGCTGGCGGCCCTTCACCGGAAAGCATTATGATCTGGCCCGGCAGATGTGTAACTACTGGGCGGAGTTCATTAAAAAGGGAGACCCCAACGGCGCGGACGCGGACGGCACACAGATGGAGCGCTGGGAGGCGTTTTCCCGGGAGGATTGCGAAATGATGACCTTCTTCGAAAAGCCGGCGGCGGAAAAGAAGCCGGAAGGGGAAATCATGGTTTTCCTGACAAAATAGGAAAAGATAAGCTGCACGGATGCGGCAGGAGGAAAACAGATGGATTACATCAGAATGGAAAATAATGCGATTCTGTTTGAAAATGACGGGGAAGTGCTGCGTATTGAACCCTGGGGGAAAGATTCCCTCAGGGTCAGGGCGGCAATGATGAGGGAAATCCAGGATACGGACTATGCGCTGCTTCCCGCAGGGGAAACGGAAGCCGTCATTCAGATAAAGGACGGCTTTACAGGCAGCATAACCAACGGCAGGATTACGGCATGCCTGGAGGTGTGCCAATGGAAAAAACGCTGTCAAATCAGTTTTTATAACCAGAAGGGGGAATTGCTCTTAAAGGAAGCAGGCCATGGCGGCGCTTTAAATAATCATTCCAGGCATTTCCGGCCGAGGCTGGGAGGGGATTATGAGCTTACGGTAACCTTCCAGGCAAGAGAAGAGGAAAAACTGTTCGGGATGGGCCAGTACCAGCAGGAGCTTTTGGATATCAAAAACTGTGTGCTTGAGCTTGCGCATCGCAATTCCCAGGCCAGCGTACCGTTTGTCCTTTCTGATGCGGGATACGGCTTCCTCTGGCATAACCCGGCGGTAGGAAAAGTCGTATTTGGTAAGAATCTGACCGAATGGTATGCGGAAAGCACGGAGCAGATGGATTATTGGATTACAGCGGGGGATACGCCGGAGGAAATAGAAAAAGCTTATGCGAAGGCCACAGGGACCGTACCGATGATGCCGGAATACGGGCTGGGCTTCTGGCAGTGCAAGCTTCGTTATTGGAATCAGGAGCAGCTGTTAAAGGTCGCCAGGGAATACCATAAAAGAGGAGTCCCGGTAGACGTGATTGTGGTGGATTTTTACCATTGGCCCAAATGCGGGGATTTCAGGTTCGATGAAGCGGATTTCCCGGATCCCAAAGCAATGGTTGACGAGCTTCGGGAATACGGGATGGAGCTGATGGTATCCATCTGGCCGCAGATTAACCTGACAAGCGAAAATTATGAAGAAATGCGCAAAAACGGCCTGCTGATTAAAAATGAACGTGGCGTGGAGATTGCCATGCGTTTTGAAGGGGAAAATACCTTTTTTGACGCTACCAACCCCAGGGCGCGGGATTATGTATGGAAGCTTTGCAAGAAAAATTACTATGATTACGGAATCAAGGTGTTCTGGCTGGATGAGGCGGAGCCAGAATTTTCGGTATACGATTATGATAACTACCGTTATTTTATGGGGCCGGCAACCAAAATCGGAAATATTTATCCCCAGCTTTATGCCAGAACCTTTTACGAGGGACAGAGGAAGGCCGGTATGGAAACTGCCGTGAACCTTATCCGCTGCGCATGGGCAGGCAGCCAGAGATACGGTGCTCTTGTCTGGTCGGGGGACATTCACAGTGACTGGGAGACTTTCCGGAAACAGCTTTGCGCCGGACTGAATATGGGTATCGCGGGAATTCCCTGGTGGACTACCGATATCGGCGGCTTTTCCGGCGGAAACCCGGATGATCCTGCATTCCGGCAGCTGCTGGTACGCTGGTTCCAGTGGGGGACGTTTTGCCCGGTGATGCGGCTTCATGGAGACAGAGTGCCCCAGACGCCGTTAACCCACAGCGACGGCTCGCCCACCATGCCCACGGGGGCGGATAATGAGATATGGAGCTTCGGGGATGAAAACACGCCGATTCTGGAAAAGTATATCCGTTTCAGGGAAGAGATGCGGCCGTACACCCGGGAACTGATGAAAGAAGCGCATGAGGAAGGAAGCCCTGTGATCCGGACCATGTTTTATGAATTCCCGGAGGATAAGGCATGCTGGGAGCTGAAGGATCAGTATATGTTCGGCCCGGATGTGCTTGTTGCGCCGATTGTTTATGAGAATACCTGGGAACGCAAGGTTTATCTGCCGGAAGGAACCGTATGGACCTTGATTTACGATGGGACGAAGTATGAGGGAGGCACAAGCGTGACCGTGCCTGCGGATATCAGTCGGATTCCCGTATTCCTGCGCGGGCACAGCCATTCGGAATGGATTGGAAGGATTTAAAACGCATCGCAATAGAAAAAGGATAATTTTACGCGGAAAGGAAAGACAGCATGGCAGAAAATTATACGAAAACGAAAGCCCGGATCATGGTATATACCAGGGAAACGGACGTTGCACAATATCCCGCAGGGCTTTCCCGCAGCATCCATCTGGCCTGCAGCAGGGACGGGAAATATTATGAGGCGCTGAACAATAATTATGGAATCCTGTTTGCGGAAGCGGCGGTGGATGATGCGGATATCATTCATGCAAAGGGGGTAAAGAATCCCCGGATTTTTGCAATGCCGGAGGGCGGCTTTGGCATTGTTGCCGTCAGGGTCAATGAGGACGGCAGCGCGGATGAAGACAGCAGAGGGAGCGTTTTGCTCTGGACAACCGCTGACTTTAAGGAATTTAAGAAAATCGGTTTCCTGCCCCTTCATGGGGACGCATATGTGGAGCGGGCGCAGTGTAGGTATGATAAAAATACGGGAGGGTACTGCATCCTGTGGCAGGATGATCTGGGAAACAGCTATCAAAATGAAGTGAGGGATATCTGCAGCTTAACCGGCATATCCCCGGCGCATCCGGGCGTTTATGCGGAGGAGCTTCCCGGACAGGCGCCGGAGGGAGCCGAAAAAGGAAATTCCGTGGAGATAAGCACACAGCTGTGTGATGAAACGGCGCTTTACTGGAACAGGCTGTATTCTGTAAAAGTGCAGGTGCCAAAACGTATTTGGGCCCGCACGGCTTCGGAGGTCGAAAATGTACGGGCATCCGTGCTGTATTCGGATGGCTCTTCCGTACAAAAACAGGTAAAATGGGAGCTGGACGGATTGGATTTCCAGAGTCCGGGCTCCTTCCGCATCCGCGGAACCGTGCAGAATGAGCAGTATCAGTTCCCGCTGGCCTGCGGCTTCGGGGATCCTGTTATTTTCCCATGGGAAGGCCGTTATTATTTTATTGCCACCAACGACAACCTGAATGATGTGGGCTTTTATGTGAGGGAGTCGGAGGATGTGGCAGGACTGTTCCGGGAGGATACGCAGCAGCATCTGATACTGGGCCTGGATGAAGAACGCGGGTTTGTCCAGACCTTCTGGGCGCCGGAATTTCATGTAATCGGCGGAGAGCTGTATATCCTGTTTGCCATAAGCGGCAAAAAGTGGGGGCCGCAGTGCCATCTGATGAAGCTGAAAAAGGGGGGAAGCCTGATCGCTCCGGAAAGCTGGGAAGAGCCGGTGAGGATACGTAAAAAGGACGGCAGCTTCCTGGCAGAGGACGGCATCACGCTGGATATGACATATTTGAAAGCAGGGGAGCGCTCCTATGTGGTCTGGTCTTACCGCAGGAATATCGGCACGCCATATGATACGGGTTCCATGCTGTATATTGCAGAAGTGGATGAGAAGCAGCCCTGGCAGCTTTCCAGCGATCCGGTACTGCTTACCAGGCCGCTTTATGGCTGGGAGAATGTGAACCATACCATCAATAATGAAGGCCCTTATGCATTTATTGCGGACGGAAAAGTGTACCTGACGTATTCAGGCGGTGCGGCGGACGGCTACACCTATGCGCTGGGCCTGCTGACTGCGGATGCAAAGGATGATTTGCTGGATATTTCCGTATGGAAGAAACGGTGTACGCCTGTTCTTTCCTATTATTCGGTGGAAGGAATCTACGGCCCCGGCCACAATTCCTTTTTCACGGACGCACAGGGGAATCTGATGATAGCCTATCATGCGGAGGACGCGCTGGAGCATCATCTTCGCTGCGATGGAATCCACAGAGTGCACTTTAACATCCATGGGGAACCGGTCTTTGATCTGTCTGCGAAACGGGATTTGGATCCGGCGCTATCGCAGGTGGAGATGGAAGTGATTGTGGGCTGAGGGCTGCAGAAGGGAGAGGGGAAATGATAATCAAAGGAACTGCAGACTGTATTCCGGAGGAGCATTCCCCCTCCCCATGGGCATATATTGAGGAAGCGGCAAAAAATTGGAAAGCGGGCGAAAAATTTGACTGGCTTACGCCAGCCCTGTCCTGCGGAATGAGAAGAGAACCGGGAAAGGAATGGCAATACTGCAGTTTTGGGTTTGCGGTCCTTGGGGCGGTAATAGGAAAAGTAAGCGGGATGAAGGCGGAAGACTATATAGATGAGAATATCTTAAAACCGCTGGGACTGCAGGATACCTTTTTCTTACCGGCCAAGGCGGATAAAATAAAAAGGATAAACCTTCTTGCGGAAGAAGAGAAGGAGGAGATAGAAAGATCGGCAGACAGCAGCAGTCAGATTCCTACAGTTTGGGAACAGATTCCCCAAACCGGCGGCGGCCTTTTCTCAACGCCCTGTGATCTGATTCGATTTGCCAATATGATGCTTGGCATGGGAACCTGGAACGGGGTTCGGATTCTGGGGAGAAAAACGGTGGAAAAAATGACGGCCTCTTCTCTTTTCCAGGTGCCTGATTATTGCTGGAGAGCCAATGAGCCGGATCGAAAATATGCGATAGGCTTTGACCGGAGGGAAGGTCCCGGATTCCATTATTCCAAAGGGACCTATATGCATGAAGGTTCCGGTTCCTGCTCGCTGGTAATCGATCCCCAGGAACAGCTTGCTGCGGCATGGTTTGTACCATTCCGGCCCGGGGAATGGTATGCAGAGGGGCTCTGGAATGTGAGCAATATTATCTGGTCAGGGTTATAAAAAGTATAAAAAACAAATATAAGGAGAGAAAAAAATGGACAGTACAAAATGTTTCAGGATTGAAAAGGATGCACAAATCCCTTTTAACAACAAAGTAGATTACTGCATCGGCACAGGCCGCATGGGGTTGGCGCTGCAGAAGGAATATCAGGAGCAGCTGGCCCTGGTACAGGAGGAGATCGGATTTTCCCATATCCGCGGCCATGGCCTGTTTTCCGACGATATGGCCATCTATCAGGAGTACACGGACGAAAACGGGAAGAAGCATGCGGAATATAATTTTACTTATCTGGATCTTGTGATGGACAGCTACCTTAAGCTGAATATCAGGCCTTTTCTGGAGCTTGGCTTCATGCCGGATAAAATGGCTTCAGGAGAGCAGACCGTGTTTTACTGGAAGGGGAATGTGACGCCGCCGGCAAGCTATGACGCATGGTGCGAACTGGTGCAGGCAACCCTCCGCCATCTGATGGAGCGTTACGGGGAGGAAGAGGTGGTAACCTGGCCCATCGAGGTCTGGAATGAGCCGAACCTGCCGGGATTCTGGAAGGATGCGGACATGGAGGAGTATTTTAAGCTGTTCGCCCGTACCTTTGCGGCGATAAAGGAAGTGGATTCCCGGTTCCGCGTGGGCGGTCCCGCCATCTGCGGCGTGGAGGATGAAAAGTGGATACGCATGTTTATGGAATTCTGCCGGAAGGAAAGCATTCCGGTGGATTTCGTAACCCGCCATCATTATACCACCGAGCTGCCAGAGAAGGACGGCCATTACGGCTATGCAAAGCTGAGGGAGCCGGAGGAAGGCTTTGCCAATCTGCAGACGACCAGGGATATTGTTGACAGCTTTGAGGAATTTAAGGGAATGGAAATACATATTACAGAGTTCAACACTTCCTATATTCCCAACTGCCCGCTGCATGATACCAATAGGAACGCTGCCTATATTGCAAGACAGCTGTCACGTCTGGGAGATGTGAACGAATCCTATTCCTACTGGACCTTCGGAGATATTTTTGAGGAGCTGGGAGTTCCTTTTACACCCTTCCACGGCGGCTTCGGACTGGTGGCAAACGGCGGGATTCCCAAGCCCACGTTCTGGACCTTTAAATTCTTCAAGGATCTGCAGGGAACCTGCGTGTACCGTTCGGATGAGGCGGTTATCGTGAAACGGGAGGACGGAAGCTACAGGGGAATTGTGTGGAATATGACCCTGGAAGGAACCGGCGAGGATATATGCCGTACCTACCAGCTGCCCATCGAAGGAAAGGAATGCTTTATCCTGACCAAAACTGTGGATGAGGCCACCTGCAATCCCCTGAAGCTGTGGCATGCCATGGGCGAACCCTCCAGCCTTTCCGAGGAGCAGAAGAAGCTGCTGAAGGAAGCTGCAAAGCCCTTTGTGGAAGCGGACAGAGCCGCAGTGCAGGATGGCTGTGCGCAGGTAAATATTACCGCGCGTGAAAACGGCGTGGTGTATTTTGAGGTTAAGGCTGTAGAGGATAAGAGCGACAGAGGGTATTGCTATAAAAGAGTGATTGGTAAATAAGAGGCTTACAAAGTAAGCGCTTAATTTATAACGCAGCAGGCTGCGGGAGCTTTGAGCACCGCGGCAGCCGTCGGGTGGATTCGTGGGTGGATCCGCCTGGCCTGCTGCCGGCGGAAAGGGAAGGCATGCCGTAAGGGAAGGTATGCCGCAAGAAGAGGCATGCCACAAAGGGAGGCAGGTAAATGAGCAGAATAACAGTTCGTACAGAAAATAAAAGATTTCCAACAGCTCCCAATCTGTATGGTATTTTTTTCGAAGATATCAACAGGGCGGGAGACGGCGGGTTATATCCGGAACTTCTCAGGAACAGGAGCTTTGAGGATTCCATTGAGCCTAAGGACTGCCATACGGAGCAGGATGGCTATGCGCTCGTCAGCAGGGCAGGCTGGAGAGATGAATTTAATCATGGGGAGGGACTCTCGCGATGGATCAGGAAAAACGGGACGCCGTATACTCCTGTTCCGGCCTGGTACACAAATCACGCACAGATGTGCCTGGACAGAGACAATACGCTGAATGTCCACAGACAGGTATCCCTCGCCGTTGCTTTTGAAAAGGGCGGTGAGCTGTATAATACGGGCTTTTGCGGAATTGCCCCGAAAGAGGGGGCGCGGTATCATTTTTATATGTTTGCCAGGACGGAAACCCCGGTTAAAGTAAGTGTTTCTGTGGAGGAAGATGCACATGAATTCGGAAAGCTGGATTTTCTTCTGGAGGGTGACGGCTATGTGCGGTATGACGGCAGCTTTGCAGCGGATGGTGACGGCAGGAATGCGAGACTGGTAATCCGCTGCCCGGAAGGCGGAAAAGTAAATTTCGGCTTCTGTTCCCTGATGCCGGAGGATACCTACATGGGGCATGGACTGCGCAGGGATCTGGTGGAAAAGCTGAGAGATCTGAAGCCCCGTTTCCTCCGTTTTCCCGGCGGATGCATTGTGGAAGGTTTTTCCCCGGAAACAGCCATGCAGTTTAAAAATGTAGTGGGGCCTGTCTGGGAACGGCCCGGACATCAGCTGATGTGGCATTACCGCAGCTATAATGGGCTGGGCTTCCATGAATATCTTCAGCTGTGCGAGGATCTGGACATGGAGCCGCTGTATGTGTGCAACTGCGGCCTGACCTGCCAGGGAAGGATGCCTGAATTTTTTGAAGGGGAAGAGCTGGAGGCAATGCTTCAGGATACGCTTTATGCAATCGAATACGCCATAGGGGATAAAACCTCTGAATGGGGAAGCCTGCGGGCGCAGATGGGGCATCCGGAGCCGTTCAGACTGAATTATATAGAGATCGGCAATGAAAATTCAGGGGAGGTATATGAAGTACGCTACCGGAAATTCTATGATGCCATAAGAAAACGGTATCCCCATATCCGGCTGATAGCCAATACCCATCTGGAGGAAAAAGGCCTGCAGGCGGATATCGTGGATGAGCATTTTTACAGCACTGCGGAATTCTTTGCGGAAAATACAAATTATTATGATAATTACGACAGGAAGAACCCGAAAATTTTTCTGGGTGAGCTGGCAGTAGTCCGGGGCTGGGTAGGCCAGTTGTACGGAGCTTTGGGAGAAGCTGCCTTCCTGATCGGCATGGAACGCAATCAGGATGTGGTGGAGCTGGCTTCTTATGCGCCTCTTCTTGAAAATGTGGATTACAATGCCTGGTTTCCTAATCTTATCCGCTTTAACCAACGGGAAAGCATAGCGATCCCTACCTATTATGTCTGGAAAATGTTTGGAAACAGCCGCGGTGAAGATGTAGTGGAGGCGGATGTGGAGACAGGGACTTTATACCGGCCGGTAAAGGGAATGGCCTCCCTGATGGGACAGGCCGGACTGCGTTACAGAAATGCTTCCTGGAACGGGATGCCCGTGGGAGTTACCCATGAGCTGATGGGAAGAGTGAAGGAAGAAGAGGGGAGCAGCTGTATTCTGCCGCCGGATGAAGAACAGCGGGCAGAAGCGGAAAAGCTTTACCGGGTGGATAAGGACAGGGTTTTTGCCGTATTTGGTGAAGAGCAGGTTACCTCCGGGACTTTTGACATCGATATCTATGCGGAGGAGGGAAGGGAAATCTGTCTGGGTGTATACAGCGGCCGTATGCCGAAGGAAGTCTATATGGCGGATGAAACCCATCCCCCGAAAGAGTGGAATGCCGCCAATGTGAAGCCCTTTGTCTGGACGCTGGAAAATGGGGTAAGTACCTTCCGTGAACAGAAGTTTCCCAGTGACAGGAACCTTGACGAGGAACGTATTGCAGAGCTTCGTTACGGGGAGTTTAATCATTTCAGGTATGAGGTGGATGGAAAGCAGATGAAGCTGTATGTGAACGGGGAATGTATTCATCAGGTAAATGTGCCCGGTTTTCCCTCTTTATCTTCCGTAGTCTGTGACTCCCCCTCAGAAGTGATTATCAAGATAGTGAATATGTCGCCGGAGGAGGATGCGGTGGAAATTACCCTGGACTGCCAGGTGGAGGATGCTTATCAGGTTACCCTGCTCACAGGTGAAAAGCAGGCGGAAAACAGCTTTGAGGAACCGGAAAAGGTCCATGATGTGTTACAGAGCCACTCGGGTGCATCGTCCCATTTTTATTATACGGCGCCGGCTTATTCGGTAAATGTGCTCCGGCTTGTGAAAGTACAGGATTGATGCATGGAACAATAAATTACGGCCGGCTGCCACAGGATCGGACGGCGGAAAAGACGGCGAGCTATCCTCTATGTGCGTAGAGGATAGCTGTTTTTTGTCCTGATGGTTATCTATGTAAGCGAGTGCTGCGAAAATTACCGGTACCAGCGTCAATACTTCAAGAGTATCCATATCACATTCCCTTCTCACTGCACGCCAATCATAAGCGTCCCCTTCCCTCATGGCTTCCAGCTTTTCCTAAACTGCAGCGGGGTAATATGCTCCCTTGATTTAAAAAGGTTTATAAAATGGGATGCCTGGTTGATCCCGCAGCGTTCGGCAATTTCATTTACCGGCAGATCCGTGTATTTCAAAAGCTCCTTGGCGTAGGAGAGCCGCAGTTCGATCTGGTATTCATGGGGAGAACTGCCCACATACCGGGAAAACTCCCTGATAAAGTGGTATTTGCTCACATGAAGCTGCCGGGCCAGGTCATCCAGAAGCAGCGGCTCCTGAAAATGCCTGTTGATATAGCGTTCCGCCTCCCGGATGCCGGGCGGGATCAGGATATCGTCGGGGGAAAGGGCGCCTGCGGCGGAAGCGCTTCCTGTGCCGGCGTTGCGGCGCAGGATGAACTCCGTCAGAATCGAAGTGATCAGCTGGGCAGAAAGTACCTCGGTAGTGATATCTTTTTTTGAATAAAGCTCCATAATCTGCCGGATACAGCTTTCTATCCGCGAGGGAGCCGCTCCATCCTGTTTTTCCAGGATGCCGAAGCCGTTTTTTGTAAATTCCATAAAATAGCCAAGGGCATTGCTTCCGTTAAAATGCAGCCATAAAAAGTCCCAGTGGGAGCCTTCGGGCGTAAAATATTTATGGTAATCCATGCAGTTGATAAAAAAGCTTGACCCCGGGCCCAGTTCATATTCCTGCCCCTGACAGCACAGGATGCCGCGGCCGGAAAGAGTATGCAGAATCAAAAAGGAGTTCAGGTTTTCCCGCTCGGTATAGTAAGGGTAAAAGGTATGAAAACAACCGGTTTCCTGCATATAGAAAAAGATGCTCTGGGCGGTCTGGCTGGGATTGGAAAAGAGCGACCAGGAATCTGCGCTCCAGGAGGTAAGGCACTGTTCCATTAATTTGTTTTTATTTTCTTTTCCCATAAGAAGTTCCCTTTCCGGCGTCAGTCAGCTGCAGGCCTGGTTTCTGTTGAGCAATTTTCTGATATTTTGGGGCAATTTCATCCGATGCAATTTTATTCTATCCGGTTATAATGGGATTGTAAAGAGTATCATTCCAGAAAAAGGGGATAAGGAAATGGATGAATTTTATATTAGCCCGAAGGATCGGGAAGTACTGAGGGAGCTGGCGAAGAAACAGCTGGAGCTTTCCCAGGCTGAGAAGAATAAAAAGCGCATCGGAGAATGGTATGAGCACAATTCCCTGCAGGGGAAGCGGCCCATGATCCACCTGGAGCTTGGCACCTTTGCGCAGGAAATCATTCCTGAGAGGCTTAGATGCGAAGGAGAGTTCGCAAGGCAGATAGAAACGGAGCTGTACAGCAATTTTCTGAATCAGGAGCTGTTTGATGATGACAGGGTGACGCCGGATTATTTTCCGATATCTTATGATACCTGGTTTACGCTGTTTGATATACAGATTCAGGTCCGCAGGCTGAATGGCTCTGTCGGCCATGAGTTTGAGCCTGTGATAGAGGATCTGGAAGAGGATTATGGCAAACTGAAAAAATCCACCTACGGCGTTAACCTGGAAAGGACGGAAAAGAGGCGCGCCGCGCTGGAGGAGGCCTTCGGTGATATCCTTCCGGTGCGTCTGAACATGGGATGCCTTTACAGTGTTCCCACACAGATGGTCGTTCATTTTATGAAGATGGAACAGATGATGTACAATATTTACGACTATCCGGAGCTGTTTAAGGAAATGATGGACAGGATTGCGGACGATACGCTGGAATATTATCGTTTCCTGGAAGATAATAAGCTCATTCTTCCCACTGTTGCGGGAGAATCGCTGGGGCAGGGCAGCTGGTGCTATAACCATGAACTGCCTGGCTGGGAGGAACATGGGAAACGTCCCTTTACCACGAAAGATGTGTGGGGATTTATGGATTCCCAGGAGACGGTTGGACTGTCGCCTGCCATGTATGAAGAATTTATTTTCCCCTGTTATCAGAAAATTGCAGGACAGTACGGGCTGCTTTCTTACGGCTGCTGTGAGCCGGTGGATCCGATTTGGGAGTCCTGTATCAGCAAGCTGGATAATTTGAGAAAGGTTTCCATTTCACCCTGGTGCAATGAAGAGTATATGGGAGAACGCCTGGCAGGCAGCAAAATAATTTTCCACAGAAAGCCTTCGCCCAACATTCTGGGGCTTGGCACTGTTCTGGATGAGGACGCGCTCAGGGCCGCCATGCGCAAGACGCTGAAGGCGGCGCAGGGCTGTAAGCTGGAAATTACACAGAGGGATGTTTATACCATCAATCATGATGTGGGCAAGGCAAAACGGTATGTAGATATTATTAAAGAAGAAATTGAGAATCACTGGAAGGGTTAGTGTTTGCAGGCGGCGGGAATGAATTCTCAGACACGCCTCAGGAAGATGCTCTTTGCAGTCGCAATTGTAAGCGGCTGCAAAGAGCATTTTTTTGTTTTTGGTAAGCATGTCCTGTAAAACAAAAGCCTTTCAGACAGAAGCGCTGCCGGTAGCTTCAAATATGTGTTAATGCGACATCAGCGGTGAAAAGCTGTCGTATTTCTCTATAAAGAAATCTGTGCATATTCTTTATAATGAAGGTATGGTTTACGGAAATTGTGGAGTACCGTACGGCATCTGTTTTTTTGATATTTCAGGCAGCATGGCCAGGGCGTGTATGAAAAATATTCCTATAGTTTTAATGCTTACTTTGATATCCTGCCGGGAAGGATGCCCGGCAGGCAGAAAAAAGATTAGGGGAGGATATGCATATGCTGGAAGTACAGCACAGAAAAGGAAGAAAAATAAACAGAGTATATCAGGAAGGGAAGGCGCTGTATCTGGAACAGGAATCAGGGCTTATCCGCATCCTGCCGCAGACTGACAGGATTATCCGGGTTTCCTATACGGAAAACGGCGGTTTTGCGTCGGAACAGGGGGCGCAGCTGGCCGATTTGTCCCTGGACGGCGGCAGCTTCTGGAGCTGGAAGGAAGAAGAAAAAGAAATCCGGGTGGACACCGGATATCTGCGGATGAGGATTGCCCGCGGCACCGGTTCCATTTCTTATGAAAGGGCGGACGGCAGCCTGCTGCTTGCCGAACGGGACAGGGAAAGCAAATGCGTGGAGGCGTTCGATTCCTACCGCATGGTGGTGAATGAAAATACACAGATAGAAGAGATACAGACGCCGGACGGCATCAAACGCAGGATCCGGGAGGCTGACCGCGTTTTTGATAAAAAGCTCTATCATACCAGGCTGCACCTTGATTTTGCGCCGGAGGAACATCTTTACGGACTGGGACAGGCGGAGGAGGGCGTATGGAACCTGCGCCACACCACTCAGTATCTGCACCAGGCCAATTTGAAAATCGCCGTTCCCATGCTGCTTTCCGATAAAGGCTACGGCATCCTTTTGTCCACCCAGAGCCCTGCCATATTTAACGATACACAGTATGGTACTTATCTGTATACGGAAGCGGATGAATATCTGGATTATTACTTCCTGGCAGGAGAGTGCGCGGATGAGGTGACAGGCGGCTTCCGACTGCTTACCGGGAAGGCTGCCATGCTTCCCCGCTGGGCCTTCGGTTATATCCAGTCCCAGGAAAGATATGAAAGCGCCGTAGAGCTTGTGGAAACGGCAAAACGGTTCCGGCAGGAGGAAATCCCGCTGGACGCCCTTGTCCTTGACTGGATGTCCTGGAAGGGGAACCTGTGGGGACAGAAAACCTTTGACGGGGAACGTTTCCCGGATCCGGCAGACATGATACAAAAGCTGCATGAACAGAAGGTGCATTTTATGATTTCCATCTGGCCGAATATGAGTGAACTGAGCGATAACTACCAGGAATTTCTGGAAAAAGGCTTGCTTCTGCCTGCCAGTGAAATCTACGATGCCTTTTCCGGGGAAGGCCGCCGGCTGTACTGGGAGCAGGCGGAACGGGGGCTGTTCCGGCATGGAGTAGACGCCTGGTGGTGCGACTCCAGCGAGCCGGTCACACCGGAATGGGGAAGACGGTGCAAACCGGAGCCGGGAGAAATGTACCGGGAATTCGTGGAGGCTGCCGGCAGCTGCATGCCCCTCCAGAAAAGCAACGCCTACGGACTGTATCACGCCCGCGCGCTCTATGAGGGACAGCGCTCCTGCACAGAGGAAAAAAGAGTGGTTAACCTGACCAGGAACGGCTATGCCGGAAGCCAGAAATACGGAACGATTCTGTGGTCAGGCGATACGTATGCCAGCTGGGATACCCTGAAAAAGCAGATTGCGGCGGGCCTGCATTTCTGTGCCAGCGGCCTGCCTTACTGGACGCTTGATATCGGTGCTTTTTTTGTAAAGAAGGGGGAACCCTGGTACTGGAACGGAGATTATGAAGAAGGCTGCGCGGATCCCGGATACCGGGAGCTGTATGTCAGATGGTTCCAGTACGGCGCATTCCTGCCCATATTCCGCAGCCACGGTACGGACTGCAGAAGGGAGCCCTGGAATTTCGGGAAAAAGGGCGAGCCGTTTTATGATGCAATCCTTGCGTCAATCCATCTTCGTTATCGCCTGCTGCCGTATATTTATTCGCTGGCCGGACAGGTATGGCGGGAGGACGGAACCATGATGCGCCTTCTGGCCTTTGATTTCCCGCAGGATGAGAGGGCTTTGGACATTGCGGACGAGTACATGTTCGGTCCGTCCCTGCTGGTCTGCCCGGTAACGCAGCCCATGTATTATGAGGCGGGCGGCGCAGTCCTTGATAAAACGGAAAAAAGCCGGGAAGTATACCTGCCCGCAGGTACCTCCTGGTATGATCTTCGCAGCGGGAAAAAATACGAAGGCGGACAGACGATAACGGCAGCCGCTGATCTGGACAGCATTCCCGTATTCGTAAAAGCCGGTTCCATCCTGCCCCTGGCCAAGCCCGGCAGCAGCACGGCGGATATGCAGGAGGAGATTCTCCTTCAGGCCTATGCCGGAGCGGACGGAAGCTTTACCCTGTATGAAGACGCCGGGGACGGTTACGGCTACGAGAAGGGGGAATACTGTGTGACACAGATTACCTATTGTGATAAGGAACGGAAAGTGGAATGGAAGACGGAAGGAAGGACTGAGTTCAGGAGAGGTGAATTCAGGGTGGAGATTGTTGGATAAAAGTAAGTGTTCAGCAGGGGTTCCGTCACTTTTCCTTATGGGCGGCAACATTTCTTAAAAAAAGAACAGGGATCATTAAGAATCGAACAGATACATGTTCCATAAAGTTTGCTATTCTGGAACCGGATGGAATGTTAAAAGAAAGGGGAAAAAAGATGAAGCTATGGTATTCAAGTCCTGCACGGCAATGGTGTGAGGCTCTGCCGGTGGGAAACGGCAGATTGGGAGGTATGGTGTACGGAGGATGTGCTCACGAGCTAATCAAGCTGAATGAGGACAGCATTTGGAGCGGAAAAGCGCTGGACAGAATCAATCCGGATGCGTTGGAAAATCTGCAGAAAATCAGGGAAATGCTGCATGACGGGCAGATAGAGGAAGCGGAAAGGCTGGCCATGTGCGCCCTCTCCGGGGTGCCGGATTCCCAGAGAGCCTATCAGCCGGCAGGGGAATTAACCCTGGATATGCCGGGCCTGGGGGAAGTGACTGATTACAGGAGAGAGCTGGATCTGGAAGAAGGGATTGCAAAGGTCGTATTTTCAGCAAACGAAACCCGGTATACCAGGGAGGTTTTCTCCTCTTATCCGGATGGCGTGCTTGCCGTCCGACTGGACGCGGAGGGCAGGGAAGGCATTTCCTTTGACTGCCGTCTTGGCAGGTGCCATAACTGGACGGACGAAATGGGAAGGGAAGGAGATACGATCTGGTTTACCTCCGGCTGCGGGGAAGGCGGGATATCCTTCTGCGTCGCGGCCCGTGTGCGCATATCGGGAGGAACTGTGGGAATTATCGGGCAGACGCTGACGGTTGAAAATGCCCGGAATGCGGAAATCTACCTTGCGGTGGAAACCTCCTTCCGGCATGAGGATTTTGTCAGGGCATGCAGGGACAGGCTGGATCGGGTGTGGGAAAAAACCTATGAAGAAATCCGAAGCGCCCATTGCCGTGATTACCGGAAGCTTTTCGGACGTCTGGATCTGGCCTTTGCGCAGGAAGATACCGGGCTGGAGGCATTGCCTGTGGATGAACGTCTGCAGGCAGTAAAGGAAGGCAAAGAGGATATCGGCCTGGTTTCACTCTATTTCCAATACGGAAGATATCTGCTGATCGCTTCCAGCCGGGAAGGAAGCCTGCCGGCAAACCTGCAGGGGATCTGGAATGAAAGCCTGACGCCCCCCTGGGACAGCAAATTTACCATAAATATCAATACGGAAATGAATTACTGGATTGCAGAAAGCGGAAACCTAGCGGAATGCCATCTTCCCCTGTTTGAACTGCTGGAAAGGATAAAGGAGAACGGAAAGGAAACCGCGCGCCGCATGTATGGCTGCCGGGGATCCGTAGCCCATCACAATACGGATATCTATGCGGACACCGCGCCTCAGGATTTATGTATTACCTCCACCTTCTGGGTTATGGGAGAAGCCTGGCTGGCTACACATGTATGGGAGCATTACCTGTATACCAAAGATAAAGATTTTCTGGAAAAGCATTTCGATATCCTGGAGCAGAGCGTCAGCTTCTTTTACGATTTCCTGACGGAGGGGCCGGATGGTACGCTTGTGACCTCGCCTACCATTTCCCCGGAAAATACATACCGTACAAAAGACGGAAAGGAAGGGCATCTTTGCGAAGGTGCCACCATGGATGTGGAAATTCTCCAGGAGCTGTTCCGGTGCTATATCGGGGCCTGCGGCGTGCTTGGTAAGGAAGAAGCGCGGATCAGGAAGGCACAGGAGGTATGTTCCAGATTCCCGAAGTTAAAAACCGGACGTTACGGCCAGCTGCTGGAATGGATGGAGGATTATGAGGAACCGGAACCGGGACATCGCCATATCTCCCATCTTTACGGCGTTTATCCGGGAACCACCCTGACCTGGCAGGAAACGCCGGAGCTGATGAGGGCGGCAAGACGTTCCCTGGATCGCAGGCTGGAAAACGGCGGCGGGCACACCGGATGGTCCCGGGCCTGGATTATCGGTTTATGGGCGCATTTCGGGGAAGGGGAAAAGGTGTACGAGAATTTGCAGGCGCTGCTGGCAAAAGGGACCTTCCCGAACCTGATGGATAATCACCCCATGGGAGACGGCTTTGTATTCCAGATTGACGGTAACCTGGGAGCTGCCGCAGCCATACTGGAAATGCTGGTGTTAAGCCAGCAGGGGCGTGTGGTTCTCCTGCCTGCGCTGCCGGAAAAGCTGAACGGCGGAAGTGTCTGCGGGATCTGCCTGAAGGGCGGCGCCAGCCTTTCCATGCGCTGGCATGAGGGCAGGGTAACCTGGCTGAAGCTGGATGCAAAGGACGAGTTTAAGGCGCAGCTTGAGGTGAATGGGACGGAAGAATCCATAGCTTTGGCAGCGGGGGAGAGTCTGGAGAGGACGTATTGAGGAAGGGGAACTGTTCGGCAGGAAATAAAGTATCCCGGCAGAAATTTAATATTTCTGCCGGGATGTTTCTTAATTGGAGGAGGTATGGATTTATGGAAGCACAGTTTCACTTAAGGCATGAGGAGCCGGCGATGCGCTGGAAGGATGCCCTCCCTATGGGCAATGGGTTCTTAGGAGCCATGGTTTATGGGCATACCGCAAAGGAAAGGATTCAGCTGAATGAGGATTCTCTCTGGTATGGGAAACCGGAGAACAGAATTAATCCGAAAGCGGCCGGAAAGCTGAAGGAAATACAGGAGAAGGTGCTGGACCGCAGATTTGATGAGGCGGAAGAGCTTATGTATTCTTATATGGTATCCTCTCCTCCTAATATGAGGAATTATTCCACGCTTGGAGAACTGGATCTGGCGCTGAATCAGCAGTCTGCTTTTCCCATGGGTTGGTTCCCGGAATCGGAGGGGGAGGATTACGAATCGGATCTGGATCTGGAAAATGGGATCCTGCGGATTGTACATATAGAGGATGGGGTACGTTATGAAAGGGAAATGTTTGTCAGCTTTCCGGATAAGGTGATGGTTATACGGCTGAAAAGCAGCAGGCCGGGGGCAATCCGGCTGGACGTCATGCTGAACAGATATCCCTTTACGGATGCAAAAGCGCCGGATGACAGACGTCCCGGAAAATATGTGAGTGCCGGAGTCTGGCCGGCTACGCGGTGTGACCGTCTGTATACGTTGGATGGAAACCGGATAATCATGGAAGGGCACGAAGCGGAAACCCGATTTGCGGTAGGGGTGTCGGCAGCAACGGACGGCAGAATTGAGGACTGCTATTCCAGGCTGATTATCCGCGAAGCGCAGGAGGTGGTTCTCCTTGTTACGGCGGCTACGGACAACCGGGAGAAGGATTGCCCTGCTGCAGTAAAGAAAGGACTGGATCATGCGGCTGCTATCAGCTATGAGGAGCTTAAACGCAGGCATATCCTGGATTTTTCGCCCTTTATGAGATGCTGCAGCCTGGCCGTTGCGGAGGATGCTGCGGCCTCATGGTATTTCCAGTTTGCCAGATATCTGATGGTTTCAGGAAGCAGGGAAGGCTCTTCTGCAATGAACCTGCAGGGAATATGGAACTCGGAATTTGATCCCAGCTGGGACAGCAAGTATACGGTGAATATTAATTTACAGATGAATTACTGGCCCGCCGAAATCTGCAATCTTTCATCGCTGCACAGTCCACTGTTTGAATTGCTCCATAAAATGGAGGAAAGCGGTGAAAAATGTGCCCGGGAAATGTATGGCTGCCGGGGGATGATGTGCCATCATAACACGGATTTTTACGGGGACTGTGCGCCTCAGGATGTTTATCCGGCGGCCACGATCTGGCAGTGCGGCGGCGCCTGGCTGGGGCTGCATATATGGGAGCATTACAGGTATACCCTGGATGAAAAATTCCTCCGGCAGGAATATCCTGTTTTGGAGAAGCTGGCTTTGTTTTTTGTGGATTTTTTGATAGAAGACAAAGAAGGTTTCCTTGTAACCTGCCCGTCGGTTTCACCGGAGAACCGGTTTATTACGGAAAATGGCTATGATACGCCTATCTGCGCCGGACCGGCCATAGACAGCCAGATCATCCGCGCTTTAATGATTGCGTGCCTGGAAGCCGGGAAGGTGCTGGGAATTCATAATGACAAGGAAAAAGAATTTGAAAAGGTTCTGAATCGTTTAAGGCCAAATCAAATCGACAGCATGGGACGCCTTATGGAATGGGCCGCACAGGAAAAGGAACTGACTCCTGATATGGTACATACCTCCCATCTTTGGGCCGTGTATCCCGGAGATGAAATCGCGTGGAATAAAGACAGAGACTTGTTTGACGCAGCCAAAAAAGCGCTGTATTCCAGAATTGAGCATGGCGCAAGATCATTTGGATGGCCAGGGGCCTGGCATATCGCTTTCTTTGCCAGATTCCTGGACGGTGGAAACGCAGGCAGGATTATTTCCATGATGCTGGAACACGGATTAAGCAGAAGCCTTTTGAATGCGGAAAATGTCTTTCAGATTGACGGAAATATGGGATTGCTGGCAGGCATGGCGGAATGCCTTCTTCAAAGCCATGCGGCGGTCCATTTCCTTCCGGCGCTGCCGCCTTCCTGGAAGAACGGATGGGTGAAGGGACTTCGGGCCAGAGGCGGGATTGAGACGGATATTTATTGGCAGGACGGCATGCTGACCGCTGCCTGGGTCAAAAGCGACAGCAGCCGGATGGTTGAATTTACGGGAAATTATCCGTTCCTGATCCGGCAGGGGGACAGAAATATAGAGTATGAGGAATGTATAGAAGGCTATCGGATTTATATGGAGGAAGGGAAGCAGTATGAGCTTCTTTTCGGAAAGACGGAGGAGTAAAAGGAAATGAGCAGCAGAGCAGGTAACAGGATACAGCGCCTGGAAAACAATGACTGGAAATTTATGCATGGGGACTTCCCGGAGGCGGAGACGCCGGATTTTGACGATTCCCAATGGTATGATATCGGGCTTCCGCATTCTTTCGGCATTCCTTATTTTATGACAAATGAGTTTTATGTAGGCTATGGCTGCTACAGGAAAAAACTGTATGTGGAAAAGGAATGGCTTGGAAAACGGATTTCCCTGGAATTTCAGGGGAGCTTTCAGGATACGCAGGTGTATGTAAACGGCTGCCTGGCAGGAAGCCACAAAGGGGGATATACGGCTTTTATCGTAGATATTACTTCCTGTGTCCATGAAGGGGAGAACCAGTTATTTATAAGGGTCAATAATCTTTGGAATCCCAGGCTTGCGCCAAGAGCGGGGGAACATGTATTCAACGGAGGCATTTACCGGGATGTGAGCTTAATTGTCACGCAGCCGCTCCATATAGCATGGTATGGAACCCGTGTGACAACGCCGGAGGTTTCAAAGGGGACAGCGAAGATAGCAATGGATACTGAGATTTGCAATGAGGCAGAAAATGCCGCGCAATGCCGTCTGGTATCAAGGATTCTCCGGGAGGGAGAGGAAATCGGGAGAGTATGTTCTGCGTTGAACGTATCTTCTGGTGATACGGAAATAGTTTCGCAGGAATATACGCTTTGCCGGCCTGAGCTGTGGCATCCGGATCATCCCAATCTCTATGTCCTTAAAAGTGAGATATGGGAAGGGGAAAGGCTGACAGATAGCTGCGAGACTGAATTTGGCATCCGGTGGTTTTCTTTTTCAGCGGACACAGGATTTTCATTAAACGGGGAGCATTATGAGATACACGGGGCAAATGTACATCAGGATCATGCGGGCTGGTCTGATGCGGTGACCCATACGGGAATACAAAGGGACATCGCCATGATAAAAGGCTGCGGCATGAATTTTATCAGAGGCTCTCATTATCCGCACCATACTTATTTCGCGCAGGAATGCGACAGGCAGGGGATCCTTTTCTGGTCTGAGAATTGCTTCTGGGGGACCGGAGGCCCGAAGGAGGAAGGCTATTGGACCGCCAGCGGCTATCCGGTAAAGGAAGAGGATGAGGAGGAATTTGAACAGAGCTGCCTTCAGACATTAGAAGAAATGATTCGGACAAACCGGAACCATCCCAGCATCATCGTATGGAGTATGTGCAATGAACCGTTCTTTTCCGATATTGAGGTGATGGAAAAAGCCAAAGCGCTGGTGGTCAGGCTTGCAGAGCTTTCCCACAGGCTGGATCCCACGCGTCCGGCCGCAGTCGGCGGAGCACAGAGGGGAGGCTTCGACTGCCTGGGAGATATTGCAGGCTACAACGGAGACGGGGCATCCATTTTTATAAATCCGGGATTCCCCAATTTCGTATCGGAATATGGAAGCACGGTTTCTGATCGGCCGGGAGAATTTATGCACAGATATCAGGACGGGGTGGAGAAAAACTATCCCTGGCGCTCCGGGAAAGCCTTATGGTGCGGGTTCCATCACGGAAGTATTTTATTTGATATGGGGCATATGGGAATGATAGATTATTACCGTCTGCCGCTGAACACCTGGTATTGGTACCGGGAAAATCTGCTTGGCATACAGCGGCCTGCGCTCCTGCAGGAGGGGATCCCTTTCCGGATCCATCTGGCTGCGGATCGGACGGAAATAAGCAGCGATGGGACGCAGGATGCTCATATCATTGTCTCCGTCATGGATGAACAGGGAAACAGAATCACCAATTCCCCGGAGGTGGTGCTTGAGGTGGTAAGCGGGGAAGGGATGTTCCCCACCGGCAAAACCTTTGTTTTTTCTCCGGAAAGGAATAACTTCATTGAAGGGCTGGGAGCCATTGAGCTGCGTTCCTATTATGGAGGAGATACCATAATACAGGCGCGAAGCGGCGGGCTGCTCGGCGACAGGCTCTGTATCCATGTAACGGGCAGTGTAAAACCAGAGAACCGGCAATTGAAGGAATTGCAGCCTCCGCCGTATTTGCAGGGAGCGCCGGAAAGGAAGCAGCTAAGTAATATCAGCCTTAACAGGCCGGTCTTTTGCAGCAGCGCCCACAAAGAGCATCCGGGAAAAAATGTCACGGATGGTAGTTTCAATACCTTCTGGTATCCGGCGGAGGAAGAAACGGGCGGCTGGATCCTGGTTGATTTGGAAGGCACGAAGGAGGTTAAAAGTATTACCCTGGAATTCAACGCTGTTATGAACGGAGTATATGAACTGGCGCTTTCTGATGACAGAAAAGAATTCAGGCAGATATACCTGGCACGGGAAGGGGATGCCAATTCCTTCTTGACAGTGCATCTTTCCTCCGAAAGGACCAGATTTGTCAGGGTGCGTTTTCCGGGAGAGGCTGTGGGGATTGTTAAAATTGAGGTTATGGCGTAAGATTTACGGCAGCAGGAAAGACATATCAATGTCTTTTCTGCTGCCTGTTAAAATGCTCAAGAATAAAAAAACAAAGAACAGACAGTTCATACAAGCCAGCGCTTCATGTTGACCGTAAGAAAACGTGGTGGCAGCAGGAATCCGCCCCTCGCCGAAGGCGACTTATAATGGGGAGGTGCAGTAACAGTTCGGCCGAAGGCTAAACTGTTACACAAACTGCAAGTATACGGTTAGGATGTCGATGAAATAATAGAAATGATTAACCAGTACCTTTTATTTCTCAGAAATTGCGATGGTTTAAATGTTTCCGGTGACAGCTTTACGATTTTAAAAGAAAAAAACCACCTTATTACTCTTCAGAAAGAATTGGTGTTGCCATGAAATACTTATGGACGGAGGATCAGGGAGCAGGCCTGCATTTTTGGCAGCTGGCGAACAGGTATCGGCCGCAAGGATGTGATATCTATGAGGACTCATATTTTAAAGGCAATTGAAAACCATAGAATAAATCTCGACAATATTACGGACGAAAAAACAATTAAATATTTAATGGGATTCAGACATTTTTCGACGGAAAGGGTTATAAAGTCTATGACCTATATGCTGACTGACACAGATGCCTGGAGTGTAAAAGGCAGATTGATGGGGGAATGCTGGTATAAAGACTGTTGTATATTGGAAAATGGGGACAGGAAGCATTGCCATATAGATGAAAAGACAGGAGAAGAAAAAATGCGGGTACTTTTGACAGATGATGAAATGCGAAGAATTGCCGCTGATGTTCAGTAACCTATGAAATATTACATATAATTGAAGGGCAGCAGAACTGTCTCTTATACACATCTGACGCTGCCGACGAATAGAGAGGTGTAGATCTCGGTGGGCGACGTATCAATAAAAAAAAAAAAAAAATACAGATAATCAGGCTAGATAGGCAAGCATCACAAAAAGAACAAGTAAACAGTATCGCACAAAGAGAGAAGACAGAGAA
>OJJT01000040.1_pt1 | contig 112118 bp, 91 predicted proteins | sample 1596281 | NCBI WGS metagenome assembly OJJT01 (sample SAMEA4350145, study PRJEB24818) | metagenome | biome: human; feature: gut; material: faeces | place: Denmark | collected 2013-09
TAGTCTGTGCTCTGTTCTTTTTTTTTTATTAGTCTTTCTTTTTCTGTTTTTTTTTTTTTTTCAAGCAGAAGACGGCATACGAGATTTCTGCCTGTCTCGTGGGCTCGGAGATGTGTATAAGAGACAGGTTAGAAATACCCCGTTTTTGAAACTGGATCGGACAACACCCTATCCCCTCCGGGAAAAAAGCGGCTGGCTGCCATAGCCTCAGACGGCGGGAAGAACAGCGCCTATACTGATGCGTTTATCCTGTGGGCGGTGGAATGCTGGCATTCCGGCACAGTTAGAAATATCCCGTTTTTGAGGCTGGAGCAGGAAACACCCCCGCCCGGCCCGGAAAGAAGGCAGGACGTCCCTGGGGGCGGGGAGGGCTGATACGGGGCTGCGGCTTTTATCCCGCTATCCCAAAGATTTTTACCTCCCAGGGCTGGTTTTGGAGGGGTAAACGTGGTAATCTGGTAACAGAAATTATGGATGGAGGTCATTTTAATATGAGAGATTATTCGGAATATACGGAGTATATTGTGGAGAGGACGAAGGAGCTGCTGGGGATTGACAGTCCTTCAGGGTATACACGGGAGGTATCTGGATATTTGATGGATTTGTACCGGGGGCTGGGGTATGAGCCGGAGCTGACGGTAAAGGGCGGCGTGGTTGTGAAGATCGCGGACGGTGAATGTAGCGGGGCGGATGGCTGCGGGAAAGCCGATCCGGCTTCGGGAGCCATTATGCTGGAGGCGCATGTGGATACGCTGGGGGCTATGGTGGCTGAGGTATCTTCAACGGGACGGCTGCATCTTACTCCTGTCGGGGGAATGAATGCGAATAATGCGGAGGCTGAAAACTGCCGGGTAATTACGCGCGGCGGAAAGGTTTATACAGGGACGTTTCAGCTGAAAAATGCTTCAATTCATGTGAATGATAATTATAATGAGGTTAAAAGAAGCTATGGGGAGATGGAGGTGCTTCTGGATGAAATCGTCCGCAGCAAGGAGGATGTGCTGGCTTTGGGGATCATGCCGGGGGATTTCGTTTGTTTTGAGCCGAGGACAGTGGTGACGGAATCCGGGTTCATTAAGAGCCGTTTTCTGGATGACAAGCTGAGTACGGGAATTCTTCTTGGGTTTGCAAAATATCTGAAGGATGAGGGTATCAGGCCTGCACGGACAATTTATCAGCATATTACAGTGTTTGAAGAGGTGGGTCACGGCGGCTGCGCTTCTATCCCGGCGGATGTGACAGAGGTTCTTTCTGTGGATATGGGCTGCGTGGGCGATGGCCTTGGGTGTGATGAGTGCCAGGTTTCTATCTGTGCGAAGGACAGCAGGGGGCCTTATCATTATGATGTGGTAAGCGGTTTAATCGATGCTGCAAAAAGGGCAGAGGCTGATTTCGCGGTGGATGTATATCCTCATTATGGATCGGATGCGGATGCGGCGCTGACTGCGGGTTATGATGTGCGTCATGGGCTGATCGGGCCTGGTGTCTATGCTTCTCATGGCTATGAGCGCAGCCATAAGAAGGGCGTGGAGAATACGTTTAAGCTGCTGAAGGCTTATCTGGCCTGATAGTCCGGGCTGTGAGGGAGGATTTTTATGGATTACCTGCAAAAGATAATACCTGTTACCGCTTTGTTTCTGATTATTTTGTTTATTCTGATCCTGATTGTGCGCAGGCTGTCCTACAGGCGTACTTCCCATTGTAAGTGCCCGGCCTGCGGACAGGAATTTAAGCCTTCACTGATGCAGCTGATTTTTTCAGTAGGCGGAAAGGGCGGGCAGATATTGTATTGTCCTAACTGCGGGGAGAAGAATTATCTGGAGAGGATTCCGGATGAGGAGGATTCCAACGGGGATGCGGAGGTTTCCGGCAGGGATGAAGGGGATTCCGACAAGGATGCGGAGGTTTCCGGCAGGGATGAAGAGGATTCCGACAAGGATGCGGAGGTTTCCAGCGGGGAGGAAGGGGATTCCGGCAGGAATGAGAAAGAGTAGTTCATGCCCGGCTTGGATACTGAGCGAAGATATGGGCCGTGACACGGCGCTGTACATTAAGAAAGAATGCTGTTCAGCTATGAGCAGCATTCTTTCTTTAACAGTTTTTATAACTGTACTGCGGTTTCTTTCTTACTTAAAAATATTCTGCAGCAGTAAGTTTTATTTTCCCGCATTCATCATTTCGTTGATTTCGTCTATGATTTGCTGGCCGCCGGTAGAATTAAATTCTTCTACATACTCATCGAAGAAATCAATGTCTTCTTCCCCTGTGATGATCTTAATATAGGAGTCCAGCGTGTAGGTTTTCAGATCCGTCAGATACTCATCCGCTGCTTCGGTAGGCGGTACGAGTACGTCGCTGTAGCCGGTGTTCTTGTATTTTTCCGCAAACTCGTTGTCAACAGGATTGGTCTTCATCTGGAACTCAGGGTTAATCAGAGGGACAAACACCAAACCCGCTTTTGTTCCTTCTCCGGAACCTGTATAGGGTTCCAGGCCTACATAAATACCATCGTCATTAATCTTAAAATGCTCTCCTTCCACACCATAGGTTCCCAGTACATAGAAATCAAAGTCGGACAGCCCTCTTTCAAGAATTGCACAGATTGCATCAACCTTTCTGGGATCTTCCATACATTTGGTAGTAAAGGCAAAGCCGGAGGTTCCATAAGCTCCCCAGCAGTGTGTGCCGGATTTTCCTTCCGGCCCTTTAATAGAGGGTCCGATATCGAAGGTTTCTTCCCAGACTGCGTCGGGATTGGCTTCTGTAAAGCTTACATAGCAGGCGCCGCCTGTTGCGCCTTCCGTCAGCGGCGGCTCCCAGTGGTTTGCCATGGACATTCCGGTCACGCCCACCTTGCTGTTGTCAAAATCCTGGGAAACTGCCCAGTAGCCGGACTTATTTTCCCCGGTTATAAATTCGGGATCAATCAGGCCTTCCTTATACCATTCCCGCAGCTTGGCAAGCGCTTCCTTCATTTCAGGCTGTACGCAGGCGAATTCCACTTTCCCGTCCTTCATTGTATAGAACAGGTTCTGAGTGCCTGTGCCCCTGAATTCCTTCATGGGGATCGCACCGTATGCGCCGAAAATAGCATTCATTACGGTATTGGAGAAACCAAAGGTATCGTTTTTGCCGTTTCCGTCAGGATCCTGTTCCTTAAATGCACGGATCGCTGTCTCAAATTCTTCGATGGTGGAGGGGATTTTTTCAATGCCCACTTTCTCCAGCCAGTCTTTGCGCCATACAAGAACGGTAGGCCTCGCCCCGTTCAAGGAAGGGGCTTTCAGAACATACTGCTGGCCTTCATAGCAGGAATCTATGAATCCGGTATTATCAGGATCATATTTTTGGGTTATTTCCACGTATGTCGGTATTTTTTCCAGTATTTCATCCGTAATGGGGGCCAGAATCCCCTGTACCACATAGCTGGATACATTTGCAGTATTTTTCACACGCATGATATCAGGCATATCTCCGCCGGAGAGCTTGGTGCTTAAGACCTCATCCCAGTTCTGGTCATCCACATACCAGAAATCAAACTTGACATTAAATTCTTCTTCCACTTTTTTTACAAGCTCAGACTCCGGATCCGGCTGGGCATAGCAGTTATAGGCGAGCCATTCAATCGTTACAGGTTCTTCGTCTTCTTTGGCCTGCTCTGCCTGTGTCTCCGCTTTACTTTCCGTTGTCTGTGTCTGTGATTCCGCAGCCGGTTCGGCCGCTGCCTGTTCATTTGCATTCTGGCCGCAGCCAAACAGTGTTCCTGCTCCCAATACCACCGTCAGCAGCATGGCAAGCACTTTTCTTTTCTTCATATCCTTTCCTCCTTCATTTCTTTATGATATCAGCCCTTTACGGAGCCAACCATAACACCTTTTGCAAAATATTTCTGTAAGAACGGATACAGCATGATAATGGGCAGAATGGAAACCACCAGGGTAGCCATCTTCATGGTTTCCGTATTTACAACCACGTTCGTTGCCATGTTGATATCCTGTGTCTGACCGTCCAGAAGAATCTTCCTGAGGACGTACTGCAGTACGTATTTGTCCTCATCCTTCATATAAAGCATGCAATTGAACCACTCGTTCCAGTGGTATACGATTGACCACAATGCAATTGTTGCGATTGAGGCCTTGGACAGGGGCACCATAATACGAAACAGAATCGTGACGTCATTGGCGCCGTCCAGCTTTGCCGATTCCTCCAGGGAATCAGGAATGGATTCAAAAAAGTTCCTCATGATGATAACCGTATAAGCGCTCATGGCCCCGGGCAGGATCAGGGCAAAAATCGTATTGGACAGGTGAAGCCAGTTATTTATCAGCAGATAGCTGGGAATCAGCCCGCCGCTGAAATACATGGTAAAAATAACGAACAGTGTCCATGCCTTTTTGTGGGGCAGGTACTTTTTGGAAAGCGGATATGCGCCGATAATATACAAAAGGACGCTCAGACCGGTTCCAAGGGCTGCCCTGATAATTGTATTCAGGTAGGCAGTCCAGACGAGCGGATAATGGAACACCTTTTCATATCCTGAAAAATCAAATTTCGTGGGTATTAAATGTAGCCCGCTCTTAGCCACGACAGACTGCGGGCTCATTGATATGGTAAGCACCTGCAGAAAGGGAACCAGGGTAACAGCAGCAACCAGAATTAAAAAGGTATACAGGAAAATATCAAACAGGACATTGCTGAGCTTTCTTTTCCGTCTTTTTTTTCTTACATTTATTATTTTCGTCATTTTCCGCCTCCTACCACAATGAACTTCCGCTGAGCTTACGGGAGAATGCGTTTGTAAAGGTTACCAGGATCAGGGATACAACATTTTTAAACAAGCCCACCGCCGTGGCATAGCTGAAATTCATTTTTTCAATACCCATGCGGTAAGTGTAGGTTCCGATAACATCACCTACATCCATAACCTTGGCATTGAGCATGTTGTAAATCTGATCAAAGTCATCCTGAATGACATTCCCGGTAGCCATGATAAACATAATAATGATAGTAGGCGCAATGCAGGGCAGGGTCACATAAATCATCTTCTGGAACCTCCCCGCGCCGTCAAGATCCGCCGCCTCATACAACTGGGGATCAATGCTCAGGATTGCCGCCATAAAAACAACCGTCTGCCAGCCGGTATCCCTCCATATACTGGAACCCACAATTACCTTCCGGAACCAGTCAGAGCTTCCCATAAAAAATATGGGTTCTCCTCCCAGCAACTGGATAATGTAATTTACCACGCCTGACGAGGGAGAAAGTATGGTCTGGACAATACTTGCCAGTACGACCCAGGAAATAAAGTGGGGCAGATAGGAAATGGTCTGAACCACTTTTTTGAATTTCAGGCTCCTTACTTCATTTAACAGAAGGCAGAGGATAATTGGGGCCGGGAATCCAAATAACAGCTTTCCGATGCTGATAATTAATGTATTGCGCAGTACAGGGAAAAAATATCGTCCGGTAAACAGCTTTTCGAAATGCTTAAACCCTACCCATTCACTGCCTGTAATTCCCAGTCGGGGGTAATAATCCTGAAAGGAAATAATTACGCCGTACATTGGCACATAGCAAAAAATGACAAAATAAAGTATAACAGGTATGAACATTAAAAACAGATATTTACATTTTTTATACTGCTTCCATGTGCTGTATTTCTTTTTCATTTTGCTCCTTTCTGCGCTTTGGGCGCTTGCTTATCTGGCCTTATTATCCTATGGAAGGCCCCGTTTTTACAACGGTTAAGAATGTGCCTGAGGCATTAAAAAAGTGAATTGCCTGTGAAAATAATTTGCTTCACCTGTAAAAATTGTGCTTATTAACCATAAAAATTTGACTTTACAGGCTATGAAATATAAAATATGTATAAAAGTCAGTGTGTGCAGGAACTGAACAGATACAATAGTTATTCAAATTCTTAATACATAAAGGCGGAGATTAAATTATGGTAAACCGTATTCGTTCTTATATTTCCCGTCATAGCTTTTACTACCGCATCCTGATCCCTTTTTCCATGGTGAGTATCCTTGCCATTCTGTTAACGGCTTCCACGGCCTGGCGCATTATGGGGAATAAAATTGATGATCAGATGAAGGAATCCGTTACCCACAGACTGGAACAGGTGCGGATATACAGTGACAATTATATCTATGAGCAGATGATGAATATTCTTGTGAACAGCTTCACCGGCACCTCCAATCCCGTCAGATACTTTTTTATTAAGAAGGATCAGACCATTTATGACTATCATAAGATTTTCCAGTATGTAATGGAGGTGGTTTCCGATAATACCTGCCTGTCTTCCATTACGGTCTGCAATGGGGAGAGCACTGTCATTGACAGCACCTACGGGCTGTGCCTGGATCCGGAGGAAGACAAGAATAAATTGAGGCAATATGTTCCTTATGAAGAGTTTGCCCGGATTGCTTCTTCAAAGAAAATCGGATATTTCTCCACGGCGGAGGACTATTCCGATACAGTAAGGCCGGCCATATCCCTGTTTTATCCAGTTAACCGCCAAAGCACGGATACGGTCCAAAGCTATATTGTCCTGACGCTGGACCAAAATTCCTACCTGGCCGGAATTAAGAATTTTTACCAGTTTTATGACAGCCTTCTGATACTTAATGAACAGAATGAAGTGATCCTTGATAATTTGAGTCTGACCGGCATTAACGGAAAAGATATTTCCGGACTTGTTTCTACCGCCCTTACTTCCGGCGCTTCCAATGCCTGCCAGGAATGTACCATAAACAGCCGCCCTTATTATCTTACCTGGACTACCTCCGATACGTCAGGCTGGAAATATGTTTCCATCGTCACGGCTGAAACCCTGGACAAGGAATCCGCAGCGCTGTTTCGGACGATCGCTTTTGTCGTCTTTGCCCTGCTTGCGGCGGTCCTGCTGCTTTCCCAATTGGTAACCAGCAATGTTTACCGTCCCATACGCAAGCTGCATGCCAAGCTTATACCTGCCAACGGGAAGGCCCCCAATGCGGAGGATGAGCTGTCCGCTATTGATTCCATGGTAACCTTCCTTCAGAACCGGGTGGGCGACATGCAGGATATCCTGGAGCGGAACAGAAGCATCATTTCCTATAAGCTGACTATGGATCTGCTGCACAGCCATATCCTGGAGGAACCGGAGCTGAGGGAACGGCTCTTCCTTTCCGGCATTACCTTTCAGAAGCCCTGTTACTGCGTCCTGCTGCTGGCGCTTAATCCCGGCGCATTTTCGCTTCTGCCGCTGGAACAAAAGGAAGTGCTGAGTACCCTGCTCCTGGATCAGGCAGTAAAAAGGATTCTGAAGGACGCTCCCTTTTTATCAGCCGCGCAGGACAACCGGCTGGCATTTATCATCAATCTGGCTCCGGAGGGGTATCAGGAGCTGCGGGAAGCGGCAAACCGATTCATTGCCTCTTCCGCCAGAGAGCTGCCAATAGGCATTAATCTGGCCCTGTCTTCCCTGACGGATAAGCTGGACCGCATCGTGGAGCTGAATACAAAAACAGAGGGGTACCTGCGCTATTCCTTCCTGCATGAGTATGGAAACCTGTTTACGCCGGAGCTTATACAGAGCTATGAAAGCAATGAATTTCTCGTAACCTCCAGGGATTATGCGGAGCTTGAGGCGCAGATTAATGCCGATCAGTTTGACGTGCTGAATGAAAAGCTGGCTGCTTATGAGACCTGTATCCTGGAAAATGGGTACTCCTATCAGTCCGTAAACGTTTTTTCCATCCACTTGTACAGCATGGCCTTTCAGATTGGAAAAAACATCGGTATCTTTGATGATCCGGAAATAAAAGCGGATACGGAACAGTGTTTCCGCCAGTCCGGCAGTTTCCGGGAAACCATGGATTGCATCCGCTATATTCTCGCCCTGTATCATGAAACCTATATCCGCAACATCAATGATGAGGATCGGCAGCTGATTGAGCATATTAAGGAATATATCCTCACACACTGCAGCGGTGAGGTATCCCTGGCTGCAGTAGCAGAAACCTTCCATGTAAGCCGCAGTCATTTAAGCCGGCTGTTCAAAGCGATTACAGGAGACAATTTTTCCACCTTTGTCATTGATACCAAGCTGGAAAAAGCTGCTGCTCTGTTTCTGGAAATGCCGGATAAGAGTATAAACGAAATTGCCTGTTCCCTGGGATACTTTACACAGGCTTATTTTACAAGGCTCTTCAAGCAGAAATACGGCATGACGCCTTCCCAGTACCGGAAAGCAAACGAAAAGCTTCCTTCTTAGCCATTCACTATAAAAACAGGGTATTCCCTCTGCCAATACGGCTTTGGGAATACCTTGTTTTTTCATGCTATTTTATTTTTCCAGACGGATGACGGCCTGTTTTCCCCGTTCAGGATTTTCAGGGAAGGAAATCACCGCTTTTTTCCACGCATCCTCTTTCCTGCGGTATTCCAGCGTGCATTTTCTTTCAGGCAGCTGAAGGGGATCCGATATGGTAAGATACAGCTCCCCTGCCTTCTCCTCCAATATCAGAACCGCAGGCTCTGCAAGTCTGATTTCATAGACACTGCCTGACAGAAGGAGTTCCCCTTTGCCGTAGCAGACCGCCTGTATGACTTTCCCGTCCGCGCTTTCTGCCGCCTGCGCGTTTTCACTGTTTTCCAGGATGTGGAAAGGGGGATTTCCAATAATGGCTGATGGCTCTTCGCTTCCTGTATCGAAGAAATAGCAGTAACGTTCCCCTGACGGCGCGATACCGTGATCGATGGCCAGTTCTAATACGGGACAGCTCTCATTTCCCACTTTCCGGTTACAGGCATTGAGTTCCTCCCATTTTGTCATTCTTTCCGCCGTCCGCATAAGGAAACGGCTGCCGCTCCCTTCCTGGGGCAGAAGGCCATAGAGGATACCATTCTGTGTTATGTAAACCGGTTTGTCCTGCGGCCATATTCGCTCTTCACCCGGGGCAATCTGTTCTTTATCACCTGCGGATGTGAAAATAAGGGTATCCGTCAATCTCTCGGCCACGTTTACTGTGGTGCGGATATTCCGGCCGTATTCCGGCTTCAGGTCCGTGATTCCGGCTCCCATACACACGCCTGTGCGGCCGAAAACAAAGCAGCTTTTATATGCCAGGACTCCCATCATCTCCCGGCAGTATTCGGGATAAATTTTTCCGCTGCCGTCTTTTTTTCTTGTTTCATCCTTTTCGAAAATAAATCCTGCTGCCGCATACTCCCCTCTGACGGCGCCGCCTGCAAAGGAATGCTTGCTGTGATAGCCCTGCCAGTTGGTTTCCGGCATAATCTCTTCATTTTTCAGTTCCCGCGCCGTTACGCCCGGAATACAGCTGACCTGCCAGGTTCCAACGGCCCTTCTGTATTCCCGGGGATCTTTGCAGATTAAGCATGCACCGTCGGTGAGAAAGAAGTTTCTGGTGTCCGCACACTCATGAGCGCATTCCACACCGTCGCACCGGCTGGAAGCCATATTGAAAAATACATATTCTTCCTCTGTTTTTCGCACCAGCGTGTCATTATTCCAAAAATAGCGGCAGCCTGTATCCCCTTTTACCCTGTTGTCCCCTACTCTCTCCGGGCTCCTTTCTAACAACGTCCGGTACAGCAGATGAAGCTGCTCCTGTGTCAGCTCATCCCCGGCCAGATTCAGCACCCTGATGGTTATCTGCCGGATATATTTTGTCAGAACCGCAGGTTTGTAAAGGCCGTCACACTCAAAGCTCGTTCTTCCAATCATAGGAGGCACCCAGTCGCGGTATTCCATATAGCCGATGCCGCGCATAAACCGGATGACCCATTCCCAGCAGATTTCCTCCTTTCGGAGCGCCCAGGGCGTATCTTTCAGGTCCAGAAGAATATTCAGGGCCGATATCACACCCTGTGTGGGATAACCATTGGAGTAATTCTGCCTGTCATGTCCCCAGCCAAGACCGTCTGCACAGATTCCTTCCTTCCAGAAGGATTCGTCCGTGTTTCCGTGGGAGGTGGGCGTCAGCGCCCTTTTCGCAACCTCCGCCAGTACATCCATCATTTCAGGTGTACATAGCAGCACAGCAGCATAAAATACTGGCCGATAGGTAATCCCATTTGCTCCAATCCACCAGACATGTCCGCGGAACCGATCCACACAAATGGGATGTGCATCGGTATGGTTATTGCGCAGGGGCAGCTGCCAGCATTGAAAAATAACCCGCAGCAGTACTTCCATGGCTTCTGTCACAAGGGGAGCCTGTTTTTCCGGACGTTCCTGGGCATCCATGAAATCCGGATAAAGGGCAAAGCACATGCTGACCGATGTTTTAGGCAGGTAAAAGAGGGACTTATGAAAACGGCATACGCCCTTATCTTCCCTCTCTATTTCCATCCGTCCGTATTTTATAATTGCTTTCAGGACGGTTTCCTTACGTTCCCCGCTCTCCCAGGGAATTCCCTTTCTCCAGTGGTGCCTTTCCATAATGCAGGCAAGCCTGGCGAAGGCCTCCAATATACTTTCCGTGCTACCGGGCAGGTCACTGAAATTTCCGTCTTCTTCCAGGTATCTGCAGTACTCTTCCTCCGGAAGGAGATCCCCTTCCCTGTAGTTTTGCTCATCGTAGTTCCCCTGGGCTGCTTTTGCCAGCAGCTGCCTGAGGATTTTCTTTTTTTCCTCCCGTTCCTTTTCCGTATTCACCGGAAGCTTATCCGTACATTCCGGGCATTCCCCTGCTCCCTCATAATATTCCTTTTTCATGATTCTTTCCGTTAAGTAATTGCGCATATGATTGCCCTCCAGCTTTTCATGTGGACCGACAGTTACTCCGCCGCTCCCTGCGGTTTTAACATAAACCCTGTAATTTTAATATAGTAAAAGAGGCTGTTTTTTTACAGGGTAAATAATATGCTTTGCCCGTTAAAATGTTGTCCGGTTTTTCCAGCAAAAAAGGATGCCGCCCTGATCGGGCAGCATCCCTGCGCATTTACCTTATTTATTCAGCATTTCTTCCTTATTCAAAGCAGTACAGCATCTCCCAGACAAACTCTTCCTCGTCAAAACGGTACTGGGGAAGGAGCTGGGGGCCACAGGAGTTGGATCCTACGCCACTCTGCTTATAGTCTGTGCACACCACAACGCAGCCTGCTTTTTCCAGCTCATAGTTGTGCTTCTTCGTGGCAAGCTCTTCTATGGTGTACTCGGATGCGTTGAAGGAAAAGGGCTTTCTGCCCCTGGCGGTGAGATTTCCCACCTTCACGGTAAAGCAGTTGTAGTGGCTGCCGTTTTCCTGGGGACGCACATAGTCACGGTGGAGCTCAGGCACGGTGGTATGGAAAACGTCCATATAGCTTGCCTGATGCTTGTCGCAGTAGCTTTCATGAGGGCCGTATCCGAAGTAGGCCACCTCCTGCTGCTTTTCGGGAATACAGAATTTCAGGCCGAACCTGGGAAGGAACGGGAAGGCGGTATCCCTCTTTCCATCCACCGTAACCCTGATTTCCCCGTCGCCGTTTACGGTCCATACGGCATGCAGTCTCAGGAAGGGCTGGATGAACACCGCTGCTATGGAGAAATCACAGGTAATGGTAACAATACCCTGTCTCAGCTTCGCTTCGCAGCCATATACCTTGACCACGCTTCTGTCATAGCCGGCTTCCTTCCATACATTTACAATATTTCTGTCATTGTCCGTGGGAGCCCGGTAAACATTCCATTCCACAGGCGCTGTGACAAGGGCTTCCCCATGGCGCTCCAGTTTAATGAAATTCCCTTCTTTTTTCCCGAATTCGTAGTGAAGGAATTCGTTGCCAAGGCAGAAAGCTTCCGGCGTTTCCGTCAGGGTAAGCGGTTCTCCCTTATTTTCAAAAGCCGGCTCTTTTTCCTTCTCCTCGGAAAGTGCGAACTGGTCAAAGCCCATTTCATGGCCCACCTGGGTCAGCTTATCCTTGGCCTTCTGGTAGTAAGTGAGCTTCAGATAGCAGCGCTCCTCTGTCTTTGCCGGAAGCTTCAGGGTAATGTCCATAAAGCCGTGAGGCTCCGCTTCCAGTTCATCCAGAATGCCTTCTTCCATCAGGACGCCGTTTTTCTTGATTTCATAGCGCAGATAGATATAATCCTTCAGGTTCCTGAAATCCAGCTTGTTGTGCAGGCGGATAATGCCTTTCTTCCTGTCTGTAAGCTCGGCGCGGATGGGGCGGATGGCATTTTTCCACTCGTAAAGCCCTTCATGAGGCCGTCTGTCCGGATATACCAGGCCGTCCATGCAGAAGTTGCCGTCATGGGGGAATTCTCCCGCATCTCCGCCATAGTGGAACATTTCCTTTCCGTTCTCCGCCCTGCCCTCATAGGTGGCGTGGTCGCACCACTCCCAGACAAAGCCGCCGCAGAAGCCGTCATATTTATAAATCTGCTGCATATAGTCTTCGATATCCCCGGGGCCGTTGCCCATGGCGTGGATGAACTCGCACTGAACAAAGGGCTTCTTTTCTCCCGGCTGTGCAAAATATTCGTCAATCATCTGGGTGGAGGCGTACATATGGCTCTCCACATCCAGCATGGATTCATCCTTTTTGTGTCCTGCAGGTTCAAAATGGACGCTTTCATAGTGAAGCAGCCTGGTGGGATCATAATTTTTCACCCAGCGTCCAGCTTCTTCAAAATTGGTTCCGTAGCCCGACTCATTGCCAAGCGACCAGAAAATCACGCTGCTGCAGTTCTTATCCCGGATCACATTGCGCTGCACCCTATCCATAACGGAAGCCTTAAACCGAGGATCTTCGGCAAAATAGCTGAACGTGCCCTCCGTGCTTCCGCCGTACACCGTTGCGCCGCCATGGGATTCCATATCCGCTTCCGCTATCAGATAAAAACCGTATTCGCTGCACAGCTGGGGAAACCAGGGCGCGTTGGGGTAATGGCTGGTACGGATGGCGTTGATATTGGCCTCCTTCATGATACGCAGGTCAAACATGGCGTCCACGCGGGATACCACTGCGCCGGTATAAGGGCTGCTGTCATGGCGGTTGACGCCTTTGAACTTCACCGGGCGTTCATTAATGAGCACCACGCCGTCTTTTATGGAAATGGTACGGATGCCTACCTTCTGAACCAGGATTTCTTCCGGGGTCCTGAGCTTGAGCGTATATTGATAAGGCTCCTCCGCATTCCACAGAACCGGATCCTTCACGGAAAAAGCGGCGCTGCCGTCCTTTGCTTCGCATTCTCCAAGAAGCGTATCCTTATCCCACAGCTCGCAGATTACCTGAGGCTCTCCCACGACACTGTCCAGCTTCACTTCCACCCGGGCCGTATTCCCCGCAAAGTCCACAGGCGTTGTCACCGTGAAGTCCCTTACGTATTCCTTCGGGCGGAAAATCAGGTGCACATCCCGGAATATTCCGGACATACGGAACTTATCCTGATCCTCAAGATAGCTGCCGTCACACCATTTCAGCACAAGGACCGCCAGCTTGTTCATGCCGGTTTTGGTTTTACCGGTGATGTTGAATTCGCTGGGGCTGTGGGAAACCTGGCTGTAGCCCACAAATTTCCCGTTAATCCACACGTAAAAGCAGGAATCCACACCTTCAAAATAAAGGAACTGTTCCTCCTTCGCCTCACTGCGGCTGATGTCAAAATATTTGATATAAGCGCCGCAGGGATTATTGTCGGGAACATAGGGCGGATCAAAAGGGAAGGGATACCGGACGTTGGTATACTGCTTCTGATCGAAGCCCAGCATCTGCCAGCAGGAAGGCACTTCTATCCTGCCGAACTGTTCTTCGTCGAAATCCTTCCTTTGGAACTCCGGTACGGCCTCCACACAGGGAAAGTAACCGAATTTCCAGTCAATGCCGCTTAAATTGCGGGCATTTTCCTTTTCCTGCAGGTCCAGGGGCATGTAGAAGCATCTGTTCTCCTCCGTCCCCACATGCAGTGTTTCAGGGTTCTCATAGAATTTTTCCAGAATCATAAGCTCTCCTCCGAAACCAGGCTTCTGCCGGTCATTGAATGCTTGGCTTTCCTGCGTTCCGTTTCCTCTATTTGGACTTTTCATTGCTACTGTAAATTATAAAGAAAATATGTTACACTTACAATACAAAACGGAAGAAATAGTGAAATAATTGTTACAGTTGAGGCAGGTCTGCGCATTTACTGCGCAAACCGTGAGAAAACGCGGCGGCAACAGGAATGTGAGGTAATATGTACGATACTCTGGTTACATTGAAAAAAGGGGCCGGCAGGACTTTAAAGGCCGGCGGCATGTGGGTTTATGACAATGAAATAGAAAGCATTGCAGGGGATTTTGAAAACGGCGATATCGTAACCGTACACGATTTCGACGGTTTTTTTCTGGGGATTGGCTTTATTAATACCAGGTCAAAGCTTACGGTAAGGCTTCTTTCCCGGAAAAAGGGAACAGTCATTGATGATGCGTTTCTGGAAAAAAGGGTGCAGAATGCCTGGGATTACCGGAAACAGACGGTGGATACCGGCTGCTGCAGACTGATTTTCGGGGAGGCGGACTGGCTTCCGGGCCTGGTGGTGGACAAGTTTTCGGACTGCCTGGTGGTGGAATCCCTGGCTCTTGGCATCGACCGGCTCAAGCCCGCAATCCTGGACGCGCTCTGCCGTGTGCTGAAAAAGGACGGCATTGAAATACGCGGCATTTATGAGCGCAGCGACGCCAAGGTACGGCTTCAGGAGGGAATGGAGCGTTATAAGGGCTTTATCAGCGAACCCTTTGATACGAAGGTGGAAATCGAAGAAAACGGCGTTAAATATATTGTGGATGTGGAGGATGGCCAGAAGACCGGCTTTTTCCTGGATCAGAAATACAACCGGGCGGCTGTCCAGCGTCTCTGTAAAGGGAAAAAGGTTTTGGACTGCTTTACGCACACCGGCTCCTTTGCATTGAATGCAGGAATCGCCGGCGCGGACAGCGTGCTTGGCGTGGACGCCTCTCAGACCGGAGTGCTGCAGGCGGAGGAAAATGCCCGCCTGAACCATCTGGAGGATCGGGTGAAATTCCAGTGTGCGGACGTGTTTGAGCTGCTGCCGCAGCTGGAGGAAAAGGGCGAGAAGTTCGATGTGGTGATTCTGGATCCTCCCGCTTTTACCAAATCCAGAAATTCGATCAAGAATGCGGTAAAAGGATACCGCGAAATTAACCTGCGGGGAATGAAGCTGGTGGAGGACGGAGGTTTTCTTGTGACCTGTTCCTGTTCTCATTTCATGGAACCGGAGCTTTTTGCCAAGACCATCCGGGAGGCGGCTCATGGGGCGCACAAGAGGCTGCGGCAGGTGGAGTTCCGTACCCAGTGCTGTGATCATCCGATTTTGTGGGCAGCGGACGAATCCTATTATCTGAAATTTTATATTTTCCAGGTGTGTGAGGAGCTGTAAAGGCGCTGACGGGGCGGTAAAATATACCGGCTCAATGTGCAGGCGGCAGGTCTGCTGACGGAGGAATTTACTTAAGATGTATCAGACGATTCTGAAGGACTTTGATATACGGATGCTGATGGATTCCGGGCAGGTATTCCGGATCGCCCCGTGCGGGGAGGACTGTTATACGGTGACGGCAGGAGATCATTTCGTATGCCTGCGCTGTGTCAGGCATCAGGATGCGGGCTGTGGGAAAGATGAGGCTTTTGTGGAATTTTCCTGCACTGAGGAGGAATTTCTGTCCTTCTGGCATAATTATTTTGATTTGTCCCTGGATTACGGCGCCATAAAGGAAACGGTTGATCCGGAGGATGCATTTTTACAGGCGGCTGTTGCTTATGGAAGCGGTATCCGTATTCTGCGGCAGGATCTCTGGGAAACGATAATCAGCTTTCTGATATCACAGAATAATAATATAACACGGATACGAAGGAGCATTGAAGCGCTCTGCGCCAAATTCGGGAAGAAGCTGGATACGGACGGGCATTCCCTGTCATTTCCGGAGGACAGGCCTTTTACCGGGGCTTCCTTTTATTCCTTTCCCACGCCTGAGGCCATTGCCGCCGGCGGATTGGATGGGCTGCAGGAGCTGGGGCTGGGTTACCGGGATAAATATATCCTGGCCATGGCAAAACGCTGCAGCGGCGCGCCCGGACAGGAATTCCTGGCTTCCCTGAAGCAGGCGGATTATGATGGGGCGCAGGCAATCCTGATGGGAGAATTTGGCATCGGACGTAAGGTGGCTGACTGTATCTGTCTGTACGGCCTCCACCATATCGGCGCTTTTCCTGTGGATACCCATGTGAAACAGATTCTGGCTTCTTTTTATCCGGACGGATTTCCCTTCCGCCGTTACGAGGGGTTTGCCGGGATAATACAGCAGTATATGTTCTATTACAAGCTTTCCCTCCCCGCTTCCGCCGCCGGTAAGAAAACGGGAAAACCAAAAAATGCAAAGAAGAAGGCCGGATAAAAAGTGGCCTGGAATACAGAGTCCGCTCATTCTGGACAATCCCTGACATCATAACAGTCCTGACGGGGCTGAACCGTTACCTGACATCAGTCATATGCCCGGCGTGGCGGGCAGATAGGAGCCTAATGGATAACACCGATAACATCATACTTTCCATATTAAAGGAGAACAGCCGGGCAAGCGCCTCCGAAATCAGCAAGCAGGTAAATCTTTCCGTTCCCGCTGTTACGGAACGCATCCGTAAGCTGGAGCTGTCCGGCGTCATCGAAAAATATACTGTCCGCGCCAATCCCTATGCACTGGGGTATAATCTGCTGGCCTTTGTTATTGTTAAGGTGGACTGTTCGGAGAATCTGGAAGCCTTTCAGGATGCCATTGCCGGCCTTCCTCAGGTACTGGAATGCCACCATACCGCAGGGCCGGGTGACTATCTTCTGAAGGTGCTTTTCCGGGATATGCAGGATATGGCGAATTTTCTTTCACGCACGCTGAAGGATATCAGGGGCGTAGCTGATACCAACACAATCATCTGTCTTTCCACCTTGAAGGAGGAAATCACAGTATAGCAGAATATGGCTGAGAAAGGTATTCTATGGGTTTCTGGATTTTTATGCTGGTTATGAATCTGCTGATTCCGGCAACTATGGCTGGGTTCGGAAGGGCTTTTCTGAAAAAAGCCCCCGGAAAGATTAATTATGCCTTCGGATACAGGACAAGCATGTCTATGAAAAATAAGGATACCTGGGATTATGCGCATAAATTCTGCGGCAGGCTGTGGTATACCGCCGGACTGGTTATGCTGCCTGTGACTTTTATTGCAATGCTCTTCGTATTGGGGAAGGATGAGGATGCCGTGGGAAGCTTTGGGGGAATTATCTGCTTTATTCAGATGATCCCTTTGGTTGGGAGTATTATTCCAACGGAAATTGCGCTGAGGAAGCATTTTGATATAAACGGGATAAGAAAAGAGGCGGGTGCCGGCGAATATGCCGGCAAAAGCTGAACGGAATTGGTGTTCATTGAAAATTCTTAAAAACAGTAACCGGATATGTGCCCGGGAACATGAAATATACGCTGCGGAGTACGCTTTCAGGCTCCAGTCAGGCTTTTCTTTCATGCTTCCGGGCTTTTCTGCAGCCTTTTCTATAGGCTTCTCTATGGCATTTTTACAGCCTTTTCATGGCGCGGATTCTTTTTTTCGTCTCTTTGTCCACGCTGAGGGATTCTGTGATTTTCTGAAGGGACTTATTATAAGTGAAATCATCCAGCCGGCAGCGGCCCAGATAGCTTTCTGTTTTTTCGGGGAACTTAACATAGCACATGGAAACGGCCCAGGCAACCGCCATTTTTACGTAATAGCCCTCATGGCTGATACCGTCGAAAATGGGGAACAGCCTGTCGATATATTCCGGCGTAATATAGTAGTCCAAGAGCATCACTATGGCAAAGCGCACGGTGAACTCCTCACCGGACAGGATACCGGGCTGCAGGAAGTCCCAGAACTCTGCGGGGTTCTCCCCGGCCGCCTTGAGGGTGATGCAGAAGCTGTCACATACAGACCAGTTGTTTATTTTGGGAAGGAAGGCGGCGATCTGTTCCAGAATATCGGGAAGCGGCGCTTTGGCATAGCCGATGATGAAGCCCTGAAGCATGATTTCCTCAAAGCTGTCCTGGGTGCACCGGGCGAGGTTTTCCAGCCAGTTTTCTTTTGCCAGCTTCCGGGCTATCTTACGCAGGGCAGGAAGGCGGACGCCGAGTATGTGCTCCGTTCCCGGAAGGAGGGAGGATGAAAAGTCCCTGTAGGCAGGTTCTGCCAGCAGGGACAACTGTTCCTTTATATCTGTGGTATCGTTGCTGTGGGCGGTATTATTCTTTTTCCCGGAAGAAGGCGGCATATTCTTTTCCCTCGCTGCTGTAGATTTCCGCATTGCGGCGGTTGTTTTCCACTTCCCGGTCCATGACCTGCCTTTTTACGGCGGCCGGGCTTCCCATTGCCATGGAGTTATCCGGAATTATGGTGTTCTGGGTTACCAGCGCTCCTGCGCCGATGATACAGTTCTTTCCGATGGATGCGCCGTTTAAGATAATGGCTCCCATGCCGATCAGGGTATTATCTCCGATGCTGCAGCCATGAATTATGGCTCCGTGGCCTATTGTGACACCGGTCCCGATCCGCACCGGATGCCCGGCATCCACATGTATGACGGCATTATCCTGTATGTTACTGCCGCGGCCGATACGGATGCTCTCCGCCTCCGCACGCACAACGGCGTGAAACCATATGCTGCATTCCTCTTCTATCTGTACGTCGCCCAATATTACGGCATCCGGCGCTGTAAATACATTTTCTGCTATTTCCGGGGTTTTCATGGCATAATTTCCTTTGTGGTGGGTGGGTTATTGTTATTATGTAACATAATGTTTTGTTGCCTTTACAGCTACATTATGCCATTCCACGTCAGGAGCGTCAATTGGTATTTCGTGTCTGTTTGTGTTCATTTTGTGACGGGGTTACTATATGCCATGTAACCGTCTTACCGGATATCATATACGCTGCGTACCTGCAGATTTTCCGGTTTTCCTTCCAATACTCTGAAGGAACGGCATCCGGGATTCATATCAAAATAGTTATCCTCCAGAAGCAGCGTATCATCCCCATTCTTTATTTCCACGCTTTTGGCAAAGGATGAGGCATAAATCTTTATAATCCCTTCCTCTGCCATCTCCACACGCAAATGAGGATCCGTAAAGTGGAAATGCTTGGGCGCACAGAACAAAACACTTCCGGCTGAAACGATTTCCCCATCCACTGTCATATCATAGGATACATATTCTTCATGTATCCTGGCCTCCGGTAACTCTGTCTTTTGGAACCAGAAGCTGGATAATGCCGGTATCTCAACTTTTTCCCGGTATTCTCTAATACATGTGCCATCCGCATGCCGGAGCTGCCATCCAATTTCCACAGCCTGATCCTGCGTCGTTTCATTAGATGCACAGAGCGTCACAGATTTACGCAATGTAAAAGGCTCCGCATTTACATTGGTATTCTGTGTAAGCGTTCCTTCCTCCTCACAGGAAATAAGAAGAGGAGCGAAAAAACGTTTTGCATAATATTGCACAGCCTTCCATCTGCCTTCATAATCGATCATGGACCAGCTCGCCGTAGGCCAGCAGTCATTCAGCTGCCATATCAGCGTTCCCATACAGCGGCCTCTGTGTCTTCGGAAATGCTCCACTCCATAACGCATGGCCTCCGCCTGCAAAAGCTGGGAGGCATACAGAAGTGTGCCAAAATCCGCCGGATACAGATAGGTCTGTCCCAGATAGTTCATGATTTTTCCGTTTGCCGACTGGTTGCGCTGATGCTTCTCCATTACATAAGAGAATATATTCCTGTCCTCAGGCAGTGTAAAGGTTTCCACTGTTTTCAGGGCAGGGAAAGACTGAAAACCAAACTCCGAAAGATATCGGAAATAAAACTTTCTGAACTCCGTAATAGGTTTGTCACCGTGCCATACATCCCAGTAATGCACATCGCCCCTGTTTTCATCATTGGGCGCATCAAAACCGCCGCCCGAGGAAGGGCTGGCAGGCCAGTAAAATGTCTGTGGATCGTATTTTTCCAGCACCTTCGGAATGATGTATTCGTACATTTTAAAATAATCACTCAGCTGCCCCGGCTTTTTACACCAGCCGGATACATTTTCGGCAAGAAACATCTCCATTTCATTGTTTCCGCACCACAGTCCCAGACAGGCATGGTGACGGATTCTTTTTATATTGTCAATAAACTCCGCCGTAATGCTTTCTTCAAATGCTTTTGTCAAATCATAGGTACAGCAGGCGAACATAAAATCCTGCCACACCAGCAGACCCAGTTCATCACAGATATCATAAAAAGCATCGTCCGGATAATACCCGCCTCCCCAGACACGGATACAGTTAAAATGAGCGTCCCTCGCCTGTGTCAGAAGACGTCTGGTCCGTTCCGGAGTCACTCTTGGCAAGACATTGTCCTCAGGAATATAATCCGCTCCCATGGCAAAAATACATACGCCGTTTACCTCATGGGCAAAGCTTTCTCCCCATTCATCCTTTTTCCGTGCTACCGTCGCCGTACGCAGCCCGATACGGCGATCCCACACATCAAGAAGCTGCTGCCCCCGGAATAATTCCAGGCGGATTCTGTACAAAGGCTGCTCTCCGTACCCGTTCGGCCACCATAGTTTGGGATTTTCCACAAGAATCTGATCAGGGCTGTTATCGTATGTCTGTGCCGTCCCCTCAGGATCCGTAATGGTTACCCGGTAACAATACTGCTCGGAATCACCATCAGAGGAACCGGGTGAAAAAGGGATCTGCCCAAAGGCGCGTACCGCCTCCGCCTGTATAGACAATGTAACACAATTCTTTTCGTGCTTCTGCGTAATATATACATTATCAATTCTTGCATCCTGGATTCCCAGAAGCTTCACATTCCTGAAAATTCCTGCATCAGGCAGTCTGGGGCCCCAGTCCCACCCGAACATGCAGTGTGCTTTTCTCAGCCGGGAGCAGCCGCGCATGGCATCCGAACAGTCTGAGGAAGCGGGATCCTGTTCATAGGAATCATAAATGTAGTTCACGGGGGAAAAGAGTATAATTCGCAGCAGATTGCCTTGTTTTTTCACCGTATCAGTAACATCAAATTCCCAAATACGGTGCATATTATCCGTTTTTCCCAGATGCTTTCCATTCAGGGAAATATCCCCCAGGGTATCAATCCCGTCAAAATGAAGCAGTATTTCATCTGATGCCAGCAGTTCGTCACTCACCTCAAATTCAGTAATGAATTCAAAGTCCTCCTTCAAAAGCTCCAGCGCCTTTTCTTCATTATCCCGGTAAAAAGGATCTTCCATTTTTCTATGGGCAAGATACGTCTGATACACGCTGCCGGGAACTGTCGTCTCCAGAAATTCCCGCTCAGTAAGGCTTTTCATCTTCCAGTTTTTATCCAGTATTTCCTCTGTCATAAGCTTTCTCCGTTTCTTTCTCGTACTGGCCAGCGCCTTTACAGCTACTCTTTTTCTTCCTCCGCAAGCAGATCCATAATAGCCTCCAGTACATTCGCCGTGGCCCAGAGGTTAAAGGAAAACCAGGAGCTGTAGGGGTGGCCGTCGCTGTAGCGTTCTGTCACCAGCCCATCGCTGGGGCAGAATCTTTCCGAAGTTATTCCGTATTGCCCATATCCGCTCTTTTCCGGATACAATTCAAGATTCTGCATCATCCAGGCCGTACTGTCATCGGCACGCATTCTGTGATATTCATCTCCTGTTGCCGCCGCCAGATACCGCAGGTCACCGTCGATTATAACTCCCATGGGATGAATGTGAGGATTGGAAATACTTGTTATGGAACCGCCGCATGAATTCCAGCCATCCTTCAGCGGATCATTTTCCGGCCTTGAAGCATACCCGTACCGCCATAAATATTCATAGCAGGCTCCGGCTTCCAGATGCTCCAGATATTTTTTCTCACCTGTTGTTTCATATAACAGACGGGTTCCCCTGACGAATGCAAGATTCCCCTCTTCATCCACAGCCTTCCAGGTATCCATTGGTGTTCCGTAGCAATTCAAATCCAACACATATTTTGAGTAAAATGTTTCCGCTTTTCTGGCAGAATCCAGATACTTTTCTTCACCGGTCAGGCGATATGCATAAACCATACAGGGGAGGAACCAGCAGCCTGCAAATCCATCCCAATCCAGCACCTTTTTCTCATTATGGCTATAGGTGTAGCCATAATTTCCGTCTTCTCTCTGAAGCGCAATTATAGTATCCAGTACCTTTAAGCATACCGACAGCCAATGCTCAGGGTATGCTTCTCCCCTGTTATGTAAAAACTCTGCCGTTTTAAGCATTTCATGAACCGCTTTGCCGTTATTATACGCGCAGTGGCAATCTTCTGCAATATGATACCAAATCCACCAGCCATTAACCAGGGAACCGCTCTCATCCACAGGAGCCACGAGATCATTCAGCAATCCGGATTCTTCATGGAAAGCATCTGCGATCTGGTCAAATAACTCCCAGCCGTTCCTGGCCTTTTCAAAATAATTTTCCGGAAGTCCAAGCAGCTTTTCTCCCATAATAAACGGGCATGCCAGCTCCGCGATTCCCGTCCATCCTATTTCATAAACCGGACGCCATGCCTTTAAATCAGGCTTTTGTGGAGGACAGCAGGACATGTCTGTATAGGCCTGCCATTCGTCATTCCAGTTCAGATCAATGCAGGAGCGTATGATGGCGGCGCCTGCCTCCTGAAGGCTTTTTTTATACTCAGCCCTGCTGTGCAGCTTTGTATACTCCATACGGACTATGTCATGCATGGCCATCCTTTCCTTTCCTTCCAGTAAATAAATAAGTCCTTCCGCTTTGGCATTTTGCACGGATTCCCCAGTAATCTCCCCGGCATTTCCTTTATCAACAAAGGTGGCAGGCAGGTTCTCATAGCCCATTGAGACACCAGCTGTACCTGGAAGCGCCGCAAACACGCCATTATGTATGTTTTTTTGTTTTTCTTCTTCCTGCGAGTAGGGACATATGGAAATCCCCACCGTATTCCCTCCATTACACATCATGGAAACCGGAACAGCCGCCCGATCCGCCCGGAATTCCCAAAACGGGGAACAAAACCTGGTGCCCTTATATTTTCTTGTAAGACTTGGAAATTCGCCTGGTTTTACCCTGTCAATATTGTTATCTCCATAAATATTACATGGAATTACATGGTATGCATCAAGTTCCCCTTCCATGGTAACCGCCAGCCGCACCTGCGTTGCAAAGGATGTTTTTGCTTCCATGACAAAACTCCAGCCAAAAGATACAGGCGTAAGAGATATGCTGATGCTTCCATCCTGCAGCCTGAATAAAATCAGTTCCCCGCTTTCCTTCACACAGGGAATTTCTTCCCATTTCCCATCGATTTGAAAGGTACAGGTTAATTCTGTTATAAATGGATATAAAAGTTTCATTTTCCTCCTCATTTGGGCTATCTGCCATTTTTTTCTTTCCATAGCTTCACATATTCTCTTGGTGTTACACCTTCATTCTTGACAAAAGCTCTCTTGAAGGTAACCTCATTCTCATATCCTACCTTCTGAGCCACCAGAATTACATCTGTCTCTCCCTGTTCAAAACAGTATTTTGCATGCTCCACCCGTTTTTTGTGCAGATAGTCTATAAAATTCATTTTAGCAGTTTCTTTAAATATTTTCGAGACCATAGGACGGGAAATATGAAAGGAATCCGCAATGTCCTGCTGTGACAGCTCTGAGCTTTCATAATGGGCATCCACATAGGCAACCAGTTCTTTCCCCAAAGTACGTCCTGTGCCGTATTCCTCATATTTTTCCTGTATCCTGTGCAGGGATAAAAACAAAAAATCCCACCCTTCCGTCTTTTTCTCTTCATTGATTTCCTGGATAAATTCATATTTTAAATCCGGCAGTTCAAGCCGCATATCTTCTACAAAACGCCAGAAAACTTCAAATACCAGGCTTAATACCCGAGTCAGTTCACTTGCAAGCAGCTGTCTGGCTTCATTCTCTTCCTTTATTACCTTCAGGATTTCCTCCGCCAGTTCAAAATTTCCCAGCTTCATGGAATTGATCATCTTTAATTCCAGCTCCAGAGGATAGTAATAGGTCATCTGGCCCTGGCTCTGGACCGTAAGCTGTTTTTCCCTGCCCTCCCGGAATGATTTGGCAATTCCTTCAAAACCCTTATATATTTTTCCCGAATGCATTTCCACCTCCAGGTCAGGAAACATCTCATCCAGCAATATGCGAACCCTTTCCTCCTGCTGCTGCACCGCCTCCCTGCCTCCGTCCGCAGCTTCCAGCAGCAGAACGTTTTCCTCCCTGCAGAACACAGCGGTTACTCCTTCTTTATAGCATTCAATCTGCAGCTTCAGCATGGCATCCATAAACAATTTATCAGATTCTCCAAGATATTGGAACAAAAGTGCCTGACAGTACATTTCCTGCCGGAAGGGAAGCCGGAATTTCCTGGCATATTCCAATACCGTATCCTTTTCAAAGGTACCAAACAGCAGACTGGACAGGTAGCCTGCTTCAGCAATCTGGTAGTATTGATTTCCCAATGATTCCATCCATTCCTTTTCCGTATTCAAATCGCGGTAGGACTGCTCAATGGCCTCCAGCATTGAAATCTTTTTCGTTTTCCGGATCCCCAGCTTTTCCATAAGCGAACGGACAGGCTTAACACTGAAGCTGGCCAACTGCCAGGCAACAGCAAATTCCAAAATCATAATGCCAAGAACGCCGCAAAATAAAAGAAATCCGGTGCCTTTATTAAAATCATAATATTCTTTATTCTGAAGTGTAATACTATAAGACCAGTTATGGAGGGTGGACTTTACCTGTTCATGATACAGATTATCCTCTGGTGCCCCCTGCCCTTTCCACTCATATACAGGAGTTCCTTCATAACTTATTTCTAAAGAATAGAGATTGTTTCCTGCATTTTTCAGGAAAGAAGAAAAACGTTTGCCATCCACATAAACGAAAAGTATCTTTTCTGTGTTCTGTGCATATTCCAGCTGACGTAGCACTGCAAAGCTATGGTTGTCCTCCTGCAGCCGTTGATTTGTAAAAAGCACCAGGGAGCCATACCTGTTTTCCAGCTGGCCCGCTATACTTTCCATAATTTCGGCATCCATTCCAATTGATTTAAAATAACGTTCATTTTCCCAAAAGGATACCTTGTCCACTGCCAGATTCCGAGACGGCAAAAGGACAGCCGTGGTTTTTGCAATACCCAGGCTGTCATTCTGATTTCCTATTGTCTGACAAATTTCCTTTTTCTTCTGATAATCTACTCGTGAATACAGGATTTCAGATCTTGCCGACACATACTTCAGCCATTCGCTGGAAGCAATTTGGGAAGACGCCAGTTCAACTGCGGAAAACTTTTCATCAATCACCCTGGCCGTCAAATTTACCTGGCTGTGATTTTCCTGATAATTTCTTTCTCTCCGGGCGGCTTCCCACTGCCCGAAGAGGGCAGCGGAAAAAGCCAGCAGCAGAATATTCATCAACAGAAAAAAAGAAAAAAACAAATTTCTGAAAAAAGTGCCTTTCATTGCCTCCAGCATAGCTCTCCCCTTTTCTGTGCCGTTCCCTGGCTTAACTGTTCGCTCTGTCATAACGGGCCTGTGTGATACTGATCAGTTCATCCAGTCCCAGTTCTTTCATTTCCTGCAAATATGTATCCCAGTTATCCATTGTCTGCTGACCCAGTATCAGCTTGGTAAGCAGTTCCTTATAATAGGTTTCAAAATCTGCCGTAATATCTGCAATTCTTTCATTTTCTTCTTCTGTGGCAGCGGCCAGATTAGCCTTGGTGTCCATAACCGCATATTTATAGGAAGTTTCATTATCATAAACATCCTGTATTACTTTTGCTTTTTCCTTAAAGCCAGTTTCCGGATATCCCATAGTCTTACCTGCCTCTTCACAGGTGACCAGCTCCTGCACTCTGTTTACCATCTCTGAACGGGGCAGAATAGAATCATTAACCCATAATGCGGGCAGCTTACTCATTATTTCCACTTCGCTGTTTCCGCTGCCGTTGCCTGCTGCAAATTTTTTCATGGTACCATCGCTGTCCTTTTCAAAAGTGTAGCCTTCAATACCAAATTCACTCAGCACGCTGTAATCCTCGCTTGCAAGATAGTCCAGCAATGCACCGATTGCTTCCTGATCCGCCTGATCCGTTACCGCAAATTCGTAGCTCCCTTTTTGGATGCCGTTCTGCCTGGAAAGAATAGGATCGATTCCTTCCTTACCCTGGCAAAGAACGCCGCAGAAATAGGGCGCAGGTTCTCCCTCAGGAACTGTCACTCCCGGTTCTTCCCAGGTTTCAATCCACCAGCTGTTAATCAAAGCAACTTTATTTTCCGCTTTTTTTTCATTCCCCTGTCCTGAGGTTTCCAACAGACCTGCTTCACACAGTTTCTGCATAAAAGTGATATAGTCCTTGATTCCTTCTTCATACCAGGGAGATGTTACCTTTCCTGTTTCATAATCAATATAGCAGACATCTGTTCCCAAACCGAAATACTGTGAAAGTCCATTTGCAAAATTATCAAAATCTATGGCAACCACTTCATCGGCTTCTCCATTACCATTAGCATCCTGTTCCTGAAAAGCCTTCAGAACCTCAAAAAGCTCATCGGTTGTTGCCGGCATGGCAAGTCCAAGCTTATCCACCCAATCCTTCCGGATCATGGGCATTACAAAGCCACCCCAGGGAGTTCCTTTATAGTCTCCTACCGTCGTAGCAGAAAGCCAGTAAATATTACCGTCTTCCATAACATTCAGCTTCACTACCTCGCTGCCATAGCCTTTTTCATAAAAAGCCTTCGTTTCATCATTAGAATACTGCTCCCAGATTTTGTTTACCGGAACCAGCTTTCCCTGTGAAATCAGGTTGGTTCTTGTTTTTGTATCAATTCCATGAAGATTTACAAAATCACAGTTCAGACCGGCCGCAAGCTGGGTCTGGATAACCGTATCGTATTGATCAGCAGGAATTAAGTCCAGCTCCAGGGCAACTCCTCTTTCCGCCAAATCTGAGGTAAGCTTTTCCCACATCTTGCTGTCGCCGTTAACCCAATCTGACAGATAAACCGTCTTTCCGGAATCATCCGTTCCCGTATTGTCGATTCCCAGAATACGGATATTTTTTAAGTCCTCTCCTTTAGTCCCTCCAGCCTGGCTTTCCTCTGTTGCCTCTGTTTTCTGGGATGCAGTTTCCGTTCCCCCTTTTTCCGAACACCCGGCCAGTAATGACATTGTCATTACTGCAGTCAAAATTGCAGCACCTGCTTTCTTTAATTTACTGCTCCTTCTCATAATAATCTCCTTTTCTTTTATTATTTCCCCTTTAAATGGGTTACTGCCTTTTTCTTTATTCCTTCAGAGAACCGAGCACCATGCCCTTAACAAAATATTTCTGGAAAAAAGGATAAGTACATAATACTGGTAGAGATGTAAATATAATCATCGCATACTTCAGCTGCGCATTGGACAGCTGCCTCATTGCCATCTCCCGGGCCGTTGCCGCATCCATAACCTGTTTCAACGACTGCGTTGCCTCAATAAGAACACGCCGCAGATACATCTGAAGCGGCTGCCATTCCGTATGGGGCAGATACAGCATGGCATTAAACCAGCTGTTCCACACACCTACTATGGTATAAACCGCAATTACAGCAAAAATCGGTTTTCCCAAGGGAATGACCACTCTTGTAAAAATCTGCAGCAGCCCGGCACCGTCAATTTTTGCTGCTTCAGAAAGAGATTCCGGTATTGAACGGAAATATGCCTTTACCAATATAATATTCCAGATGGAAAAACACGCTGGTATTATCTGGGAAAATGGAGTGTCATACAGACCCAGCCTGACCATTAGTAAAAAGGAAGGAATAATCCCACCCGAAAAATACATTGGTATCAGCAAAAACATGGTTAGAAACTTACGTCCTATTAGCTTTTTGTAATTCAATCCATATGCAACCACCGAGCTTGTAAAAATCATTAATACAGTAGTGGGCACCACGTACAGTACAGTGTTTGCATAGGCCCTCCACATCTTCATATCCTTTATCAGAACCTCATAGGCAGACAAATCAAAACCCTTTGGAATGGTATAGACTCTCATCGTGGAGGCGAATTCCGGCGCGCTCAGCGAAAGGATTAATACATAATACATCGGATACAATGTGATAAAAGCAATCAGGATACAGGCGGCATACATCAAAACGGTTGCCGCCTGATTTCCTTCTCTGATTCCGCTTTTTTTCTTTCTGTTCATGCTTTTTCCTTTCTACCAGAGTCCGTATCCAGTTAATTTATTGCTTATTTTATTTGCTGCATAGGTAAACCCAAACCCGATTATGGCAGTAAAAAGCCCCGCCGCCGTAGTATAGCTGTACTGTCCCTCCAAAATACCCAGACGGTAGGTATAAGTGCCGATTACATCCGCCACATCATAGGTTGCCGGCGTATACAGAAGAAGTATCAGTTCGGTATTGGTAGCCAGAATTGCTCCCACCGTTGTTATCAGGTTAATGGCAATCACTGCCTTCAGCCCCGGAAGAGTTACATGCCAGACCTGCTGCCACCGGTTTGCCCCGTCCAGCTTGGCGGCCTCATACAGCCCCGGGTCTATGGATGAAATAATGGAGCAGTAAAGTATACTCGCAAATCCAAAGCCCTTCCACACATTTGTTATGGTATACACCCAGGGAAATGCGCCGGGCTCCACATGATAATTTTTGCCGGCCATCCCAAAGTGTACTAACAGATTCGTGATCAGTCCGTCCACATCTATAAAAGAAATTACCATACCGGCCACCACTACAGTGGAAATAAAATAAGGCATATAGCTGGCAGTCTGCACGAATTTTTTAAATTTCTGGTGCCGCAGCTGGTCCAGCAAAAGAGCAAACAGGATCGGAGCTGTAAAACCAAATAACAGGTTCAGGCCGCTCAGGACCAGGGTATTTCTTATCAGGCGTGAAAAATAATGGCCGGATATAAATTTCTGAAACCATTTCAGCCCTACCCATTTCACCTCCGGTCCCAGGAATGCGGAACCCGGCACGTAATCCTGAAATGCAATTATCAGGCCGTACATTGGTATATAACAGAAAATCAGTATTAGCAGCAGGGTAGGCAGCATCATTCCATATATCTGTATATTTTCTTTTAATACGCCTTTACCATAACGCTGGACCAGTCCCTTCTTTTTACCGGTATTTTCTTTCTTTTCTTTTTTCTTCATCTCTCCTCCTGCTGTGTTTGTGTTCTCCTTTGGCTTTTCACATTTCAGACGTCTGATTGTTGGGCTCAATATATATGAAGTACACGTTTTTTTCAACTGCCAGAAATTTCTGGAGGGAACAGAATGTGCGGGAAGGGAAATTTTCCAGGAATTTATGCGGCTTCAAAGAATTTATGGAGAAGAAAAATTTGTTCACTGCGGAAAATTTTGTTCTTTGAGGGTAAGAAAACTTTATTTTACTGTTTGCTCCTATACCCAACAGCAACCCATGGCTTGTCTATTATCCACATCAGCCAATTAAAAGATATTTCAAAAAACCCATTGACATTTTCCTCTATATTTTGTATTATTGAAGGGCTTGATAAAGTCTAGTTCGAAGCGTGGCTCAGTTTGGTAGAGCGCTGCGTTCGGGACGCAGAGGTCGCGTGTTCGAATCACGTCGCTTCGACTACAGAAAACCCTTGAAAACTTATTGTTTTCAAGGGTTTTTGTTATTCATTACCTTTTTAATCATTTTATAAAAATTTCGTTTTATATTTATCGGTTGTAGAACATCCCTGTAAAGGATATAATACTAATATCCCAATAGTTACCGCATTTCGGCCGGCGCGTCATCCTTATTGCCGCCGGTAGCTTTTTTAACCTTGAAACAGCGGCATATACTTACACCCGATAATAAATTCCCCAACACCCCACCACCGGGAGGTACCGTCTATGAAAAACATGTCCCAATCCACAGATCCGCAGTTCCCGCCGCATGAAAATACACCACTTATCACTACCGCCCAGCCCGGTTCCGCTTATCTGCTGGAAAGCATCACTGGCGAAGAAATATCGTCCAATCTGAAGCCTTTGGATAAAATCAACGGCTATGATGTGCGGCCCGGCTTCTATGAGGTGAATGGAGCTTCAGCGCTGCCCGGAGGGGTAAACTTTACGCTGGCCTCCCACGGCGCCACCTCCTGTGAGCTTCTTTTATTCCACCGGAAATCTTCAGAGCCATTCGCAAGTATTCCTTTTCCGGAACACTACCGGATCGGCAATGTTTTTTCCATGATCGTCTTTGGTCTGAAAATTGATGAGTTTGAGTATGCTTACCGTCTGGACGGCCCCTATCAGCCGGAGAAAGGCCTTATTTACGATAAGACAAAATATATTCTTGACCCTTATGCAAAGGCTGTTACCGGGCAGAGCGAATGGGGCATCCACCTTCCCTGTACGCAGAACTGCCAGTATAAATCCCGTGTCGTGAGAAATAACTTTGACTGGGGAAACAGCAAACAGCCTCTGATTCCCATGAAGGATAATATTATTTACGAGCTGCATGTGAGGGGCTTTACCAGGCATTCCTCCTCCGGAGTGCACAATCCCGGAACCTTTGCAGGTCTTATGGAAAAAATCCCATATCTGAAAGAACTGGGAATCAATGCGGTGGAGCTGATGCCGATTTTTGAATTTGATGAAATGAACGGCTGCAGAGAGGTAAACGGCCGGAAGCTGCTGGATTACTGGGGCTATAACCCGGTATGCTTTTTTGCGCCGAATACCAGCTATACTGCCCAGATCGAATACAATCAGGAAGGGCTGGAGCTGAAAAAACTCATAAAGGCCCTGAATGAAAATGGAATTGAAGTCATTCTTGATGTAGTATTCAACCATACGGCGGAAGGAAATGAATTGGGTCCCTACTTTTCATTTAAAGGCCTGGATAATAATATTTATTACATGCTCACACCGGATGGCCATTATTATAACTTCAGCGGCTGCGGCAATACGCTTAACTGCAATCATCCCATTGTCCGGCAGATGATCCTGGACTGCCTACGGTACTGGGTCATTAATTACCGGGTGGATGGTTTCCGTTTTGATCTGGCGTCTATTCTGGGAAGGAGCGAGGACGCGGCACCAATGAGCAGGCCGCCGCTTCTGGAAAGCCTGGCCTACGATCCCATCCTGGGAAATGTGGATCTGATTGCGGAGGCCTGGGATGCGGGCGGGCTTTATCAGGTCGGCTCCTTTCCATCCTGGAACCGCTGGGCGGAATGGAATGGAAAATACAGGGATGATATCAGAAGCTTTCTGAAGGGGGACGAGGGTTACGCTGCTGCCGCCGCACAGCGCATTATGGGTTCCCCGGACCTATATCCCCCGGATAAGCGGGGTTATAATGCTTCCGTCAACTTCCTGACCTGCCACGATGGATTTACATTGTATGATCTCTATTCCTATAGTACCAAACATAATGAGGCAAATGGCTGGAACAATACGGACGGCGCCGATGATAACCGGAGCTGGAACTGCGGTTATGAAGGCCCGACAAACAATGAAGAAATCATGGATCTGCGTTTCCGCATGATAAAAAATGCCTGCGCCGTTCTTATGTGCAGCCGGGGGACCCCCATGTTCCTTGCCGGTGATGAATTCGGAAACACGCAGTTTGGAAACAACAATTCCTATTGCCAGGATAATGAAATATCCTGGCTGGACTGGTCTTTGCTGGAAAAAAACAAAGAAATTTTTGAATTTTTCCGGTATATGATAGCCTTCCGCCAGCAGCACTCCGTCATCCGGGGAAATACCGCGCCCTGCAGCTGCGGTTTTCCTCCCATGAGCCTGCACTGCATAAAGGCCTGGGACAGCAGCTATGTATGGGATACCAGGTTTTTGGGTGTCATGTTTTCAGGAATCGATTCCACGGGACGGGATGATATTGTTTACCTGGGGATCAATACCTTCTGGAAGCCTCTGCAGATAGAACTGCCTGCGCTGCCTTCTTCAAAATACTGGATTCCCGCTGTCGATACCGGACGTGGGGATATGTCGGTGATTACCGAGGAAGAGATTCTGGATAAAAGTGTGTATGTTATGAATCCCAGATCGGTACTTGTGTGTGTGGTGAGGGACAGGAATTGAGTTAGTTTTTTCAATAAAAATAAAAAGTCAAATGGATAAAATCACGCATCCATTTGACTTTTTATAAATCTATCATAAACGGCCTCTCTCATTCTCCAGTTCCTGCAGAGGCCTGGCTAACTTGCTATAGATTAACTCAATATTATTTGTCACATCCCCGATAGTTGAGATATCATCCTGAGAACTTGCCAGATAATACTTACATCTGTCATTTATTCCATACTTAACCGCATAAACTTCTATAGCATTCAAAAAATAAGGGCTATGTGTATTCAAGAGAATGTGTACGCCAAACTCCTTCTGAATTAATACAATAAGTTCAGCAAACAAAAGCTGCCATTCCGGATGCAGGTGAATTTCCGGTTCATCCAGAATAATCGTACCATTATATTCTATAGTGCCGTTCATCAACAGTGTTTTAAGAATAGCAAAGGTTTTAAACCCGGTGGAAAGATTCTTTACATCAAGGACTTTATCGATGTTCTTTCGCTGATAACCCAGGCCGGAACGCTTATTTTTAACAATATCCCCACTGATAACCGTTGATATTTTTCGATATATATTATCCAATTTATTGCTGGCGATAATTTCATCAATAAGATTTGCATTATTTTCCTTATTGAGCTTTTCTCGTAAATATCCACGATGATCCAAAGAACTGTTGTCAATTCCATAGGTGTACCGAACCTCATCTATTACAAACGGATCATCAATATAAACTGTTTGTGTATGAAGGTCAATTTTTCCGACGACACTTTTAACGGCATTATCTTCAATTGTGACAATAATATTTGTATCTTTAATGGATAGAACGATCTCACCTGTTTTATCCGTAAAAATATTGTTGACCTCTCCGGCAAATTCAGCATCCAGCTTTTTTTCAAGCACAGATTTAAAAATATCAGGGTCCGCGACATTTAACCCATCTTTAATTCTTACGATATATTCATCAATACTGTTATCATTAATGTGCTTTTCAAAATTTTCATCATATTGAAGAATGGTTTTTACAATTATATCTTTAACAGCCTCGGTATCGTCCTTATATAAATAAATTTGCGCAACAATTTTTTGTGCGATCTCCCCGCTGTCAAATCTTCGGGTATATCGGTTGGTCACATTTCGATACATCATATCGATTAGATTCTCGATATTTTGCACTCGTTCAGACTCAATCTGTTTTTGAATATTATAAAAACTATTAAATACTGCAAAAAGCGCCCGGCCAACAGTACTCTTCCCGGTATTATTTTCACCAGCTATCACTGTAATCCCGTTGATTTCAACTGAAGCTGTTTCTATTTTACCTATATTTTTTAAAGATAGCTTCATTATTTTCCTCCTGCAGCACTGATAAAATGATATCAGTATAAATATAATTCTCCAACATACCTTCAGTCAATCAACATATACAACAACGTCAGCAGCAACCCAAAGCACGCCAGAAACAGCCCAAAGGAAAGACTCCTCCTGATAATCGTCCCGTTCTCCTGCAGATCATCATGTACCATAGCCAGCTTATGCTCATACTTACCATCCATATGCTGCCGGATATACTCCTCCTCCGCCAGCTCCTCTTCCGTGGCATCCGGGTGGTTGAAGTAATCCGTCACACCATCAAGCACGCTTCCCACGATATGGGTAAGCGCTGTTCCCTCCTTTAATTCATGGGGTATTTTACTGTCTCTGTATATAGTCTTTCTCAACAGTACCACTAAAGAGTCCACCAGCCTGTCTGCGATGCGGCAGATACTTCCGAACAACAGGGGAAGGAGCTTTTGCAGCACAGGACGGTAAATCCTGTCCTCCAGATCCAGCCAGGAAGGCCAGCGATCAACGTAAACCGACTGTCCTTCTCTCACACACAGCATCCATTTACGCACCACTGTCAGGTACAGCAGGATCCCGATGATAAGGGAGATGCCCGCGCCCTTCAGGTTTACGAGAGAGAAATAGGCCACCACAGCCTCCGGCTGCTGCGCATTCAGAAATGCGGAGGACATATCCGCCAGTCGGTCGGTAATCAGATGAGGCAGAAGCCCCAGCAGGGGAAGCAGCACGGCGCTGCCTGCCAGGGCGAAGCTGCTGATTCCATTCATATAGCGCCCCATACCCTCGAATTCCTTCTGCCTGTCTTTATCAGCATTCTTCTCCAGAAACAGGCAAATATACAGCTTCAGCATATAAGCCACGGTCAGCCCGCCGCTGATTAAAAAGACCCATTCCACAATCCCCATCCATAAAGATCCTGTAAAGAAGGAAAGCACACTGCCCGCCGCCGGACTGCCTGCAATTCCTACATGGGACAGCTCTGTCACAGCCTGGGCCGCATGGGCGCCGCCCGCCGGCACGCCCGCATTTGCCGATGCCAGCAGGAGCCGGTATTCCACGATGGATTCATGAAGCAGCGTTTTGCTGGTGTAGCCGTTCCACAGCGGCACGCCGCCGATTCCCAGCGCCCCCATGAGAAAGCAGGCATTTAAAAGAGGTTTTTTCCTGCCAAACCCTCTGATTTCATTCAGATTCAGTTTATGAAGGTTCATGAACACTACGCCGGCCGCCATAAACAGAACCAGCTTAATCAGCGAGTGGTTTACCATATGGAGCAGGCTGCCCCGGATTGCCAGGCTTCCTTCTTCCCCCAGCAGTCCCTGCATGCCGATGCCAATCAGGATAAAACCGATTTGGGATACGGAGGAGCAGGCCAGCGTCCGTTTCAGGTTCACGGAAAACAAAGCCAGCAGCGCTCCTGTAAACATGGTCAGGACGCCCAGGAACAGAATGAGCGCACCCCATCTCACATCAAACTGCAGAAGGCTGCAGCTGACCACCAGGACACCGAAAATCCCTGCCTTGGTAAGAATCCCCGAAAGCAGTGCGGAAGCCGGCGCAGGAGCTACCGGATGGGCCTTAGGAAGCCAGATGTGAAGCGGGAATACACCGGCCTTGGCGCCGAAGCCAAACAGCAGACAGGATGCCCCGATAAAAAGGTTCCGGTAGTGGACCGCCCCGCTCTCCCCTGCCAGCGTATGGCTACGCACCGCCTCCGCCAGCGCCGTGATTTCCAGTGTTCCCAGCTCATGGTAAAGGATAAACAGCCCCATCAGCATTACCAGCCCGCCGATTACCGCCACAGCCAGATAGGTTTCCGCCGCCCGCAGCGCTTCCTTCGTCTCCTCATGCGCTACCCAGGTATAAGAGGTGAAGGACATAATTTCAAAAAATATAAAAGCCGTATATAAATCTGCGGAAAGGAACACGCCCACCGTCGCCCCCAGGGTCAGCAGGGTAAAAAAACGATACCGGTTCCTGGACGTATAGCTTCCCATATACTCCATGGAAAAAAAGGAGGTCATCATCCACATCAGAGAGGCCACCAGGCAGTACAGCGCCCGGAAGCCGTCCATGCACAGATGCAGCCCCAGGCCGCAGAAGCCTTCCCATTGGAAGTCGAAGGCGATACCCGTCCTGCCGCCTGCAAGAAATATTACGAACAGGGAGGCAAAAATCAGCATTTCCGCAGCGGTTATCAGACCGGTCCATATATCCCTTTTCTTTTTTCCGTCGCTGCTCTCTCCCGCACCCTTTTCCCCGCCGCGAAGCAACAAAGTCACCAGCGCCCCCGCGAAGGGAATGCACAGGATCAGCAGAAGCATATAATCACCAGTCATTGACAGTTCCTCCAATTCTTATATATTGCCGCCTGCAATCTGTGTAAAAAAGTCTACAATCGGCGCGGAATGCAGCCCGAAGTAGATAATGGCTCCTGCGAAAATACACAAAGGCACCAGCATCATCCATCCCGGATCCGCCGTTTCCTCCGGTATACTGCACTCTTTTTCCTTATAGGGGAAGAAAGCCCGGATCACAATGGAAAGCATATAGATGGCCGTCAGAAGCGCGGAAACCAAAAGCGCGCCTATTCCCACATATGCCAATACGTTATCGCTCATCACCGCAGCGGAAGCCAGGTTCCACTTGCTTATAAAGCCGGCCAGCCCGGGCACGCCCATAAGACCCAGGGAAGCTATGGTAAAAATTCCGAATACCACCGGCATCCTCCTGCCGAAGCCGTCAATTTCATGCACATACTGTTTTCCCGTTTTATACATTACCGCCCCCACGCAGAAGAAGGAGCAGATTTTCATTACCGCATGGAATACCATATGGCTTAAAGCCCCCACCAGTCCCATGGGCGTCATAATACAGACCCCGAAAAGGATATAAGAAAGGTTGCTGATGGTGGAATAGGCCAGCCTCCGCTTCAGGTGCGTTTCCTTCAGCGCCCGGCTGCAGCCGTATACGATTGTAAATATAACGATTCCCATCACCACGTTCTGCGCCCAGCTGCCTCTGATAAAGTCAGGACCGAAGCTGTAAAAGGTCAGCCTGATAATGGCAAACGCCCCCGCCTTCACCACCGCCACCGCATGCAGCAGCGCTGTTACCGGCGTGGGAGCCACGCCTGCCTGGGGGAGCCAGGAATTAAACGGGCTTACCGCCGCCTTCACCCCGAAGCCGCAGAAGGCAATCACATATATCAGCAGAAGAAGTGTCCTCTTATCACCGCTGATTACCGCCGGATCAAGCACGCCTCCGAAGGTAAAATTGATCGTGGTCCCATAGGTCAGCAGGAAAATCAGCCCGATAAAAGCAAAAGCCGCTCCGCCCAGGGAATAATACAGGTATTTCCGACTGGCAAGAATTGCCTCCCTTGTCAGCGTATGGAGCACCAGGGGCACCGTCACCATGGTCAGAAGCTCATAGAAGAAATACATGGTGAGCATATCCTCTGCAAATGCAATACCCAGCGTAATTCCATAGGTGATTGTATAAAACATGAAAAAGAACCGTTCCCTCTTTTCATGCTTCATATATTCAAAAGAATACAGTGTGGCAAGAGGCCATAAAGCCGCCACCAGTCCTGCAAATACCATGGACAATCCGTCGATTTCCAGGGAAAGGGAAAGATTGTTCACAAACCGGACGATGGGAAACGGCTCCGACGGCCTGTTAACCAGCAGGCCCGCCACAATCAGAGTGGTCAGCACCACCACCGACTCAATGTATATTTCCATATGGATTCTTTTTTTAAAGGGTATCAGCGGCACCACCGCCCCGCCCAGCACAGGCAGGAGTATGGCCACAAGCATCATTTCTGGTTTCATAAATGAACACCTTTCATAACTGTGAAGGTATTAAACAGCTGATGGCAGTCCGGATACCCGGGCTGCGGCAGCAATTTCCACTTTTTTATCTGTTTTGGATACCACATCAGGCCGTAAACAGTTGGCCGGTAATCCCTGCAATACAGGAAAGCAGGCCGCCTGGGAACATTCCCAGCACTACGGCCAGTATTGCCAGTACCAGCAGGGGCACAAGCATAACAGAATCCACTTCCTTTTTCTCAAAGCCTGTCTTCTCCTCTTCCTCTCCCGGAAAAAATCCCTTCATGGGAATGGGAAGCAGATAGCCCGCTGTAAGCAGGGCGGACAGCAGAAGCACCACAGGGCCCAGCCAGCTGAATATTCCGGTATCCGAAGCAAGCGCTCCCTCAGCGAGGTACCATTTGCTCACAAACCCGCTGGCCGGCGGAATACCAATCAGCGCCAGGGACAGAAGCGTCATACAGCCGATGGTTACCGGCATTTCTTTTCCGATTCCCTTAAGCTGGGATACCTGACGCTTTCCCGTACGGAAGATAATGGCCCCGGCACAAAGGAACAGGCCGGATTTAATCATTGCATGGAATATGACGTGCAGCAGCGCCCCGGTCATTCCCGCAGGATTGAGCAGCGCCAGGCCGAACAGGATATAGGAAACCTGGCTTACCGTGGAATACGCCAGCCTTTTTTTCAGGCCTTTTTCCATATAAGCCAGCATGGATCCTAAGAAAACCGTAACCAGCGTCAGTGTGAGAAACACCTTCTGCACCCAAGTTCCATGCAGGAACTGTGCGCCGAAGATAAAATAAATGACACGGATAATTCCAAGAACGCCGGACTTCACGATAATGCCGGAAAGAACCGCCGATGCCGGGGCGGGCGCCACGGGATGGGCCGCCGGAAGCCAGCCCTGCATGGGAAACAGGCCCGCCTTTACGCCGAAGCCCAGCAGCATGAGGAAGGCCACCACAAGAAGCAGCGCCTCATGTCCCGTAACCAGGGAAGGATCCAGCACGCCGCCCGGCGTAAAGGTCAGCGTGTTGCCGTAACGGTTGATAAAGTACAGGCCGAACAGTGCCAGATACGCGCCGCACAACGAATAAAACAGATATTTCAATCCCGCCATAACCGCTTCCCGTGTCCGGGAATGGAATACCAGCGGCAGGGAAAGCAGCGTCATACACTCATAAAACAGATAAAAGGTAATCAGGTTTCCTGAAAAATCCAGCCCCACCAGAATTCCATACACAATAAGGTAAAAGCCGAAATACCTTTTATTACAGTCCTCATGCTCCATATACCGGAATCCATAGATCCCGGCCAGCACCCACACAATGGTTACCACCGATACAAACAGCCTGCCCACTGCATCCGCCTTAAAATAGATGGGAAGCAGGGTCGTCAGCTGAAACAACGTAAAGGATACCTCACCCTGCGCAAGCACGCAGATAACAGCAAGCGCCGTTACAAGCAGGCCCACTGCCGTAATAAGCACCATTGTTTTTCTCTTTGTAGTTTTCTTCATAAACAGCAGCAAAGTCCCCAGGATAATCGGGAAAAAAATGGGGAAAAGAAGCATGCCTGATTCCTTCATATGAAGCTCCTGTCTGAACAGTCACCTGTTCCTATATCTATGCAAACATATCCAGCCCCATTTTTATCCACTCCACAATGGGCTGGGACAGCATGCCCAGCGCAATGTTCAAAGCGATAAAAAGTACGATGGTCAGCGCATAGGTTTTTTCACTTTTTATGGTAATCACTTCACAGTCGGACCGTCTTTCCGGAACGAAAATACGGATCACGGTCTTCATGAAATAGATTGCATTCAAAATAGTACTGATGCCAAGCACGATCAATGCGGGAAGCATTTTATAGGCATGGCCGATTGAGGCCTGGGCAAACAGCAGCTTGCTCACAAACCCGGAAAACAGCGGCATGCCAACCATGGACAGGGAGCCCACGGTAAAGCCGATGCCCGCAATTTTATGGCGATAGGCGGCTCCCGTCAGATCCTGGAACTTCCTGCTGCCCTTTGATACGTCCGTCAGGCCGATGGCCGAAATAAACAGCAGGGATTTGGTTGCCGCATGGGAAAGGATGTGGAAAATGCTCGCTACCATCCCCAGCTCGGTTCCCAGCCCGAAGCCCATATAAATATAACCTATCTGCGCCACACTGGAAAAAGAAATCATCCGCCGGATGTCATTTTCCTTGATAGCGCTTAAGGAACCGAATATCATTCCCATCAGGCCAAAAACAAACAGCACGTTTATGATTTTATTTCCCGCAATAATATCAAATCCGATTACCCGGTAGAAGATTTTGATCAGCAGGAAAATATACCCCTTGGATACCAGGCTGGACAGCATGGCCGCAGAGGATACCGTGGAATAGCCGTAGGCATCCGGAAGCCAGGAATGGAAGGGAAACAGCGCGCTTTTTATGGCAAGGCCAACACAGATAAGGCCGATGGTTACCACCAGCGGAACCTGATATTCCCCATGGGCCACGATTTCACCCACGCTCTCCTTGATATTGCTCATGAGCAGATGCCCTGTCATATCATAGAGCATGGAAATGCCCACCAGGAGGAGGCCGCTTCCCAAAAGGCTCATTATCATATACCTTACCGCCGCCTCTATCGTCCGTCCGTTCTGCCGGATCATAATCAGCCCGCAGGCGGAAATGGTGTTGATTTCCACGAATACATAGGCGGTGAACAGGTCGTTTGTATATACCAGAGCCAGCAGGGAGCTTAAAAGCAGGTCGGTAAGAATGTAATACAGATTATGCTTGCTGTATTCCACCTCGCCTAACAGCTTCTTCCGGCCGCCCATCATGGAAAGCAGCATGATAACACAGAAAAACAGCGCCATGCCCGCTTCCAGGACGCCCGCCCGGATTTCGTTTCCCCAGGGAGCCGGGAAATGTCCCATCATATAAGTATAGCTGGCGCCTTTTCCCATGAGATACACCAGCAGAACAGCCGACATACAGCCCACGGCGCCGATAACGAAGGTATTCACCCATTTGGCGGCCTTCGCCGGGAGCACCGAGCTCACCGTTCCTGAGAACATGGATAAAAAAATCGAGAAGAAGGGAAAATTCTGTACAAAATCCATTTACAGCCCCTCCTTTTTCAGCCTGGCCGAAATTTCATCCAAATCCAGCGTATGGTACCTGCGGTACAGCCGGATGGTGAGGGAGAGCATCAGCGCCGTAACGGATACGGAAACCACGATTCCCGTGAGCACCAGCCCGCTGGGCACCGGATTGATATAGTTCTCCACCGCCTGGATTCCGTCCACTACGATGGGCGCCTTGCGCCCCATGATAAAGCCTTTTTCCGCAAGGAACAGATAAACGGCGGTATCCATGATGTTAAGGCCGATTATTTTTTTAATCAGGTTCTTCTGAAGAAGAAGATTGGAGAATCCGATGCCGAACAGGATCATGGCAATGGCTTCGCCATAGTTGGATAACAGGTTCCCGCCCATCCTAGAATCCCCCCTTCCGGAATAAGGCATAAAATGCGTACATGGTGCAGGTCACCACCAGGCCGACGCAGATATTCAGGACCAGTATCAGCCCGCTGCTTAAAATAGCCCCCGGCGTCCCCAGCGGAATCCCGCTTTCCAGATGATTGGCTCCCATGTAAAAGGAATAGCTTTTGGCCAGACAGTAACAGGTCAGCGCGCCGAAGCAGATCCACTTATAGGTTTTTTCGGTAAAAAACCGCTCCGTTTTGGCAAAGCCGAAAGCATTCAGGTATAAAATCAGTCCCGCACCGATAATCGCGCCGCCGGAAAAACCGCCGCCGGGGGACAGATGTCCGTTCAGTATGACATAAATACCGAAAATCATGATGAGCGGAACAAGAAAGCCCGCCACCTTCTGCAGAATCAAATCATTTTTCGGCTCGTAGATCCTGTCGTTGGCTTCGGCTTCCGACTGGGTCATGGAAGTATCGGGACTGTCGCCCTCTTTCTTCTCCTTTTTATCAATACGCAGCAGAATCAGCACCGTAATCGTTGCAATAAAAAGCACATTGGATTCGCCAAAGGTATCAAAGGCGCGGTAATCCAGGATCATTCCCGTAACGATATTCACCGCCCCTGTTTCCTGAAGCCCCTTTGTGATATACCGCTCCGAAACCTCGTTGTTGTCAGGATTGGCCGCATTTCCCGTCCTGGGAAGATAGGAAACCGCCACAAGCATAATGGCAATGAGGCAGATACAGAAAACCACCGCCATCACACGGTAAGCCTTATTAAAAAGAAGGAGCTTCTTGTTATGCTCCATATCATATACTTTTTCCTGCAGCTGCTGATGCTCCCGCATCCTTTCCTGGACGCTGGCTTCCTCTTCCACATATTCCTTCTGCGGCTGCATTTCCACCCGTCCCAGCAACGGATCCTCTTCCCCATAAAACCACCGGGAAAAACGGCTGCTATTCTTTTCCGTCATTTTCGTCGTCCTCCCTCCGGATTGCATGGATTTTTTTCAGCGTTACAAAGAAAAGCACGCTGGTGACGCCGGCCCCTACGGCGGCCTCCGTAATTGCCAGATCCGGCGATTCCAGGAGAATCCATATAATCGACATGACCAGGCTGTAGGACATGAATATCAGGATGGAATTAAGCAGGTTTTTGGAAAAGCTCACAGAAACCGCGCAAATCACCAGAAAGCCCATCAACAGATATGTAAATGTCTGCATAGCAATCTCCTTCCTATTTCCTTAAGCTTCTTCCCGCTCTTCCTCTTTCAGGTAATCAAGCTCGCAGTGTTCCGGCAGCGTTTCATCCGTCATGACCTCCAGACGGGAGATCAGATGAGAAGAAACCGGAGACGCAAACCATAAAAAAACGATGACAAGCAGCATTTTCAGGCTGGTAAAATTCAGTCCCGAAAAAATAATCAGCCCCGTGAGCGATATCCCGATTCCCAGGGTATCCCCCAGCGCCGCCGCATGCATCCTGTTGAGTACAAATTCATAACGATAGGAACCGAAAACCTCAAGGGCAAAGGTAAGCAGGCCGATTATCAGGACAATGGTTCCTATAATAAAACGGAGTATTTCAAGATTCATGAGCCGCTTCCTCCTTACCTTCCTCTTTTTCCCGATCCTTCCTTTCGCGGTAAACACCCATATAAACCTTGGTCAGTACGATTACCGCCAGAAAGCTTATCATGGCGTAAATGATACAGATATCCACCAGATAGCCTTCCTTCATCAGGAGGGCAAGGATAGCTATCATAACCATAACCATGGTTCCCATCATATTCACGGCCACCAGCCGGTCCGCCACACGCGGCCCGCGCACCGCCCTTATCAGGCACAGCAGCAGCATGACTCCCAGAAAGACAAGCGCCGCCGTAAATACTGTTTCATATGCCTGCTCCAAACCGGTCATTGTGCCACCTGCCCTTCTATTTTGTGCAGCAAACGCACAAAGGAACTGTCCGCAAGGCCTTCACCAAAGCGCCTGTCCAGACAGTGTACCGTATATTCATTATCCTCCAGGGCTACTGTGATCGTCCCCGGCGTAAGCGTGATGGAATTGGCCAGCAGCACCCGGGCCGTCCTTGTCCTTAAATCCGCGCGGAAGCGGACGATTACAGGATGGACCCTGGTATGGGGAGAAACAATAAGCTTGAGAGTTGCCGCATTGGCTTTGATGATTTCCCAGATAAGAACCCCAAGATAAGCGAGGATGTATCCTGATTTCTTCAGTATCATCCAGTCCTTCCCGGGGCTGTAGTCCAGAAATTTGCAGCAGAAGGCATAGACCGCCCCCGCAATGACGATTCCAAACAGGACGATTTCCAATGTGACCTGTCCGTTAAAAAGCACCCACAGCAAAAAAAAGAGTATGTACATAAACCCATTTCCCCTCAACTTTAAACTCATAACCGCCCGGCTGCTCACCGCCGCGGCTTACCTTCCAAAACACGGCATAACGCCATGAGAAAACGGACGCTGGCTGTTAAGCCAACGTCTGCTCCAGTTTGTTTTTCAATTCATTCTTGGATACTGCGCCAACAATTCTTTCCTTCTCCTGCCCGTCCTTGAAAATAAGGAAGGTGGGGATATTCATAACACGGTATTTCTCAGCGATGTCCATATTCTCATCAATATTCAGCTTGCCGACCTTGGCTTTCCCTTCCAGTTCCTCCGCCAGCTGCTCCACCACCGGCGCCATCATCTTACAGGGGCCGCACCAGTCTGCAAAGAAATCCACAAGCACCGGCTTGTCCGATTGCAGCACTTCCTTCTCAAAATCTGCTGATGTAAATTTATATTCCATTTGTCTGCCTCCTTGTCCTATGACTCTTTTGTTATTATAGTCTTGACCGTTTTTATTGTTTCCATACCAGGACGGTCTTACTGGCGGAAAATTCAATGGATTTTCCCATGCCTTTAGCATATTACATATAATTCCGCTTTGCAAGGAGAAAAATTGTTAAAATACACAAAAAGCACTCCTCCTGTGGGGGAATGCTCTTGGGGAAAATACATAAAATGCCTGTGAATCACCAGAAAAAATATGACGGGCATTACCTTCTGATAATATATTTACAAATCGGATTTCCCATGGAGGAAAAGCGTTCTTCATATTCCGTCATCACATTCCCCTGCACAAGCTTCTCATCCCCATGCAGATCGAATGTCACAACATCCGCCCTCCAGCCTGCCGGCTCCAGCTCCTCCAGCGCAAAATCAAAGAGCAGCCTGTTGTCCGTCTTAAACTCAATTGTCCCATCCTTTTTCAGGATTTCATCATACCGCGCCAGAAACTGCCTGGAAGGCAGACGCCGCTTCGCATGCCTGTCCTTCGGCCAGGGATCAGAAAAATTCAGATAAATCCGCTCCACCTCTCCCCTGCCGAACACATTGGTGATTTCTTCCGCGTCCATGCGGATAAACCTGACATTTGGAAGCTCTTCCTCCTCCATCTTCTGTATGGCTCGCAGCAGCACGCTGGAATATTTCTCAATTCCCACATAATTCACCTCCGGGTGCAGCTTTGCCATATCCATGAGGAACCTGCCCTTGCCCATTCCTATTTCAATATGAAGCGGCGCATCATTTCCGAACACCCCGGCCCATTTTCCCTTGTTCTCCTCCGGGTTATGTATCACAAAACGGCTCTCTGCGATTACCTCCCTGGAACCTGGTACATTTTTCAGTCTCATTACTTTCCTCCTTATTTATGAACCCGCGTAACCGTTCAGTACCTCCCCAGCTACAAAACCACAATATGCGGGATTTGTAACTGTTCAGTACCCCTCACAGTTACTGCTAAAATCCATCCTAAATCGCCTTTGGCGATGGATTTTAGCACTCTTGAATCACTTTCTTACGGTCAACGCAGTAAATGCGCTGACCTGCTGAACAGTTACCGGGATTTTACCCTATTTTTTTGCTTACAATTTTCTCTTTTCTATTTTACACTAACTTCCCCTGCTTGAAAAGAAGCTGTCTCATAATCATGAATCCGGGAACTGCAGCGCCAGCAGTATAAACTTTATGAATTTTTCCTTAAAGCCCTTAAAATTTATTGCCGGATAGTGTATGATGAAAGCGGTAAAAATGTATACTAGCAGATAAAAAATGCGGTAAGTCTGTCTTCCCCGCCGCATTTCTTTTATCCGGCACGGAAAAAACTGTATGCGGCCCGGAATTGAGCCCTTTGCTCCATCGGTCCGTTTATGCAGGAATAAAGGTGATGTTAATGAAGTTATCTTCTCTTATCCATATCAGGACAGGCCGCAGCGTTGTGTGTTTTCTGTCCTCTCTGCTCTTATTACCGGTACTTTTTCTTTCCGCTCCCCTGACTGCGGCAGCGGCGCCTGCTGCCGGCGGCAACAGCTTTCAGGAGGAGGCAGAAGCCCGCAAAGAGCTTCCCGTCCAGTCCAATGAGTGGGAGAACTGGCCCGCAGGGCCCCTGATCGGGGCACAGGCCGCCATAATTATGGAAGCCAATACCGGAGCCATTCTTTATGAAAAAAATATCCATGATCAGCTTTATCCCGCCAGCGTTACGAAAATCCTGACTGCCCTGATCGCAATCGAGAACTGTCCCCTTGACGATATTGTAACCTACTCCAATGAAGCGGTCGCAAGCATTGACTGGCAGACGGATTCCAACATCGGCATTAAGCCGGGAGAGCAGATCACCATGGAGCAGTCGCTATACGGCCTGCTCGTAGGCTCCGCCAATGAGGTGGGCAACGCCATCGGCGAACACATCAGCGGAAGCATGGGCGCCTTTGTGGATCTGATGAATCAGAGGGCCAGGGAGCTTGGCTGCAGGGATTCCCATTTTGTGACCACGAATGGAACCTTTGATGAGGCTCACTACACCTCGGCCTATGATCTGGCGCTCATCGCACGCGCTTTTTTTTCCAATGACCTGCTGTGCAAAATGTCAGATACGGCCAATTACACCATCCCCGCTTCTGCAACCGTCAGCCAGGAAATGAATATCCACAGCAAGAACCAGCTGTATCCCGGTAAAACCTATGCCTACGAATACCTTGTGGGCAGCAAGACCGGTTATACCTCCGAAGCAAGGCAGACCCTTGTATCCTGTGCGCAAAAGGACGGGCTCAAGCTCATATGCGTGATTCTGAAGGAAGAATCACCCGCGCAGTACACGGATACCATAGAATTGTTTAATTACGGTTTCAGCAATTTCCGCGCGGTTAATGTCTCAGAAGCGGACACCAGATACGCCGTGGGGAACAACAGCTTTTTTGAATCGGACAGCGATGTATTTGGAAATTCCTCTCCGCTGCTCACCATCAATCCCTCGGATATCATTGTCCTCCCCAACACCGCGGATTATAAGGATTTGGAATCCAGCCTGAATTATGACGACAGCGCAAAGGGGACTGCGGTAAAAATTGATTTTACCTATAACGGCACCTTTGTCGGAAGCGCCTCCATTGAAATGGTCCCTCAGAAGGTAACCGCGTCCGATAAGACGACGAAACCAAGCGTTGCTCCGGGAAAGGTTTACTATATTAATATCAAGCTGATCCTGATCGGCGTCGCTATCGCTGTTCTGGTATTGTTCCTGATAATATATGTCATTTCCCTCATAAGGAACTACAGCTTTGGAAAAAGGCGGAAAATCAGCCTGAAACGCAGCAAACGGCGGAAAACCAGTACCATTGATTTTGACAGATATACGAAGGGACCTGACGGGTATTAATTCTTTCTTTAAAGGTAAGAAGGCGCTGCATGAAGCGTTGGTAAAGGCTGTCCGTCCGGATGCCAGGCCCGCAGCTGCCCAGTATGGCGGCAGTAAATGGATTACGCTGCCCGATCCTGGCGGATATCCCTTCTGCCTGGTTATCCGGGACTGAAATTATCTTAACTATCTTCCGGTTAACGCACCGAACTTAAAACAGCAGGGGATTATTCATCCCCTGCTGCCTCTTTATGGCGCTTCATCCTGCGTATCTCCCGCGCCCTTTCTTTTTTCTGGAAAATCTCAGCGGCCTCCTCCTCGGAAATGAACTTCATGGTCTTTACCGCATAAACCCCATCGTCATCCGCCTTCCTGATACGGATTTTCCCTTTCATGTATCCATGCTTCTCACAATAGGAAACACTGTAATAATGCTTTCCGTTGGGAGTGAACCATCTGATTTTTCTTTTCAGGTTGCGGTGGCACAGATAGCACTTTGTGGAAGCCACCTCCTTATCCGCAAGAAGCTCTCCTTTATCACTGAACTCCCTGGAAATATACTTCGCATAATCATCAAAAACTATATGAATCTCATCCCTCTTATTATGGGGGACGTTGAAGCCGTCAAAGGAAACCTTCTGCAGTACCTGCGGATCCTTGATCCTTTCCAGCACCCGGCCCGTATAGTAGGCGTCGCTCAATGCCCTGTGGAACGGGACATCTTTGGATAAGGCAAGATAATCCACCGCGTATTCCAGATTGCGGCGGGATTTTTTATCCTCAAAGGCAATGCTGAACAGCTTCTGGACGTCATAGAACTTCAGGGGCCTGGAACTGAGCGGCGGCAGACCGAAATATTTCATATTCCGCTGAAGCTCCGTCAAATCCTGCGGCCCCCAGGTGCCGAACATAAACTCCTCCGTCCCGCACCAGGTAAGGAAACTGCGTATTACCTCAGGAAAGGCGCGGCCGTCCTGAAGCTCATCCATATCAAGCTGGAGGAGCTTCTTTGTCATATAATGCATTTCCTTATAAACCTGCGGCCGTATCAGCTCATGGAAGCTGTCGCATATTTCCATGCGGCTGTTTAATTTCACCGCACCGATTTCAATAATTTCAAACGGCAGCTCCTTCAGCTGTTTTTCCCTCTGTTCGTTTCCCTGATTCCATTCCAGGTCCAAGATAATATAATTCATACAATATTATGCTTCTTTCATCAGCTTCTTTTCCAGTTTCTCCGCGATTTCCTTCATACAGCCTTCCTCAAAGGGAAGCTTCAGCCCCGCATCCTTTATCATGTTCGTGAAAAAGTCCGAAGCGGACAGCCTGCACAGCTTCAGATAGCTCTTCCAGGCCGCATCAAAATCCTCATCCATCCACAGCTTATATTCAAAGGCAACCGTCTGTGCAATTACATAGTCAATATAGTAGAAGGGGAAGCTGTAAATATGGTGCTGCTGCTGCCAGAAACCGCCGTTTCCGAAGAAAGGATCTCCTTCGTAATCCAGATGAGGCTTATATTCCTTTTCCAGCCTGCTCCAGGCTTCCTTCCTCTCCGCCGGGGTCAGCTCAGGGCTTTCGTAAACAATATGCTGGAACTCATCCACCATACAGCCATAGGGAATAAACATCATCGCATCTTCAAAATGCAATTCCCTGTAAGCATCCGCCTTATCTCCGAAAAACCAGTCCATCCATTTTTCCGTGAAAAATTCCATGGACATGGAATGGCATTCCGCCGTCTCCATCGTAATATCGCTGTGCTCGCGGATGGGATCTTTACCGGACAGATACCCCTGGAATGCATGTCCGCATTCATGGGTGATCACATCCACATCCCCGCTGGTCCCATTGAAATTGGCAAAAATAAAGGGCGCCTGATATACGGGAAGATAGGTCATGTAGCCTCCCACCCTCTTATTTTTACGGCCCAGCACATCAAACAGTTCATTTTCCCTCATGAAATCAAAGAATTCCTTTGTTTCCACGGAAAGCTCGCTGTACATTCGCTGCCCTGCCGCCAGGATTTCCTCCGGCGTTCCTGTGGGCTTGGGATTACCATCCCTAAAATAAACACCCTCATCAATATAGGAAAGCTTCTCCAGGCCCAGACGCTCTCTCCTTCTGTCATGAAGCTTCTCCACAAAGGGGACGAAATCCTCCTTTACCTGCTTCCGGAAGGCTTCCACCGCATCCTTATCATAGCAGTTGCGTCCCATGCGGTAATAGCCCAGCTCCACATAGTTCTCATAACCCATTTTCCGGGCCTGCTCCGTGCGGTTTTTCACCAGCTTGTCATAGATATCGTCCAGCTCCTTCTCATGCTCCAAAAAGAAGGCGGACAGCTTATCCCAGGCCTTCTTCCGGATGCTTCGATCCGTATCCTTCATGTAGGCCTTGATCCGTGAGATATTTACTTTTTCCCCATCCCAGTCAAATTCGGCCTCCGCCGGAATTTTTTCGTAGGTGGTGGTAAGCGCGTTTTCTTCCTGGAGCAGGGGAATCAATATCTCATCCATGGATTTTCTGGCAAGCTCCATGTTCTTAAAGGCCACGGCCCCTATTTTCTCCTCCAGTTCCTTCCTGTAAGGGGAATCATACAGCAGTGTCTGATATTCAATGATCATGTTGCTGTACTTCGGGCTCTGCTCATCATAGTAATCCTGCTCCGCGCTGTAAAAAGCATCGGCAGTATTCACGTCATGGCGGATCTGTGCAATGGTCATCATCGTATCCACCTTATCCCTGAGCCGGTAGTATTTTTGATGTACGGCAAACTGTCCTTCCCCTGTAGCAGCTTCCCCAAACTCCTTCATCAGCTGTTTGAATTCTTCCTCTACCTTATTGAAATCCACTCTTTCATAAGGCATTTCTGAAAATTTCATTTGTCTGCCCTCCCGTTTTTGTTATAAATTCAGTGCAGCTGTTCAAATCGTTTACAGCTACAATTCAGTTTACAATACTTTATGGGCATAGTCAATGAAACACGAAAGGACCACAATACGGTGAAGCTTCCTGTTATCTATATATACAGCAGCTTATCATCGGTTTTGTGATCCAGTGATTTCATTATCCTTGTTTATTTTCTATTATTTCATCTGAATTATGCGCGGGAATCCGGATTTCCACAATTGCCCCATATCCTTCGTCCATATTAGAAAAAGTAATTTTAGCCTTTTCCCCATACATTATATACAGTCTTCTTACAGAATTCTGTATGCCTATATGCTTTCTGCCGTCATAATAAATGATTTGATCACTCTCAATGGCCTCAAGAATATCCGGAGGAAAACCCTTTCCTGTATCCGAGATACAAATATAGAGATATTCCCCATCCTCATAATTTTCAATTACAATATAGAGTGTAATCTCCACATGATTGTCCAGAGAAACGGCATGAGTGATAGCATTCTCCACAAAATTGTGGATTATCAATGTAGGAACCAGATATTCCTCAATTCCTTTATCCATTATCACATCAAATGAAAATGCCTCCTCGCCATATCTCAGCTGCTGTATCTCCACATAGTTCCTGATAAATGCAAGTTCCTCTCTCAGCGGCCTGGGTTCAAAGGCATCCTTCATCACATAACGCATATAACTGGAAAGCATTTCAGTAATCTGTACTATTTTTTCCTCGTGATCCACATCAGCCATTCCATGAATAAGACTGAGGCAATTCAGGTAAAAATGTGGTTTTATTTGAACCTGAACGGCTTCCAGCTCCGTCTTTTGTCTTTCCAGTTCTTTCTCATAAATATCAATTTTCAAAGACTTTATCTTACGCAGCAGACCCTTAAACTCCTTGCTGGCCATTTCCAGTTCCAGGATGTTATTGCTGCCGTTTTCATTGATCAGCTGTTCTTCTTCGGTATTCTTCAGGCTATTAACAAATTGCTTCATCGGCCTTAGAACACGCATATAATAAACCCGAACCATTAGTATGCCGCCCGCAATCATTCCAATAGATAAAATAACAAGAATAATCTGAAGACGCATAATTTTTTCAAGAATTCCCCCTGTTGGTGTAATTAAAATATGAAAATTCCTGTTATCTCCAATAATTCCACTGATTGGGAAGGAATAAACAGCCTGCCTGGACAGAAATCCTGTTTTTTTGCCGAATTCCCCTTTAAGTTCCTCCATATCAACCTTTTCCCTATCCGTACTGGATATAAGAATTTGCCCATTTTCCTTTAGTATATATGGAATTCCTTCATAGCCGAGACTGTCTATGTGCAATGTACTGAATAAATCATTCAGACGGATGGCACAGCCCATGGTGATTCCATTTTTTGAATAGCGGCTATAAACATAATCTTCCTTACCGTCATTAATAAAAGACCATTCCGAATACGGTGTATTTATTCCATTTTTTTCTCTGAGAGCAGTTCTCAGGGGTTCATTAACCCCTTCCGCCTGGCTGTCCGTAAAAATAGTCCCGCTGTCCAATATCATCATATCCGCACGATCCAGATACAGATAAAAACAGCAAGGTTCCTTATAACGGATTTTCAGATTACGGTTCTGCTCCATAATATCGGTTAAATAAGGAAAATATTTGCTGTTGTCCGGCCGCGATTCTTCCAGAAGGGAATAGTTCTTTTCATTTTTATTTACAAGCGTAATTACTTCATAATTTATTTTAACAATATCCGTATTTATCTGTTCTACATAAAGCCTTGCCGTATCCTCTATATAACGATATACCAGCTGTCTTGCCTCAAGCATGCTCTGAAACATAACTGCAATTATGCCAAGAAACAGGACCATGACAGGAATTAACACCTGAAGGGTAAGCTTTCCCATTGATTTATATTTTTTTGTCACGGTATGTTTATCTGCCATACCAGTTCCTCCCGCTACAAAAATGTGTGATGGCAGCCCTCCGAATCCGGCAGGGCTGCCTGAAAAAATATCTCCGGGTTCAATTATATCGGATTACGGACAGTATTCACAGTGAAAGTCCTCAAAAAGTAATTATCAGATCACTTCCTTCTTTCACAAATACCGGTATTACATCAATAGGCGCAGCAGCATTTACCCACTGACCTCCATCGTACACCTTCTGTGTATATGCTTCCTTCCAGCTGTATCCGGCCGGCAGGTAGACCTTTCTTTCACTTGCATCCTCTTCCATAACAGGAGAAACCAGTAAATCAGGACCAAACATGTAAGAATCATCCACATTCCAGGTATTTTCGTCCTGTGAAAAGTCATAGAACAAAGGACGCATTACCGGCGTTCCTTTTTCATGAGTAAGCTTCATCTGTTCTCTTATATAGGGACGGAGCTGTTCTCTGAGATTCATATACTTTCTGCAGATTTCAAAGGCTTCATCACCAAAGCTCCATACTTCATTATCGGCCCCCGTACCAAAAAGTCCAATTCCTGATATCATGTCACCTGCAAATCCGCTCTGCGGCTCTCTGTTTCCATGCAGTCTCATTACGGGACAGAAGCAGGCATATTCAAACCATCTGATTAACAGTTTACGGAACGTAGGATCGTCCGTCCTGGCCCCATGGAAGCCGCCGATATCGGTTGTCCACCAGGGAATTCCGGCCATAGCCATAGATAGTCCCGCCCTCACCTGTCTGTTAAAGCATTCGAAGGTACTGTCTATATCTCCTGACCAGACGAGCGCACCGTATTTTGCACTTCCAGCCCATGCAGATCTTACCAGGTTAATGGGCATATCATCCCCTTCTGATTTCATTCCTTCATAAAATCCCTGTGTATACATTCTTGGATATATATTTCCAACTTCCATAACACTGCCCAGCTGATACCTGTAATTGGTATAATCATAGGTGGTGTACTCCGGTTCCGCCACATCCAGCCAATACAGCTTTGCCCCATTGTCCCAGTAGTTCTGTTTAATTTTACTCCATACAAAGGCTCTGGCCTCAGGATTGGTAGCATCAAAAAACAGCTCCTGTCCAAAACAAGTCATGGAAATGCGCACTCCATTTTCCGTGCGTACAAGATAACCTTTCTCCAGCATTTCCCGGAAATTTTCCGAACGATAATCCACTGTAGGCCATACGGATACCATAAGCTTTACGCCCATTTCATCCAGTTCTTTGCACATTCCCGGTACATCAGGCCAGTATTTGGGATCAAATTTATACTCTCCCTGCTGGGTCCAATGGAAAAAGTCAGCTACTATCACATCAAGGGGAAGTTCCAGTTCCTTATATTTTCTTGCAACATTAAGAAGCTGTTCCTGCGTCTGATAACGGAGCTTACACTGCCAGAATCCCATTCCGTATTCCGGCATCATAGGCGCCTTCCCTGTCAGTTCCATATAATCCTCTTCTATCTCCGCCGGCGTATCCCCCGCAATTACCAGATAATCCAGTTCTTTGGTGCTTTCTGCAATCCATTCAGTCCCATTTATACCAAAAGTAACCTTGCCCACTGCCGGATTATTCCATAAAAATCCATAGCCGATATTTGATACATAAAAAGGAACACTTACCTGGGAATTTCTCTGGGCAAGCTCCAGAATGCAGCCTTTCATATTCATATATTTCTGCTGATACTGACCCATGCCGAAAATCTTTTCTTCATCGTTTCCAATAAATCTTGCTATAAGCCGGAAATTATCGCCTGCTGCCGTTTTAAATTCTCTTCCCATAATGTTCAGAGGCATACTTGGAGTATCCTTCAACCTTCTCCAATGCTCCTTTATCAGGAGCTTTTTCTCTTGATTATAAAACGAGAGAACACCGTCTGCGTTAATAACTGCAGCTATCTTCCCATTTGTAAGCGCTCCAAAGGATTCATTTTTGCCGCTGTACATATTAGCATAAACCGTACCACTGGCATTCACATCATCAAAAACCTCAATTTTCCCTGCACATCGATCTTCAGCTGCCAATGCCCAATTATGCTCTGTAAAAACAGCATTTTTTGTTGAGCGCACACGAACTGCATTTTTTCCCCAGGCATCCACACGTACAGTTTCGTTATCAAACTGGTAATAAAGGCTTCCTTCTTTTTCAAATATCATAATTTCCCGTCCTCCATCTTATTTTATAAAGGGCACACACCCCTTTGGATGTGTGCCCGGTAATCTTACATCATCTACTTTACTTCATGGATGACATATATGCTTCATAAGCATTATTCTGAATCTCTATAAGCTCCTGAAGTCCCATTGCATCCAACTGCTTCAGATAATCATCCCACTCATTATCGATTCCGCCGTCTACAACCCAGTGAGCATATTGTGCTTCCACATATTTATAAATATCTGTCCCGAGACTTGTAAGCCTTGTTAACTCTTCATCTGTGTATTTTACCATAGGGAACGCATTGGATTTATCTGTGCGTACATATTTTGCATTTATTTCATCCTCTGCCAGCTTAATGCCGTCACCCTGATTCTCAGGAAGAGATACCTTGTCATAAAAATCAGGATTCATATACTTCGGTCCAAAGTCACGCATGGAATAAGACCATGCGGAGGTATCAAGAGAACTTCCGTCTGAAGGCACCAGTACTTCATAGGTTCCATCCCCATTATCCTTTACCTGATCCGGAATAGATCCGTAGAAGGTCTGAAGGGAAACGAGATCCGTATAAAAATCATCCGCCCACTGAAGCAGCTTTTCAGGATTTTTGCAATTTGTAGTAATCATTAATTCTCTGTCACATACATCCAGGTAATTCTGTGCATTTTCAATATAACGTTCTCCATCAGGGCCTGCTACTGCCTCCAGCGGAATAAACTGAGCGGCATTCAGTCCTGCCTGTGCATCAGCTGTCCATCCGGTGAAAAGGCCAACCTGTGAACCGCCTTCAGCCTGCAGCTTTGCAGTTGCCATAGAGGATTCCTGTGTGAAGAATTCAGGGTCAATAATACCCTTCTGATACATATCATACATCCATTTTACAGCTTCCTTGTAATTATCCTGTACAGGCATAAAAACTGGTTTGCCATCCTTGTCAAGGCCCATGTAATTATTATCACGGCTTACAAGAGTACCAAAAGGAGCAAGAATAGTACGTAAGTTTCCGCTGAGTACAGCACTGCTTGCGGAACCGGTGATACCTACTTCATTGTTGGGATCTCCATCACCGTCAGCATCCTGAGTTACAAATGCTTCCAGAACATTTTCCAGTTCTTCATAGGTTGTGGGAACTTCAAGTCCCAGATTATCCAGCCATTCCTTGTTCAGATACATAATATCCCCGCATACAGTAGGTCTTAACGGAAGTTTTTTAACCAGGCTGTAGATTTCTCCATTACGATCCTTTGCACGGGCAAGAAGCTCCGGTTCTTTTTCAAATACTGCCTTCAGGTTAGGCATGTTCTGATCGATCAGATCTGTCAGCTCTACAAAATACGATTTATTCTGCGCTACATCTGAGTCGTTCAGACAAATAGAACCGAAGAATGCGTCAGGAAGATCTCCGGATGCCAGCAGCAGTGATTTCTGCTCTGCCCAATCACTGTTATAGTAAACCTGCCAGTTAATCTTAATCCCGTGTTTTTCCTCAAGTTCCTTCATAATACCGCTTTCCAGGAAATCAACAGGCCAGGAATCCGTCCAGCGTACCGTTGCAATAGTATAAGTAGGAACATCATCGGATACGGCCTCATCTCCGCCGCTGTTCTCCGTCGTTTCGGCCTTGGCAGGCTCGCTTCCTGCAGTTGTGGTTGTTTCTGATTTGCTTCCGCAGCCGGCCAAGGTTCCAACTACCATGGTAGCCGCAAGAAAAATACCCAATCCTTTTTTCAAATAGCTCATAATCTCTCTCCTTTTCTTAATATACTGAAAGCCACAATGGCTTTACCGTCTCAGCCCTTCAGGGATCCTAACATAACGCCCTGATTGAAATACTTCTGTACAAACGGATACATACACATAATAGGTGCACTGGAAACAACAATAATTGCATATTTAATTAAATCAGCCATCTGTTTGGCTTCCACGGCCGCAGCCCCTGTCGCCATGGCACTGATAGTCTGATTGCTAATCAGTATATTCCTCAGTACCAACTGCAACGGCTGCAGTTCAGGGCTTCTCAGATAAATCAAGGCGTTAAAATAGGAATTCCACTGTCCTACTGCAGTCCACAATGCTATAACTGCAATAACTGCCTTGGATAAGGGAAGCACAATACGGAAAAAGAAATTCAGGTTTCCACAGCCATCAATCTGGGCCGCCTCCCACAAATCCCCTGGAATACTATTGTTAAAGAAAGTTCTGGCAACAATGATGTAATAAGTTATTACGGAAAACGGCAGAACCATAACCCAGAACGAATCCAGTAACCCAAAATCTTTTACCACCAGATAGGTGGGGATCAGACCACCTGTAAAAAACATGGGAATCAGATAAAATACGGTAAACAGGTTTTTTCCGCACAAATCCTTTCTGGATAACGCATATGCTGCCGGGATATTTACTATCAGGGAAATTACTGTCCCTGCAGCTGTGTAAAGTATTGTATTTTTATACCCTACCCAAAGCTGGGAATATTCAGCTAATTTCTGATAGCCTTTGAAGTTGATTCCCTTCGGCAGAAAGACAATATTACCTGCCGATACATCCGCCGGACTACTGATAGATGCAATTACAATAAAGTACATTGGGTAAAGCACTATCAGAATTATAATAAAAGCAATCAGATACAGAAAAAAATCAAATATCCGGTCTGTTCTGGATTTTTTTACCTTGATACCTGCACTGACCACATTTTTCTGTTTTTCCATTTCTCCACTCCCCTTCTATATCAAAGATGTATCACTCATTTTCTTAGAGATAAAGTTTACGCTGAGCAATAAAGCCAGATTTATAATATTATTGAAAAATCCAATTGCCGCAGAAAGACTGTACTGGTTACTTACAAGACCCATCTTGTATACATAAGTGGAGATAATTTCACTTGCACTGCTGTTCAGTGTGTTTTGAAGAAGATATACTTTTTCAAAACCAACGCTCATGATACTGCCTGTTCTCAAAATAAACATGATGGTTGCAGTGGGAAGGAGCATGGGAATGTCAATATTCACCAGCTTCTGCCATTTACTGGCCCCATCCATAGTAGCTGCTTCATACAGTGAAGGATCTACTGCGGACAGAGCTGCAATATACAAAATACTGTCCCAACCAACATGCTGCCATGCTTCGGTCCATACATAAATACTGGAAAATGCACTTGCCTGCCCCATCAAGTTGGGAAGCGTGATTCCTATGTAGCTTAACAGCTTCGCTATTATGCCATGACTAGGAGAAAGGAAAAGAATTATCATACCACACATAACAACAGTAGAAATAAAGTGTGGCAGATAGGTGGAAACCTGGAAAAACTTTTTGAACCGCCTTGCCGCCATCTGGTTGCACATCAATGCAAGTGCAATCGGAAGAGGAAATGTAACAATAATACTGTAAATACTGATAATCAAAGTGTTCTTTATTGTTGTCCAGAACTGATAGGAATTAAAATATTGTTTAAAATACTTCATTCCCGCCCATGCACTGCCCATAATCCCCTCGGCAGGTGTGAAGTCCTTAAAAGCAATGACAACACCATACATAGGAATGTAAGTAAACATGAACATGATAACCAATGAAGGCAGCATTAACAGATACAGTGAACCACTTCTTGACATTCTTTTCCACAGACTCACCTGCGGTACATACGTTTGCTGTTTCTTTTTAATTGCAGCTGTTTTTCCTGACACTCTTTTACCACTCCCAACTCTTATTTTTTTGTGCGGTTTGTTTGTAAAATTTCAATTATATGTATTGCAAATAGCGCATTGAATAAATAATTGTTGTGTTTTATAGATAAATTGTATATTTTGCCAGAGATATTATCTATAAATTCTAAGTCCAGTTATTAACAAAAAAAAGTCCTCTTTTATCATCCGAAATTTTACAGAATCACTTTTTTTTGTTATTCAGGACAGAATTTTGCTAAAGCCTTCCTATAAAAACAACAAAGGCCCTGAAAATTGTTAATTTTCAGGAGCCTCTGCCCATTTTATTACTTAAATTTATTATCAGATATATTTCAATATGAATTGTTCTGAACCCTGTTTCGGTATTCATTGGGAGTACATCCAGCATAGTCGCGGAATGTTTTGCTGAAATATGAGAAATTGCTATAGCCTACCTCCAGTGCAACCTTACTTACTGAAAGATTAGAATGCTTCAGATATTCCTGAGCCTTTTGCATTCTGCAGGAAGACACGTAGTTGGGTATGGACATACCGGTCACATTCATAAAAATCTTTGACACATAGTCTTCAGAAAGAAAAACAATGCTGGCCAGCTTTTTCCTTGATAAATCTTCTCTCAAATGATCATTAATATAATGTTTCATCTGCTCCACAACGGATTCCTGCCTGTTGTCCTGATTTCTAAAGCCCGACAGCTTTTCCAGCATATAATGTATGAAAAGCTCCATGTCAGGAAGTGTGCTTACAGCTTTCTCATAGAAATCGTCAAATTCTTTTCCATCAAAAATTCTGGTAACAAGAATATCCTGTTTATTAAGATATCTGTATATCATCTGCATTAATTCTTTTCTGAAATGCTCCAGTATCGATACCGTTACCTGATTATGCGCCCATAGGCTGCGTATAAACTCAAGAAGCTTCTGCTCTACACCTTCCAGCATATCTTCCGCCATCATTTCCTTTTCCCATACCTCCCATGGCGGAGAAATATACTCTATCTCTTTCTTAAACCACTCTTCTTCAAAAAGAAGTCCGCCTTCACCAGGAACCGCCTCCAATTCCATCTGTTCCAGAATTTTTTTGCTATTTATCAGCCCGTCCATTCTGCAAACTTTTCCTATATAAATGCAAACCCGCATATGAAGTGCCTTTTCCAGATAATCCTTGAAGGTAGCCGCCTGTTTTTCAAGCTGTTCCAGCTTCTCATTTTCCCTGAATACTAAGTACCATTCATAATCACTTCTTCTCACCAGGAAAAACTCATTCTGTTTATACCCCCCCCGATGAAAAATTCCTCTGAAATGTTCTGTACGATAAAATCGTAAAGATTAATATCGTTTTTCTTCCGTGTATCAGAGTCCGGAAATGCTCTTACAATTTCCAGACGGCCCCTTTCCGACGGCCGATAAATTCCTTCCTTCTGCGCCCTTTCCACACCGGATAAACTCATGCCATCCTGAAACAGAAACCTCTCCCAGAATGCATTCTGTTTATCCTTGCCGTCTTCCTTCCGCTCATTACGTTCTCTGATAATTTCAACAATACTGGTTAATGCTTCCTCCAATTCTCTGTTCGAAACCGGTTTCAGCATGTATTCCCTGGATTTCAGATTAATCGCCTTCTGCGCATATGCAAAATATGCATAACTGCTCAGGAAAATACACTCAATTGGAATTTCTTTGTTTCGAATCCACTCAAGCAATTCCAAGCCGCTCCCCTGAGGCATTTCTATGTCTGAAAGCAGGATATCCACACTGACTTCATTCAGGATTTCCATAGCCTGCCTGATATTATAGGCTGTAAGAACCGTCCCGATACCAAGCCTCTTCCATGATACTCCTTCTACCAGCTTGTCTACCACCAATCTGTCATCATCTACAATTAAAACACTGATATTCATGAGCTTTCCCCCATATCTTATGTACTCAGCATACTATATAGGTAAAAATAATTCAAGAATGACACACGGAAAAGAAATACTCCAGGAATTTATCGCAACAGACATGAAATTTTTTTATATGTAATTGCTTATAATAAACAATAATAAAATATTTTATTATTAACTTGATGGTTTTTTTATACATAAAAATAAAGTCATACGTATATAACTTTATATAAATAAAACATAATTTATTTTTTATTATTATTTAGTTTTGTATATTTTTTCTAATTCCGTTGACTTCTCCGTCTCAAAGTGTTAAAATATTAACAAATCGAGATGTCAATCAAGGGGGGCATGACATACCCGGTAATCATACAAATTTAAGGAGGTATTTTAGCAATGGGACGTTTTACTTTACCGCGTGACTTATATCATGGAAAGGGATCACTCGCAGAGCTTAAGAATCTGAAAGGAAAGAAAGCCATCATCGTTGTTGGCGGCGGTTCCATGAAGAGAGGCGGATTCCTCGGACAGGCTGAAGAATATCTGAAGGAAGCCGGCATGGAAGTGAAGCTTTTTGAAGGCGTTGAGTCCGATCCTTCCGTAGAAACAGTTATGCGCGGCGCGAAAATGATGCAGGAATTTGAACCCGACTGGATCGTTGCCATGGGCGGCGGCTCACCGATTGATGCAGCCAAGACCATGTGGGCATTCTACGAATACCCCGACACTACCTTTGAAGATCTAATTACTCCTTTTGCGTTCCCGGAGCTGCGCCAGAAAGCTCATTTCTGCGCTATCTCCTCCACATCCGGAACAGCAACGGAGGTTACCGCTTTTGCAGTTATCACGGACTATCAGAAGGGTATTAAATATCCTCTGGCAGACTTTAACATTACGCCCGACGTTGCCATCGTTGATCCTAACCTTGCGGAGACAATGCCTCCAAAGCTGGTAGCCCATACAGGTATGGATGCCATGACACATGCGGTAGAAGCCTATGTATCCACGCTTCACTGCAATTACACGGATCCTTTGGCTCTCCATGCCATCAAGATGATTCATGACTATCTGAAGAAATCCTATGACGGCGATATGGACGCCCGCGATCAGATGCATGACGCCCAGTGCCTGGCCGGTATGGCATTCTCCAATGCACTTTTGGGAATTGTTCATTCCATGGCACACAAGACCGGCGCTGCTTTCTCCGGCGGACATATTATCCACGGGGCTGCAAACGCAATGTACCTTCCCAAGGTAATCAAATTCAATGCGGCAAATGCGGAAGCTTCTGAAAGATATGCAGATATCGCCAGGTTTATCAACCTTCCCGGAAATACCACCGAAGAACTGGTTGAATCCTTAATTGAAGAACTGCGCAATATGAACAGAATGCTGAATATTCCTCTCGCAATCAAGAATTACGGAGAAGGAGGGCTTATTGCAGATAATTCCATCATTGACGAGAAGGAATTCCTTGACAAGCTTCCCGCAGTTGCGGAGCTTGCTATCGGAGACGCCTGCACAGGCAGCAATCCCCGTATCCCCACACAGGAGGAAATGGAAAAACTTTTGAAGTGCTGCTATTATGACTTAGAAGTAGATTTCTAATTACATAGGTGATTCCCCCTAAGGACACACCCCCTGCCGGCATCAATTCTAACCGGCAGGGGGTATTATTTTACAGGAAAATGCATATATATAACAACCGTTCCGCTGCGGCCGCACCGTCAACCATCTGGCGGCGTAAATATTACAGCCTGTTCCGTCAGGAACTCATTTACGGTATTTGCCAAAAGCCTTTTCCGTATCTATATGGACCTCGCGGAAAAACAGAACCAGCCAGACGGCAAAAGCCGGAATGGCACAATATGTGTTTACAAAATACGACAGCGCTCCCCCAATCAGGAATACGACGCACCACAGAAAAAACAGGTTCCGCTGATCCCGGCTCATTCGCGCCTTGTCGTATTTTTCCCGCTCTCTTTCAGGCAGGGTATTAAAACCGCTGATCAGCATCGCGCCCTTCTCCTTAAGAAAAGCAAAAATAATTCCGAGGATCAAAAAGATAATTCCTAATAATAGACAAAAATAAAATCCTAAATTCAACATGGTTTTCCTTTCCCGGCTGCTCCTTTGCTCCCGTTACAGAAACAGTTACACCTGCTATATGCAAAGAATAACACGTTTAACCCGGGATTCCAATTAATTTAATAGAAGCTTAATAAAATTTTACTTGTTATACCACATATATAAATATAGAATAGGGAAAAAGGAGGTATTGCTCATATGGACTTTTTAGACAAGATTGGTAATATCGCAAAAAATATCGGGGACAGGACAAACGACGCCATTGAGATTACAAAGCTCAATGCGAAAATTTCTTCAGAAAAGAATGCTGCTGCAGAGGAACTGAATAAGATCGGAGATTTTTATTATAAAAAATTTGCAGGGGAGGAACCCATCGACACAGAAATCCAGGATTTCTGCGCTGCCGCCGCCGCACATTATGAGGCGATTGAGCAGGCAAAGGCTGAGATCGAGCGGATAAAACGGGAAAATAACCCCAAAGGAAACAGCGCGGATAATGATGAAGCCCGGCCGCCGGAGGAAAACAGAAATAATACCGGCGACACTGCTGCCGCCGAACCGGAAAAGAAACCTGATCCGGCCCCGGAATCCATGGTGGTCTGTCCCGCCTGCCAGGCCCTGAATCAGGAAGGCCTGCGGTTCTGTACGCAGTGCGGCTCTCTTCTGGAGCCGGAGCCTGCAAAGGAAGCCGGGGAAAAGCCTGCCAGGAAGTGTCCTGTATGCGGCGCCGAAATGAAGGACGGCTTTGTTTTCTGCGGATGCTGCGGTGCGAAGATAGCGGAATAAAGGCGCAGTGCATATTGAATGATACAGGGGATTCTAGCTGTGCCATATGTTACGGACATAGAAAACTTTGGCACCCCCGCAACTTTAATTACTAAAGAACCGGCCAACGGCTGTGAAAGGGAATTGAGGCTTTCACGGTCCGGTGGCCGGTTTTCTATGGTAAAGGCAATCATTCCATTATTTTCTCCTGTTATTTTCCTGTGTCATATTTGCCCTTATCTTTGCAATTATGTAAAATAAAGCAGTCAGTAAAAACAGCATTTCTATTATATAATCCACTGTAGGCAATTTAGTGTTTGTAATTCTATAGTGATACTGCATCTGAATCCAGCCTGCAGGAGACATACGTGCCAGTACAGTACGTCGGGAAACAGTTACATTCAAAAATATTAATATACTGGCAGCAAGCGGTCCTGCTATCCTGCTATAAAAATTCAGACAGAAAATCATTGTTCCCAGCATCCCCAGAAGTAAGCCAAGAATTATAACCACAAAAAAAGTTGCTTCTTCAGGATAATGATTTGAAATAACAAGATAAGGGATATCGGGAATTATTCCATACATATTTCGGATTTCTTGTCCGGACAATAATGTCCAGGCACTTCCCCAGCTCTGTTCCTGTGTTGTTACTTTTAATAGAAGAAATTTTTCTGTCATAAAAAGAAATCCCGTCCATAACCAGGCAAAAGTTAGAATATACAGGAATTGTCCTGTTACCCAATTTGAAATTCCTATTCTGGCTATAATATAACATTGCTTCATCCGTTCTTCCGGAAATGATGAAATTACAAAAACAAAGATAAGCAGAAAACACAGTACTACATATTTACTATTCCATATTAACGGAAATCCCCACTGAGAAAGCTTTATACCGGAATCATGGCTAAATGCTCTGATAGGGGCTAAAAAGGTATCCATTGTTAAAACGGTTACAATAACCGCAGCGAGCACTTTCCAGGAAAATAAATTCTGTCTTAGCAGATAAAAATAAAACTTTCCCACCTTATTCATGATAGACCTTCTTCCATATAATTTTTTTCATTGCCAAAAACAGTAAAATATACACTATGAAAGCAGTAAATATAGAATATATAAAACTAAGCCAGTCATAAGGCCATATCTTTGTCGCGCCATCAAAAATACGGGAAAAATTCAAATATTCCACACCCAATTTTGTGTTAATATAAAAGTTCAGAACGTAAAATATGGCAATCGGAAGACTGTAAACCACAGCCTTATTGGGAATCAGTAATGATACCGTCATAACAAGAAAAGACAGAATTCCACAGTATAAAGCTTTTTGGAAGGCACTAACGAAAAAATATATCAGATAATGTCCTTCTACAAGAAGCCTATAATATAAATAAGCTTTTGAACTCAATATATCCAACGTATTAATTGGATCACTGATAATAGGATACTTCAGCGAAAATATAAAGACAAATGTCATTTTTCCAAGAATAAAGGCGCAAACTGTTGACAATAGAACTGCTATTGCCTTTGATACAACATAGGTTGTTATGCTTATTCTGCCTAATATATTTTTAATATTTCCATTTTCAAAATCATCAAAAAAGCAGAGCGAATAAGGAATAATTCCAACTAACAGAGCCAGAAATGCCTGCGCTCTGTCATGCAGTAGTGTCCAGGCATATAATGTGTCCACTTTATAGTAACCACAAAATAAAAGGGTAAAAAAACACACTCCTGTCCCCGACAAAATACTTACTAAAAAACGCCAGGAACAGAATGCCCTTTTTAAATCAATTCTCAGGGACCTTAAACTAAATGATTTCATCAAAGTTCCTCTCCCGTCAGGCCATCTATAAACACTGCATATGAATCTGTATACTCCATGCCTTCATATGAAGTACTTCCATAAAATACCCATACAGGCACCATTCTGAATACTTTTCCGTTTTCACGTACTGCAACTACCCGAAGTTCGATTTTATTAACATTTGTACTTTTTTCTTTTGGAACAAGGTCTATAATTTTTCTGTATTTTTTCATAATATCAGAAAATGACAGTAATTCTTCATAAGTATTTTCATAGTGGATATCATATATTGTAGTAAAAAACATTCTTACTATTCTTTCCTTGGATAACGCAATCATATGTGGATAATAGTTCAAGATATTTTCCGACCGCTGTAACATATACGCAGGTATTAAAGGAATATTATTGCAAGTTTGTGAAATATAATAACAATAGCAGTTATCCTCCTCTGTCCATACATAATCAGGTTTTGTATCCGTGCCATCCATATGAAATTCTAAGGCTTCCTCCTGCATTATCCGATAATCCAATGCATAATGTTTCAGTATGATATCTTCCTTTAAATTTAGATTATCACATATTTTTTTTATTGTTTCATTACATTTTTCTATTGGGAAATTATCTAATTCCTGTTCCTTAGAATATTTATCAATATTATAGTATTCCGTTCCATAATTATCTCTGAAGGCCATAAAAATATAATCTGAAGAATTACTTGTAGATGATGTATTCTCATTTTCATCAACTGGTAAAAACAGATGAAGATTATCCTCCCCTGCATATTCTGTCATATAACCATGTTCTTTTACTTTGTATGGTTTGTAGTAGTCCTCAAACAATGGAAGTACATCGTCCTCTTGTGGTAAAAAAATATTTCCTGATGCTTTTAGAAAACCATATTCTCTAATTTCATCTGGAATATTTATTTCAGCACTTATGCTGTTTCTCTCGTCGATCACTTCCTCCCACAATTCCGGAACTTCTATTGGCTTGAAGTCAAAATTACTCCCCGAATCGACCTCTTCCTGATGATTGGAAAAAACGGATGGGGAGGGTTCTCCCGCCCTCCCGCTGCCTAAATACAGCCATCCTAATGAGCTTCCAATACACACAAAAATTCCGGCAATTATTATAATGAGAATTACGATGTCTTTACTTCTTTTTTGTTTTTTCATATGTTCTCCTGCAACACAGACATACTTTTTTTATTGCTCAATCTGGATCTCTGTCTCTTCAACTGAAATTGGTTTTTCATCCCTTTCATGCACAGAAAACAGGGCTATTTTTATAATTATTACAGCGATTAAAACCAATAATAATATAAAAATAAATTTTATAATGCTTTTTTTATGTACCATATTTATTTTCCTTTCACTATCTGACAAGCTCAACATCCTCCGCATAATCAGCCCATATAATACAAATCCATGTTTTTCCGGGAGTCAGTTTTATGGGGTTTCCGGCTTCGTCCAAATAAACGGCCGGGTCATTGTCACTGTACCGGGACCATGTCCCATTAATTACCTTTCCCTGTGTGAATACCTGTACAGGAAGTCCATTGTCACCGTGGCACCCAAAGGCAAGATAGTCATTTTCATCCCTTACCTCGCCATAACAGTACTGTAGTATTACGTTATCACACGTCAGCTGATTTCCTGTTGCCTCGTCTATGTGGGGACCGCCGTATTGATAACGGTAGTATTTTTCTCCATCATATTGGAAATAAGCCTGAATACGGCTGTAGCCGTTGGCACCGTCTGATGCCTGTCCGCCTGGATAAATAATATTTACATCCGGCATATCCTTATATATATCGGCATCATCACTGCTTAAAAATGTAAATTTGGGTTGAAAGGTATCATGGTATTCCAGGCTGTATCCAAAGCGCTCTACATTTTTCAAAATGTCTTTTCCCGATGCCACCACATTGTGAGGCGCTCTTCTGTCTGTTGTGCGGCGGAATACATCATAAGCAGGATGGTCAATTCCTGCAACTGCTGCGCTGATATTATCCACCCTGTCGCTGTTCAGCAGCGCGCCCACATACATGGTGGCCTGACCGAAGTGGCAATAAACAGCATCATGTTCCAGGGCACAATATACAAAATAGTCTCTGCTGCTTCGGATGTATCCAATTTTTTCAATAGATTCCCAATCCTCAAATAATCCCATTAAGCGGGTAATTCGTCCCTCTACCGGTGCTTCATAAATAATTGAAGCTTTTTCTATTCCGGTCTGCGGACAGCTGGCCCTGATATTACTCAGCATTACTGCAAGCGGTCTTTTGTTCTGTTGTTCTTCCTCAATTGGAAGTCCGGTCAGATAGCTCAGTGCCCCTGTGGCTTCAGGCGGATTTTCCTTTTCCAAGGATTCTGTTTCCTCTGATTCATACTCCTGCGTTTTTCCAGTGGAATCATCGGTCTGTTCCTGCATGGTGCTATCAGATAAATTTTTTGCTGTACAGGCAGCGAGTAAAACTCCTGAAATGCAGATAAGGGTTATTATTACAATTGTTTTTTTTCTTTTAATCATAGTCCTCCTTTGCTGCCTTTAATTTGGCTATATAGTGCTAATAGTTTTGTATTTTAATGCAATTGTCTGAATATATTTTCCTTAAATTCTTCTTTTTATTTCTTCCCTATTACTTTTCCATTTTCTAATTCATAAACTTCATCACATAAGTATTCAATATCTCCACTGTTATGGCTTGCCAATAAAATAATTTTCCCCTTTCTTTTTTCTTCCAATATAAGTTCCCTGATATCCTTTATTCCTTCTCTATCGAGTCCATTCATTGGCTCATCCATTATTAAAATCGGTTCATCCTCCATTAACACTTGCGCTATGGCCAGTCGTTGCTTCATTCCCAGGGAATATTTTGATACCTTCTTTTTGCTATTATAATCAAGATTTACCTTATCCATAATTTTCTTTATATGTCCTGAATCTCTTTTATGCCTTAGCTCATATAGAAATTCTAAGTTTTTTCGGCCGCTGTACTCACCTGAAAATGCAGGTTCCTCAATGGTGAATGCTATATTTCCCGGCATCTGATCTCCAATTCCAACCTTCTTTTTATTAATCAATATCTCACCTTTTGTAACCTGGTAAAATCCACAAATACATTTAAAAAGCACTGTCTTTCCTGAACCGTTATGTCCCACAAATCCAATAATTTTCCCGTTATCTACGTTAAAAGAAATATTGTCTATTGCCACACCTTCTTTAAATTCCTTCGATATACTTTTTACTTCCAATAAGTTTTTTTCTCTCATCCTTTTCTCCTGCCGTTTTCCTGTGTCTGATTAGCCGTCACCGCTTCCGATAACTCTTCACGGTAAGCCATAAACACATAATTCCTGAAAGAACTTGTCAAAGATGCTTCCTTGTTTATTTTTACATTCCAAATGTAACCTGTACTGTAAAAATACCATCTCCATAACTGATATCCATTCTGCCCTGATTACGTTCCACTATCCCTTTTACATTTTCAATTCCCCATCCATGCTCCCTTCCTTCTTTAGCTGATAAAAATTTCCCTTTCTTTTTTTTCGGCTCTGACGAATAGCTGTTTTTCAGACTGAGTACAGTAATATTATTTGCCCTGTATAGTTTAAGTTCTACGCTCCTCCTTCCTTCGTCACACTTTGCCGCAGCATCTATCGCATTATCCAGTAGATTTCCCAGAACAGCAAAAAAATCATATTCTTTAATCGGGCTTTCCATAATTTCAGTTTCCAGCTTTAGCTCAACACATTTTTTCTTAGCCTGACTTCCGGCATTGTTAAGCAGATTGTCAATTCCATTGCAGCCAGTCCAGATTCTGACCATCTGTTCTTTCTTAAATTGCGCATACTTCTCAATAATATAATCTTTTCCCTTCTGATATTCTTCCTTTTCCATACATTCTAAAAGGTACTGGAATTCATATTTTCGATCATGGTTGATTTTTCTTATTTTATCCTGCTCCTGCATTATTAATCTGAAATTTTGTTTTATACTTTTTTCATTGATATACATTATATGTAATTTAGTTTCAGCTATTTTATATAATAAAATAATACTCAAAAATAATATAAGAAATATCAGACAAAGAATTAATAAAATTGCCAGCCAAAATACATGCGTTGAAAATCCATTGATTCCCAGATTCCATAGGCCTATCCCCATAATCCATTCGAAAATACCAATAGCCAGCACTAAATATAAATACCTACTCAGAATTATTTTCAGAAAACCCTTAATTTTTCTAAAATTGTACCTTGATATAAGAAAAAATGTTAAAGGAATTACACAACCATATAACCTTATCAGCATATTTTCTACACGGATAAGCTGTGCCAGACTATAATCCGAATCAACTCCAACCAGAATAAGAGCTGGCAGAATACATAAAACACAGAAATTATTATAAAACAGACACCAGCTAAAAGAAGTCTTCCATTTGCAATCGCTCCATGTCCAAAGACAGATTCCCTCCACTACAGCAAAAAATACTACTGCTGTTAATGATATCTGACTGTAATAGTTATTATATAATTCCATTATAAAACATAATCCTGCCATCAGATATGCGTAAACTTTTACACCTCCCTTTTTTCTTCCGTAAACACCTATAAAAAATCCCATTCCCACCAACATATGAAGAGAAACTTCAATTACTGATAATATTACATGTACCATCATTTAACCTTCCCCCAATAGGTAAGGACTTTTTGTCTGACCATTTCATATTTTGAACGGCTGATATGAAGTTCTGTCCCTCCTGTAAGACAAACCCTTTCTCTGTCGCAGGAACATACATGGCTAATATTTACAATACATCCCTTGTCAATATAAAAGAACTCCTCCGCATCCAGTTCCTGATATACTTCCTGTAGCGTCTTTCTTTCTTTTATTACACCACCGCGATAGTATAAAATTATGTATTTATGATCCTTAACAATATAATAGATATTACGATATAGTATTTTTCCAAAGGAACTGCCTGCTATATATAAATATTCTTTTTTATTTTTCTGCTCAATTATCGGTACAATGCAATCTAAAGCTTCCTTTAATAAGTACTCCAGTTTCTGCATGTCTTTAGTAATATAACGAAATGCTCTGACTTTGTAGCCTTCCATTGCATATTCCTCATAATTAGATATAAAAATTACAAATGACTCAGGTAAATATTTTCTGGTCTCTTTTGCTACCAAAATTCCACTCTGCTCCGGTAATTCAATGTCCAACATAAAAATATCGTAGTATTCCTTTTCCCTTAGTTCTATAAGTAAGATCTCTGCTTTTAAGAACGTATGAATTTCTACACGGATTTCCTTATGTTTGAAATATTTATTAATTATATTACCTATAAAAGTTCTATCCTTATCAGAATCATCCAAAATTGCTATACGAATCACTTTTTTTCTCCTTTGGTTTTAGACGATTAAAGAAGGCCAAAAAATTGCTTGAATGGATTATTTTTTTCCCTAAAACTTTACACTGTCCAGAATATTTATATGGTTATTTGTATTTTATCAAATCCAATAGTAGGAATTATCTTCTGACCTTATTCTGTCGTTTTTTGACCCTCAAATGTGCTAATCACAACACTCTACAATCTATCGTCAGAAACCAGCAGGAAGCTGGATTTAAAATTATGTATAGTTACTTTAAAAACGATCTTTAAACCTGAGAGTTCCGAAGGTATAAAAAAGGATTAGTATTGCAATAAAATAAAACACGGCTCGAATGAGCCGTGTCCCATAATTTTTAATTTATGTTATTTCTGATAATTGTTATTGATTTAATTTCTTATTTTCCTCAAACCTCTCCACAGCCTCCCACCTGGCGGCCTCCTTGGCCTTTGCGTTCTGCAGGTCAACCTCCAGCATGGTTTCATAACCAAGCTCCATCACTTCCTTGTACATCTGATCGTACAGGCGGTTGAATTCCTGTTCATCGTCAGCGAATACCATATTCCAGGAATACTCCTGGATAACCTTGCGGCACTGACGCCTGATTGCGGACATTTCGGAATTTTCCTGAGGAGCCATGTAGCCGGTGCCGGGGGATACCAGAAGCTTGTTGTTTTTCTTCAGGTACTCCATGGCGCTGTCCGCTCCCATTTTATCTCTCCAGTCCTGTTCCAGCGGGGAAATATCCATATTCCTTACGGAATCCCATAAAAGATAGGCATATGGATAACCCTTATCATCCAGTTCACAGGAAGCAACGGTGCTGTAATTCAGGGTGGATATGCCTTCCGACCAGGTCCCGCTTCCCCATTCACCGGGAACCTCCGCATCCTCTCCCATTAATGCTTTTTTTCCAAAATCTGTTAAAACAGGGCCATCCTCACCATATTCCCAGCACAAGCCTTCCGGGCCGGCCATACCGCCGGATGTCTGTGCCCTGTTGCTGCGGATTCCCTCCGGGGAATACAGCCAGTCGATAAATGCCGCCAGCCGTTTTGGATCCTCTGCCTGGGAGCCAATGGACATAACTACCTTCTGGTTTCCTGCGGGGCTGCAGCCGTAGGAATAGATGACCATATCATTAATATCCGCCATCATGAAGCCCTTTCCTTCCTTGACTCTGGCTTCCGTATTATATGCGGGCTGGGCAACCCAGGGCCATGTGCAGAACAATATCTGGCCTTCCTTATATTTATTTTCAAAGCTTTCATAGGACTGCGTACTGGATTCCGGGTCCACCAGCCCCATCTGATTTGCGTCAAAATACAATTTCAGAACCCGCATATACAGAGAATCCGGTTCAATAATGCTCTGATAATCACTGCTGTCCGCCTTCACCAGAACAAAGCCGTACTCATCATAACCATAAAAACAGCAGGGCTGTTTTACCGCATTCATCAGATTGGAATCCCAATCCTTGAAAAAAGAAAAGGCATAGGTCCTGTCCCCGTTTTCCGACGTTGGCTCCAGCTCCTGCATCTGCTTGAGCACCGGGAGCAAATCCTCCAGGGTGTCCATTTTGGGATAACCAAGCTTCTTATATAGATCCCATCTGACATAAGGGCCGTAGATAGGATCAGGATCCTCCATGGGCGTCTGGGGGGAATTCAGGGATACTTCTGAAGGGATTGCATAAATTCCGGGCTGTGATACGCTTCCGTTCAGATCACGGATGGCGCTTTCAAAGCGCATAATCTGGCGGTCTTTTATCAGCGGCTCCATATCGATCAGAAGTCCGGCCGTCACCATATCCTGAAGCGCCCCGTTTTCCGCAGGGCAAATGATCAAATCACCCAGGTTTCCGGCAGCGGATCGGACTTCAAACAGGGTATCCCCGCCGCCGGAAACATTGGGGGCTATGATATTCAGCTCCATGTTGAATTTATCTTTAACAATTTTGGCAAACCAGCCTGACTGTATTCCCTGGACATTTGCCAGGGAATCAAATACATCCACTACGATAAAATCCTCATAGGGACATTCTTCTTCCTTCTTGCCGGGCGCGCAGCTGATTATAACGAGGCTGCATAATGCCAGTACAGCCAGGGTTTTCTTCCATCCTTTTTTCATACCGTTTTCTCCTTGCATCCGATACCGTCCCTGTCAGGGATATAATCAGATTATAACATGTATCCATCCTAATCCGCACCTGCAAAAAATTGTAATGAATCAGTCCCTTCACGGTTGGTTACTGTTCACTCCGTGACCAGTAACTGCATAAATCCATTAAAAATCGCCTGCGGCGATGGGATTTATGCACTCTTGAATCACTTTCTTACGTACTGTGCAGTAAATGCACATTACTGAGTAAACAGTAACCACGGTTGCTATCCCCATTTTTGCCCTCGGAGGGATACATTGACAATCTGTTATTCCTCTTCTATACTTAAACTGTAACTGTCGAAACATACACAGTTATCTGATTCTACAACTGCTGCTCATCTATTTCTTTTATTCAAAGCATCCGAAAAAAATAAAAAGGGGTAACGCAATGGAAACCGTACTGATTGCAGATGATGAAGTTAATATCCGCGAAGGCCTCAAAATTATTATAGACTGGAACGAACTGGGCTTTGAAATCTGCGGGGAGGCCGCCAACGGCGAAGAGGCTCTTTCTGCCATCCTGGAGAAGAATCCGAGCCTGGTCCTTCTGGATATCCGTATGCCCAAAATGTATGGGACGGATTTGATACGCATCGCCCGTGAACGGGGGTATAAAGGGAGGTTCATCATTTTAAGCGGCTATTCCGATTTTACATATGCCCAGACCGCCATACGTTACGGCGTGGACTTCTACATCACCAAGCCCATTGACGAGGACGAGCTTTCACAGGCCATCACCAAAATAAAGCAAGGCCTGGAAAAAGAGCACGCCGCCTCCGAAAATATAGAGCTTCTTAAAAATAAAGCCAAGGATGTGATCCTTCATGAAATCGTAACCGGGACCTATAATACCGCCGAAGCCGCGCTTTTGTCTCCCCGGAAAATGGAGGAAATGAATCTTTACGCCGACATTTATCAGGTTGTTATTTATGAAAAGTTCAGCGAGAACCCGGAGGATATCAGCTACAGCTTTGCGGATCTTCTTAAAATAACCAATAAAGGCAACCACACCTTTGAATATTTTGAAGAGGACGGCAATGAGGTTATTCTGCTTAAAGGCCAGTTCGCCCTGGATAAATTCAGTGGTTTTCTGGAGCGTTATGAGAAGAATCCCCCGCAGAAGGGAAGTCCCCTGGATACTCTTTTTCTTGCCTATGGGCGCCCTGTACGGTCCCTTGATGAAATCTATCTGTCCTATGAAGAGGCCTACACGCTGCAGAAAAGGCGTTTTTTCTGTATGCAGGGCCAGCATACGCTTGGCTATGACGCGCTTCCGAAGGTACAGGATATCACCCTGGAAATCAATAATGACAAGCTGGAGGAATACAGCAATCTCCTCACAGATTATCTCATTGCCTTTCAGCGCAATAAGGTGGCTGAGACACTTTTCAGCCTTGAGGAATTCCTTTATAATGTAAAGAACGATATTGCCTCCGTCAAGCTGTTCCTCACGGATCTTTACCTGCGCATTAAGGAAAAGGCCAACCATATTTTCTGTTCGGCGGAAATCCCTTTTCCTACCAACTCCCAGATTATTGACAGAATTGAAAGCTGCCATTATCTGTATGAAATTATCCTTTTTATTTCAGAACAGACGGAAATGATCATGAATGCCACAGGAAATCCTTCCCGTGATACGGTGCTGGATGATATCCTTTATTATATTGATCATAACTTCCGCAGCAATATCAAGCTGGAAGGAATCGCTCCTCTCTTCGGCTACAGCAGCGCCTATCTTGGAAAAATCTTCAATAAAACCATGGGGGAGAGCTTTAATTCCTATGTGGATCACAGAAGAATCGATTACTCCAAGGAGCTGTTAAAGGAAAACCGGCTGAAGGTTTATGAAATTGCCGGGCAGGTGGGATACAATAATGTGGACTATTTCCATAAGAAATTCAAAAAGTACACGGGCATGAGTCCCGCTGAATACCGGAAAAATGGGTTTACCCTCCCCCTTAAAAATCTGCCTGAAACAGACTGACAGCGCGCCGGAGAGAATGAAAGCTCTCCGGCTTTTTTTGAAGCTGCCGCATCCCTACCGGAAGAAGAACCGGCAGAGCTTTATTTTTCCTTCTGTTTCTACAGTTACCGTACATACGCCTTTCAGCCGGCTGAATTCTTCTGCAACCGGTATTTTCATTTCTTCAAAGCCTGCGCCCGCCTTCATCGGAATCTCCATGGAAATTCCTTCTGATGCTTCCGGGGTTACCGTCAGTTTTATTTTTCCATCCTCCAGCGCGTACAAAGTAAACGTGGTTTCCTCCGGCGCCCTTTCAAAGCAGAAATCCCGATAGACAAGCACGCTTTTTATTTTTGCGGGCAGTACCCCATTTTTTTGCGGCAATTCCTCTTTCACCTCATCCGGCTTGTCTCCCGCTTTTCCCGGAATGACACAGGTATAGCCTTCCACTCCTTTATGGATAAAGCAGTTTTCATAATCATCATATCGGTCTGCCGCCGTAACCTCCCATGGACTGCGTTTTCCGGCTGTTTCCCCTTCCAGGCGGAGGACGGCCTGCTGCCTGATATCCCCTGAGGATGCGCCTGCCATGAAGGTATAATCTCCGCTTTCCAGCAGCATGGCTTCAGAAATCACATCGTAATATCTGAGCTCCTCCCGGTTTACAATAAGCTCTGCCTCCACCGTTTCTCCCGGCGCAAGATCCTTCAGACGGACAAAGCTCTTTAACTGCATCACAGGCTGTTTCACGCGGGATTTTTCCTTATGTACATAAAGCTGCACCACCTCGTCGGCAGTCCTGCTGCCGGTATTGGTCACGGAAAGGCGGGCTATAATTTTATCAGCCTTTTCTTCCAGCGTCAGCTTCCCATAGGAAAAGGAGGTGTAAGAAAGTCCGTGTCCAAAGGGATACAATACCTCCCTGTCAAAATACTGATAGGTTCTCTTTCCTTTGATTATGTCATAATCATTCATATCCGGCAAATCGTCATCTGATTTGTACCAGGTCATATTCAGACGTCCCGCGGGTGACGTCCTTCCGCTGAGGACGCCTGCAATCCCGTTCCCAAGCTCCTGGCTTCCCGACGCGCTCCAGAGGATAGCCGGCATTTCTTCCTGAAGCCGGTTGATGGTGTAGGGGTAGTTGGACAGCAGAACTACAACAGTATCCGGATTTGCTACTTTTACGGCATCCGCCAGCTTCTGCTGGAAGGGAGGAAGCGCCAGGGTAGTACGGTCGATTTCCTCTTTGCTGTTGATTACGGGATTACAGCCCAGCACCAGCACGGCACGCTGTGCACTTCCCGCTGCCTTCACCGCTTCACTGATTCCGTCCTTTACGGTTTCCATGGTAAATACCGCCGGCTTACCGCTTCGAAGGAAGCAGGCCGTTTCCTCGTTCTCTTCGCCTTCCCCTTTGGCCTTCTCCGCCGTTTTTATCACCGCAAGGTAACCCTTTTCATCTATTGCCACCTGCCTGCCGTTCCAGCTGTCAAGATACCAGGCTGTTTTGCCGTATTCCTCTGCCTTGCCGCTTTCTTCCGTTTCACCGTCTTCTTTCTTTTCCCCGATCTGCCTGAAATTCCAGGATTCCCTGATAAACCAGGAAAAAGCCTCGTCCTTATCCGCTTTTATCTGACAGGTTCCTTCCTCCAGCGTTACATATTTTCCGTTGCTGCGGGCAATTAACGTGGAACAGCCCGTGCCCCAGTCAGTCAGGGTAAACGCTTCCGCATTCTCCTTATCCGTAAGGATCAGCCGGGAGGCTTCATCCAGGCCTGCATATTTCCCGCCGCAGACGAGATAAATATCGGACAGGCCGCTTGTGCAGGTGATTTCCGTATCCGGATATGCTTTTTTCATCCCGTCTAACACGGTTACCGAATAGGGCGGAATACCGCAGTACCAGTCCTTATACCATACATCCGCGAGAGGGCCTATCAGCGCAAGTGATTCTGTTTTGCCGGGAAGGATGGGCAGGGCCTCCTTCTCATTCTTTAAAAGGACAACTGACTCTTCTGCCATTTTTGCACAGATTTCCCGATGCTCTTCATTATTAATGTATTCCTCTCCCATTCCTGTATATGGACAGTCCCCGTTACCGTCAAAAAAACCCAGACGGATACGGGTACGGAAGGAGTTACGGATGGATCGGTCAATATCGGACTCCGTTATCATCCCTTTTTCCAGCGCCTCCCAGGCCGATGCCATAACCACTTCCTTATCATCGGTAAAGCAGTCCACTCCTGCCTTTAGTCCATAAGCCACTGTTTCCGCGTGGGTCTTGAAATATTTATGGTCATATACGGTCTGCTGCATATCCCCGCCATCGCAGACCACATGGCCGGGCAGCCCCCAGGTGTCCTTCAGTATTTTCTGAACTTCATCGTTAACGATGGCAGGCACGCCGTTGATTTCATTATAGGAGGTCATGACGGCCTCTGCACCGCCTTCTGTTACGGCCTTGCGGAAGGGCTCCAGATAATACTCATATTTATTTCTCCCATCCAGGGAGGAGGATATGGATATTCTGTCGTGCTCCACATTATTTGCATAAAAATGCTTCAGGGTTGCACCGCATCTGAGGTAAAAGGGATCATTTCCTTTCATTCCCCTGATATAAGCTGAGGACATTTCCCCGGACAGATAGGGATCCTCCCCATAGGCCTCTTCTGTCCTTCCCCATCTGGGATCCCGTTCCATATCAATGGTAGGCGCCCATCTGCACAGGCCGCCGCCACCGTTTCTTGTATACAGCGCCCTTGCTTCCTCTCCCACACAGCGCCCGCATTCCCGGATCAGCTCTCTGTCAAAGCTTGCACTCATGCCGATGGGCTGGGTGAAGGATGTGGTAGGCTCCGGTTCCCCACGGTTAAATGCCTGATCATGTCTTGCTTCGATTCCGTGGGCGGCTTCCCCTCCCATATAAGAGGACTTGATTCCCAGACGCTCCACATCCGGGCAGCCTGTGGTCAGACATGCAATTTTTTCCTCCAGTGTCAGCGCCTTTACCAGATAATCAAGTCGTTCCTCCACTGTCAAGGAATTATCCCATAAAGGGGTATTTTTATAGTTTTCCATTTTATTTGCTGCCGCTCCCTTTCTTTTTATGTCTGAAAAGGGATTGCCGCTGCGGACAATCCCTTTCCCTGTTCTGTTATCACGGAAGAATTATAAACTGTTTATTTCACAGCATCCTCTGCTGCAGCTCTCAGTTTTACTTCATTCTCCTGGAATTCAATACATTTATCATAGCCATATTCATTTGCTTTGGCAATCATTTCATCTACGATCTTATCAAATTCTTCATCGGAAGAAGCATAGATTGCTTTCCAGGAATTTGTCTTAATGCAGTCGGCAACCTGGTTCCAGAGCACAAGAAGCTCATCGGACTTGGTTCCTGCGGAGTAGGTGGTTCCGGGTGCAAGCTTGAAAGGTCTGCTTCCCATGTATTCATCAGGGGTTCTTGCTCCGGTATGTTCTCTCCAGTCAGCTTCTATTTCAGAATTGGGTTCCGTAATAAAGCTGTCCCATTTCTTGTAGTTGTAGGTATCTCCGTTGGAATCCAGGTTTTCGGTATCAAGCGCCCAGGTCTGGTTGTTCATCTTGAAGTTACCGTCTTCAAAGGTTCCTGAGTAGCCGTCTGACATTTCTGTCTTGATATCAAGCTTTGCAGCTTTTCCCAGCTCGGTGAAGCAGGTCTTGCCGTTTTCATCATAATACCAGCAGACATCCTTAGGGCCGTATTCTGCGGTCATACGTCCTTCCGGAGTTGAAAGCCAGTTCAGGATAGCCATGCAGAGTTCAGGATATTCACTCTTGGCGCCGATGGACCAGATTCTGTTTCCGCCGTATACATTCAGGCCGTATGCGATAGGCGACGCTTCTTCCGGAGGGCAGGGATACATTGCTTTTCCATCAGCCGCATGGGTTTCAGAATTGTACATTGCTGATCCCAGGAAGTTGAATACGTTCAGGAATGCGGTACCGTTCTGGTAATCTTCTACCATACCGTCATATTTCTGTGTCTGTGAGTCGGGATCAAGAAGTCCTCTCTGGTACAGGTTGTTGTAGAATTTCAGCGCTGTCAGATAAGGGCCGTCTTTTTCCAGACAGGGATGATATTCCTGTGTCTCGGAATCATAAAGGCCGAAGCCGAATTCGTCATATCCGTAATAAGCAGAAGCCGTTGACTTAACGAACATAACCATGTCGCCGTCCCAGTCGTTGAAAAGGGAAACGCCGTAGGTGGTTTTTCCGTTATCATCCTTAGGGCAGATTTCCTTCATCTGGGCCAGAACCTCTACCATGTCGTCCATGTTCTTGATTTCAGGATATCCCAGTTCCTTGTAAAGATCCCATCTTAAATCCCAGGTATACATGATATCACCGCGGGCGCTGGGATCCACCGCTACGTCAAAGCCGTAGCCATAGGTAGTTCCGCCGGAAAGGTTGGTGTTCTTCTCCAGTGCATAGGGCATATGCTCTTTGATATACGGGCCGTAATCGGAAAGGATATCATCCTCGTTCCAGTCGAAAAGCATTCCCTTCTCAACTGCCTGCATATATTCATCGGAATCATTTCCCCAGATAACGATATCGCCCAGGTTTCCGGATTCCATACGTGTTTCATATACACCGTCCGGATCAGGAATGATGTTCAGCTTAACATTGAATTTTTCCAGCATAATCTGGCCGAACCATCCGATCTGCTCTCCAGAGTAATTTGCCAGCTGGTCAAATACATCCAGGGTAACTGTTTCCTCCGGAATGATTTCCTCCAGAAGCTCATCATAGGATTCCCCATCTTCTGCAGACGCCGCTTCCGTATCCGCATCAGCCACATCCGCGTCTGTCTCAGCCTTTGCTTCCGTGCTGCTGTCTGCCGCAGGCTCCGCCGTTGTGGCGCCTGAGCTTCCGCATGCTGCCAGGGATACCGTCATGACAGCCGCCATGAGCAGCGCCGTAATTTTTTTTGCCTTCATACTTTTTCTCCTCCTTTATGATTGTGTTACTAAAACCGTTTGAACGGATAACACCGATGTAAAATTGTTTCCAGGCAGCTGTCAGCCCTTTACGGCTCCCAGCATAATACCTTTTTCAAAATACCGCTGCATGAACGGATATACTACCAGAATCGGAATAACTGTAACCATGGAAATGGTATATTTAATAACCTTTGCACTGAGCGCTGATTTCAGGACCGCATCGCTTACCTGTCCGCCGGATTCCATCAGTGCGCTTAAGTTGGAAGCCGTATTCAGGTAGATGTACAGTCTGTGCTGCAGTGTATACAGCGTAGGGGCGGACTGCATCAGAATCAGGGAATCCGTAAAGGAGTTCCAGTGGCCTACCGCGCCGAAAATCGCTATGGTTGCCAGAATGGGCTTGCTCAGCGGCCAGATGATTTTACGGAAAATCACCATATGGGTCGCGCCGTCAATCTGCGCGCTCTCTTCCAACTCTGCCGGAATGGACTCAATATAGGTTTTTACCAGAATAATATTGTAAGGGGCAACGATTCCGGGAATGATGTAGGCCCAGAAGGTATTCGTCAGGCCCAGCATCTGCATATTCAGGAACCAGGGAATCAGGCCTGCGTTGAAGTACATGGTAATGATTAAAAATCTGTACCAGAATTTCCTGCCCCACATTTCCTGCTTTGTTACCAGATATCCTACGAATGCGGAAGCCGCTACCATGAATGCGGTTCCAAGAAGCGTTCTTCCCACAGATACCAGGAATGCATTGGAAAGGTCGCTTACGTTCAGCAGGGACTTGTAGTTATCCAGATGAAGCCCCCTGGGGATAAAGTTGATAACACCCTTTACCACCAGATCGTTATCACTGATTGTATTGATAAACAGGTAGTAGAACGGGAAAATACATGCTACGGTAAACAGGATGAATATCAGGTAATTTATCAGGTTGAAGAGCATGTCGCCCGGTCTTGTTCTGTATTTTTTCTTATGTGTCTTTTCATAAAGCTTTTCCGCTTTTAAGTCCGCTTTTTCCTGTGCTGTTTTAGCCATGCTTCCACCTCCTATACAATGCTTTCGCCGCGGATTAACTTGGATACTCCGTTGGCCGCGAACAGCAGCGTTACGCTGACTATGGATTTCACCATGCCGATTACGGTAGACAGAGGGATTGCGCCCTTGCCGATACCTAATTTATATACATACAGATCCAGCACCATAATGGCGTTCTGGTTGGTTGCATTTTCAAACACCAGGTACTGATCCATACCGTTGCTTAAGATGTTTGCAATGGACATCAGAAGCAGTACGCAGAAGGTGGGAATCAGCCCGGGCACGGTAATGTGCCACATTCTCTGGAACCTGCCGGCGCCGTCCACGGTTGCTGCCTCGTAAAGCTGCTGGTCAATACCGGAAATGGCCGCTATGTAAATGATTGCGCTCCAGCCGATTCCTTTCCATAATCCCCAGCCCAGCATTTTCAGCCACACGTGTTCGCCGCTCATCAGCATGTTCACGCCTTCTTTCCAAATCCCCAGGTTTACCAGGATACTGCTGACAAAACCGTCTGTTGAGAAAATACAGAAAGCGATGGAGTATACAAGAACCCAGCTGATGAAGTTGGGAACCGTTGTAAAGGTCTGTACGAATCTTCTGAATCTTACATTTTTAATTTCGGAAAGGAAAATTGCAAAGGCCATAGGCAGCCAGCTTGTTGCGATTCCCAGGCCGCTCATGGCGAGGGTATTTTTCAGTACACGCACGATATCCCTTACCGTTGCCGGGTTTTCAAACAGCTCTGTAAACCATTTGAAGCCTACAAAATTATCCATGCTGATGGCGTCGCCTACCTTATAATCAAAGAAAGCGTAACGCCAGCCCCACAGCGGCAGGTAAGCAAATACAGCCACCAGCGCCACAAAGGGCATCAGCATCAAAAAAAGCCTGAACTTCGTCGGCATTTCGAATTTCGTCCCTTTTTTCAGCTTCGGGAGCAAAACCATCTGCAATATGGAAACTACCAGTATAAGAACCGTTATAATAAGAATCAGCCAGAGTCCCGAAGGAAATATGGGTTCCACCTTACCCGGCTTGGTTGTCTGCGCTACCTGTGTATAGGCCATGTAAATACCGCCCATGCCTGCCAGCTCAATCACACATCCAATAATGCCGATGACGTTGCCTGTCTTTTTGAACTTCAGATTGCCAAGCGACATACAACCGCTGATACCAAAGCTTACAATGCCCAGGCACATCGCCATTGCCGCTGCAAACAGCAGCTGCATCGACGCTTCATCCACCCAGCCCTTCCTGAAGGCGCGGCCGAACTCCGCCGTTAAGGTTGAATAAGAAATACCCGATGTGAACAGCGACATATTTTTATTGATCATGCCGCAGATTCTTGCCGGATTCAGATTTGGTATAAACAGAAATACCACAGATAAAAGAATGGCAATCCTGATAGGATAATAAAGCTTATCCGTCAAAACTTCCTTTCGTGACTTTGTACTGCTCATTTTCTTCCTCCCTTTCCTGTACAAATATATCCGTATTTTTTGTCAAAAAAATACACCACAGAATTTCTCAATCCTTGTGATGTATTTATTATAATTGAATTAAAAATATAAAAATACGGTAAAATTCCGGTTAAAAATACATTCATTTTTTGAAATATGCCGTATTTTTTCAGTTTTTATATGCAAACTGCCGGGCTGTCTTTTTCCGCCATCCTGGAAACGGGAAGGTAAAGGCGTACCCTGGTTCCTTCTTCCGGAACGGATAAAACCTGTATGCCAAAGGCATCTCCGTAAGTAAGCTTGATACGCTGGTTGATATTATAAAGGCCGATGCTTTTGCTCCTGGTGATATCCTTCTGTTCTATGTTCCTCCTCAGCTGGGCCAGCTCTTCCTCTGTCATTCCACAGCCGTTATCTGAAACCTCTATGCACAGAAGCTCCTGTTCCTCCATATGTTTTGTTACGGAGATTTTGATTATGCCTCCACGCTCCCTCTCTTCCAGGCCATGCAGTATGGCATTTTCCACCACGGGCTGAAGAAGCAGGGGAAGAATATATATTTTTTCAGGATCCACATCCTCCCCTATTTCCGTTATGCCGTCAAATTTATCCGTGAACCTGAGCTTCTGGATATCCAGATAAACATTGACATGCTCCAGCTCTCTGCTTAAGGTCGTGTAGGATGTACCGGTGTTCTCCAGGACATAGCGCATGGATTTACCCAGGAGCTTTATGGCCCTTGCCACTTCTTTGTCATTTGCCGCAAACGCCTTCATACGGATGGTTTCCAGCGTATTGTAGAGGAAATGGGGATTAATCTGGCTTGCCAGCATTTTAAATTCCATAACCTGCTGTTCGTTTCGAAGCTCCGCCTCATTGATGCGGGCCTCATACATTTCCGCATCCTTCTTTTTAATATTCCGTACCATGACCTCAAGATCAGAAAAGGCCTCCGAGATCTCATCCTGTCCCTGGATATAGCTGCGGATGTCATAATCCTCCGTACTGGCCTGATGCATGGCCTGTCTCAGAGTGAGCACACGGGAGGTGAAATATTCGGTAAAAAAATGAATGATCAGTCCCGGAATCAGAATAGCCACGGCAAGTATGAGCACACAGATAGTCAGAATCCTTTTAATGCTGACATAGCCTAAATCATTCATGGTACAGATATATAGGCGGGAATCTGACTGGTATAGGTACAGCGTGGAAACATCCACAAAATAGGTGACTCCGTTTATCTTTTCTTTTCCCGTGTACTGATAATAGCTTTTGTCATAATCTATGGGTACCTTCTGGCTGATGCCGTATTCGCTTCTGTTGGAATTGAAAAAAACCTCTCTGTCATTTACGGATATCATGGCTGCATATTCCTGGCTGTTGATCCTGGTTCTCAGATAGTTATCGCTCACCTTGATCGCAAGCACGGCATTGTAGTCCGCTTCCGCCAGCGGCAGTCTGCGCACCAGGCTCAGGTTCCAATATTCATTTCCGTACTTGTCCCTGCTTGTCATGGGGACCCAGAAGACACTGGACTGGGAAATAGCCTTGCAGTACCAGTCGGTATTCTGTATATTTTCATCTGCCCGGTAAAATTGCTTATAATCTGTAAAAGTAGGATTATCCGTATAGATTTCTATACTTTCTATTTCCGCATAATTCTGAGCGTAATTATCCACAACAGTCAGATTCCCGGCTTTTTCCACGAGCTTTTCCCTCTGGGTATAGTTGGCGGACAGAATTTCTTTTATATTTGCGTCAAAGACCAGATTTTCGGATATATTATAAACCTGGGTGGTCATCTCAAAAAGAATCGTCTTCACCCTCAGGTTGTCCGCCTCCAACAGATCTCTGTGATAATTGGAAAGCAGCGTGTAAGTATTTATGAGCAGAAAAATACCGATTATCATAATGGGAAGGAACAGTGCGGCAAAGTATATGGTATACAGCTGCTGTCTTATTTTTGTTAACCTTTTAAACTGGAATTTTATCTTTTTCATAATTCTTCCCGTCCTGTATTTTTCGGTACTGTTTTTTATACTGTATTCTTATTCTGCCTTATTGTCTGTCTTATTGTCTGTCTTTTTCTGCTGCTCATTTTCCATTATGGTGGTGTTGGTGGTTTTGCTGATGTTGCTGGTGTTCTATTTCTGTTCAGACAGCGTACTAATGGGGCAGCCGGGCTTTCCTGCCCGCAATAAATAAGAATATATGCGGTAATATAAAAAATCCGTACAAAAAGATGTTGTTCTTTTTGTACGGATTTACGTTCCCTGGGGGAATCGAACCCTCAACTGCCCCTTAGGAGGGGGCTGTTATATCCATTTAACTAAGGAAACACATCTAGTATAATACTATATTTTAAAGAAAAAGTCTACTCTTTTTATAATATTAATTATCATATTTTTTTTCACGATTTTATAAATATTTGGTTATTGTGCGTTTCATCAACTGATTTTGGCTCCTTTTCATTGATAATCCTTTTTTTCTTGGGATTTCTGTTGCAGGCATCTCCTTTTCAGATATCTCTTTTCCAGGTATCTTTATTCCAGGGTTCTCTGTTGCAGGCTGCTCAGTTTCAAATTACTGAAACGCACAAAACATATTTTATTTTTCTACCTTTTTCTGATTTATTCAGGATAATTTACTGCTCCCTGGAGCCAGACTACCCCTTTGAATCTTCGGCCGATTTTAGGTTCGCCATAAAGATCTTTTTCATTAATACATACATCAAAGGTTAATTCATTGCAGTTAATCGTCATAAAGCAGATCTTTTCTTTTGTCAGTTTATTCATTACCGTATGGTATTCTGAAATTTCTCCTAATACAGAATATTGATCGCACTCCACACCATAAGGCATAAAATACGTGTCAACAAGGCTGAATACGTCTTCCTTCTGAATTCTTTTGGAGATAGTTGTGTAGGTATCCATATCCTCCAGCGTCAGGCTTTCAATAGCGTCTTCATCTCCCCGTCTGGCGGCCTCAATAAGCTGATTCCTTGTAATTGTGGACTGCTGAATCTTTTTTTTCTGGTTTTCACTTTTTATGATAGGCATCATAATTGATCCCTGACTTGCCAGGGCAGACAAGGTCAGGCTGGTACCTCTGACCGGAAGCTTATCTGCATTTTTGTATTTTATATAGGGGATCATGTTCTGCAGGTAAAAGATCAAAGTTACTCCTACCTTAATATCATCACACACACCTGCATAGGATTCCACTGCCGCATGACGTTCCACGCTCACATCCTCCATGGAACTGATGCCGGTTCCGCGCAGGTAGGGATAATAATAGTAGAAAATGAAGTTATCACTTTCATCAAATTCCCCGCAAACTGCAATTCCCATGTTCTCTGCGAAATCCTTGCAAAACTCTACCAGGACCGTATCTTCTTTTCCATCAAGAGTGGTATAGTTTCTGGTTTCCGCATTCAGGATCACATCTTTTACCAGCTCCTGAATTTTCTTAGTTGATGTATACTCACTAAACCCCACTGATTTTAAAAATTTATGCAAGAATCTCACCTCACTTTTTGATTATTGTGCAATTGAGTTACTGATCAATATTGATCAGTAACTCAATCCTTTCTTATTTGATTTCAGTCATGCCGCCCATGTAAGGCTGAAGCACTGCAGGAATCCTGACGGAGCCGTCTGCCTGAAGATTATTTTCAAGGAAAGCAATCAGCATTCTCGGAGGAGCAACTACCGTATTATTTAGTGTATGCGCAAAGTATTTCCCATTTTCCCCATTTACACGTATTTTAAGTCTTCTTGCCTGTGCATCTCCCAAATTGGAGCAGCTTCCTACCTCAAAATATTTTTTCTGTCTGGGTGACCATGCTTCTACATCATAAGACTTCACTTTAAGATCTGCCAGATCACCGGAGCAGCATTCAATGGTTCTTACAGGAATATCCATGGACCGGAAAAGATCAACCGTATTCTGCCACAGCTTTTCAAACCACATAGCAGAATCCTCGGGTTTACATACAACGATCATTTCCTGCTTTTCAAACTGATGAATGCGGTATACACCTCTTTCCTCCAGACCATGCGCGCCCTTCTCCTTACGGAAGCAGGGTGAATAGCTGGTAAGGGTCTTGGGAAGCTCTTCTTCCTGAATGATAGTATCAATAAACTTACCTATCATAGAGTGTTCGCTTGTACCGATAAGGTATAAATCCTCTCCTTCAATCTTATACATCATGGCATCCATTTCTGCAAAGCTCATAACGCCTGTTACCACATTGCTTCTGATCATAAAGGGAGGTACACAATAGGTAAAACCTCTGTTAATCATAAAGTCTCTTGCATAAGAAATAACTGCGGAATGCAGTCTGGCGATATCGCCCATCAGATAATAGAATCCGTTACCTGCTACCTTTCTGGCACTGTCAAGATCAATTCCATTGAACTTTTCCATAATTTCCGTATGATAAGGAATTTCAAAATCAGGAACAACAGGCTCGCCATATTTTGTGATTTCCACATTTTCCGTATCATCCTTACCAATGGGAACTGTCGGATCAATAATATTAGGAATTACCATCATATTTTTCAGGATCTTTTCCTGCAGCTGAGCTTCTTTCGCTTCCAGTTCTTCCAGCTTCTTTGCTCCGGCAGCCACTTCAGCTTTCTTTGCTTCCGCTTCTTCCTTCTTACCGGCCTTCATCAGTCCGCCGATTTCCTTGGAAATTTTATTTCTATTGGCACGCAGGTCATCAGCCTCCTGCTGTGTCTTTCTGCTTTCCTTGTCCAACTCAATTACTTCATCAACTAACGGAAGTTTGGAATCCTGGAATTTCTTTCTGATATTTTCTTTTACTGCTTCCGGATTTTCTCTTAAAAACTTAATGTCAATCATGATAAGGCTCCTCTCCTCATTTTATAATTAATAGCCAATGGCTTTATCTAATGCTTCTTTTTCTTCAGCGCCAAGTGTAATTGCACACTCACCCTTCTTTACTTCTTTTGTGTATGTATAACAGCCGTCGCTGCTCTGCACAGAATTCAGTATAAAACCGTCATCCTTTTCATTCAGCAGACATAAACAAAAGCTGAGCTGTCCGCCCATCTGACTGAAGGCATCATATTTTACCATTCCCATTTTTTGATAACAATACTCTAATCTTTTCTGAATATCTTTAATTTCTTTTCTGTTTTTATCAGATTCCTTCTTTATGAAGTCGTTATCCTCATATAGTCCTGTAATATCTTCTTCCAGACTCCCGGCATCCTTCCCCTTCATAAACTTTGATAGTTTTTTCTGTATTTTATTCAACTTATTGAACTGGATAATTATCAGAATCAAAAGTATTATTATAAAAACCAACAGGCCTATAAGCAAGTACGCAATATCCAATCCGCCTAATCCAATACTCTCCAGTAAGCTGCTTGACATCTTTTTCTCCTTTATATTTTTTATCCTGAGTACAGGAAACTCCTCTTCCTGTTATAACAATCAGGCTCTCATTAACTGTTCCATAAGCCTGTCCAAATCATCATGGTTATAGAATTCTATTTCTATTTTACCTGCTCCATTATTCTTAGGAGAAATGGAAACCTTGGTGCCTAATGATTCTTTCAGTCTGTTTTCAATGTTCTGATAAATTACTTCCAGAGACTTGTTTTCTTTTTTTGGCGCCTTTTCGGGTTTATGAAGATCTTTTACCAGCTTTTCCACTTCCCGTACGCTCATCTTTTCATCAAAAACCTTCTGGGCGATCATATACTGCTCTTCCGGATCTTCAATGGAAAGCAAAGCTCTGGCATGGCCTGTACTGATCATTTCATTTACGACCATCTGTTGTACTTCATCACAAAGCTTGAGCAGACGCATAGAGTTGGTAACTGCTGTCCTGCTCTTGGATACTCTCTCTGCCACCTCATCCTGCTTCAGATTAAACTCTTCCAAAAGTCTTTTATAGGCTTGTGCTTCTTCAATCGGATTCAGATCTTCTCTCTGGATATTTTCAATCAATGAAATTTCTACAATTTCCTGATTTGTAAGATTCTTAATAATAACGGGAATCTCTTTTAATCCCGCCATCTTTGCCGCACGCCATCTTCTTTCTCCGGCAATTATCTCATAATGATTCTTCCTGTCCTGCACAATAATGGGCTGAAGCAGACCAAACTGTTTTATTGATTCCGCCAGCTCCAACAGTGAATCCTCATCGAAATTCTTTCTGGGCTGTTCCCCGTTTGGCTCAACCATTGACAGTTTTACCATGGTTTCCGGGTTTTTATTTTCTACTTTTTCTTTACTTTCCTTTTTTTCTTTTGCTTCCCCAATAGTATTCGGGATCAAAGAATCAAGGCCTTTCCCCAGTCCTCTTGCAGCCATTATCATAAATCCTTTCTCTTTATAACTTCATTTGCCAATGCCATGTAGCTCTCTGCACCAGCTGATTTCGGATCATACATTGTTATCGGCAGGCCATAGCTCGGCGCCTCGGCAAGCCTTATGTTTCTGGGTATTACTGTTTTATATATTTTCTGATTCAGATTCTTCTTTACATTATCAACTACCTGCGTTGAAAGGTTTGTCCTGGAATCATACATAGTAAACAGTATTCCCTCAATCTGCAACTGAGGATTCAATCTTTCTCTCACAAGATTAACTGTGTGAATTAACTGGCTCAGTCCTTCCAGTGCATAATACTCGCATTGTATTGGAACCAGAACCGTATTCGCAGTCGTCATTGCATTAACCGTCAGCATATTCAAGGAAGGCGGACAATCAATTACCACAAAATCATACTGATCTCTTACCCAATCTACCTCATTTTTTAATATAAATTCTTTCTTATCTACACCAATTAACTCTATTTCTGCCGCAGCCAGGTTGACATTGGACGGTAATACAGTAACATTCGGAACTACTTCTTTAATCAGGCAGTCCTGAATTGTACATTCCCCCAGCATCAGTTCATAGATTGTATTGTCAAGATTATTCTTATCAATATTAAATCCGCTTGTCGTATTTCCCTGCGGATCCGTATCTATGACTAATACCTTCTTCCCTTTTGCAGCGAGAGCAGCCGATAAATTAATCGCTGTGGTTGTTTTACCAACACCGCCCTTCTGGTTTGCAATTGCGATAATTCTTCCCATTACATTTTTCCTTTCGTGTGCAATTGGACAAAACAAGATAGAGTCATTCTTCTGTCAACACTATATATTACTTTCTCACCCAAATAAGTACTTTATCGATTATATCACTTTTCTGATTGATATTCTATAAGGAAATATTAGAATTTGGACTTTCTTTTTTTATATTATTGTTGGTTTTGTATTTTTAAAAAAAGTTTTGAATTTAAAATATGATTTATTGAAGAAAATGTTTATTAATTCTATTATATTATTTTTAAGTTAAGTGTCAGAATAGATTTATTATCCATATTTTTAATTTAGTTATTACTTGTTCTATTTGTATTCAAATATTAACTTATTTTTTAAAATTTAATTTTAGAGTATTTTATTTATATAATGAGTTATGTTTCACGTGAAACATAATTGTAAGTAAAGTTTAAAACAGCTATATTAAAGGCTATATAAAATACATAAAATATAGTTTTATGCAATATGTATTATACAATTCTTGTTAAATATATTCTAATTAATGTTTCACGTGAAACATTATCAATATAAAAACAAAAGTAGGAACCATGCAAAAACTGCCACAAAACTACAAATCATTAACTTGTAAGATAACATGTGATGGTTTATAATAATTAAATACAGGAGGTATTACTATGAATAAAAAGCTTGGAACTGTAATTGCCCTCACAGGTATCGCTACTTTTACTATTCACATGATAAACAGAGTACAATTTTCTGTCAGTACTGTAAAGAATAATTTAGGTTGCCCTAACAATAAATATTATGAGTGGCGGTTTGGTAAGATACGATATACTAAAAAGGGGACGGGTACCCCTCTTCTTCTCCTCCATGACCTTACAGCCGGCAGTTCAGGCTTTGAATTTTCCGCTATAGTTGATTCTTTAGCTGAGAAGCATGAAGTATATACAATAGATTTTCTTGGTTATGGTTTATCAGACAAACCTAATATTACTTATACCAATTACCTTTATGTACAGTCTATTATAGATTTTATTAAGAATGTAATAGGTAAAAAGACAAGTATTATTGCAACAGGCGATGCTGCCCCAATAGCTGTTATGGCTTGCCATAATGATGGTGAAGTTATTGACAAAATGCTTTTCATTAATCCGCAAAGTATAAATAAGTTAAACCAGGTGCCAAGTAAACAAACTAAGCTATTGAAGTTCTTAATTGACACTCCCATCATTGGAACTTTTCTATATAATATGCTTACACGCAAAGAATCTTTTAGGAAGAATTTTGAAGAAGAATACTTTTATAATTCATCTGCTGTCACTGACGAAATATTGTCTAACTATGTAGAGGCTTCGCATGTTCCAGATTTCAATGCAAAATTTTCTTTTGCGAGCTATGTATGTAGATATATGAATGCAAATATAATTCATGCATTAAAAGAAATAGATCATAGTATGTATATTTTATACGGTGAAATGAAAGATGATATAGATACAATAGTTGATAATTATATTTACTTTAACCAGTCAATTGAGACTTTTAGTATTCCTGATACTAAACAGCTATGTCATCTGGAATCACCTGATTTAGTTATAGAACAGATTAATATTCTTTTATAAGTTTGTATGTAATTTATAAAAAAGAGCTGCAGAAAAATTACAGCTCTTTTTAATTTATAGTACTTACTCTTACTATTTTTTTTAAATAATAAATAAAATTTATATCTACTAAATATATATTTAGTATTGATATTTATTCCTTTTCTTTAAGTAAAAAAATGCAAAACATATATCAGTAATTCAATATACTAATATTAAAATTTACTAAGCTTTTATTATTAAGCAAATATATTATGTTTCACGTGAAACAATATAAATAACAATATAATTATAGCTACCAGACTTAAGAAAATACGTCTTGATTTGTAAATGTAGAAATAACCCCCTGGTTAATATTCATTGAAAATATAGAATTATAAGAACAGTATAAATAATATGGATTTATTTGACAAACATATACTAAAAATAAATTTATAAAAGATATGTTATGAGGTAAAGTCATGGAAACAAACGATAGCTTTTGGAACGCAATAGACAGAATAGTGAGTGAATCAAAAATCATAATAGATAGGCCTAAGGGATCTATTCATCCTAAGTTTTCTGACTTTATTTACAGAGTTGACTATGGCTATTTAGATAATACCTCTTCAATGGATGGTGACGGCATTGATGTATGGGTGGGAACAGATGAAAGAAAGCAAGTTGATGCGATTATGTGTATCGTTGATTTAATGAAACGTGATTCGGAAATAAAGATATTAATTGGATGTACAGAGAATGAAAAAGAATTCATTTACCAAACCCATAACAAAACAGATTACATGAAAGGAATACTTATACGCAGGTTATGAGTATATTTTCCATATCGTTTGTCATGGAATTATAAGATTGTAATAGATACTAGACAGTATTTCTCTACAAACAGCAGAGAATTCAATCTTTCCCTCAATAAAGATCAACAGCTGACGATTTGATCTTTCTTTCAATAATGACATTATACCCAATTCACCAGAATCTTTTATACCGGATCACTACTCTCCTATACAGGAGCTAAATATGTAGCCTCAATGCTTACCACATTTATCTATATTAGATTCAGTATAAGGCATATCTAAAACTCTATATTATTACCCACAACGCACTTCTAACAATTTATTCTAACAATCAATCTATCAATAATCAGAGCGCACAAAACGCTTGGGATGCTCAATTAGCACCCGACTACTTTCAAACAAAAAAAATACCGTTGACATCCATGTATAATAAGTCTATAATGAACATTGTTCATATTGATAATCGTTTAATACAATAAAAGGAGAGATATTAATGCAGGCAATTATGGAAACACTTTTTGATGCAGTATATTTAATTACTGTCATCACACTGGGAATCATCATGATAACCAAATCAAAAGAAAGAAAAGAATATAAACTATTTGGAATTATGGCTGTCATACTTGGCTGTGGTGATGCCTTTCATCTGATCCCAAGAGCCTATTCCCTATGCACTGACGGACTTGCCGCCCATACAGCTGCCCTCGGCGTTGGAAAACTGATTACCTCAATAACAATGACCATATTTTATCTGATTCTTTTTGAAATCTGGAAAATGAGATATCATAAGGCAGACACGAAATCGCTGAATTTTGCCATGTACGGACTTGCCCTGATAAGAATTATACTCTGTCTGCTTCCCCAAAACAAATGGGTCAGTGCCGATGCACCATTATCCTGGGGAATTTACCGGAACATTCCTTTCGCCCTGATGGGAATACTGATTATTGTTCTATTCTATCAGGAAGCAAAAGAAAACCGGGACAGAAACTTCCGCTTTATGTGGCTTGCAATCACCTTAAGCTTCGGCTTCTATATCCCGGTTGTATTATGGGCTGATATGATTCCTTTGATAGGCATGCTCATGATCCCAAAAACCTGTGCTTACGTATGGGTAGTTCTCATGGGATACCTGGATATGAAAAAAAATTAACTAATTGGCTCCTTTGCCGGAAGTCCCGCCTTTCTGGGATATTTTCCGGGCGTAGGAGCCTTTTTCCTTATAATAAAAAGGGATCTGTAAATATCACTATACGGTAAATTAAACTCAATATTTTCCACCACTTCCCCGCCCAGGAGATAAAAGGCTTTTTTTGCGGCAGCCGCTTCCTCTTCTATTTTTTCGGATTTATAAGGAATAAACCTTCCCCCAACCTTCACGAACGGCAGACAATATTCGGATAATGTGGCCATATTAGCAACTGCCCGTGACACACACAGATCATACTTTTCGCGGAACAATCCCGGCTTCGCATAGTCCTCCGCTCTTCCATGAACTGCATCTATATCCGCCAGTCCGATTTGGGCAATCACCTCATTCAAAAACTTTACTCTCTTATTCAGGGAATCCAGAAGTGTTACCTTTAATCCCGGAAATGCGATTTTCAAAGGGATTCCTGGAAAACCGGCACCTGTCCCCACATCAATGACTGAGTACCCTTCCTTCGTCAGCTCCGGCACCGCTTTTATTAAAGAAAGACTGTCTACAAAGTGTTTTTTTAAAACTTCATCAAAATCAGTAATAGCTGTCAGATTCATTACTTCATTCCACTGGATCAGCAGTTCATAATACTGCATAAACTGTTCTTCCTGACTCTTATCCAGTTCTATCGACAGTTCACTTAGATCTTTTCTGAATTGTGTCAAATTATAGCTTTTCATGCTTTTTCCTGCTTTCCCAGATGCTCCAGATAAATAAGAAGAACCGAAATATCAGCCGGTGAAACTCCTGAAATTCTTGATGCCTGTCCTACGGATACCGGCTTATAGGAAATCAACTTTTGCCTGGCTTCAAGACGGAGGCTGGAAATATCATTATAATCTATCCATTCCGGAATCTTTTTCTTTTCCATCTTTTTAAACTGCTCTACCTGACGCAGCTGTCTGGATATATATCCTTCATATTTCAGTTCTATTTCCACCTGCTCGATTACATCAGCAGGTAAGGGCTTTCTGTCGGGATCAATCTCCCCTAAAATTTCATAATCCAGTTCAGGCCTGCAGATCAGCTCCGAAAGGCTTGCGGCAGTTTTCAAAGGTGAACTTCCATGTGATTCAAGAAATGACTGGATTGAAGCGGAAGCTCCTACCGTCGTTTTTTTCAGACGGTTCATTTCTTCCTGGATCTGTTTCTGCTTATTTATGGTTGCTTCATATTCTTCTTTTCCTACAAGTCCAGCTTTATAGCCTATTTCACGAAGTCTGATATCCGCGTTATCCTGACGGAGAAGAAGTCTGTACTCAGCGCGGGAGGTCATCATTCTGTATGGCTCGAAATTATCCTTGGTTACCAGATCGTCAATCAACACCCCTATATAAGCCTGGGAACGATCCAGAATTATCTGCTCCTTACCCTGTATGGAAAGGGCCGCATTCATTCCGGCTATCAGTCCCTGTGCCGCCGCTTCTTCATAACCGCTGCTTCCATTGAACTGCCCGCCACTGAACAGTCCCTCAATATTTTTAAACTCCAGGGTAGGATACAGCTGCCTTGCATTAATGCAATCATATTCAATTGCATACGCATTTCTTACTATTTTACAGTGTTCCAGGCCAGGAACACTTCGGTACATTGCCAGCTGAACGTCCTCCGGAAGAGATGATGACATACCTCCCACATACATTTCATTCGTATGGATACCTTCCGGCTCCAGAAATACCTGGTGCCTTTTCTTATCCGCAAACTTTACCACTTTATCTTCAATAGACGGGCAGTATCTTGGCCCTGTCCCTTCTATAATTCCCGCATAAATCGGTGATCTGTCAAGGTTGGCGCGAATAATATCATGAGTTTCCTCATTGGTGTAAGTCAGCCAGCAGGAAACCTGATCCTTCTGGATACTCTCAGGTATAGTGGAAAACGAAAAAGGAACCACTTTTTCATCTCCCCGCTGTTCTTCCATTTTGGAAAAATCAATTGTCCGCTTATCCATACGCGCCGGCGTCCCGGTCTTAAACCGCCTCATCTCAACCCCAAGCGCCTTCAGGGAATCCGTCAGGTGATTTGCGGGCTGCAAGCCATTCGGCCCTGTATAGGTAATAGCCTCACCACACAAACACCGCGCATTCAGATAGGTTCCCGTACATAATACGACCGCCTTTGCTTCATAAACAGCGCCCGTATAAATCCTTACTCCTGTAATTTTCTTCCTGCATTTTCCTGAACCATCATCCGTATCCGGCAAATCCTCCGCCAGAAGCTCACATACCTCCGCCTGCTTAATTGTCAGATGCTCCTGATTTTCAAGTATCATACGCATCTGCCAGGTATACTCCGCTTTGTCGGCCTGCGCCCTTAGAGAATGGACTGCCGGCCCTTTGGAAACATTCAGCATCTTGGACTGAATAAAAGTCTTATCTATATTCTTACCCATCTCACCGCCCAGGGCATCCACTTCCCGGACCAGATGGCCCTTAGAGGAACCGCCGATATTGGGGTTGCAGGGCATCAGCGCGATACTGTCCACGCTGACCGTAAAGATCACTGTCTCCAATCCCATTCTGGCACAGGCCAGCGCTGCCTCACATCCGGCATGTCCCGCCCCCACCACACAAACATCATAGCATTCCCTGATTTGCGGCATAATGAATAACTCCTTCTATTTTTTCTTTTTTTTGTTTTTTTTCTTCTTTTCTTCTGAATACACATCAGCCATGGCCGGAGGAGGTGTAATAATGACAGCCGGCGCAACAGCGCTTTCACAAACAGCGCCTTCACGAACAATGCCTTCACGTGCAACACCTTCCCGAGCGGCATCTTCACGAACAGTATTTTCACGAATTACACTTTCACGGACAGGTTCCTCCCTCAGAACACTTTCCCGTGCAGCCGCTGCTTCCCTCACAGGCCCTGCATACTCTCTTTCTGCAAAAAACCGCCGGCCTGCTTCAGGAACAATTATGGCAGTCTGCATCTCTTCGCCGGAAAGGACATCTTTGGATGCATTTTCCATAGAATCCGCAGCATTTTTACGGTTTTCCTGTACCTTTCCCCAGGCCTGATCCCAGAAAAACTTCACCGGCTCCCACACCAGCTCCAGCGCCCGCAGCAGAGCAATTATCAGTACTACCCAGCAGATAAAATGATACAGCTGTATTTCCCCGCTTCCATAATTATCTGTCGCACCGTAATAAAGTCCAAGTCCTACAATACCAACAGCCATTAAAAAAAGCAATCCCATATTTGATTCTTTTTTCATCTTGCCCTGTCCCCCTGATTTCTGTAAACTGCAGTATTTAAAACGATTTCTGCATACTTATGGATTCATCATACCACAAAAAAAATTAATAGAAAATACACAAAATAAATGATACTATGAAAACATAAGCCTGTCTTACGATCAGCGCAAAGCACTGGCCTGCGCAGCTAAATACTCTGCCCCGCTGGACAGTTGCAAAAAACGAACTGCAGCACAATATTTTTCATAGAAAGCGACAGAAAAGGAGGAATTGAATGAAAGGATTATACTATGACGGATCCGGCGCCGTTTACCGGGAAGATCTTCCCATACCGGTTCCTGAAGAAGGCGAAAGCCTGATAAAAATACACTACAGCGCCGTATGCAATACGGACAAAGAAGTGCGGAAAGGATACCGCCCCTCATTTCGCGGCATTATGGGTCATGAATTTGTTGGCGAGGTTGTGGAGTCCCCGGATGAAAAGCTAAAAGGCCGCCGCGTGGTAGGCGAACTGAATGCAGCCTGCGGCAAATGCATCTACTGCCGGACCGGCAGGCCCACACACTGTTCCAACCGCCGGGTTCTGGGTATGGACAATAAAGATGGTTGTTTTGCAGAATATATGACTATCGATACCTCTCTTCTTCATCTGGTGCCGGACGAACTGCCGGATACCCGGGCCATCTTTACCGAACCGCTGGCCGCCGCCCTGGAAATCCTTACCCAGGTGCATATTTCACCGGATAAAAATGCAGCTGTTTTAGGAGATGGCAGGCTGGCGCTTCTCACCGCGCAGGTATTGGCGCTCACCGGTGTTGATCTTACGGTAATCGGCCGCCATCCAGAGAAACTGGAGCTTTTCCGTCCCTTCGCCAGGGTTACAACCTGTGGGGAAAAGGAAGGATATGAAATCGTGGCAGAATGTACAGGTTCCGAAACAGGGCTTCCCCAGGCAATGGAACTTGTCCGTAAAAAAGGCACCATTCTGCTGAAAAGCACCTATTCAGGAAAACTCAGCATCGACATGAGCATGGTAGCGGTAAATGAGCTTACTATCGTCGGGAGCCGCTGCGGCCCATTTGAACCCGCACTCAGGCTTCTTAATGATAACAAAATCCATCTTCCGGAAATAGAGCTTTATGAATTAAAGGATTTTGAAAAAGCGTTTGCCTCAAAAGCCTTTAAAGCCGGCTTTTCCTTTGTCTGAAGCTCTTTTAAGCAAGACAGAGAAACGAAGGCCGGCCATTCCCTCAGCCAATACCTGATTACCTGCGGGAGCACCGGCAGATCGCGCTGTCAGTGCTCCCTGTTTTTTTTCTGTTTTTCTTACTCTTCCTTACTTTCCTTATTTCCCTGTCTTTTCTTATTTTCCTGTTCCCTCTTCCACTTCAGAATACGGTCAAGCTTCTCCTTAACCTCTGCTTCCTTTCCCTCACCGGTAGGTACATAATATCTTTTATCCTTCAGGGAATCCGGCAGACACCTCATAGCAGTAACCTTTTCTTCCGTATTATGGGCATAGATATAACCTTCTCCGTAATGAAGATCCTCCATAAGCCGGGTAGGGGCATTGCGTATCTGCAGCGGAACCGGCTCCGCCAGCATTTTAACAGCATCCTCTTTACAGTTCTCATAAGCCGCATATAGTGCATTGGACTTGGGCGCCATGGACAGGTATACCACTGCCTGTGCCAGATTCACACTACATTCAGGCATACCGTTAAAATGACAGGCCTGATAGGCAGCCACTGCGACCACAAGCGCATTGCTGTCTGCAATGCCCACATCCTCACTGGCAAAGCGCACCAGCCTTCTTGCCACATAAAGCGGATCCTCTCCTGCCTCCAACATTCTGGAAAGCCAGTACACCGCGGCATCCGGATCCGTATTTCTCATGGATTTATGAAGGGCGGAGATCAGATTGTAATGCTCCTCTCCCTTCTTATCATAAAGCAATGATTTCTTGCTGGTACACTGCTCCAGGATTTCTTTTGTTATCACCGTGGTTCCGTCGGACTGTATTTCACCGTTCAATACCGTCATTTCCAGTGTATTCAGCGCCGTACGTCCGTCTCCGTTGGCAAAAGCCGCTATCATCTCTATCATATCATCCGATATGACTATCTTCTGACGGCCGAAGCCGGTGGGGGAACTAAGCGCATGGCGGAGCAGCTGCACCACATCATCGGTGGTGAGGGCCTGCAGCACAAAAACCTTACATCTGGAAAGCAAAGCGGCATTGATTTCAAAGGAAGGATTTTCCGTAGTGGCGCCAATCAGTATAATGCTTCCTTTTTCCACAAAAGGGAGAAACGCATCCTGCTGCGCCTTATTGAAACGGTGGATTTCATCAACAAACACAATGGTCTTCATTCCCATCTGCCGGGCGCTTTCCGCCTGGTTCATGACTTCCTTAATCTCCTTGATCCCGCTTGTTACCGCGCTGAAATCAATAAATTCAGCCTTTGTCTTTCTTGCGATAATCCTTGCCAGAGTCGTCTTTCCAACCCCCGGCGGTCCCCAGAAAATCATGGAGGAAACCATATCCTGATCGATCAGCCTGCGCAATACCTTTCCTTCACCGATCAGGTGCTTTTGCCCTACAAACTCATCCAGCCCGGACGGCCTGAGCCTGCTCGCCAGGGGATCATAGGTGATCCTGTTGTCATCAAATAATGACATCTGCTCCATTTTCATAATTATTTACCCATACAAAACTTGCTGAAAATCTCATTAACAAGATCTTCTCCCACTTCCTCACCGATAATAAGACCCAATGAAGCATAAGCGCTCATCAGATCAATGGAATAAAAGTCCTCCGGCATCTCATCCTCCAGGCTTTTCTTAACCATAAGCAGACTGTCCCTTGCTTCTTCCAGAGCCTGCTTATGGCGCATGCTGGTAATGACCACTTCCTCATTAAAAGAAAGCATCCCGCCGAAGAACATATCCTTTATCGTATTTTCAAACGCTTCAATTCCCGTATTATCCTTTGTGGAAGTCCGTATCATGCAGACCCTGGGATCCCCTATTTTTTCACGCAGCATCTCTTCCGTAACCACAGGTTCAAGATCCGTTTTATTCAGAAGAATTATGCATTTCTTATCCTTTAATAAATCAAGTATTTCCTCATCGCTTTCATCCAGCGCCACGCTGGAATCTACCACATACAGGATCAAATCTGCATCCTTTGCATATTTCAGGGCGCGCTGCACCCCTATTTTCTCCACCACATCCTCAGTGGCTCTGATCCCTGCGGTATCAATGATATTCAGACCGATTCCATGCAGACGTATCGATTCCTCCAGAACATCCCTTGTGGTTCCAGCCACATCCGTTACAATGGCCTTATCCTCACCTACCAGGATGTTAAGAAGAGATGACTTACCCGCATTGGGCTTTCCAACGATGACCGTATTGATCCCTTCCTTCAGGACTTTGCCGTTATCAGCGGAATTAATCAGTTTTTCACACCTGCCCAGAAGCTCCTGGATCTTTGGAAGAAGCTTTTCAGGATAGCCTTCCGTGCTGATATGCTCCGGATCATCCAGTGCTGATTCTATAAAAGCGATTTCATAAAGGATTTCCTCCCGCATTTTCCGGATACAGTCGGATACGGAACCCTTCAGCTGCTTTACGGAAGATTTCAGGGCAAATTCATTTCTGGAATGGATCAAATCCATGACAGCCTCCGCCCTTGCAAGATCAATTCTTCCGTTCAGGAATGCCCTCTTTGTAAACTCGCCCGGTTCTGCCAGCCTGGCGCCCTGCTTCAGAACAGCTTCAAGAATTTTCTGCATGATTAAAACACCGCCATGACAATTGATCTCGACGGTGTCTTCCTTAGTATAGCTGTTAGGCGCTTTCATAATGGCTACCATTACTTCGTCCAGGATTTCTTCTCCATCCACAATAAAACCGTAGTGAATGGTATGGCTGCCATAATCCTTAAGATTATGGCAGCCATTCTTTGATTTATAAACCCTGTTTCCAATTTCAATTGCATCTTCTCCGCTGATACGGACAATTCCTATTCCTGAATCAGACAGTGCCGTTGCAATTGCAGCAATTGTTTCAGTCTGTTTCATAAATCCATCTACCTCTGTCCCTGCTTATTTCTTCAGGGTAACTACAACGTGACGGAAAGGTTCTTCCCCTTCACTGTGGGTTGTAACATATTTGTCATTCTGAAGGGCAGAATGAATAATTCTTCTTTCATACGGATTCATAGGCTCAAGAGAAACACTGCGTTTCGTTCTCTTTACCTTATATGCTATGTTCTTTGCCAGGTTCTCCAGCGTTTCTTTTCTTCTCTTACGGTAATTCTCAGTATCAACCTTAACACGGATATACTCTTCCGCCTCCTTGTTGACTACGAGGGAAACCAGGTACTGGAGGGAATCGAGGGTCTGTCCTCTTTTTCCAATAAGAACTCCCATGTCATCGCCGCTTAAATCGATGTCAAGAAATCCGTCTGTTTCATCAAACTTCACATCAACCACAACAGTCATCTTCATTGCGGCAAATACATCATTTAAGAATTCTCTGGCCGTATCTTCAACGCTTCCCTTAACCTTTGCCCTGATTTTCGCGGGCTTGGCATTAAATCCCAGGAAACCGGTAGAACCTTCTTCTATCACTTCATACTCCAGCTTATCACTGGTAACAAGAAATTTACGGCATGCTGCGGTAATGGCATCATCCACTGTCTTGGCAGTAAATTCTACGAACTCCATAATTTCCTCCGTTCTGCCGCCGGGCGCGGCAATCATCACAGGAACCGTTGCTTCACAGTTCCATAACATCTTATCTTACTGCAGTCCGCCCTCCGGCTTTGCTGCATCCTATTTCTTACCGGTGCTGTCCTTTTCCGGCCTGCTGTTATTATTTTCGTTATAAACCTTAACCATATTTGCTTTTGCAGCAATACTTCCGGGCTTCGGCGCGTTCTTGTTATACATCTCCGTCGCCTTCTTCACGGCCGCTTCCTTCTCCTCCGCCGTCATGGGCGCTTTTGATCCCGCGGGCTTTTTAGAAGAAGTGCTTGCAGCTGTCACAGGCTTCGTGGAAGGCTGCACATTACGTGTATTCATGCTGGCATACTGGTTTATGGTCTTAGGATCAATTCCGGCCTTTTCCATCCGCTTGATCCGTTTTTCCTGCTTTTTCTTGGCCTTGTCCTTGTTTTTCTCAATCAGCTGGTCAAAATCAGTCTTATCAATATGCTTATTAACAAGCACCTGCTGAATACTTCTTACCACAGCACTGGCAACCCAGTATAAACCAACACCGGCAGGCAGTGAGAAACAGAATACCGCAGACATGATGGGCATGATATTGTTCATCATCTTCATGGAAGACATCATGCTGTTCTGCTCGCCATTGGATTCCGGCTGGGGCATGAGCTTAACGTTCAGCCACTGGGTAACTGCAGCAAGTACAGGGATGGCAAGCGCTGCAATAATCAGAAGTACATTCTTAGCCTGCATCGCATTGGACAGATAATAAGAAGGGGAATCCCCGATATTCATGCCAAACAGATTATTGTAGGAAGCAAGCTTTTCCGTAGTGGCAGCGATATCCGCTGATAAATTGGGAAATTTCTCAGCAAGAGTCGCCCATTCCGGAGTTGACGCTTTATTCAGCACATCAATAAACGTATTCTGTACATAGGTTGTATCCCCGGCGGTAAACAGTTCATTGGAAAACTGCTTCATATACATCCCCGCATTACGGAAGCCCTGAATAAACTCCGCGCTTCCCGGCTGGGCAATCAGCTTGTCCACCAGGGGGAAGAACGCTTCCTTAACCTGTCCGATATAAGCAGGAATGGCATAAATAACCTTATACAAAGCATAGATAATAGGTAGCTGAATCAGCATCTGGACACAGCTGCCCATAGGTGAAACACCGTATTTTGCATAAACGGCCTGCGTTTCATTCTGCATGGCCATCATGGAATCGTTGTCTTTCTTTCCATTGTATTTCTTCTGGATGGCCTGCAGCTCAGGATTCATCTTATTACTCAGCTTTGAGAACTTCTGCTGCTTAATTGTCAGAGGAAGCATGAGCATATAAATAACAATGGTGAAAATGATAATGGCGATACCGATGTTGGGAATCCCGATCAGGTTGAGGATATAAAAGATACCCTCCATAATATAACCGAGCAACGTGGCAACCCACCCGATAACAGGAGTCGCACTTTTGGTCAAAATAATTCCTGGCAAAACTTATTTCCTCCTTAAACCGGCGCCCTCTTTAAGGAACCGGGTCATAGCCTCCCTTGGAAAAGGGATTACATCTCAAAATTCTCCAAAAAGCAAGCAAGCCGCCCTTAATGACACCGTACTTCTCCACAGCCTGAAGCCCATACTCGCTGCAGGTGGGAAAATAAGGACATTTTGTACTTTTCATTGGTGATATATACTTTCTATATCCTTTAATCAGGGCAATTACAATCTTTTTCATATCCAATTCAGCTTATAATTTTATGAAGCTTACCCAAATGCAACAATGCACTCTCGATTTCCGCATAGGAAGCCGAAGCTGCATTCGCTCTGGCTATGACTACTATATCTAAACCACTATTAAATATATTCTCCTGCAGTCTGTAGCTTTCGCGCACCAGCCTTGTGACATGATGACGCACAACGCTGTTCCCTACTTTTTTACTTACAGAAATTCCAAGTCTGTTTCTTTCCATGTTATTTTCCAACACATACATGACCAACAGTTTATTGGCATAAGATCTGCCCTTCCGGTAAACAGACTGAAAATCCTGGTTTTTCTTCAAGCTTTCCGAAAAATTCATTCTACATCCAATCTTTCCTGGAAAGAGAAAAAAAGGCCACAAAACTGCGGCCTATGCGGATAATCTCTTTCTTCCTTTTGCTCTTCTTGCTGCCAGTACCTTTCTTCCTCCCGGAGTACTCATTCTGGCTCTGAAGCCGTGAACTTTATTTCTCTGCCTGTTCTTAGGCTGAAATGTCATTTTCATTAAAGATGCACCTCCTTCACTTGGGTTTCTGATGTTGTGTCAGAAAATATCATTACCGATTATATAGGAAGAAACCCCGCAAGTCAAGCAAAACCGCGCATTTTCCCCAATAAAAAAAACGCTGAAAAAAGGCGGTAAAAATCGTGTTTTTCACTAATACAATATGTAGTTACTAAAATTTCATTTTTTATACAATATCTAGCCCCGGAAAAATAATCCACACGCTGCCAACGATTCTTTCCACTTAACATAACATTATCCACAAATTGTGTATAACTTGTGGATAAACTCAGCTTAATTTTTATTCTCAATTTAAAAATTATTATCAAAGCCGCATAAAATCTGGATGTTTATATGTTGATTTCACTTTTCCACTTATCCACATTTACACATCCAAAACCCCAAATATGTTAACTTCCACCCCCTTCCGTTCACACCCTGTGGAAAAATCTTATCCCCAGAATTAACATTTGATATTTGCATTTTTTTAGAGTAAGATAAGATAGATGTATTTTCAGTTAGTTTAGGAGGTTTAGGGATGCAGGCAATCGAGGCCAGATGGGATGAAATTAAGGAAACCATCAGAAAAGAATATGATCTCTCCGATGTTTCATATCATACGTGGATAGAACCACTGAAGTTTTTCGATGTACAGGATGATGTGGTAATCATTCTTATCACATCGAACCAGTCACATGCACTTAATTATATTTCTTCCAAATATAAAGACTTCTTCCGTGTTACCATCACAGAAATGATGGATCATTATTATGAAGTTTCTTTTATATTGGAGAAGGATGCCAGGAAGGACAAGTCCTCCGCTGAGGATCTGAAGTCCCCCTTCAGCGGCACCTTTAATATCAATTATGAAAATGCAAACCTGAACCCGAAGTATAAATTCGATACCTTCGTTGTAGGAAGCAACAATAAATTCGCCCATTCCGCCTGTCTTGCCGTTGCGGAATCCCCCGGTGACGCTTATAATCCCCTCTATATTTATGGCGGGGCCGGACTGGGCAAAACCCACCTTATGCATTCCATCGGCCATTTTGTCCTGGAACAGAATCCGGACATGAAGGTTATTTATGTTACTTCGGAGTCCTTTACTAATGAAGTAATTGAATCCATCCGAAGCGGTAATGCGGCTGCCATGACCAAGCTGCGTGACAAATACCGTACGGTGGATGTCCTCATGATCGACGATATCCAATTTATAATAGGAAAAGAAAGTACACAGGAGGAGTTCTTCCATACCTTCAATGTCCTTCATGCCGCCGGAAAACAGATCGTTCTGTCCTCCGATAAACCGCCCAAGGAAATGGAAACCCTGGATGAAAGGTTCCGTTCCCGCTTTGAATGGGGCCTGATCGCAGATATCCAGCCCCCTGATTATGAGACCAGGATGGCAATTCTGCGCAAGAATGCGGAGAACTATGATAAAAAGATCGACGACTCTATTTTCCAGTATATTGCAACCAACATTAAATCCAATATCCGTGAGCTGGAGGGCGCTTTCAACCGTATCATCGCCAAATCCAAGATTGAGAACCAGCCTGAGATCACGATGGAGCTGGCGGAGGATGCGCTGAAGGATATCATCAATCCGGACAAGCCCGACAAGATCACGCCTGAACTTATTATTAAGGTAGTTGCCGAGCACTATGGTGTCAATCCTGAAGACATCACCTCCAAAAAGAGAAACTCGGAATTCGTACTGCCCCGCCAGGTCGTTATGTATCTGTGCAGGGATCTGACGGAAACCTCACTGGCCAACATCGGCAAGCTGCTTGGTAAAAAAGATCACACCACCGTAATTCACGGGGCCAATAAGATCTCAGAAGAGCTTGCCACCAACGAAGAACTTAAGAATAACATTGAAATTATCAAGAAGAAGATATGTGTATAACTTTGTTTAAAAAAAGTTGACAAGCTGTGGGCAGTATGGGGACAGGCTGTGAATAGGAATTTTTACGGCAGGATGCCCTGGAACGGCGGTTCAGAACGTTTGTGAATATCCTGACAATTAACCTCAGCCTGTCCGTCAGTTTTAAACAAGTTATTATTTTCAGTTTTCCTTGCAAAATGTATAATAAAAAGGGTTATCCACATATCTACACCCCCTACTATTTAATATTACTAAATACTTTAATTAATAAAAGATCGCGCGCGGCGTGGCAACCGGTACGTTAATGTGAATTCGCAGAAGGGAGTTTATGCACACATGAAATTAGTTTGTTCCAAAAGCAATCTGTTAACAGGTCTTCAGGTGGTATCCAAAGCAGTGCCGAATAAAACCACCATGTCCATCCTGGAATGTATCCTCATTGATTCCACCGGAGGAGAAATTAAACTGACTGCCAACGATATGGAGCTTGGCATTGAAACAATTATTGAAGGCGACATCGTTGAAAAAGGGATCATTGCCCTGGATGCCAAGATCTTTTTGGAAATCGTAAGGAAGCTGCCTGACAACGATATCACCATCACAACCGACAGTAATTTTAAAACGACCATCACCTGTGAAAAGGCAAAGTTCAATATCATTGGAAAATCAGGAGAAGATTTTTCCTATCTTCCCATGATTGAAAGAAATGAATCCATTGTCCTGTCACAGTATACCCTGAAGGAAGTGATCCGCCAGACGATCTTTTCCATCTCTGACAACGATAACAATAAGCTGATGAGCGGTGAACTCTTTGAGATCAACGGTGAGGAAATGAGAGTGATCTCCCTTGACGGACATCGTATTTCTATCCGTAAGATCCATCTGAAGAACTCCTACCCTTCCCAAAAAGTAGTGGTTCCCGGAAAGACACTGAACGAGATCAGCAAGATCCTGGGCGGTGATGCGGATAAGGACGTAACGATTTTCTTTACGGATAAGCATATTGTTTTTGAATTTGAAAATACCACGGTGGTTTCCAGGCTGATTGAGGGTGAATACTTCAAGATCGATCAGATGCTTTCCAGCGATTATGAAACCAAGGTTGAGATCAATAAAAAAGAGCTCCTTGACTGTATTGACAGAGCGACCCTGCTCATCAAGGAAGGGGATAAAAAGCCCATTATTATCAATATTACAGACGGATCCATGGAGCTTAAGATCAATTCCACGGTGGGAAGCATGGATGAAGAAATCGATATTTCCAAGGTGGGAAAAGATCTCATGATCGGCTTTAACCCCAAGTTCCTCATTGATGCTCTGCGTGTTATTGACGACGAAACGATTACTATCTATCTGGTAAATCCGAAAGCTCCCTGCTTTATCAGGGATGAGGAAAATAATTATATCTATCTGATTCTGCCGGTTAACTTTACAACAGTGTAACTGTGGAAGGACGTTTACGGCAGTTTTGGAAGCGGAAGGATAAAAATGCAGACTTTTAAAATAAAAGATGAATATATTAAGCTGGGACAGGCTCTGAAGGCAGCCGGCCTTGCCGAGTCCGGAGTGGATGCCAAGTATGCGGTGCAGGACGGGCTTGTTAAGGTGAACGGCCAGGTGGAAACGCAGCGTGGTAAAAAACTGGTTCCCGGGGATCTTGTGGAATTTAACGGACAGACTCTTAAAATCGAGTAATTTTTCTGCGGCAGTTCATGACGTTATACGTTATGGGCTGCTGCAGTTTTGAAAGGCAGTATCGGGTAATTTTCATGGTAATCAAATCACTGGAGCTATCCAATTTCAGGAATTACGCTTTTCTGGATATGAGCTTCGACAAAGGCACGAATATTCTTTACGGGGACAACGCACAGGGGAAGACGAACATCCTTGAGGCGATTTATTTGTGTGCCACGACAAAATCCCACCGGGGAACAAAGGATCGGGATATTGTTAACTTCGAAGAGGAAGAGGCTCACATCAGGACTTATCTGGAAAAGGACGGGGATGAGATCAAAATCGACATGCATCTCCGCAAAAATAAGACAAAAGGGATTGCTATCGACGGAAGAAAGCTGAAGAAGGCCACAGAGCTTCTGGGGCTGATGAATGTTGTTTTTTTCTCCCCGGAGGATCTCAGTATCATTAAAAATGGCCCTTCGGAAAGGCGCAGATTCGTGGATATGGAGCTTTGTCAGCTTGATCCCATGTATCTGCATAACCTGAACAACTATAATAAAATAGTAAACCAGAGAAACCGGCTGCTCAAGGATATGTACATGAATCCCTCCCTGAGGGGGACGTTGGATGTATGGGATATTCAGCTGGTGGAATTCGGGAAAAAAATTATTGCAAGGCGCGTTGCTTTTGTGGAGCAGCTGAACGGGATTATCGGCAGCATCCATGACAGCCTTTCCGGCGGAAGGGAAAAGCTGGTGATCTCCTATGAACCGGATATTTCCGCGGAGGATTTCGAAAACAGGCTCCGTGCCGGCCAGGAAAGGGATATCCGGCTGAAGCAGACGACTGTAGGGCCGCACCGGGATGATTTTGCCTTTATTGCCAACGACATAGATATCCGGAGATTTGGTTCCCAGGGACAGCAGAGGACGGCGGCGCTTTCTTTGAAGCTGTCGGAAATCGAACTCGTTAAAAAAATGACAAACGATACCCCCATACTGCTTCTGGACGATGTCCTGTCCGAACTGGACAGCAGCCGCCAGAATTATCTTCTGAACAGCATAGGGGATATTCAGACAATCATTACCTGCACCGGTCTGGATGAATTTATCAATAATCGGTTTGAAATCAATAAAGTGTTCAAGGTTACGAGCGGAACCATCGCCGCGGTATAGCTGTAACAGTCCGGACAGGCCTGAACTGTTATGTATGGCTTCACAGTCGGAAACGGTCGATATTCTGTCTATTGTGGACAAAGCAAATTCATGATATAATAAAACAGAATAGACAAACAGGTAGAAAAACTTATGGGCCTGATCATAAGGGTCTGTAGGCTTTTCTATCTATTTGTGCTCTTTTTGTTTAATTTTGGCCTTTTGCAGTGAAATGGAGGAATATATGGGTACTGAAAACACAGAAAGCCACAGCGAATATGGCGCGGACCAGATACAGATACTGGAAGGTTTGGAAGCGGTCCGCAAACGACCTGGTATGTATATTGGTACTACATCCAGCAGGGGACTCCACCATCTGGTCTACGAAATCGTAGACAATGCGGTGGATGAAGCTCTTGCCGGCTATTGTGATACCATCGATGTTACAATTAATCAGGATAATTCCGTTACGGTTATAGATAACGGACGTGGTATTCCTGTCGGTATCAACCATAAAGCCGGCATTGCCGCTGTAGAAGTGGTATTTACCATCCTTCATGCGGGCGGAAAGTTCGGTGGCGGGGGATACAAGGTATCCGGAGGTCTCCATGGAGTAGGCGCTTCCGTAGTGAATGCCCTTTCTGACTGGCTGGAGGTAGAGATCTGCCAGGAAGGCAAGGTTTACAGACAGCGTTATGAAAGGGGAAAGGCAGTCTATACCCTGAAGGTTGTTGGCGAATGTGATCCGGATAAGACGGGCACTAAGGTTACCTTTAAGCCTGACGCCACGATTTTCCAGGAAACCACGGAATATGACTTTGACGTGCTCAAGCAGCGTCTGCGTGAGATGGCATTTCTCACCAGGGGCCTTAAGATCATACTCAGAGATACCAGGGAAGAGAATCCCCAGGAGAAATCCTTCCACTATGAGGGCGGGATCAAGGAATTTGTTTCTTACCTGAATAAGAGCAAGACCCCTCTTTATGAAAATGTCATGTATTTTGAGGGAAGCAAGAATAACGTATACGTGGAAGTGGCAATGCAGCACAACGATTCCTATGTGGAGAGCGTTTACAGCTTTGTCAACAACATCAATACGCCGGAGGGCGGGACGCATCTCGTCGGCTTCCGGAATGCAATAACCAAGACCTTTAATGATTATGCAAGAAATAAAAAGCTGTTAAAGGACAATGAGACGAACCTTACCGGAGAAGACATCCGGGAAGGTATGACTGCCATTGTCAGTGTGAAGATAGAGGATCCCCAGTTTGAGGGACAGACCAAGCAGAAGCTTGGAAATTCCGAGGCCAGGGGCGCGGTGGACAGTGTGGTAAGCGAGCAGCTTACCTATTTCCTGGAGCAGAATCCGGCCGTGGCCAAGACCATCTGTGAGAAATCCATTCTGGCGCAGCGTGCCAGGGAGGCTGCCAGAAAAGCAAGGGAGCTGACCAGAAGAAAAACAGCTCTGGAGGGCATGTCCCTGCCCGGAAAGCTGGCTGACTGCTCCGATAAAGATCCTAAAAACTGTGAAATCTACATTGTAGAGGGAGATTCCGCCGGCGGCTCCGCCAAAAAGGCAAGAAGCCGTGCCACACAGGCCATCCTGCCTCTGCGCGGTAAGATCCTGAATGTGGAAAAGGCAAGGCTTGACAAGGTATATGCCAATGCGGAAATAAAAGCAATGATCACGGCCTTTGGCACGGGAATCCATGACGATTTTGATATTTCCAAGCTCAGATACCATAAGATCATTATCATGACGGATGCCGATGTTGACGGCTCCCATATTGCAACTCTCCTGCTTACTTTTATTTATCGTTTTATGCCTGATCTGATTAAGCAGGGACATGTATATCTGGCGCAGCCTCCTCTTTATAAGCTGGAGAAAAATAAAAAAGAGTGGTATGCATACAGCGATGAAGAGCTGAATCAGATTCTTTCAGAGGTGGGAAGAGATCAGAACAACAAGATACAGCGTTACAAAGGACTGGGAGAAATGGATGCCGAGCAGCTTTGGGAGACAACCATGGATCCTGAAAAACGTATTCTTCTCCGTGTAAATATGGATGAAGAGGCGGAGTCTGAGGTTGATCTTACCTTTACCACCCTGATGGGAGACAAAGTGGAGCCCCGGCGCGAATTCATTGAAGAGAACGCCAAGTATGCCAAGAATCTGGATATCTGATGACAGTTACTGGAGAAACGGAGAGTCATTAAAGAATGGAAGATAATATTTTTGATAAAATCCATGACGTCGATCTGAAGGAAACAATGGAAAATTCCTACATTGATTACGCCATGAGCGTTATAGCATCCCGTGCGCTTCCTGATGTCAGGGACGGCCTGAAGCCGGTGCAGAGGCGTGTTCTCTATTCCATGATAGAGCTGAACAACGGTCCGGATAAGCCGCACAGAAAGTGCGCCCGTATCGTCGGCGATACCATGGGTAAGTACCATCCCCACGGCGACAGCTCCATTTACGGGGCGCTGGTTAATATGGCCCAGGAGTGGTCCACAAGATATCCGCTGGTTGACGGACACGGAAACTTCGGTTCCGAGGACGGCGACGGCGCGGCCGCCATGCGTTATACAGAGGCCAGGCTTTCCAAGATTTCCATGGAGATGCTGGCCGATATCAATAAAGATACGGTAGATTTCGTACCCAACTTTGATGAAACGGAAAAGGAACCCACCGTACTCCCCAGCCGCTATCCCAATCTTCTGGTAAACGGTACCTCCGGTATTGCCGTAGGTATGGCTACCAATATCCCTCCCCACAATTTAAGGGAGGTAGTGAATGCGGTTGTCAGGCTGATTGATAATCGGGTAAATGAAGACAGGGATACGGATATAGAAGAGGTTCTGCAGATCATAACGGCGCCCGATTTTCCTACGGGCGGAATTATCCTGGGAACCAGGGGAGCGGAAGAAGCCTATCGTACCGGCCGGGGAAAGGTCAGGGTGCGCGCGGTAACCGATATTGAGACACTTCCCAATGGTAAGAGCCAGATTATCGTAACTGAGCTTCCCTATATGGTGAACAAGGCCCGTCTGATCGAAAAGATCGCGGAGCTGCATAAAGAGAAGAAAATTGACGGAATTACCGATCTGAGGGATGAATCCAACAGAGAAGGAACCCGTATTGTCATTGAACTCAGAAGAGACGCCAATGCTAACGTAATCCTGAATCTGCTTTACAAGCATACGCAGATGCAGGATACCTTCGGAATCATTATGCTGGCGCTGGTCAACAATGAGCCTAAGGTACTCAACCTTCTGGAAATGCTGAAGCTGTATCTGAAGCACCAGGAGGATGTGGTAACAAGAAGGACAAAGTATGATCTGAATAAGGCGGAAGAGCGGGATCATATTTTACAGGGCTTGCTGATTGCCCTGGATCATATCGAAGAAGTGATCCGCATCATCCGTTCCAGCCAGAATACCCAGGCTGCCAAGGAAAACCTGATGAACCGCTTTGAACTTTCAGATGCACAGGCGCAGGCCATCGTAGATATGAGGCTGCGCGCTCTGACAGGTCTGGAAAGAGAGAAGCTGGAAAATGAGCATAAGGAGCTGCTGGCAAAGATCGCGGAGCTGAAGGCGATCCTTGCAGATGAGAAGCTGCTGCTGGGTGTTATCCGTGAGGAAATCCAGATAACTGCCCTGAAGTACGGTGACGACAGAAGGAGCCGCATCGGCTATGATGAGTATGATATTTCCATGGAGGATATGATCCCCAGGGACAACACCGTAATTGCCATGACCAATCTGGGCTATATCAAGCGTATGACCGTTGATAATTTCAAATCCCAGAACCGCGGCGGCAAGGGAATTAAGGGAATGCAGACCATCGAGGAGGACTTCATCGCCGATCTGCTAATGACCACCACCCATCATTATGTCATGTTCTTTACCAACTACGGCAGGGTGTACCGGCTGAAGGCCTATGAAATCCCCGAAGCAAGCAGGACGGCCAGGGGAACGGCCATCATTAATCTTCTCCAGCTGAATCCGGGAGAAAAGATCTCGGCCATTATCCCTGTGAAGGATTATGAGGACAATAAGAACCTGTTCATGGTAACCAGAAACGGTATCGTGAAGAAAACTCCGGTTATGGAATACAGCAATGTACGTAAAAACGGCCTTGCCGCGATCAATCTGCGCGATGACGATGAACTGATTGAGGTTAAAATCACTGACGCGGATACGGAAATCTTCCTGGTAACCAGACATGGCATGTGTATCCGCTTCAAGGAAACTGATGTGAGGGCGACCGGAAGAATGTCCATGGGTGTTATCGGCATGAACCTGGACGATGGCGACGAAATTGTGGGCATGCAGCTTGACAGCCAGGGCGATTCCCTGTTAATCGTGTCCGAGAACGGTATGGGCAAGCGTACCTATCTTGAAGAATTCTCCGTGCAGAAGAGAGGCGGAAAGGGCGTTAAGTGCTATAAGATTACAGAGAAGACGGGCTATGTTGTGGGCGTGAAAGCCACAAATGACGATCATGAGATCATGATGATCACCACCGAAGGAATTATCATTCAGCTGAGGGTAGAGGATATTTCTATTCTGGGAAGAATCACCTCCGGCGTGAAGATGATCAATCTGGATAAGGGCGTGAAGGTAGCACAGATAGCCAAGGTAAGAGAGCGGGTTTCTGATGGAAGCCAGGAATTCGATAATCCGGAGGATGCCATGGAGGATATTCCGGAGGAAGAAAGATATGTAAGCAGCGCGGACGAAGATGAAAATCTGATTTTCCCTACGGAAGAAGAGGATGAATAATTATAAGTTCCAATAAAAAAAGAGAAAGCGGCATCTGCAGTTGAAAACAACAGATGTCCGGAAGAAATAAGCAGATAACCATTAAGTTATCTGCTTATTTCATAGGGTGTTTTTTATACGGGCGGTGAGTCTTTAAAACCGGCTTCGTCCATCAGAAAGCACAGAACAGGGAAATACGGTGGTAAAAAAATGAAAAATATATTGATTGTTGAGGATGATAAAGCGCTGGCTGAAGGAATTGTCCTTGTACTGCAGCAGGACGGCTTTGTATTCCGTTGCTGCCACAGCGCTAAGGAAGCGCGTAAAATGCTGGAAACGGAGTCCTTTGATCTGGTCCTTCTGGATATTAATCTGCCTGATGGAAGCGGCCTTGATATCTGCCGCCGGCTCAGAAAAGAAGGAAGAAATGATCCTGTTATTTTTTTAACAGCCCTGGATACGGAGCTTCATGAGGTCACAGGCTTCCAGGCAGGAGCGGATGATTATATCACCAAGCCCTTTTCCCTTGCGGTATTGAGGGAGCGGGTTATGGCTGCTTTGCGGAGGGCGGAAAGATACCAGTCCGCTGAAGACAGCGTTACGCTTCTGAAGGAAGGGCCTTTTACGGCAGACTTGGAGAAACAGAGCTTTTACCGGGGGGATGAGGAGGTTTTGCTGAGCAAAACGGAGCAGAAGCTGCTGATTACCCTGATGAGAAATAAAAATATGGTTCTGGGCAGAGAAACCCTGATGGAAAAGGTATGGGGTAACGACTGTCTCTTATACACATCTCCGAGCCCACGAGACAGGCAGAAATCTCGTATGCCGTCTTCTGCTTGAAAAAAAAAAATGCAGGAGGATGGCAGGGTCTATATCTGTCTCTTATATACATCTCCGAGCCAACGAGACGGACTCCTATATCGTAAGCCGTCTTCTGCTGTAACAAAAAAAAGAACAAGAG
>OJJT01000041.1_pt1 | contig 109967 bp, 84 predicted proteins | sample 1596281 | NCBI WGS metagenome assembly OJJT01 (sample SAMEA4350145, study PRJEB24818) | metagenome | biome: human; feature: gut; material: faeces | place: Denmark | collected 2013-09
TTTTATCGTCATATCAAGGCTCGTTCAATCGTGGTATATTCGTGGTAAAATGAGTGTTTTTCTATACTTCGAAATGCTTGAAAGTGTAATATTTATAGGGATAATCAAAAATCAGATATAAAGTTTAGCAGAAACCCAAAGTTAAAATACAGATGTTCAATAATAAATGGATGGATAAGATAAATTCCCAATGAACATTTTGATAATACGACCCAAATGTTATTTAATTTAATATTTTGTAAAGCTTTACGTATCAACAAAAAAACAATAATTCCTTCAGCACACGTAAAACAATTGTAATAACCATAAAGTAAACCGCTGGATTCATTATAAAAAACAGCGTATAATTCATTCACTTTAATAGAAGTTCCAAATAAAACAATCAATAATATCAATAGGCCTCTTAAATTCACATTTCTAAGATTAACCTTGGACAAATAATAACCAAGCATAAAATATCCACATCCCTGACATAAATCCACATTAAATCTATTTATAAAATCTATGACATCATGATTGAGAAAAGGAATAATTATTATAGAACTTTTTATAATACCAAATAAAATAAAAACAGTTATTATGTATTTAAATATTTTCTCATCATTATGTACGATTGTATATAATACTGGAGCAAGTATATAAATAGTTATTATACTAGGAATGAACCACATGTGGTATTTATGGTACCATGATTTTTCAATCAATAGTTTTATATTATTAATGGTTATATTTACTCCTATATCATCTACCGCATAAAAGATTGACCATACTATATATAAAATAAGTAAATGAAATATCTTATTAAGATATAATTTTTTTATAGAAATAATGCTGTTGCTACCCAAGAAAAGTGCGCCACTAATCATATAAAATAGAGGAACACTATATCTTATTATACTGTCATATGAATTCATAACTTTCCACTCATTTGTGGCTGGCAAATAGTTATTAAAATCCATAGAAATTATATGAATCATTATGACCATAAAACACGCAATAATTCTCAGAATATCTAAATAATATTGTCGAGAATTAAAATTTTCATCTACAGCATCTTTCATGTTACATAACCTTTCAAAGTTATAATATATTTTTACATCTTTAATAAAGCTATATGATTGATACAAGTAAAACAGCTAATGCTAATATATAAAACAGTAATATAATAAAAAGAAATAAAATTACAAATAAAATGAATAATAAGTTTAAAATGTACTTATTTTTTTGTTGCCCTCTTGAAACTATACTTTCCAAAAATATTAATCCAACAATCGTTAAAATAATTCCAATTCTTATACCAGGAGGAGTATATTTTAATTTAATGATATTATTTCCTTTAATCAAAGGAACGCAAATAAAAAAATCATCAAATCTTTGTAACCTAATTTTTTCTCCATTTAAAGTGCACTCCCACCCATCGTCGGCATAAACAGGCAAAAATAATTCCATATTATCCTGATCGCATTTTAGTTCAATGAATATATTACTTTTTCCAGTTTCAATATAGAAGGAATCTGCATAACTTGGTTCCACATTTTTAAAACCATTTAAATCAAGAGCCGCTATAGTATATAATACATCAACATTTTGCTCCTGAGGAACAATCTCTATCTTTACGTGACAATCTTGGAACGTCCCCAATGAAATAATTCCATTATTTAAGTCATTTGGATACCACGTATTTTGCAAATTAGAAAAGTTAGGAATTTGTATCTTTTTTCCATTCACTATTACCTCTATTTTCTCATTTGTATATCCATAAAAATATAATTCTTTTATGCCTTCAACTGCTAAAGTATTCGTCAACAAAGAAGATCTATCGACAACAAAACTAAATATATCAGTGCCTAAAATACAAGAAGATATTTCATTTTGATTTATAAATGGATTATCAGAATGCGCTTTTAATTGAACCCTTTGCGTATTGTTTATCAATATTCCCTCATTTTTAAAGGTATTCTTGAGATTATATATTCCAAATTCGCCTAAATCCTTATCTTTCTCATACAAAGAGTTATTTATATCCGTTTCAGCAATAACTGAGTCCATTCCCATTAAAATATCACTGAAAAGTGTTCCGCCCGCATCACATAAACGAGTAAACGTCTGAGCATATCCTAAAGATTTCACCGTATTTATCTGTCTTTCATTTACCAAATGAATATAATTTGATAAAGCAGGAATTGCACATATATATGGATAATTACTTTCTAATGATGAATCAATATTCTTGATTCTTTTTAATGGGTTATTAACCGATTGAGTATTTACATAGTTATAAACTATATTTCCTATCGGTATAAAATTGTGTGATGCATGTCCTTGATTTGGTACAATAAGTGCGACTGGAATTATTACTAGTTGACAAATGACTGCTATATAATTTATTTTAGTCATTAATTTATTTCTAAAATAAGAAAAAATAATATATGTTAAAAAAGTTTGGATAAACACACATAAAGCAATCCAAAACATTCCTTTATTATCAGTTAAAATCCAATATTGGAATGGAATCATTAAAATTTCAATACAAATTATTAATAAATATATAATATAACTTTTTATTTTACGTTTCGTCTTGAAAAAATCATAATTTACAACTCCAATAGCTCCTCCAATAACTGCCCAAAATACCAACATATATCCAAATCTCATAGGAAAATTTATATAAGAGCCCATATGCCAAAACAAATTTGTACTTTCTAAGATAATTGGTAAAGATAAAAAAAATCCAATTAATATGATCAGATAATTAAATTTTTTTTCTTCTTTCTTTTTTAACCCATATATTAAGACTCCTAATGGTCCTCCAATTCCAGTAATCATCAGCCATTTACTGCGTTCTGAAAAATTAACCGTTCCCAATATTTTTATAATTGAAGTATTATTATTCATTCGATATGAACTTAATATGTGAATAGCACCAGGTAAAATAATTATACCTGTACAACAAAGTGAAGTTACTGTACAAAAAAATAACTTGCAAATAACCGACTTTATATGTTCTATGTTTTTCCTATAAAAAATAAACAAATATATTCCTGTTAAAAGGACAATATAAATTATCACCATATAACTTTGCATTATACTAATTAATAATACATATGACAAAGATATTATGTATCCTATACTAATTTTATCATTTGTTAACAATATAAATAAAAAATAATTTAACAAAGGGAAAATAAAAACGATATCTAACCACATTGGAAAAATAAAATATTGCATTGTAAAACCATTAAAGACATATAATAAACACAATATAACTTTCCAGCCAGACGGGATTCTACTGAAACACTTATTCAGAAAAAAAAGCATCGATAGCCCTATAAATACTAACTTTATTGCAATAAAAAGAGTCATAAATGTTTCTATTTGCTCTCTTTTAATAAATAAAAATAGCAAATTAAAAGGGCTCAAAAAGCCATAATGAGATACTAATCCGGCCATATTACTTCCAAGGCCTGTATACCAATCGAAGAAAAGCGATTTTCTCCCATGAAGAAAATCATAGACATGATAGTAAAAAGGGACTATTTGTCCCTCAAAATCTGAAGTATCAACAGTAAAGTTTCCAAAAGGGAATATTTTTTTTATATAACATGTTACTAAAAATATAAAAATAATGCTAATACATACAATAAAATTCTCTCTAAATATTTTTTTGTTTTTGATTGATATACTATTCCTCATAATAACATCATAACCCCTAATTACTATAACATATCCTAATATATTTTATTTTTACCTCTCAGTTTTGAAAAATAAGATGATAACATTTGATATTTTTGTTCCTGATACAATTCCCTACTCCTAAACAAAACCGCCTTTCTTAACTCCGGATATTTTTGAGATGTGAATTTATTAATCCGCCAAAGAACTCGCCGCAAAAGAAAATATTCAGTCAGTCCTGATATATGGCCATTCTCCCTTGTTGCACAAAAATAAACCTGCTCCTCTTTCGCAGGTAGCAAATATCCTCTTTCCTTAAGTACATACCTATGAATATCATCAAAACGCTGATCTCTTAAATTCCCCTCACAATTAGCACACTTTCTAGACAGACTTTCTTGAGTTACTCTATAATTTTGAAGGATATTAGATAGATTAATAAAATTATGATTTTTCACAAACCTTACCCAAAAATCATAATCTTCCAAATCCTTCTTTTCCTCATCATACCTTATTTGTTCTTCATCTATTACTCTTTTACGAAGCATTACACTTCCGTTGGCAATACAGTTTCTAAAAAGCAAAGTAGCCTTTATCATTTCTGGAGACTGTGCAGTCATTATCACTTTTTGAATAAACTCACCTTTTTCATTTATAATATTATAGGAACCTCCTACACCATCAATATTAAGATGACTGTCAAGGAAATTTACTTGTAACTCCAACCTATTAGGAGGTGCTGTATCATCTGCATCCATATAAGCTATATATTCTGCATTACACAATTCAAAGGCACGATTTCGTGTAAATGCAACCCCACGATTGTTATTGTTTTTATATAAATGAATTCTTTTGTCCTTAAGAATCATAGACTCTATTTTTTCAATACTATTGTCTTCTGAGCCGTCATCTATAACAATAATTTCGAAATTTTTATAGGTTTGATTCAGTAAACTCTGTAAAGTTTCTAAAATATAATTTTCAGCATTATAGCATGGTATACATACACTAACTCGAACTTCCATCAATTCCCCCACCAGACTGCAAAAATTTCAACGCTCTCTCCAAATCTTTATCAAAAATAAATTCACTTACTATATTCCGCAAATATATATGTTTCTCACTTCCAATCTCTATATTTTTCGTCGCGTTCTTTATAAAATTATTACATAAATGTAATTTACTTAAACCAAATTTTTTAACTAAAGTAAATAAACTATATTTTTTATCAAAAAAATAATATCCCGTTACCTTTTTATAGTTTATAAATAAAGGAATTGCAATATCTGAAAAAACAAAAGAATCTACATTAATATGATCAAAAAATTCAAATAATTCGGAACATTTTTTTATACATTTAATATTAATCTTATATGGTACACCATCCATATTTTTAACAGGCACTTCTATTACATCACGATCATTTCGTCCGATATTATAAATATTTACATATACAACATCATTATCAATTCTTTTATTCAGAATAGCCCAATAAAGCATTCGCTTTACATACCATTTATTAGGACATTCATTGCTGAAAATTATAATCTTTTTTTTAACTTTATTATCTACGTGATAATAATTTCTCCATTCTTGCCTAATCCACTCACTATTACTTATATTAGAAAGTGTATTTAAAATATCAAATAACCTATTACTATTCTTTTCTTTTGCATATGCCTCATATCTTAATTTATATATATCTTCATTGCTATTTAAACTAACATTATTAACGTTCATTCCCAATTTATTAACATAGGCATGTATCTTTGAGGAATCCGAACATTGCATCTCAATTATCTGATTACTATAATTTCTATAATCGATAAATTTGAATCTACTACTATATTCTTCTATTTCATTCTCAGTTAAATATATAAGGCCTCCCCTTGAAACTGCAGTCAAGCGTGACTTCATCTTAACACACAAATTTATGTTAGATTTATGAATATCATTCAAAGTTTCGGGCCGCCCGGCACCGGAAATATTCCCCGAAATCACTGCAAATCCATTCTGCCTATGAGATCCCGCAATTATATTGGCTAACAACCCATAGCTGCTATACTGCGACAATATTCTGAAATTACATTCAGAAATACAAAATAATTCTTCTACATCACCTAAATTCCCATCATAACTATTTATATAATGATATCTTAAATCATATCCGAAGGCCTGCTTTGTCCAACTCAAATCATTTGAAAAAAAATAAAATTCTGCATCTGGATGGCTATCTTTAATAAATTCAATGGCAGCATAATAAAAATTCACATCATCCTGCCATCCTAATGTTACAAAATCTCCTCTCCTTACATGCACAGCCACACTAATTTTGCCTTTTATTTCTTTCCGAAAATAATCTAAAAATACTGTTTTAACCCGAAAATTAAGATTACGTATTAAACTACTTTGTACGTTAACTAACAGATTCTGATGCTCTTTTAAAGCATCAGCAAAATCAGTTTCCTCACGATCTATATAATAATCATTTTTATTACTATAATTTATCAACATATCTGCAAAATCATTATTATTGCGGACATATTTTAACCTTTTAAAATCCTTTTTTTTAATCCCTGATGTAAATACTTTACAGTCAGGCAGAGCTAAATAACACAATGAAAGTGGCCTAAAATATCCCCTATAATAATCACTGATATCCAGCCCTAATTCTGCTCCCAGAAACTCAGCTATATTATAACCAAAAATATATTTGTTTAACTGACTTGCAAATCCGCCCATAATCTTAATAATAATCATAATAATTTATCACTTTCGGAATATCCACTAAAATAATTCATTCTTTTCTTTTACAATCATACTTCCTTTTTCAACCGACAAAATAAGATCAGCTTTCTTTATTGTAGTTAAACGGTGAGCAATTATTATCATTGTTTTTAATCCCTGGAGATTTTCAATTGATTCCATAACAGCCTGTTCTGTCTCATTATCTAATGCTGATGTAGCTTCATCCAACACGAGAATATCCGGATTATGATATAAAGCCCTTGCAATACCAATTCTTTGACGTTGCCCCCCGGAAAGTCTCACACCCCTATCTCCAACAAATGTATTTAAACCATCCGGTAAAGATTCCACATACTCAAGAAGCTGTGCCTTTCGTAAAGCTTCACGAACAGCTTCAATATCAATTTTATCTTCATCAATACCAAATGCAACATTATTAAGAATACTATCATCAGATAAATAAATTGATTGCGGAATATACCCCAACATTTTATGCCACTCATGCATATGTTCAAATATGTTCCATCCATCAACCGTTATTGTACCAGAAGTTGGAGGCAGCAATCCTAATATAATATCGGCCATTGTAGTTTTTCCTGCTCCGGAACTACCTATAAAAGCTACCGTTTTTCCTTTTGGAATTTTAAAACTTACATTATTTATCACATTTACTTCCGTATTAGGATATTTATATACTATATTATTAATGCTTACTTCTTTTACAAATCTATACTTGTTTAATGTTGTATCTTCCTTTTCTTCAATAAATGTATGTCCCTCAACATCCTTAAAATCATTGTAAATTAACTCCAACGAAGGAAGGCAATACATAATATTATTAATATAAGCATTAATTTTACCAATCGATGGTAAAAGGCGAAAAGCTGCTAATGCAAAAGCTGTTAATTGCGGGATAAATGTCGCAATTTCTCCATGTCCAAAATATAATTTGAATACAATTGCCAATAACAAACCAGACATTACAACTGTCTCAGTTATATATTTTGGCACTGTTGCTAACATTTCATTTGTTTTTGCTCCTTTTATTAATTTTTTATAATTCTCTCTATATGCTTTTACAAAATAACCTTCTCTTTCCAAAACCTTTACTTCTTTAATTCCGCCTAGCGATTGATTAATCCACTGCATTAATTTAGCATTATAATTCTGATTTTGTTCCCCCAGTCTCAAAGAAACTTTTTTAGATACTTCAAAATATAAACCTACACAAAATACCAGTAATCCAGCAACGATTACTGTTATTGAATGACTTGTATGAAATAAGAACAAACCTATTGCAATACATACTGTAATTTCTGCAATAAATTGCAAAACCCCATTTAATAAAAGCATAAACTGATTTGCATCCACTTGTAAGGAACGTTGCAATTCTGCCGCATTTTTATTTAAGTGAAACGAGTATGGTTCATCCATATACGTTGCTAATAGTCTTGTTGCTAACTTCATTCTTGTTTTATAGGAAAAATTAAGAATACAATTTTGCATAAATGTCAAATAAATGTTCTTTATAATATAAAAAAATATAATTATTACTGCTAAAATAGATATACATCCTTCTAAAGTAGATGCATGAAAAAGCGAAAACAATCGAATTAATAACTCATTCGTCTGCAATGACTCAGAATTCATAATTAATTCAATAAATGGCATAAAAACAGTAACACCTAACATTTCGAAAAAACTTCCTATAATGATTAATAACAATAATCCCATTATTGTTATTTTCGCATTTCTATCAAAAATATAACTTAATTTTTTAAGCATTTTCATCTCCACAGACTTTCTAAACTATAAAATCATTTATTCCGTATCTACCTTCATTAAAATAATAGCAATATTGGTATCCTCTAGCCAATAATAATGCTCCTACACTTCCGCTCGTCCGTCCGGCCACAAGCCCGTTACATTTTGATAATAAATAAATCGAAGTAAGATATTCTAAAGACATCCGATATACATCCGTTTTTTGAGTCTTTTGAACATCGTATAAATAAGTTGAAACATTATGTTCAAATCTATCCGATTCAAGAATTAGCAATCTATCAGAAAACGCTTTTCTAAACTGTTTATAAACCAATTTATCTTCGGTTGCCAAAAATATATAATCACAATCAGAAAATTTCATAATTTCTCTTACTTTATCAATTATATCCTCGATCTTCGGCTGTACAGGATGTCCGACAGGACCCATTGCTACATAATCTGTTCCTCTGCATAATACTCCAATTGCCTTTTTACCCTTTAACAATTTATCATATTGTTCTCTAAAATAATTTTCCGCTCGAACACTTAAATGAATATATTTATCCACTATATCTTGCCAAAATCGGATTGCTTTATCATTTGTCAGAAATTCCATCGAATCACTTGGACGTTTATGCGAATCAGGCACATCATCTTGAATTATTACGGTATCTGAAACCATAATATCATCCAACCCAAGAGAACATGGTTGCCTAAAAAAATACTCCCATGGATTAATGTCTTTTTCTGGGGCTAAACTAGTCCACGTATTTACACAATTTTTCATATCAATTACAGGTATTAAACCATAATTTATCGCTAATGCAATATTTCCTAAGTTAGTTAAAAAGTGAGAAAAAAGGCCTACCTCATTGCCACTTCGTCTAATCAAGCAATAACATCCTTGATACTTACTAAAGTCTTTTATTCTATTTATTTTAATTTCCTTTTTTCTCATTCGCATAATTCGCCCATTTACCAACTAATATTTTTTTCAGTTTTTTCTTCAGCAGAATCCATTTGCCAGATGCGCATTCAATCCAATATCTAAATAAAATACCTAAATAAACAAAGAACTTAACATTAATGTTATAATGTCCTTTTTCAAGCATATATATTATATTTTCACATAATGTATCACTACTAAAGGGAACCGATATATCTGTATCTAACAATTTACTAATATTATTTAAATATTTATTGTATTTAATCTCATCCATATCTGTTAAATATCTTGCTAATTCCTGAAGTGAATTAAATTCAGAATAATCTATAAAGCAGTCCTTGGGAACAAAATCTGTAATATTATCAGCCCCCTTATAGATTGGAACAATTCCTGAAGTAAAACAATCAAAAATTTTTTCTGTTATATACCCCTTTACTCCATAAGTATTCTCTAAAGATAGCGCAAACTTATAATCTCCATATACTTTATCTTTATCTGCTGCCAAACCTCTATATGATGGATGCTTTTTTTTATCCCAACCGGGGCCATATAAAGCAAATTCATCCGGATAATTTCTTTCAAAAAAGGTAATAATTCGTTCTCTTTCACTATATAGTTCTTTAGGTTGTTTAGAGAATTTATTACTTGACATATTAACAAGTAATTTTCTATCCTTAAAATTCTTATTTCCAAAATGTTTAGTAAAATAATAAGGTATATTTCTTTTAAATATACGTTTATTATCTACTAGGTCCTCATTCCATGTCATAATATATGGAAAAATATCCAATAATCTTTTATAACCTTTTTTCGAATTTATTGGTTTAACAACATCTGGCTCACTGCTACAATATACCATCCTGTTTTCAAATCCCATTTTAACCAATTTATGAAGCCAATAATAATTCAACGTGAAAAATAGGAAACAATCAACCTCTTCTATATCTTCATACATATCAATAGTATGAATATCATGGCCCCTATCTAAAAACGCCTTGCGTAGAAGAATATGCGAATCTAAATAGTCCGCACTTTTTGGAATAAATATAATATCTTTTATAAGACTTTCATCCCACGGAATAATTGCTATATTCACTGTACACCTCGCCCTTTATTTAACAATAAACTAATTTTATTATCCAGCCATTTCACTTTTTCTTCTATTACATAATTTTCTTTGGCATAATTTTGTAATAGCTGCCCTTTTATTATACGTTCTTCCCTATTGCAACACAACATTTTCATCGCAGCAGCCATATCTTCCTGTGTATCTACCACAATACACCCCGGCATAGTGGGAGCATGTCCAACCCTGGTAGATATAATAGGCAATCCTTCTGCAGCTGCCTCACAAAGCATAACTGGATATTCTTCTTTTATGCTTCCACATACAAAAACATCAGAATCTCTTAATAAATCAGGAATACTCTCTCTTGGCTGATTATATAAAAAATCTATCTGCCTCTTTCCGTACTCTCTTTCCAACTTAGAATTCAATTCAACTACTTCTTTATAATATGAATTTTTCTTACTGCCTACAAATATAAGCCTTGCATTCTTTATTTCTGACTGATAAAACGCTTCCAAAACAAATTTTTGATTTTTGTTGGAATCATAATTTGCCACGTAAATAAATTTAACTTCTTCTCTTGCAGATTCTACTTTTACACGTTCATAGGCCGTGTTCACAAAAAACATATTTTCAACCGCATTTACGAGAATTTCACCATTACAAAGATTATGCTTCTTTGCATACCAAACAGAAATATTATTTTCAGATAAATAAGTCACTAAATCAAATTGTGCTATATATTTATAAGCATTTTTATAATACCGCATCCAATGCCAATGATATTTCAAAGCTCTAGGGCGTAAATGAATTATATCTTTTATAATGGGATAATGTTTCATTAATCCTGAATATCCATGGGTATATAATATTTTAATACAATCCATATCGTTTAGTTTATGCATGACCCAGTCAAATGGCCAAGATTGTGTACATACAACTATTAAAACCTTAGGATTATAATCCTTAATAAAAGACAGATACTTATTTTTTTCCCCAGTAAATTTACCATCAAAACTATTTATTTTTATTCTCTCAATAGAAACATTATTATATATTTCTTTTCTAAGATAATTTTCTTTTAATTCGGTTATAACTTTAACCTCATGTTTTTTAGCTAATCCTTCCGCAATATATTGCGTAACCATCTGTACGCCATTTTTATCCGGATAATAAGTATGCACGCTTATTAATATCTTCATATTTCACCCTGAGAATCTATTTTTATCCAGCTCTCACATACAATATCATTAATTTCATGATTATTAAACCATTTTTTAGGCGCTATAACGAGTTTTTCTTGTCCTGAATTAAGCCATGCTCCCCACCAGCTAAACGTACTATTCGCAATAATATTGGCCTTACAGCTGCTCATAAGAAACATATCTAAATAGCTGTTATTTCTATTGTTACATTCAACTACTTCCATATCATTTTCTTTAAACTGCATTTTTGCCCATTCACTGTCATTTGTAAAAATATAAAATTTAGGATTATCTATACTTTTTCTCATATATTCAATAGCTTTTTTATAATAACAGTTCGTACATATTCCACCATAAACCCTATAATTTTCTTTGTTCAAATAATCTCCCCTGCGGACATGAATGCTAACTGAATTATCTTCCTTGATTCTTAACAAAAATTTCCTACTTTTTTCATTCATTTCTTCCGGTAATCTATAAATGGATAGAATCTGTTCCCTAATATCCTTAAAATATAATTCCGATTGCCAATACCCCGACAAATAAATATCATCCAATTCAAATATCCGAGGCTGATATCCTAAATCTAAATTCTCCTCATATATCTTTTCTTTATCCCAGCCTAATTTCTGTTTAAATCTGCTTTTTAGAGAATTTCCTTTCCCAAAACGGCTCAATTCACTATTAGATGCCACAGGACAATCAAGGTCAAATATATCCAGCTCAAATTGCCTTAAAGTCTGCACTCTATCATTATAAAATGAAAGATCATATTTTACTTCTTTTCCCATGGAAATAAATTTCTGCCCCAAAGCATATTGGAACATCTGGTTTCCAAGACCGCCGCTTATTTCAATAATTATCATAAACAATATCCTTTTGTCTCTGCACAAATAACTTCTATAATTTTGATTGAGGCAACACAATCATCTCCCCTAATTTCCTTGAAAATTCCTCCGAAGAAAAATGGGCAAATCCAGCTTCCTGATAAAATGTTATTTCTCCAAAATATATTCTGTCATTAATAGAGTAAAAATCGGTTCTCAGGCTGACGGTTCCTTCAGCGAGCTTTCGCGAACACTCCAGCATCTCCCCAAGGCTCTCCGGCTTTTCAATTTGCACCGATGGGTCTTTTGGATATTCTATTTCTTCATCAATGTACTGCCAGTCTGTTGTATATAAATTTCGTTTATGCTCGACAAATCTGCCGAAATCAACCTGAATGAGATATGGCTCGCCGCCAAATGTATATATTTTATAATCTTTCAATTCCACATGGGATTCATCCGTCATATATTTTTCAGCTATGATCCTTGGATGTATATTCTTATATGGCCATTCTCTGCTTGGATAAAAGTAATTAGTCCTTAATGTTTTCTCTAATTTTTGCTTTGCTGACTGAATATCAAAGGTGTTCTTCTCTTTGCAGATAAGGACACTTCCTGAATCATGCGTACATTTTAACACATATTGTTCCGGAAGCATAGAGAAATCGATATCATCAACGCTGTCCCATACCCCCAGTAATGGAATAAGATAGCTCTCTCCCAGTTTTTCTTCTACGTATTTTCTGACTTCATATTTATCAGCCATTATTGTATATTCCGGTTTTCTGTCATAGAGCTTCAGCCATTGCAGCTTTTCATCAAAATTGTTCGGGTTTTTCAGATCGAGTTTCTCTCCCATTCTCACCTGATAAAGCATCTCTAAATATAATTTATCCGGTAAAAACCTTTCTCCCAATGCACAAATTTTACGATATATTTTTCTTCTTACAGACAAACTTTCTTCCCGCATGAGTTTCTCCCTATTTATTTTCGTGCATTTTTCTTTTCATGATTTCTGCAGTCTGTTTTGCTAAAATTGGCAAATCACTGATGGAATCACAGATGGCCGGCAGCTTAAGCATAGTCTTCATTGATTTATTTCTTAAAAACCAAGTAAACAACATTTCTTTCAAAGTTTTTTCCATTAACTCTTTACTATAAATATTCTTTTTATCGTTGGCTTTGCAAAATACATGAATCAGTTCCTGGGCCCTGCAAAAGGTTTCTGCTTCGATATTCTTATCTTCTTTTACCCACAAAGTATATACTTTACGCATATTTTCATCCAGTACTACTCCTAACCGTTCCAACTGCCTTTCACGTATACGATCAGCATTTGCAAATTGTGTACTTCCCGATTTGCTGGATACCTGTTTTTTATGTGTGCGATAATTTAAAAGTACTTCCTGCACAATTCCTATAGGATAAAATTCACTTACCCGCTGTGCAAGGTCATAATCCTGTGCGGAACGAAAGCTTTCATCATAACAAAAATTCTTGTCAAATATAAGTTCTTTTCTCATCATAAATGTAGGATGTGCAAGTACCGGCCTGATTAACATCATTATCCTCAATTTTTCAGGATTATCTTTCAGACACCATGTCATATTTTGCTCACCAAACGTCCTTGTCTGACACCCTGTCAGCATATATTCAGGATGCAGCCTCATATATTCCACCTGCTTACGCAGCCGATCAGGCATGCAAATATCATCTCCATCCATCCTGGCTATAAATTCGCCTCGACACAGTTTCAAAGCTTTATTCAAATTCTTAGTCAATCCCATATTTGTCTCATTAATAATTAATTTAATTCTGGGATCGTTAAAGCTTTTTATAATTTCTACCGTTCTATCTGTGGAACAATCATCAACAATAATTAGTTCATAATCCTCAATTGTCTGATTGAAAATGCTTTGCAGCGCTTCTTTCAAATATATCTCTTCGTTATATACTGACATAATTATACTTATCAAGGGCATGGCGGAAATCATCCTTTTCTATTTATTTTATTCAGCCTGTCCCTCCACTTTGAGGGATTATATTCCATATATTCCACATCAATCACCTCATATCCAAGTGTTCTGGTGTATGTATGGATTCCAATAATCTTTCCTGGCTTTTTACCTGAAAGCTGTATATCCTCAGGAGTTATTTCAGCTTTCATAATTACATTTCCGCTTTCCATTACTTCATTGCGATCAGACATAATGATGGAATAACCATAAATACCCTCACGGCTTCTTTGCAACGGAAGCAAATCCGAATAAGGATACCCTGCGCACCGTGAAAACCAAGTATATTGTTGCACACGGTTAAATTCCGTCTCTTCACTGGCCACAAACATACCCTCTTTATGCTTCAGGGAAAAGCGGCAGAACTTTGTCATAAGATCATTATCCTTGCTGCATTCCGAGCCTAAAAATTGAATCTCATTTTCTTTTATTTCTTTTACAACTATATCAACTATTTTTCTGCCATCTAAAAATGTCTGTTGTTTTTCCCATTCCCCCGGGAATTTAATACAATGGTATAATACTACTTTCTCCGCTGTGGAAGTTTCGGGCATCATGTAAAGTTCCTGCTTATATTGAAATATCATAGGGTATGATAAATGAAAATTTTCTTTAATAATTATTTTAGGAGTTGTCCACTCATTTTCCTTTCTTTCAGAAAATGCAATTCTCCCAAGCCCAGCCTTTCTGTCAAAAGCCTCCATAAATATGCATTCCTTTTCTCTGAAAGAGTAAAGAAGAGGATCCGCATACCAGAATTCTTTTGATTGTCCGAAAACATGGAACGGACTTTTCGTTTCAGGAATATCCTCCTTACTTGCTCTCTGTCGAACAGCACAAGTAAATACTGCATCATAACCAATTAACTTCAGGAAAGCAGTCGTCAATCCCATCCCCTTAATTTTTCTCAGAATAGTTTTTATACCCATATACTATTACCTTCATATTCCCTGTTTTACCCGAAGAATTCCCAATATCATAACCATAGGAATCAATCGGCGCCTGATCGCAAACCAAAAAAGCTTCTGTTTCATATGGAAGCCATCTGTATTCATATTGCGAATTACTTCCTTCACATATGAATGGTTACATATTTCCTTTATCATCCGATATGTTTTCCGCACTCCAGTTTCCCTGCTCCGCAGAATTTCCTGCTTAACACAATCCATTAGGGTAATCCACAAAACCATATTTATTCTTTCACTAACAAGTTCTTCAACCTTATAGTCACAGGCATACCGGCTAAGTGTATTGCAGAAATCAATTGTCAATTCAAGACGCTTTTCCTGATAGCCTTTTGTAAATGAATCACCCTTCAGACAATAATGGTAAAAAGGATGCGAAAGTGTAACCACTTTTTTAATATATTTACAATAATCCAAGCAAAAAAGCGTATCCTCACTAAATACCTTGCGTTCTGACAGAAATCGAATCTTATTGTTATTAATAATTTCAGTCCTGAACATTGACATACAGGCAGAAACACCTCTTAAATCATCTAACAGGGGATCATCTCCGAAATAATGAAGCAAAAAGGATGTATATACCGCATTATTTTCATATAATCTTTCATCTACTTTAGCCTTGTAAACAATCTTTCCTTCTGTATCATGCTTCACATAGCTGTAACAGCACAAATCAGCTCTACTGCTTTCCATGGTATTCCATAAAACTTCAAACGTATCCGTATCAATATAGTCATCCGAATCCACAAAAGTAACATATTTGCCTGAAACACATGAAAGGCCGGAATTTCTTGCCAATCCCTGCCCCTCATTTTTTTTGCTTATGACCTTTATTCTGCTGTCCTTTTCCGCAAATTGCCTACAAAGCTCCTCGCTTCCATCTAAGGAGCCATCATCAACTAAAATAATCTGAATTTCCCTCAACGTCTGATCTGTCAGCGATTTAACACACCTTTCCAGGTATTTTTCCACATTATATACCGGTACAATAACACTTATTCTTGTCTCCATTATAGCTCCCATTATCATGCCATATAGTAGTATAATCCAAAAAATAATAAATTCCTACAATTTCTTATTTTCACAAATATCCATGATAAAATTATAAATCCCCACAGCCATATTTTTCTCATTAAATACTTCATAAACCGTACAGGCTGCCGTCTTTCCTATCTGTTCTGCTCTCTCCGGATGTTCCAGCAGGCTTTCAATGCTTTTCTTCAGCGCCATAACATTTTCCGGTTCATAGAGCAACGCATCGCTTCCATCTCTTACGTATTCCCTGATACTGGGTACATCAGCAACAATAACCGCTTTCCCTAATGCCATCTGCTGCTGAAGCGTCATCTGTCCATAGGAATAATTAAAACTTTTCAGAGGAAGAATCCCAAATAAACTGCCTGAAATCAAACGGATAAGTTCGATTATATTTACTTTTGCAAACACTTTAATTCTGGGATCCGTACACTCTATATCTGCATTACCTATCATATAAAGCTTGACATCTGTCTGAATCAGCTTATAGGCCTCTATTAATGTATTCCAATCTCTTTTATTATAGCCAATGCAGATAATATATTTCTGCAGCCCGCCATTTTCCTGTTCCTGATATCTGAAAAAATCCGTATCGGTTCCAAATGGAATATATCTGCTTTTTTCTAACAGCCAGGGATGACACTTCCGGTAATATTCATTCTGACATTTTGTATGATAAATAACACCATCTAATGATTTACTTGCAAACTGCATAACCCGCAGCGCCTTGCCGCTTTCCTTCGCACTGTTAAAAGCCCCGATATCAAATACAATATGTTTATATTTTCCTTTACCAAAGAGCTTCCGTAAAAGGCACAGAACAATTCCACTCTGCATTCCATGTGAAAGTACCACATCATATCGTCTTAATCTGGGCAATATCCTCAGTGTCTGCCAAATGTAAAACCTGAGTTTATTCTGTTCAATCCCTTCCCATGCCGGAAAGGAACGGATATCTACGACATCTTCGGTAACATCTTCAGGAAAATACCTGAAAAACCAGTACCTCTCTCCGTTAACAACATAATCCGGAGGCTGCCTGTCTTCAGGAGCTTCAGAGGTATATTCCACCTTCCAGTTAACCAGCATCAGAATTTTCATTTACTTATCCTTTTTTGCCTCTTTAATAAATTTGTTCTCACTCAAGCTGTATTTTCCGCCTTTAAAAATCTTGTGCTTAACTACCCACCAGCCAGGCACCCAAATATATTTATGCATAGCCGGCGAGGCACTTCCAATCATCCAACAATTTCTTGTACAGTTTCTGGCGCAATCCCTCACTTTTTCTGCCTGCTGTGAGTTCCACAGCTCATCCCACGACTGTTCTTTTAAATTTCCCATTACAGCCTTTTTTTCCATACCGTTACAGGGAATAACATCGCAAAAAGGATCAATAAAAAATGCATTTTTAGACATATCACATGGAAGCAATCTCTTATTTCCATAAATATAATTAATGAGTCCGTGATTAAAATAAGCCCTGAACCATTTTTTAGGAGAATTGCTTTTCAGCAGTTCATTAATCAGTTTTTCAAAATTTTGTGATACTTTGTATTTATCATCTATTTTATTATCAGTTTTTCTAAAATAAAATGAATTATGAAGCGTAGCCGTAGCAAATTCCATTCCCAATTCGTCTGCCTTTTCATATAAAGGAACCAGATCTTCGCAGTTCATATCCTGAACTGTCATGCCAAACCCAACATCCGGATGTCCCATTTCTACAAGTTTCTTTAATGTACCATACCCTCTGTTGAATCCGTCCGGAATTCCTCTTATTTTATCATTGGTCTCCTGAAGTCCTTCTATGCTGATTCTAATTCCCACCTTGGGAAATTCTTTGCATAAGGCTATGATACGATCCGTAAAATACCCATTTGTTGAAATCACGATTCTGTCCGACTTTTTATAAAGTTCCCTTACTATTTCGGGAATATCCTTCCTGATAAATGGTTCACCGCCTGTAATATTTGTAAAAGCCATTTCCGGCAGTTTTTTTATTACATCAAGCGTTATTTCATCCTCTGGCCTTGTCGGATCCCTGAAACAATCACACATATTACAATGGGCATTACAGCGATAGGTCACGATTACCGTTCCATATAATGTTCTTCTTGCCATCTTATTTATCTCCATAAATTTTTAAAATTTTCTCGCAATACTTCTCTGCAGTATCAAATGTGACATTCCTGCAATTTTCTATATATCTGTCTGTTTTTTCTTTATTATGCCACAGTTCATATATTTTTGCATACAATTCCTGCTCATTTTTACTTGTAAATAGTTCTCCGGTTTCCCCATCTGATATGAGTTCTGGTATCCCACCTAAATTCGCTCCCAATACAGGAGTTCCGTAAATCTGAGATTCCATTACTGAAAATGGACAGTTTTCATAACACTCCGAAGGTATCACTGAGAATCTTGCCTCCCCTATAATTTGCTGAAGCTTTTCCCCTGACAAAAATCCTTTATTTGTAATATTTTCTACCTTATTAATCTCTTCTTCCATCGGACCACTGCCTACAAAAACAAAGGGAATTTCCGGCATTCTCCGGCATACCTTCAGCAAAGTCTGAATGCCTTTTTCTTCTGAGTAACGGCCGAAATATATAACATAATCTTTCTTTATGACAGCTTCTGTCTTTATAGACGGTCTGTCCACAAAATTATGCATAACTATCAATTTATTTCGAATAGCCTTATAGGTTTCCAGTTTCTTCTTCAGGAACTCGCTGGGGCAGATTACACAATCTATTTCTTCATAGGTATTAAGAATATGATATAACGCATGCTCAAATGCAGCTAACAAGCTTTTAGCCCTCGAACCATGAAGACATCGGTTTTTTATGCAATTACTAACTCCATTGTCAATACACTTCGTACATATATCCCCTGTCAGCGGATTTCTCATCAGATGATTTGGACACACAAACTGGCTGTCATGTGCCGTATATATAATTTTAATCTTTCTGACCGTCTTTTTTTCAAAAGCTCTTATTTCATAAATAATTGAGGGCGTAAGCTGAAAATTAAAATTGTTGAGATGTACCACATCAGGTGTAAAACGGTTAAGCACATTTCGTATCTTTTTTCTGGCCTCCACCGAATAAATAATTTGAAAAGGATACAATAGCTTTTTTATCCGGCCTGTGTGGAAATCCATATCTGATGTATAACTCTCCGCTTCATTTCCAACAATACGGCCCTCATGCTCCATCCCAAAATATTGTACTTCATGCCCTTTTTTTTCGAGAGTCTCACCCAGCTTAAAAATATAGGTTTCCGATCCCCCATTAGGATATAAAAATTTATTTACTATCAATACCTTCATTTTCTTACTCTCTTTTTATCCATCAAACCAAAATATATGCCACAAAGTATAATTGTCACACACCAGCCGGCTATAACGCCTGCAATACCCACCGTAACAGTTCCTCTTATAAGCTCCAGCCAAATAATATTTCCCTTTAAAACATACAAATCCGTATTACCATCTGCGGTCCCTATAATTTCTCCCTGAAAATCAGCAGGTAAATTGTTTCTGTCCAGTTTTACTTTTTCTCCGCCCCAATAATCACTGATTCCCGAATCTGCATATATCGCATCCGGTACAGCTGCAGTTTTATAATAAAACACCCCTACACCAAGCCCAAAAATCAGGCCCGTAATCAGGCTCAATCTCCATCCTTTTTTTACAACTCCTGAAAATTTATCTTTTATCTTTCCTATCCCTTTTAAAGGCACTGTTACATAATTCTCGGCCCAGGGAAGCAGACATAATTTTTTATTCCACCAGATATCCGGCTTTTTCTCCTGCAATTCCTTCAAAATAACATAATAACACTCTCCTATAAAAATCAGTGTCAAATTCTTAAATGACAAATTTGCCATAAAAGGCTCTGACATACCTGCCACCAGAAAACCCGTCATAATTGCCAGCTCTTTTCTACGCATGAGCTTTACTTCTCTTCTTATTGTCACAAAATATCCTATCGAAATAATTGCGAATAAAATAATGCCATAATACATTAAAATATAAACATAAGAACAATCTATATTATAATCCTTATCCGGCAAATCCGTAAATCTTGTCCCAAAAAGAGAAATCCGCTGTTCCGTCAAAAAATATCGGGAAAGATTCCACCTGGTATTCATCATCTTGTTAAATATATCAAACAGCTTTCCTTTAATGAGTACCGGTCCCAATACAGAAAGCAAAGCACATACCGGATAAATGCACTGAATTAATACTTTCTCTCCTCTGGTAAACTCCTTCCGCAAATTAAAATACAGGTTGGCAAGCAGATAAACCGTAGTAAGAATCAACCCGGTATAGCTTACAGAATACAGAAAAATATAGAAGTTACCCCCATATAATAATGCTGTTGCAATTATCAACTGTTTCCTGTTCAGGTTTGCGAGATAAAAAAAGAAAGCCAGAAGGATAACATAAGAAATATGGAGCACATTGGGATGTGGATACCCAAGGCTCCATCTGATAATATGTCCTAAACCTAATTTGGAATGGACAAGCGCGAGATCCGGTATCTGCTTTAACAAAGCCAATACAATAGTGGAAAAAAATGCCACCGTCCATACTGCTGCACCTACTTTAAAAACCCTTTTTACAGGAACATGTTTCATGCCTGCAACCACCAGCACATAGATAAAAGCAGCCATTTCTCCGGAATTACGGTAAGCCAGTACTCCAAAAGCCATCAGAACGAGCATCTGCACTAGTTCACCTACAGTATGCTCAGTCAGGCACACTTTTACCACAAAACAGAAAAAAGCGGCAATAATACACAGTCTAAAGGATTTCATCCCTTCATACAGGCCAATTCCTTTGGCAAACAACATTATAGCAAAGAATAAATAATAGAATATTTCTTCTGGCCTGAAACCTGTCCCGCGTTCGGACCCCATATTATATACGGCGTTCTTCTGTTCCATTTATCTATACCTGTCTTACTTTCCTTTTTCTTTCTGCATGTATAGACAGATTGTTCTGTCCACCACATCATCCCAGTTAAAACGGCCGCAGATATAGTCTGCGCTCTCTTTTCTATACTTTTCCACAATATCCGGTCTTGTAAGAAGTTCTTCCAATTTTTGTTTAAGATCTTCTACATTTCCTTTTTGGAAGGAGCATGCTTTATCCTGGACAACTTCCATATTCTCATCAATATCACTAACCAGGCAGCAATTTCCATAGCTCATAGCTTCCAAAAGACTGACTGCCATTCCTTCTACATCGCTTGGCAATACGAAGATATATGAATTGGAATACAATTCTTCCAATATTTCTCCCTGTACGAATCCAGTCATTACAATGCGGGAGTCCTCCTGTGACATCGTTGTTATCTGATCCATATAATCATGAGAATGACTGCTTCCACCGGCAATTACCAGCTTTTTGTCGGTCGCAATATCTTTAAATGCATCTATCAGATAATGCAGCCCCTTTTCTGGAACAATTCTTGCAAGGAACAGAATATATTCATCTTTCTCCAGTCCGTATTTCTCTTTAATGCAGTTTATCTCTTTATGTTCCGGGCATATAATACCATTAGGAATATAGCTGGTTTCCCGTCCGTATTCTTTCTGGAAATAATCTTTCATGTTCTCAGACAAAACAATCAGTTCGTCCGCATGCTTTGCCGCCATTTTTTCTCCGAATCGCAATACCTTCGATGCAAAATTACCCCATTTAGATCTCTGCCAGTCCAGTCCGTGTATGGTTGCCACAACTCGCATACCAAATAATTTGGGAATCCAAATCATTGTGCAAGGCCCTTCTGCATGAAAATGGATGATATCATAGCGTCCGAACAATGAACGGATTGTTGCCAGAAACGAATAGACTATTGCATTCAATGAACTGCTGCTTGGCGTGGGAATCGTAAAAATCCTCACACCATTATAATATCTTTCTCTCTTTTCGTCAAATTCCTTACCGGAAACATGATAACCAAACCGGTTGTAGGCATCCACCTCACACCCCAGTTTTACCATCCTGGTCGATAATTCGTCAACCACAATTTCCACTCCGCCTTCTCTGGAAGGTATTCTTTTATGGCCAATCATTGCAACCCGCAGAGGCCTGCCCTTTTTCCCACGCGGAATCTCTTTGTCGCATGCAGATATTGGCCTAGATACATAATGTTTCCTGTCAATCCCGTTTTTTCCTTTCAGCCATTCTCTGAATAGATAAAAAACGAAGGAAAAATTAGTATCCAGATATCTTGGAAAAAGCCTCTTAGGATCCTGCCCAATACGAAACAGCCACTCCATACAGAATTCCTGCATCCACAATGGTGCTCTTTTGATAGTACCAGCATGAAAATCAAAGCCGGCGCCAACACCAAGCATAACACCGCATACTCTGCCGTCATGCGCTGCCATCCACTTTTCCTGCTTGGGAGCTCCAAGACCTATCCAAATAAAATCAGGATTGCATTCATTTATATTACGGATTGCTTCCTCATCCTCTTCTTCCGTCATAGGACGGAACGGAGGTGAATACATGCCGACGACATTCATTTTGGGATATTCTTCTGCAAGCTTTACCTTTAAGGCATCCAACGTTTCCTGCCGGCTTCCGTAAAAATAATGCCTGTACCCCTTTTTCTCGGACAATCTGAATATTTCAGGCATTAAATCCGGGCCGGGAACCCTGCCAGCTTCTTTAAACCCGGTATGGCGCTGTACAATGGATAACGGCTTGCCATCCGGAATATTCATTGCCGCGTTGTTTTGTACCTCTCTGTATTCACCATCCCGATAAGCCGTAACCGTAGTATGCACATTAGAGACACATATATAGTGTCCCTTAAGTTCATCCAAATGCTGTTCTATATAACTGACTGTCTTTTCCATATCAGTTATATTAATTTTTGTTCCCAATATACTGCTGTAGTTCAATTCTGTTGTCATTCATTTTACCCTTAACCTAAAGATGATATTATCAGCGATGAAGCCTGTTTACCACAGCATATGCCTTATCTCTGAAAATTGCAAATAAGTACCTGAACTCTGCGGTTCCTCCAAAAAAAATCAAGAAAATCCCATTGAAAACCAGAGTAATAATAACTATCATTACGGCAAAAGAGGCAATCGTTACCTCTTTCATAAATATATTGCTGCACAGCACGCAGCATGCGGCCGCCAGTATAATGACCGCTGCATATCTGACCGTATCATAAAAATAACTTGTCGCTTTTCTTTCAAAACAGACTCTGTATATAATAACAGGCCGGATTATATTGGCCAACAGGCCGGATACAATTGTCCCGATATAAACCCCTATCAGTCCGATTTTAATTACCAGCACTACGGAAATAACAAGATTCACCGCTCCCTGTACTAATGGAAGGTATTTATCCTGCTCAAAGACACCTGCAGCAGTTTTATAATTAGATAATACTACCCGTTCGCCCTTAAAGTAGTAGTCAATCAAAATCGCTGCAATAACAGCCCCAGGTAAAATCCATTTATCTCCAAGCCACAGTTTTATTAAAGGAGTCAACAGTATATAAAAACCCACAGCAGAAAAACCGTATATCCAGGAAGCAAAAAAACGGTAAATACAAAACATGTTGTATTGTTTTTCCCTGGACTCCGTGGCAATCAGGTTGCCAAAGCTGGATATTACAGAATTAAAAATAATATTAACAAAGTTGGATACAGAGGATATCACCATATTATAGTTATCAACCATACCCGACATGGCAACGTTGATAAACCCTGATATTATAATGGAGTCTGTCTGAAGTCTGGCCACATCCCCGACCTTATGACAGACAAGCGCCCCTGTTTTTCTTTTAATATCAGAGGTTTCTTCTTTAGTAAGTTTTTCCACATTTTTCTCTTTTAAATATGGATACTTATAATTAAGGTAAATATTTGCAAATATTTTCTGTGCCAGCTCTATAACGGAAGCGGAGATTAAGTAGCCATAAAAACTTGAGGTGACAAGAATCACTATTGTCTGAACCAATGTAGTCACAATTTTAGTGATAGTTATAACATTCGACTGAATATAATTCTTCTGTTCAGCATTGGGCAGGCTGTATTTATACGCTACAAAATAGGAACTTACCGTATTAAAAAGAAATATTAAATAGAAATTTATCAAATCCTGGGTACTGTCTATCCCAACAGGCTCCTTAATAATATACTTCAAAAACGGTACCAAAATCAGACCTACCGCTGCTACAATAAAAGCAATCATGCGATATGCCTTTTTGTAAAACTGCATGTAAGCCTTAACCTTTTCCCTGTCACCTTTCGCAACCGGGGCATAGAGACTGAAATTAATTGCAGTGCCGACCCCTAATTCAGCCAACGAAAGCACGGACAAAATATTAGTATATGTGCTGTTAATTCCAAGAAGTGTTTCGTCCAGGCGCATTATAAACACATAACGCAGGATTGCATTTAACAGCAGTGTAATTATATTACTGACGTAGCCAAACATAATATTTCTGGCTGCATATTTTACTCGTCCCATTCACTGCTTCTTTCTTTTTCAGTAGTTTTAGTATTTTATCATATTATGACAGATTATTCCACCCAAACGAGCTAATTTCCTCTCCCTCTTAATATGCACATTTTTCCTTTTTCTATAATATAACATATTACCCTAGTAATTCCAACCATAGGAAATATTCAGATTACGATTAATATACTTGCAGATATCATACGTCCCAATCATACGAGATAATAAAAAAAGTATATTGTTATGACTGTTTGCCATTTTTCAACTAAGTTTTCAGACAATTCTACCTTCTTCATCAATTATAACCCAGTTTTCCCACAATTCATGCATTCGTTCCGGCTCAGCCTGCTGGCTGTTTTTATGCTTTGCCGGTCGTATTACAATTTTTTTCTCTGTCCTGTTAAGCCTTGCCCCCCAGAAGCTGAAAGTGCTGTTGGCACAGATATTATGCTTGCAGCAACTCATTAATTCCATGTCATAAAAGCTGTCAGCGCCGTGATTCCAATCAACAACGGTATATTCCTCACCCTTATAATGCTCGCGCAGATAGGCCGGAGCATCGGAAAATAAATAAAAATGAGGATTTGTTACTCTGTCACGTATATATCCCTCCGCCGACTTGTAATAGCTGTCTGTACAGATTCCTCCAAACATGGCTGCATTTTCAGGGTCCAGGTAATCTCCGCGTCGGATATGGATACTTACTGAATTTTCTGACTTCATTTTACTTTTTAACATATTATTCTGAATATTATTGGTTTTAGGAAATATTATTTTACTCTGCAGAAGCGGCATAATATCATGATAATATTTTTCGCAGGCCCAATGTCCCTCAAGATATACATAGTCAAACTTGAAAATTTCCGGATGAAACATTTCACTTTCATAAAAATGCTTGTTTTTGGAAGGAAACAGTTTTCGTTCCAATTTATTAAAAAACCCTTCTTTTCCCAAAAGAGCCTCTCTCTCCTGGGGAGTGCAGGCTTCATAAGTGAGATTATCAAAAAGCCTCAGCTCCAGGCTGCGTCTGGCTAATACATTTTCCTGCATAGAAGCATTGTCAAACCATGATGTATCAAGCCGTGTTTCCTTTCCTAAAGCCTTAAACTTTTCATATAAAGCATACTGCTGCATCTGGTTTCCCAAACCGCCCATAACTCGTATTACTATCATCTACTCCATTCAATCCTTCCTGCATAAAATAGTATATAAAAGCATATAAGTTCAGAATATTCTGACTGTTTGCAAATATACTAACAATTTTCGCATTTTAATATTTTTACTGTTCTATTAATTGTGAATTATATAGATTCTGATATTAATCCACAATTTTTCAACAATATACATTTATTTCTGACTAATAATACTATTTCAAAAAAAAAATTATATTTTGTAGCACAATTTTCAAGATATCATAATATAGTTCTGAAAATATACAATCCCATACAAAATTTCAAAAATATTCCCGCTTTTCGGGCAATTATTATTAGAGTCAGTATATTCGCACATTTTCTGTTAACCATTAATCCTGTCATACAATTCAAAGATAATCTTTCCTGCTCCACAACGGAAAACAGAAGGCCTTCTCATTACCCAGATAAGAAGTTTATTTACATTATCCTCCGGACGAATTTTATACTTATCAGCTATTGTTTTCACATGTTCAGCTTTACAAATTTTTTTCGTTCTGTCTGTGAAGCCCTTTTTGCCGCCGCGCAGTTCATTTTTAACAGCCAGCATAAGAAGGAACAGGCTTTCCTTCTCCCATTGTTCCTGCCAGTCTGTAATACTCTTAGAGCTGAATATTTCTTTAATGGCGTCTATCAAAAGGCATATTCCATCGTACATTCCCGCATCATATTTGTGTACCATAGAAGCATCGTTATAAAAATAGTGGTAATGCAGCGCTTCCTTTAATATTACCACCCTCCTGCTGTCCAATAACGCTGGAAGAACAATGTTTACATCCTCTCCCATTTTAATGCCGGGATTGCAGTAAATCATATTAGCCACAATCAATTCCCGGGAAAAAAGCTTCATGCACCGTGACATTGATATGGTACGCCGCTCATTTCCCAATAAATTTCTTTTAATTGAATTCTCCAGCAGAGCACCTTCATATATACCCGGCGATAGCTCATGAAAATGGCTGGTTGAATGTCCGTCTTTCTCGATCACGAAGTTTCCACAGATAACTTCTCCCGGAATGCCCGCTGCCTCCTTAAGCATCTCCTCCATCATATTGGTTTCTACCCAGTCATCACTGTCAATAAAGCTCAGATAATCCCCGGCAGACACATTAACCCCTGCCATCCAGGCCGACATCAGGCCGCCGTTTTGTTTGTGAATTACACGGATTCTTTTATCTCCAGCCGCATAAGAATCACATATTTGAGGTCCCCTATCTCTGGAACCATCGTCCACAAGAATAATCTCAAGATTACTGTATGTTTGATTAACTATACTGTTAAGACAGCGTTCAAGATAGTTCTCTGCATTATAAACCGGAACAATCACGCTTATTAGCTTTTGCTTCATTGTACTTTCCACTCCAACCTGGGATAACAGACAGAATAACAAAATTGTATATGTTAATTTAATTTTAAAAGTTATTTGTCACAATTATATAAAAATATTGTTTTATTTTCTGATAATTACAATTTTCACTTTAATATTACTGTATTCAAAATTGAAACTTTTAATCTTATTGTCTTTAATATGTGTTTTATAATGAATTCAGCTTATTGTTGGTAAAGCCTTTTTAAATCTTAATACACTTTTTATTTTTAATAATTTTCAGCAAAACATACTTATCCTGATTATATTTACAAAAAATACAATATTTTCTTTTATTCGTAAGTAACTCGCCTTATTAAACAGCAAAATTATCTATTGCCTATATATTGTCAGATTCTTTCCAATATTTTATGTTTATTTCTGACAATTATCTTGTTAGCCCAATATATTTATGCCTCTTCCTGTATTATAGCATCTAACCCTATACTACTCCTTTAAATGCAGCACCCTCCCCGGTACCCCGGCTACAGTTGCTCCATTCTGGTTTATAGACCGTGTAACCACGCTCCCGGCACCAATCGTAACTCCATCTGCAATCCTGATATCCCCAATAACCGAACATCCCCATCCCGCAGTCACGTTTTTGCCAAGCACAGGGCTTTTTGTTCCGGCACCGGTATTTCCCACACAGAAATTTCCTGTAATATGGCAGTTTTCCCCTATCCTGGCGTCCTCATTCACTACAATTGGGGCAATATGATAAATCAGCAGACCTTTTTCAAAACAATTTTCCGGGATTTCAAAGCCCAGCCGGTTCCCCAGTACGTATTTCCTACGGTGGTACCAGACAAATGCAATCTTATCCCAGAGCGTATTCCTGTTTTTATGATACTCCGCATGCCTTAATGTCCACAGATACTGCCATATCCTGTAGAATTTGGAACGCAGAAGCCATGCCTGCAGCCAGGAACTGTTTTCTCCCCCGAAATACAACGCACTCTCGTATGCAAGATATTCTTTTAAATCCTTTTTGTCCTGTATCATGATATCCCCTCATGGCATAATGGCCGCATCACCTGCATCCCAGGCTTCCCGAATTTGCAAACTTCCTGAATCACCACTGCAGACTTTCATTAATTACATCAAAAACCTTCCTGTTTACCTTCCGGTAATCAAACTGAAGGGATTTTTCATAGGCTGCCTTCGCATAACGTTCATAATCCGCCACGATTTTATCCATTGCGGAATGAATGCTCTCCACGCTTCCATCCGTGTCCTCTGAATCCTTTCCGTAAGTCAGCACTTCCTTAATCCCGCCGACATCCGTGGTAATCACCGGCAGTCCCCGGCTTATGGCCTCCAGGATAATCATGGGAATCCCTTCAAACGTTGAATTCATAACAAGCATATCGGCGGCCTTCATCGTTTCCTGTACTTCATCCGGCGATACGGCACCGGTAAAATGAATCCTCTCGTTTCCGTCTGCCAGCGTTTCCAGCTGCTTACGCTCTTCACCGTCACCCAGTATCGTAAAATCGCAGCTTCTGCTATAACTTTTAACCGCTTCAATCATAGGCCCCACGTTTTTAACGGCCGAAAGCCTTCCCGCATATAAAAAGTGTATTTTATCCTCATGCAGTTTTCTTTCTTCATAAGGATGCACCACAATAGAATTTCCCACATGTACCGTATGTTTATTGTAAACGCTGTAATTTTCCAGTGTTTCCTGTTCCAAAACAAAGATAGCCGTGCTCTTCTTTATCACATGAACCAGAAACCCCTGAAAAGCTTTGCGTATAAAAGGCGCCTTTTTAAAAAAACGTACCCGCTGCCACATATCCAGATAGGTTCCATGGGAAAAAACATAGCAGATGGCGCCGGGACGGAGAAAGCGTACCGCGCCGAAGGCCTCCGGGGTATGGATATAATTGCAGTCCTCCTTGGTTAACCCTATCAGCTTCCGATATTTCCACAGTCCCTTTACATATTCCAGACGAAGGGATTTTTTTACCTTGCTCAAATCAGCTGATGCCTGAGTCACAGCCAGAAAAGAGTATTCACCTCCACCGGTGGATATTCTTTTAACCTTACCAACTTCGCTGGCATCACATGACACCCCCACAAGAAGAACCTCTCCTGTATGCTCCGGATATTCCTGTGAAAGGAATCTGAGAAAATTTTTTATGCTTGTCACCTGGCCGCCTACGGGATAATCCCTGTAGTTGCAGGTATCATACAATATAAGACGCGGCTTTCCCATCTACACTTCCTCCATCATCCCAAACAACCGCAGCGCAGGCCCGTCCGCCCAGGGATAGCTTCCGTATCTTTGCGGATACTGGCTGAAGCCGTCGCACTCCGCCGAACACTGCTCCACCCTGCCGTTTTTCATATGTGCGAGCAAATATTCGCCTGCACGCAGCACATTCTCTTCATAGTGACCGTCCAGATTTTCAAACTGCATCCCCCGCAGTAGCGCACAGGCAATCATGGCCGTGGCGGAGGAATCACTGGGGCCATCCTGTGCCTGCAGCTGCCAGGGGAAGCTTCCGTCTTCCTTCTGAAAACCCACCACAATAGCGGACAGCTTTTGAAAATGGTCCCGCAGGAAGCTAAACTGCGGTGTTTTTTCCGGAAGATAGGCCAGACTCTCAGAGATTCCTGACATCAGCCAGCCTACGGCCCTGCCCCAGCCGATAATACCGTATTTTACGCCGGTATCGCTGTCAAAGCCGTGGTATGGCAGTCCCGATGCCTCGTCCATCCCGCCCTCCAGGAAGTGCACCATCTGAACGACGCTCAGCTTAACCGCCGTCGTATCCTCTGTCAGGATGCCATAGCGGCATAAAAAAGGACAGATCATGCCGATACCATCGGCATAAATATGGCTTCCATCCCTCAGCCTGTAAGGAAGATTCCCCCTGGAATCCGCCGGATACTTCAGCAGATAGGCAGCAAGGCGCTGGGCGCCTGTCATGTATTTTTCATTACCGGTTCTTTCATACAAATCAAGTAAGGGAATGCCGTTCGTTATGTTATCCACATAGTATATCGGCATTTCCTGCTTTATCCACCTGTTAAAGTATCTCTCCAACGTATTAATACTCACATTGTCTGAGGTACCTCTGCAAATTTCTGACAGTCCTCTGGCAAGCAGCGCATTGGGCCAGTAAAACCGATCCACGGGCGGTATCTGCTGAAAAAGTAGATATTTTCTGATACGCCGCTTGGTCTTTTCTTTTTTTCCCAATACCGGATAGGTGAACAGCTGCTTCGCCACATTTTGCTGCAGCGCATTTACCTTCTGGATTGTTTCCGTTCTTTGTATCAGTTCCTGTAACCGCTCCATACAGTTAATCCCCTCATTCTGCCAGTCTTCCAAGTATTTTTCCCATTTGCCTGGCGCGTTCCAGATAAGCCGGCATAACCTTTTCCAACCGTGTTTTTACAAACTGTTCCTGGTTTTTAAGCCATTCGAAGCCCTCAATCAGTTCCCCCTCCTGACGCAGGCTCTGCACCGGAAGCACATAATCCTCCCAGGTGCCGAACAGATCCTTGGCAATTCCCCTGGCTTTTACCGAGTACCCTACCACCAGGGTGGGAACCAGCGATGAATAGGCCGCTATCGTGGCATGGGTTCTGGCTCCTATAAAAAAACGGCACCTGGCGATATAGCCCTTCAGTTCCTCGCAGCCGCAGTCCTCAATGAGAACTATTCGTCCGGTTTCCTTAAAGTCTTCATACAGTCGTTTTAAAACCGTTCTGTCATCATTGTTTTTCCAGACCACATGGGGAATCAACGCCACATTCATCTGCGTGGTATCAAGAATATGCCGGATTAGCGCCCTGTAATTTTCCATGGTAATCCCCGGCACCGCTTCATTTTCCACCACCAGCGGACTCACATTCAGCCCTACCATGCCGCCCTCCGTAAAATTCTCCGGCAAAGGCTTTTTTATTGTTTCAAGAAGAAATGCAGGATCTGGTACAAGGTAGGTATTGTCCTTCAGCCCTGCATCCTGCAATGCCTGCCAGGTAATGGACTCCCGTGCTATGATGCTGCTGTAGCGCCGCATATCGTCGATAATATCCGGCTCAGCCAGCAGCTCCGGTTCTATGGAACAGCCAAGCAGGACGGTTTTCGCCCCCTGCCTGTTAAACATCTGGTTGGCCAGCTTTAAATCCTTTAAAAGAAGATCATAGCAATAATTATCGCCGCCGATGGAGATGTTCAGCGCCCGCAGGTTCCTGCCGCATACCTCTCCGAACCGATAGCGCAGCGCAGCCTCCGGATCATGAAAATAACGTTCCTTCAGATAATAATATACATGAATGAAAAAATTTTCCCTGATTTTCTTTTCCTCAATCAGCGTACATAAGCCCTTCAGAGAATACCTTTCATCCTCCGCAGCGCTGTTGGTTACGATGATTGCAGGCTTGGGCAGCATTTTGCATACGGTATTGGCAATTGCTTCGCATCCATGATTTCCGCTTCCTGCGTGCATATACAGAACTATTTTATCTTTTTTCAACGGAGTCTCACCTTCCTGTTTTGATAAAAATCCGGCTTACCGGCGCCCTTTCCAATGGTGGTACAGCCCCAGATACAAGGACGGTGCTAAAAGAAACAAAAGCCCCTTCAGCTTATATCCCGCCGGAAGTCCTCTTCTTACCATCCGGTCCCGGGCTGCTTCTCTGGCAGCTTTACGGCATACTTCTGTATAATCTGCCATCGCCCTTCTTTCCTCTGCCGGGAGCAGTGCCAGCTTTCCGGCCGTAAGAAGCGCCGCCTGAAAAAGGCTGATATCCGCTTTTGCCGTATAATCCGGATACAAAAGCTTTATTTTTTCCCGGGCCTGCTGCCAGCAGGTTATCTGATCCATGTATGCAGGCTTAAATCCTGAAAACATGGCGCCATCATCATTGATATAGTAACAGTATTCCCTTGTCTTTATCAGGGAAACCTTCTTCAATGCAGGGAGCAGGTCTATGAGGAACAGCAAATCCTCCCCGATTGTCAGCCCTTCCTGAAAACGCGCCTCCTGAAGTATTTCTTTTCGAAAAAGGATACTCCAGCATCGGGTATTTCCGGCCAGAAGATATTCTGCCACATAGGCTTCCACCGGCATGGAGATGTGCTCCGGATATGTTTCTTCCATACCCGCCGCTTCTCCGTCTCGTCTTTCCTTATCCGCATTTTCTTTATCCGGAGGCTTTTTATCTGAGAGCTTTTTATCCTGTCTCTTCAGAAGCTGTGTGCTCTCTCCTGTTCCACAGTCCCTGCGAAACTGCCTCCGTTCCGCTTCCCCTGCCTCCTGAAAACCGCACATAGCCATATCGCTGCCGTCTTTTTCCAGGCATTCCACCTGATGCTCCAGCATTTCCGGGCACAGCCAGTCATCCGCATCCACGAAGGCAATATAGTCACCGGAGGCCTCTTTCAGCCCCAGGTTTCTTGCAGAGGATACGCCGCCGTTTTCTTTCTGGAGCAGCCGGAAGCGGCTGTCCTTTTCACAAAAGCTTCGGCAGATGCCGGCGCTGTCGTCCGTGGATCCGTCGTCTACCAGCAGCACCTCCAGATCAGTCCAGGTCTGCAAAGCAATGCTCTGCAGGCAGTCGGGCAGAAGCCCGGAGGCATTATAAACAGGTATGATCACCGAAATTTTAGCCCTCACCTGGTCAGTTCCTCCCAGTATGCCGTAATGCGGCTGCCCCAGCCGAACCGCTTCACATTCTCATAACCTTTTCTTATCAGCTGCTGTCTGAGTTCTTCCTCCGTCAGAACCCGGTTCAGGCATTTTACGCTCTGAGCATAGTTATCCGGATCTGTGAGAAGGCCGGCATCTCCCACCACCTCAGCCAATGCCGTCCTGTCGGAGCAGACTACCGGCACCCCCAGCTGCATGGCCTCCAGCGGAGGGAATCCAAATCCCTCTATCAGGGAAAGGAACAGGAAAACCCTTGCACCGGCCAAAAGGCTGTGCATATCCTCTGAACGTTCAATATATTTATAGCAGGTCACATGGGACGCCGCCTCACTGCTGATCTCATAGCCATCTGTATTGGGGATTCCCACCACTATCAGCCTGGCAGGATGCTGTGTCTGATGATAATAGGCATCATAGGTTTTCAGCACCCCCGCCGCATTTTTGTGAGGAAGCCCTGAGGCGGCTGCATAAATATAAGGTTCCTCCGAAATCAGGGCACATTTATCCCGGGAACATTTTACTTCATTCAATCCATTGTAAATTACCCTGACCCTTTTCCCGCTGCCCGGACACATGGCATCAATCTCTCTGCGTGAAAATTCAGAAATCGTTATAATCCGATCCGCATGCTTCATGGAAGCCTTCAGCCGGCTCATGATGTAGGCATTTTCCACCCGGTTTAATACGCCGGGAAAATATTTATCATAAAAGAAGGGGATCAGATCGTGGATAATAACCGTATCCTTTCCTCTGTAAAACAGCGGACGGTATCCCCTGGGAAAAAGGATTCTGTCTGCCTTATATTTACGCGCCTGAAACGGAACGATAAAAAGCTCCCATATGATGCAGGTCAGCTTGTTCAACGGGTTTCCTTTCATCTGAACGAAACGGATGCCGGGTATATCAAAATCCTTCCGGTTATATTCGTTCCCCAGCACAATGATTTCCTCGCAGCGCTCTCCGTTCCGGTTCGTCTCAGTCAGATGCTGGGCCAGATTCTGCGCCAGGTTGTAAATACCAATACTTTTTCCTTTTCCCTTTACCAGCTTGAAGCAGTCAATTACCAACCTCATTCCCTATACCTCTCACGCTTCTTTTTAACAGCCCGGTTCCCCGGACGTTTCTTTCCGTCCCAGAAAACGCCAGCTCTGCCACCAGTATTCCTCCTGTATATCCTGCATCCCCTCTGCAGGCGGCTTCCGGAAGCAGAGCATATCACTCCAGTAAGCCCCCAACAGAAACAGGGCATAGTTTCTGCCCAGATATACGGAAATAAAATGCGCTTCCAGCATGGTGTACAACGCAAAGCTGAGCACCATCATGAAGCCCATATAATTCTTCTTTTTATAGCACTGCCACATCAGCATTGCGTACAGAAGCACATAAAGCGCGCCGGGGATGATTCCATACCAATAGAACAGGCGCACATAGCCCATATCGAAATACTTGATGTTTTCCGGCCGGGAGAAAAGGCGCCAGTTGCGCAGTATTCCTCCTCCGCCCTCCAGGGTATTCATGCTTGTAATACGTCCGGTAAAAAAACGGTCATATGGATAAAAAGGCCCCTCATACGGCTCATAACAGGCAATCCATATGGACAGTCCCACACAGCCAAAGAAAAGCAGAATGCCGGCAATATAAAGCCATTTACTGTCCCGAGCCTTCCTGCCATAAGTAAGAAACAGGGAAAAGGCAAGTGTAAAAACAAGAATTAATACCCCTGTCCTGGAATCCGTCGGCAGAAATAAAATGAGGCCGGCAGCAAGAAGCAGGCCATACATCCATAGCTTCATCTTCCTCCAGTACAGATATATCCCCAGCGTAACCAGTACCCAGAACATGCAGAAGAAGGCGTTAGGATGCCCCAGCCCGAAGGTATACCTTATTCCCCTGTCCCCTGCATCCACAATATACATCTGGCCGAAAATACCTGTTAAAGCCAGCAATACAAGAAGCAGGCAGCCCGACAGTGTGACGAAAAAAGCCAACTGTAAAGACTTGCGTAAATCCACATTTTTGAAGGAAGCGCAGAAAACCACCAGCCTGACTGCTTCATCCCGTCCCGAAAACAAATAACAGGTTCCGGCAATTATAAGAAAAAACAGCATCCATAGCCATTCCCTGAATGAATAACGGGTAAGGCAGATTTTGCCCAGAAAAAGCAGGAAGGTTATACGAAACAACTGCCCCTCCCATGGATTGATGTATGCACTTTTGTCCGCAATAACAATCAGAAGCTCCAGTACCAGTCCGATATAAAATAAAATCTGCCCCAACTGGTACAGCCAATCCTCCGTACATTTTTCCTTGTCCATTCATTTCTCCCTGGGAACTGGTTCCCTATATGCTAAAACGGTATCTGTCACCCTTCTATTTTCCGGATCCCCAGCTTATGCATCGCCCCATTCCAATATCCCAGCACCGTATTTTCCCAGAACCAGGATAACCACTGTTTCATATATTCACCGCGGGAAATTCCGCACCGTCCGGCAGTTTCCCAGCCCTGTCTGAATTTCAGGATCTGCCTTAGCATATATTCCTTGCAGGCCTGGCTTTCCCTGAGCTGATATTTTTCATACATATAAAGCGTATCATTAAATTTACGCAAATCCTTCTCTTCAAACATCCCGGTATACTGCGCCTCATGGATCCCGATGGAAATCAGAGGCTCCTGCGTACAGACGAAACGGGGATTCCTGCTGAGTATTTCAAAGTACAGAAACATATCGGAGGCCCAGTTGCTCTTCTCATCAAACATTGCCCCGCAGGCCCGGTAAAGGGTCGCGCTGGGAGCGCCGATTTCATTTCCCAGAAACAGGTTCCGGTAATCCGCCGCCAGCCTGTCCGTGTACCAATCCGCCGCCGCCCTGGCGTAAGCTTTTTTCACTGGCCGCCCGCTGCCGCCCTCCGGTTCGCCTTTCACAGCCTGTCCGCTCTCCGGCAGCATCACCTGCATCGTTCCGCAGAATGCCAAAGAAGCCTCCGGTGTCCGATCCAGCAGGGAAACCATCTTTTCCAGGCTGTCAGGAGCGGTAAACCAGTCATCGCTGAACATGATTTTTATATACTCCCCCTGCGCTTCTGACAGGCTTTTATTCCAGTTGAAAATGTGGCCCAAAGGTTTTTCATTATGGATATAGCGGATATCTTCCCACCCGGAACTTTTAATCAGCTCCGCAATCTCCTCATTGGTGGAATCATCCGTCAGTATGATTTCCAGGTCCCGGAAGGTCTGCATACAGATGGATTCCAGAAGCCTCTTTACCTCTGCCGCATTATTATAAGCAGGGATGCATATGGAAACTTTAGGTATGTCCATCGTCCTTCCTCCCGTTCCGTATTTTTTCAACCCTTGATTTTCCGCAAAACACGTTTCGCCAAATGGCCTGTCCTGAAAATAAACCTGCGTATTCCGCCAAGCATGTGGCGCAGCCCTTTTTTCACCGGCGGTTCTTCCTTCAGAATCAGAAAGGAATACTCCTCCTGATTCTCACGCAGATATTCCGGAAAGGTTTCGTCTATCTCAACCTGGACAAAGGACGCATTTCTGCCGAAAATGTCCTTTCCATCCTTAATCCTGTCCGCCACATCGGAAAGGACCTCCGCTTTGTTATATTCCTGATGCGCCGCGCTGCGGACCTTTTCCGCCACACGTTTTTTTACATCCTTTTCCCCGTGGCCGCCCATATAGCCAAAATGCCAGCCGCCGTCCTCCACGCGGATGCCGCAGGCCTTTCTTTCCGGAAAACGCAGCTCGCCCAGCTGGAGCTTCTGCTCCTTTAAAAGCGAATAGCTGCACATCTTGGAGCCAATCCATTTTTTTCTACCGGGAATCCCATCTTTGGATCGTTCCGCTTCCGGGAATTCTCCCGCATAGGAGAGCAGATTGCCGGACACCTCTTCCATGTTCAGATAACAATAGAACAGCCTCTGGGCAAAATGATAGATTTTCGTCCTGTCAAAATTCTGCAGGACTTCCTTGATTTTCTCCGGATTGGGGATTTCGTCCAGATCACTGAAAATAATAATATCCTCATCCGTACAGTCCTTCAGTCCCCTGCCCACCGCATTTTTCTGGAAGGTATCCCTGTCATGGGTATAGCCCGGCGGCGTATCATCCACCACCACATGAATGATTTTGTCCGCAAACTCCGCGAACATTTCCTTGTTTTCCTCATAATACAGCGGCTTTGGGTTTCCGGAAAAGGTTTCCGTGGCCTCGCTGATGACAAACCTGTCCACCACCGGGTTCATAATATGAAGCCGTAGCTTCAGAATATCCAGTTCATTAAAAAACTGGAAACAGTCATATACCATTTTAATTTCCTCCCTTCAGCCTGCCATGCAGCCTTCTTAAGGAGTTCAGAACCGTATTCTTTTTCCTGAAATCAGGATAACCCGCATTGGTTCCATACCATTTATGAAAAACAAAGGGAGTGATCCCTTCAATTTCGGGAATCATATTTTCGTGACCGAAGTATTTCGCCACCTCCAGCGGCGCAATCCGCATTCCCTCCGCCTCAAGAAGATGGCGGATTTTACAGCAGATAAAGCCGTCCTCATTAAAATATCCTTTTTCCCCTACCCAGGGAATGCCGGCCTTTTTCGGATAGTCCATCAGCCTCTTGCTGCGTATTCCCACGCTGTTGCCCACGCGGCAGATATTGCCGTAAATATCCCGGTAGGTAGTGTCATCGCCCGGCTTTGGCAGCGGCCAGGGCGAACCGATGTAGTCATAGTCCAGGAATTCGTCCCGCCACATTTCCGGATGTACCACAAAGCCATCGTAGTGCACCAGCAGGGCAAAATCCGTATGAATATAGTCTCCCATATCATAGACGGTTTTGTAATTGAACGCATCGATATTTCCCAGCCGGTCAATATGGCTGTACCGGATTCCTTTGGGCAGGAAACGCGGCTTTTTATCCGTAATGATCACCGCATCGGCAAACTCAATGCCGCGGCAGCTGTATTCCATTGCTTTCAGGGTTTCCCTGACGTTAACGCTGGTCATGGCGCAGAGGGTAACCTGCGGGAGGACCAGCTTGCCCTGGGCATTGCGGTAGCTCCTGGGTTCTTTATTTTCTGTACTCATCGCCGATTCTACCTGCCTTTCAATGCCTTCAGCCTGCGCATAACTCCCCTGGAAATCTTCCGGACTCTTGCGTTGGTATAAATGCATTTACTTTGTATTGTATAAAAAAAAGTTCTCACCTTTCCCGGACGCATATTCAGCTTTTTGTATCTGGGCGATTTATCTTTATAGGCTTCCAGTTCTACCCTGCACTCTTCATCAGAAAAGACTCTTCCCCTGCGATCCATATAATGCCAGCCGGAATAAATATTCTGCTCACTTGCCCAATAGCCATCCGATACATTATGTCTCGCCCAATATTTGGGCGCAATAATATATTGCACCGTATCACTGGTAAATGCAGGAAAATATGCAAAAGAAGAGTTTGCCAGCAGAAGATACTTCGCATTTTTTAGAATGGAATAATCCTTTGCAAGATCAAAATTATATGCAGGTACTCCGGGGAGGAATTTATTAGCCTCCTTCACATCATTCGTTATGATCATAAACTCCATATCCGGATTTATCCTGCGCATATTCTTCATACCGTCAAGCCAGTATCTTTTACGCAAATACAGTTCCGGCGAATCCATATAGTCAGAACAACGCAGATGAAGAATACACAGGTTATCCCTGCTGAATTCATAGCAGTCATATTCCGGCTTTACTTTAAGCCACTGCTTAATTTGGTCACGATAGGCAATATAATATTCCTCTGCCTGCATATTTCCAAACAAGAGCATATTATCCTTTACATGGAACATCTCTTCATCCGCAGCCGTGACATAGCAGCCATGCGTCATATCATGGCGGGAGCTGCCGGTAAAGATCCGATCATCCCTCTCTGCATAAACTCCTGTAAAATCTTCTTTTCCGGCCTTAACACCGAAATCCAAATCCATAAAATAAAGCCCGCAGGAACTGTGGATATTATTGGCCAGTGTTTCACTTCCCAAAATCGAAAAATCCCTTCCCTGATTCATTGCGATACATCTGGTCGTTACATAGCAGAACAACTGATTACCCAGTCCCTGCCCTTTAAGCAATTCCGTACCAATCATGTAAATGCTTCCTTTATCTTCGCAGCCATTCATTCCTCTGAACAGTTACTCATTTTCTTTTGTAACTGTTCAGCACCTTCACAGTTACTTTCCTTCATTCCTTATACGTTAACCAGACGGTCATTCCTTTGCCCTTCCTGTCGACGGCTGTCAGAAACGCTGCCCCTCTGTCAACGGCAAAATATCAGATTATGGCAGTTTCGCCTCCACAATCTTCCCTTTATCCACATTGTAGATAATATCACAATTCTCTATTGTCCGCAATCTGTGGGCAATGATGATAAGCGTCTTACGCCCATGGAAGCTGTTAATCGCGTCCATAATCGCAGACTCGGTATCATTGTCCAGCGCCGATGTGGCCTCGTCAAAAACAAGTATTTCCGGATTATGGTACAGCGCCCTTGCGATACCGATTCTCTGGCGCTGGCCGCCGGAGAGGCGTACGCCGCGGTCGCCAACGCTTGTTTCCAGCTGCTGGGGCATCTGCTCTACGAATTCCTTCATCTGGGCTTCTTCCAATACCTTCCACACCCTGGCATCGTCAATCTGATCCTTATCCACACCAAAAGCGATATTTTCCCTCAGAGAATCATCTGTCAGGAAGATCGTCTGGGGAATATAACCGATATGGCTCAGCCAGGAGGGATAATTGTCAAAAATATTCACTCCGCCGCATGTAATCGTTCCTTTCTGCACCTGAAGCAGACCCATAAGAATATCAATTGCCGTTGTTTTTCCGGCGCCGGAAGGTCCCATAACGCCTACAGATTTACCGATGGGAACCCGCATGCAGGCATCCTCCAGAATCTTTTTCGTAGTGTTCGGGTAAATATAGGTAATATTGTCCAGGCAGATGGCATCCTTTACCGGAACCGGCGCCGCATTGGCGTCGTCCCTGTTCTGGTATTCTCCATACTTAGTATAATCGCTGAAATCCACATTTTCATACACATAATCCAGAGACGGCTGGAAAAAAGCGATGTTGGTCACATGGCCGTTGATCCGGTTTACGCTGGGAAGCAGTCTGGTTGCCGCAAAGGCGAATGCGGTCATCTGGGGAATCATTTCCGTCAGATTGCCTCCCCTTAAGATATACACGGCCAGATACCCCAGAACGCCGCCCATGCACAGCGTCTCAATCAACAATCTGGGCACATTATTCAAAACCGTATACTTACTGGTTACTTCCCCTGCAATCTGGGAATACTTTCTGAAATTCCTGGCAAAAAAGGATTCCTTATGAAGGATTTTTACATCCTTGATTCCATAAATGGACTGCAGGCGCCATTTTCCCATCCGGCTCTGTACGCTCTGGGATTTTAATCCCATGGTGTTGAGCTTCGGCTTCATCACCCGCATAATTAACAGAGTCATGACAACCAGGATGCCGCCCATGACCACCGTCATTTTGAAGTCCACAAGCAGAAGCGTAACGCACAGGAAAACGGCTACCACCGCTTCACTGGCCAGCTGGATATATTCCATCAATATGGTAAATACCTTGGGCACGTCGCTGTCCACCGTGCGGAATACGGTAGGAATATCCGCATTCAGGTAAAATTCATAGGGTCTGTTCAGGTACTCCTCCAGCATATAGCTTACCGTGCGGAACTGGTTTCCGTTTACAAACCTGGCCTGGGCATAGGTAAGAAGCAACAGGAAAAGGTTTTTTACCACAATGACCACAATGACCAGTAACAGCAGCAGCAAAATCAGCTGGGTATAGTTCTCCCTGCTTAATTCAAATCCAAAGAACCTGCACACCTGCTGAACAGTCTCGTTTTTCAGCATACGGTCCTGATCTATAATCGCGGTAATCAGCGGAAGGATTGCGGTTACGCCTACTGTTTCCAGCACGCCGCCAATCAATATTAGGATGCCTATCATCCCGACCTTTTTCTTCTGTGCCTTGCTTAAAATACGACTCAGCTTTTTAATATTTTCCATCATATGCGTATCATTCTCTCCGTATAAATATCCCGGCATTCCCTGCCGTTCAGCCATCTGGCCGGCGCCGTCACTTTTTTCTCCGGGTTGTCGTTCAGCCATGCGCCCCACCAGCTGAAGCTGCTGTTGGCGATGATGTTATGTTTGCATTTGCTCATCAGGTACAGATCCAGATATCCCGTATCCTCCGTGCTTCCTTCCACCAGTATCCGGTTTTCGCCTTTAAAGTGCTCCCTCGTCCAGTCCGGATCGTTGCTGAACAGGAAAAATTTTGCCCCCGGCACTTCCTTTTCCAGCCGGGCAAAGGCCTCCTGATAATACTGTTCGGTACAGATTCCCGTATAGAGCCCTCCGTGGCTTTCCTCCAGATAATCGCCTCTGCGGATGTGGACGCTCACTGATGGGCAGTCTGCGATTTCTTTTTCCAGCCTCCGGAAAGCCTCCGGAAGCGGATAAGCCCCGGATTCGATCCCACGGAAGCGGTAGGCTTCCCTCACCTGCTCCCTGCAGTCCTGAAAATACCTTTCACTCTGAAAGCATCCCTCCAGCAGCGCCGGATCACGTTCCATTACCTGCGGGTCAAAATTGATATCCTTTTCCCTGTATGCCTTTGTCTTACGCCCGGTGAGCTTTCGCCGGATACGTGAGACGGGATCCAGGGAAGAATCCGTCATTTCCGTCAGCTCCTGCTTTGTGGCCCGCTCATAGGAAACCCCGAATACATCCAGCTGCTTCGGCCTCGTTCCCGGTCCCTCATAGCAGGTGATATCGTCTATTTTCACGACCTTCCCCTTCGCCTTCAGACTCAGGTAAAGGGCATATTCAAACATCTGATTGCCCAGCCCTCCTGATAATTGCACAATTACCATACTGTACTTGCTCCCATCTGCACCATCTTATCACAGACCTTAAAAAGCCTGCACATTTTCTGTCTTCAATGCCGGCGAAGCCACTGCTTCACCGGAATCAGAAACCGTTCATTCACCATAATTACCGCCAGATACAGCTTCGGGCTTTTCAGGAAAATTTCCATCTTTTTCTTTTCCTTTTGGTTAGCCGCCCTGCATGCATATACCCTGTCCATTTCCCCGCGATCCGTTAGCAGTCTCTCCCGTATGACTCTCCTGTACTTTTCTTTCATATCCTTTTGGGATTTTCCCAGGGCAATATAGTACAGGAGCAGCCTTTTATAGAAAAAATACCTGTGTACATCCGCCAGATCCTCTCTTCCGATGGAACGCAAAAACGCTTCCTTTTCTTCATACGCCGGGATCTGATCCGTAAAAATACGGCTTCCCAGCCCTTCGCCCATGATACTACCCTCCCGCTCCAACACATAATTATAAAGCGCCAGATCCAGATAAACCGTTTTTTGGGAACGTGCCAGCAGCATGGTGGTGTACACAATATCCTCATAATACTTTCCCGTGGGGAAACGCAGCTCCCCCATCAGCTCCCTGCGGTACAGCTTGTTCCAGGCAGCGTTCTGGATGCAGATATCATCCTCCTCCATAAGAAAGGATTCCAGGGCCTCCTGGCCGTCAAAAACCACGGCCGCACCGGTGGAAGCATCCACCTCCCGGTTCCGGTAAATCTTCCGGTATCTGCAAACCACCAGGGGCGCATCGAATTGTCTGGCAGCGGAAAGCAGCTTCTCATACATATCCGTCTCAATCCAGTCGTCCCCGTCTACAAAAGCAATATATTCTCCGTCTGCAGCAGCAATTCCGGCATTCCTGGCGTCTGAGAGGCCGCCGTTTTTCTTATGGATGACCTGAATTCTGCCATCCTCTTCCGCCAGCCTGTCACAGATGGCCGGGCAGCCGTCCGTAGCGCCGTCATCCACCAGAATGATCTGCAGATTCCGATAGGTCTGGTTTCTGAGGGAACGGACACATTTTTCCAGATAGGCTTCTATATTATAGACTGCTACTATCACAGAAATTTTATCCGTCTGTTTCTCCTCCGGTATCGGCAAAGGCGTGAATTTTTCCAGTTTCCGCAAGGCTTCCACCTCCTTCAGACAGCCAGCTTGCGTTCCGCCATCCATGCCTGGAACATCAATATATACCAGATCTGGATGCGCCACACACCATTTTCCACGAAATCCTTCCAGATGGTCCATACCACCTCCGGATTCAGCATCCCCTGGCTCTCCAGCGTCCTGCGGTCAATCAGCGTTTCCGCCCAGGCCCGCAGGGACGGCTCCTTCAGCCATTTGGCAATGGGAATGGAAAATCCTTTTTTCGGCCTGTCCATCAGCTCCTTCGGCACATACTTATAAAGCACATCCCGCAGAACCAGCTTTCCCGTCTCTCCCTGACGTTCATACTCCACAGGAAGGCTCCAGGCGAACTCCACCACATCCTTGTCCAGCATCGGCACCCTCGTTTCCAGCGAAACAGCCATGGCCGTTCGATCCACCTTCACCAGAATATCATCCGGATGGTACATGAGCATATCCATCAGCATGATCGTGTGATTGACCTCCTTCAGGTATCCCTCAGGCATCGTAGTATATTTATAGGGCAGGTTCCCCCGCTGCTTTGCAATTTCCATGGTGAGCGGATCTGTCAGGCGGGACTGGAGATAAATATCCGCCGGATCCTTTGCGCCCAAAAGCTTTCCTTTGATACGGAAGATTTCTTTTCTGGCAAGCGGGCTGTGAAGTACCAGGCCGCTGCAGGGCTTCCTCAGAAAATAGGGGACATTCTTCATTTTGTTCCAGATACGGCTCACCGAGGCATAGGACGTATAGCCGCAGAACAGCTCATCCCCGCCGTCGCCGCTTAAGGAAACGGTTACATGCTCCCTTGTCATTTTACTCACCAGATAGGTCGGGATCTGGGAGGAATCCGCAAAGGGCTCCCCGAACATAAATGCAAGCCTTGGGATGACAGCCTTGGCATCCTCCTCCGTAATATAAAGCTCCGTATGCTCGGTTCCCAGTATCTTCGCTATTTCCCTGGCCGCCTCCGCCTCATTGTACTCCGCTTCTCCCATACCTATGGTAAAGCTTTTCACCCTTCCGCTGTTCAGTGACTGCATCAGCGCCACAATGGTGCTGCTGTCAATGCCTGCCGATAAAAAGGCGCCTACCGGCACATCCGCCACCATCTGTTCCCGTATGGAATTCTTCAGAAGGCGCTCCAGCTCCTGCGCCGCTTCTTCCCGGCTGCCGGTAAACAGGTTTTCCTGCCCCTTCCTTGCCGCTTCCCTCACGGACCAATAAGCCTCAAGCTCCGGCTCTGCAAAGGGCTGACGCAGCGTAAGTATGCAGCCCGGCTCCAGCTTCCGGATATCCTCATAAATAGAATAAGGCGCCGGTATATAACCATGTACAAAGTAAATATCCAGGACATCCTTATTGATTCCATTTTTGAATCCGTCCAGCGCGGCAATGGAACCGATATCCGAGGCAAACACAAAGCTGCCGTTGACAAATCCATAGTACAGGGGTTTTTCCCCGATGCGATCCCTGAGAAGGTAAAGGACGCGTTCCACCCTGTCATACAAAGCGATGGCAAACATCCCCTTGCACATGGAAATGGCTTCCTTCACCCCATAATGCTCCATAGCCTCCAGAAGCACCTCCGTATCCGAACCTCCCCGGAAATGATCCACCTTTTTTTCATCCAGAAGCCGTTTCGCAATCTGTTTATAATTATAAATTTCACCGTTAAAAGCGATTTCAAACCTGCCGCTGTGGGACTGCATGGGCTGTGCGCCGTTCTCGGAAAGATCCACAATAGAAAGCCTCTGGTGGCCGAAAACAACACTGCCGTCTTCACTGGCCCAGATCCCGGAGGCATCCGGCCCTCTGTGGCGCATACGGTCATTCATTTTCCTTATGTTTTTCTCCCAGTCTGTTTTCCAGTTGCAAAATCCTGCAATACCGCACATAGGCTCACCTGCTTTCTTACGGTCTGCGCTTTTTATGCGCTGACCTGGCGGAATAATTCTTCAAATAGTATCTGTTCGGGACGGCGCATCGTCCTGAACCGTTGCAAAAAATTACTCTTCTTCCTCAATTACCTTAAACTCTTTCCGGGCTATTTTATCAAGTATGGTCTGCTTTGCGCTCTCTGTCTGTTCTTCCCACAGTTCCGCCGCCTTATCCCAGCTTTCATAGCCTTCCCGTCCCCGTTTATCTTCAAAATCATAGTGGGTGCTCAGATATTCCCCCAAAAAGGCGCTGCATTTTTCCATGCCGAAGGCATTGGTATGGCCGCCGTAATCATCAAAATCCGTTTCAAAATCAATTCCCAGCTCCTCATAATAATCATTCAGATTCAGGAACCCGTAGCCTGTAGGCGCAATGATATCCGCAATATAATTATACTGGCGCTGTTTTTCTTCCGTCATGGTATTGGGGGAAACGATGAAAAGCGCATTCAGCCCCTTTTCCTGCAGACAGGAAAGCAGCGCCCGCAGCACCTCCTCCTGATCCTCCGGTATGGCCTGCCGCTCCGTTACCCAGGAAAAATCCGCAATCTCACTGGGACCTACATCATCCCTGATGACAGCGCCCTTCAGCGGATCCGGCCACTCATACCGGAAGGTAACGATCTGGCTGGGCAGCACCATGGTTTTCCAGTTGGAATGATACTTGAAAATATCAAAATAATAGGTATAACGCGGTTCCGGGCCGTCCGGATCCACCAACGCATTAATCGTCTTAATCCGGTTCCAGGAGTATTTCATATTATCGGTCACTCCCCTGGTATAGGCCATATTCTGGGTCAGCCGCTCATCCGGCCCCAGGTACATGCGCAGTTCAAAAATGTAAAGCCCCGGATCCTGCGTTTTCTCCGCCTCCTCCACCAGATGCACCGCCGCCTTGGGCCGCTGCATGTTTGAGGACAACGGATAACAGGTTATCCCGGTATCCTTCCAGATTTTCGGCCCCGCATAATACGGATACACCGGGCTGGATCCGATCATAACCACATCAATCGTATCTTCCTTCTCCGCATAAAATCCCACAAAAATATCCTTAATATCACCGTTCGTACGGATAATATAAGTCAGCGGTATCAGAATCAGGAAAAACCCTGCTATGAAACAAATTGTCTTAATCCATTCTTTTTTCTTCATACTACCTGTTGCTTTCTGTCAGCTGCCGCTTCCGCCCTTTTCATCGGCGGCGGACAGCTTATCTTTCTCTGTAACGGAAACTTTTTCCGGCCCTGCCTTAACAACGGTGCAGTTTTATCCAATTTCCTTCATTTTGCCGGCGGCAGGAAGGAAAGAAGATAATCCATCCAGGTCCTGTCCACATGCTCCGGCCGATACTCCTCCAGCAGCTTCGACGCATTCCGGCCCATCTTCTCCGCTTTCTCCCTGTCGGAAAGAAGAATCCGCAGCCGCTCCTCCAGCGCCTTCCCATCACCAGGCGGAATCAGATACCCGTTCACGCCATCCTCAATCAGCTCTGCAGGCCCGCCGCAGGGGCAGTCCGTGGAAATTACCGGCAGTCCCATACACATGGCCTCAATCAGCGTATTCGGCATCCCCTCACTGTAAGAGGACAACACGAAAGCGCTGCTTCTGTAAATTTTATCCGCCACATCCGACACCGCTCCCGGCAGGCTGATTCGTTCCGAAAGCCCCAGCTGCTCTGAAAGCTTTATCAAAGGCTCCCTGCACTCGCCGTTTCCGTATATAACAAGCCTTACCTCCGGAAAATCCGCCGCCAGCGCAGCAAACGCCCGCAGTATCATTTCATGGTTTTTATTGGCATCCATACGGCCTACCGCATGGATACAACGCTCCCGTTCCCCCTCAAACCGCTCCCTGACAAAGGATGGATTCAACGGATTTTTCAATATCACCGCTTTCTTCCGGATCCTTTCCGGGAAAAACTGCATGGCCTCCTTTGTCTGAAGAACCACTCCCGCCGCCCTGGCAAAATAAGTTTTCGCAAAGAAACGCAGCACACCGGAATAATATTCCTCCTTCGGCTCTCCCCGGACGGAAATCACTACCGGAATACGAAGGAAGCTGCTGGTTAGCAGCGCCATCAGATTATTTTTCCCAATAAAGGACAAAATTACATCCGGCCGCTCCGCTTTCCAGATACCCCGCAGCTTGAAAAACCGCCGGAAAAAGTTCACCACCCGGCTCCTGCTCTTCTCCTCCTTCGTAATCTCGCTGAATACACGCCGGATACCGGGCGACAGAGAGTATTCCCCCTGCCCCTCATACTGGGTCACCACAGTGACCTCCACGCCGTTATCCTTCAGATACTCCGCCAGATTCACCAGGACACGTTCCGAACCGCCCTTACGGAGCGCGCTGATAAAAAGAGCAATATGCGGTTGTTTCCTGTCCTTTTTCTCACACTGTCCTTTTCCCAACTTTACCACTCCTTAAGCCTGTCTGATATAACAGGCATACCACTGCTGAAAGGTATAAAAAGCCCATACTATCCTGGAATAATTGGAACCGCTTCCCGGTCCGCCGTCTCCCTGCTCCAGATACCTGGTAACAAACCTGCTCACATAATCCGCATCAAAAATTCCCTGCCGTCCCAGAAATCCCTTTTCGGAATACGTCTCCAGACTCTCCCGCAGCGGTCCCCGCAGCCATTTATCCAACGGCACCGAAAACCCCTTCTTTTTCCGATCCAGCATTTCACGCGGTATATAATCATAAGCGATACTCTTCAGAATCCGCTTCTTTTCCTTCCCGTCATATTTAAAAGAATGAGGCAGCCGGAAGGAATACTCCATCACATCCTTATCCAGAATCGGACACCTTGCTTCCAGCGAATACTTCATGGAAGCCCTGTCCACCTTGCACAGGATATCCCCCGGCAGATACGTATCCATATCAAGAAGCATTCTGCGGATCTGCCAGTCCTTTACCTGATAGCCGCTTTCCTGCGGATACCTGCAGTCCAGCCCGCTTCCCGGGACAAAGGCCATGGCTGTCTTCAGATAAGCCGGCGGACACACCTGCGTTTTCAGCTCCGGATCCCGGTTTTCAGACACAGCGCGCACCTTCACCGGAAGCCTTTCCTCCAGCTTCGCCCCCTTAAGCCCCGGCAGCCCCAGAACTCCATGGACAAACGCTCCCGCCCCATCCAGCCGCTGCGCCTGCGCCAGCCTGTCATACATCTGATAACCGCAGAAAAACTCATCCCCGCCGTCACCGGACAACGCCACCGTCACCCGCTCCCTGGCAAGCGCCGACACCAACATGGTAGGAATCTGGGAACTGTCTGCAAAAGGCTCATCATAATACTTCGGAATACTCTCCACAAGCTCAAACATCCCCTTCTCATCAATATAAGCCTCCGTATGATCCGTCCCCAGATACTCCGCCACCTGCCTGGCATACGCCGCCTCATCATACCGCTCCTCCTCAAACCCGATGGAAAAGGTTTTCACCGGTTCCGCCGAATTCTCCTGAGCAATTGCCGTCATCAAAGAAGAATCATAACCCCCGCTCAAAAAACTGCCCAAAGGCACATCCGCGATCATCCTGGAAGCCACAGCTCTCTTCAAAAGCCCCTTCAGCTCCCTCTTCGCCTCATCAAAATTCTCAACCGGCCGCTCCTGCATCCTATGATACACCCGTCCGATATCCCAATATTTCCACTTCTTCACTTCGCCCTGATGAAACCGCAGCACACCTCCCGGCTCCAGCTTATAAACATCCTTAAAAATACTATCCGGCGCATTGATATACTGCTGATACAAAAACCTGGCAAGCACATCCCTGCGAATCTCCTTCCGAAATCCCGGACAAGCCATCAAAGGCTTCAGCTCCGACCCAAAGACCAGATTACCGCCCTCAATCCAATAATACAAAGGCTTCTTCCCGATCCTGTCCCTCACCAGAAAAACCTCTTCCGACCTCCTGTCATACAAAGCGATGGCAAACATCCCGTTCATCCTGTCAATACAGGAAATACCCCATTTCAGGTAAGCTGCGATAATCACCTCCGTATCACAGTTAGACTTAAAGGGGTAGTCCGAAAGTTCCTTCTTCAATTCACCGAAATTATAAATCTCACCATTAAAAACCACACTCACACACTGCCCTGCCACACCAAAAGCAGCCTCCGAATGCATAGGCTGATGCCCCAGCTCCGAAAGATCCATGATAGAAAGCCTGCGCTGCGCAAATCCAACCCGGTACCCATCTCCCCCGACATAAATCTCCGCCCCGGAATCATTAGGCCCCCGGTGATACATCGTATCATTCATCCCCCGCAAAGCCTCCAAAGAAATATCCCCCCGGCTAACAAACCCGCAAATCCCGCACATCCTCCATCACTCCCTTCCAAACCAAACTCCTCATCCCATATCAACCATTAAAACTCATAAACACCACTTCTACACCAACTAACCCCTTATCTTTTGCCCTTATCCTTTACGCCCTTCATCATAGCCCCAGGCTCCCCGTCCGTCCCCGGAGGCCGCGCTTCTGTTTATCTCCTGTCTGCCGTCTGTCTGGCCGGGGCGGGGATTTTTGCAGGTGAGTCCCGAGAAAATGGAGATATTTCTTACAGACTCCGCTTTCCCTGCGGCTGCCCGCCTAAAATGGCGATGTCTGACGAACGCAGTGAGGAGTTCCGCCATTTTGGCAGCCGCAGGGAAAACGGAGCCTGTTAGAAATATCCCATTTTTGAGGCCGAACCAGCAAAAACCCCGCCCCGGCCAGACAGACGGCAGACAGGAGACAAACAGAAGCCGGGGCCCCCGGGGACGGACGGGGAGCTGCCGCCCTACAACGAATCGCGGATGCTGGCGAAATGCTTACACTCGTTATCGATAGTCTCCATCAGCTCTGCATTACGCTCCTGAAGCAGCGTCCTGAAATTCTCCAGATTATCATGCCCCTTCTTCGTCCAGGAATAAGGATGGGTCAGAATCTGTACCCTGTCATATCCCAGCAGCGTTTCTTCATCCGGCACCCCATAATTCCACCTGTGCTTGGCGTCGGAAATATATTTTACATGAAGCGGCGTATCCGCTGTTACATTTTCTGAAAAGGTGAAAAATTCATCCTGATAAGCATTGATGATACCGGGAAATTTGATATTCTCCCGAAGCACATCCGCCGAAGGCCTGTGGATGGAAAACTCTGTGATTTCAAAGCCCAGCATTTCACTGAGCACATGAATTTCCTGCAGTATCTTCCTGCGCACCAGTTCCATATCAGTCAGGCCGTTCAAAGCGAAGTGGAGGCCGATAACATGTCCTCTTTCATGCATATATTTAATCATATCCATATTTTTCTTGGACAGGATATTGTAGGAATTGTTCGTCCACTGGAAGAAATAAGTGGAAGTAAAATCCATGGAAAGCTCCAGCTTGGAAAGCGCAAAAGCACGATCCACACTGAATTCCACATCATGACGCATGATAATAAATTTATCCTTTTCCTGCGCCTGCCTGAAATTACAGGCCCTGCCGCTTTCTTTGATAATTCTTATGATCTCTTTATAATCCGCATAGGAAAACATACTTTCTTGCACCTCTCTGTCCGCCTTTACCGCAGGCGGGAATCTTTTCGTATCTCTCTTATGTCCGCAGCCATACCAGTTACAGCTGCCGCACAGACAGCTGTCAGTGTCTGCATACCGATTCTATATAATCCTGCCACTGTTCAAAAACCGCCTTGCTGTTGGAAATTTTTCGGATATCCCGGGCCTTGCTTCCAAGGCGTTCCGCCAGCTCGGGATTTTCTATCAGACGGCAGATCCCCTCCGCCATCGCGTCCTCGTCCTTAATTGGCACTAGAAGGCCGTTTACCCCATCCTGTATCACGGTCCTGGGACCGCCGCAGGGACAGTCAGTAGACACAATGGGAAGCCCCAGAGCCATCGCCTCCAGTAACGCATTGGGAAGCCCCTCCCAGTCGGAGGAAAACGCAAAAACAGAAGCGTTCACCAACTGCCTCTCCAGGGAATCACTGGCCCCCATCAGGAATACATAAGCTTCGGCTTTTCTTTCGGCAATCAGCTGCTCCAGAAGCTCCTTCGTACCGTCCCTGGAATCGCCGCCGTATATTTTAAGTACATAGTCGGGATGCTTCTGATGCACTTTATCAAAAGCACGGATCAACATAAGCTGGTTTTTGAAATCCACCAGCCTGCCTGACTGCACCACTTCTTTTACCCTTGTTTCCGGTTTGGGAATATCCAGATATTTATTATTCAGCGGATTCAGTATGATACGTGATTTCCGCTGTACCTTGACCGGAAAAAAATCCCGCTGCCCTTCCGTCTGGAACACGCAGCCTGCTGCCCTGGGAAACAGAAGAGGGATCTGGATTTTATCATCCCATTTGTCATAATGCCCAACAGGATCCGTTCTTACCGAGACGATGACCGGAATCCCGGTTCCCAATGCAGCCGTTATAGCGCGGTAATTCGCCTTATGGCAGAACGCCACCACCACATCCGGCCTCACCTTTTTTATAAAAGCCCGCAGCCTCTTCTCACGGATTCTCAGCTTGGCGATTCTGCCCTTGCCCTCTTCCTCCGCATTCAGGCCCACATGGACTCTTGTAATACTCTTATCAATACGAAATTCATTTTCCGCATACCATTCCGTAGCGATATAGACCTCGTAACCCTCAGCCGCAAACTGGTGGGCCAGATTGGTAATAACCCGCTCAGCCCCGCCCTGTTCCAGGCTGTTTATATGAAAGATTATTTTACGCATATTTGCTCCCATCCGTGCACCGGCTGCTCCTACATTAACATTCCGGGAAGATCCTGCCCATCCTTCATGAGCAGAATTAACACTTCCTTAATTTGGGTACACAAATTCAACTTAGTTTACCACATTAGAAGGGAGGTTACAAGGGACTGTTTTCAAACAAACGCCTGTTTTGCCTCATTTCTGTGTATATGAACAATAGCTCCTTCCAGGGCCTGATACCGGGTTATTACTGAAATGCCTGACGTTTCTTTACCTCTGAAATCAACTAAAAAGCGGATACCGGCATGCTTCATGCTGTGGTATCCGCCTGCAGGCTGTCTCTATTCCATTCCGCCGTTTTATCCTCTGTGCAGCGGGGCTGAGTCAGCCATTGTTTTTATTGCTGTTTTCTCCGCCAGGGCCATCTTTCCTGGGCACCTCATCAGGAATGACATCCTGCGTACTGTCATCGGGCAGCGGCAAATCCACTTCAGGAATATTGCCGTCGTCATATACGCTTAAGTTCTTCGTTTTGGAACCGGATAAATTCTGTCCATTCTTGTCCATACTCTTTCCGCCTTTCTGTTTTGGGAATAGTATGTCCGGTTTGGTTTTATTTATTCCCCACTGCCCACCCACATTTTCCGCAGGCTGCAATGGCTTCCCTCACGGACCGCCATCCCAATGCAGCCATATAAGTATGGATTATCAGTATCTTCATACTCCAGCAAAACCTTACCAGCTATTGTAGCCATCATATGATTTCCTTTTACCCGGACAGCCAGACGATACTCCTTCTCCTTTTCCCAGGGAAAGTACGCTTCACATAGCAACCGATACCCATTGTCATTTTTTAGGAGCCCCACTCTGCCCTCCGGAATCAGACCGAAGGCATAGGATCGCAACGCGCCCTGTACTCTGACCTGCTGCAAATGAATCTCACCTGTATGGGCGGTAAGAAATCCTTCTGCCATATAATCGGTCCAGTTCCATCCTCCCGTATAGGCCTCCCCGAAATCACTGCATGACAGGTGAAGCCTTCCCTGCTCCAGGGTAAGCCTTCCCTTCAGCCTGGTAAACTGGCTGATTTCCCGATGCAGCCCGGGCCATACTTCCACTCTCTCCGAAGCAAAATCAATCCCATAGGACGGCGTACCATCCCAATACAGATCGTCCAGATAACAGCAGAAATCGTCTCCCTCCTCTGCCGTTCCTGTGAGGAAACAGACTCCGGCTTCGTCCAGCAGTTCCCCATCCAGACCGGGAATCGTCCAGCTTAAGGCCTCCCAGCATCCCGGCGTAATTTCTTTCCAGCTTCCATAATAATACCTGCTGCCGTTATCACCATGCACATACAGACAAGCCTTTACACCATACTCCTCTCCGGTTACTCTCACCGCAGCATGCAGTGTCTGTCCCGGATATATCAGCGGTGAAAAAGCGGGATCATAACGACTGTCATGGAAATCAGCAGGACGGCAGTAGGTCTTTTTATAAACCATTACCTTTTCCCCTCTGGCCACCGGCTTTATAACACATTTCAAAGAACGACTTCCGGAAAATGCGGTCTCAATTGTATTTAGAAGAGTGCCTTCTCTCTGTGAAAAGCTCCCATCATCCATATTGCATACTTTCATTCGGATGGCATGCGTGGATCCGGGATATTCAAAATGGCAGCTGTCCATACGTTCTTCAAAAATCTGTTTCCACGGCATTGGAACCTCTTCCCCGGCAAGCTTGTACGCCTGTCTGGCAATATAAGAGGCGCCATAAGGGATATCCATAATATTTAAAGAACCAATAACACTGGAGCATGCAAGAAAATCATGTACCGGTTGCCTCCATTTTCTGCTGTCTATTACATTAAGTCCTCCTCTGACTCCCATAATTGCCGCCACATTTCCCACATTACAGTCCGTATCCCATCCGCACATGGTACAGATATTGATCGTATCTGAAAAATCACCCTTCCCATACAGCAATGCAAGAATCATCACTGCAATGTTGGGTATGATATGACAGACTCCGGGATATTTATCATAGCCAAAATTGTTGAAAATATATTGGAAACATAATCTCCAGCCGTTCTTTTCCTTCTCCCAAAAGGCCATAACCGCCTTCACTGTTTCCGCATATTCACAGTCCTCCGGCAGAAAGGACAGACCCTTCCTGATAATTTTAACGATATCCTTCTCAACAAAAGCATAACTGATGCACACCGCAACGAAAATCCCTCCATAAACACCATTGCCATCATGGGTGACACTGACGGCCTTCCGGGCCAGTGACGCCGCAAGTGCCGGATTTCCCGGCGCTGCCAATCCCCAGCTGTCGATAACCTATCTGTTCTGCCGCCTTCCTCCAGGGCACGTATCAGACAGCTCGAACCGTTGCTGTCATCATCTGCTGTAAAGTCCCGGTAATCTATCAGATACCTGTTTACTTCTCCATAAACGGTATATATCTTTTCGTAAGTCCAGCTTTCCACCAACGCGAACAGACGAATACCTATAATTTTTACCAGCCAGCCCGCGTATATTTTTTTATAAAATTCTGTTTCATCTATTTTCCCCTGTCTTCAAGGCTGCCCATTTTGAAAAAGACATCTCTGAAATATTCTGTCTCTGTTAACTTCCTTTATATTGCCAATCAGATGCCTCGTGTAATTTCTGCTCCAGGTCAGTTTATCCTTTATTACGGGTGCTGTTGTTATTTTCCTTCTGCTCCAGTTCTTATCCATCAGGCATCCCACTGCGCCGATATCCCAGATGGTCTTCTGCTGTAGCTTATACTCATACTTTTTATATATTTTCTCCTACTATTGCTGTGTTTTAAATCGTTCTTTCTGTCAAAAAAGGGTGTATCGTAGTACAGGTACCTGTATTGTTTTCCATACACTATGAACCTGATTCAGCGGGAAACTCCCTGAATGGGCGCCCCCGCTGAATCAATCTTATCTTAGAGCAGTATGTCACACCGTCTTTATTCTCTCCAACGTAATTGTATCGCAGAGCTGGAGCAGAATTGACTGGCTGCGTTTCTTCCTTCCGTTTCCTATTATAATATCTGTGAATGTGATATTCCGAAGTTCATAGTCCTGTACATCGAAACCTGCCAGCACTATGGCATCACATTCCTCCCACTCCTCTTCGTGGTTCAGATATTCCCCTTTGATACAAAGTCTTTCAAAGCAGCAGTTCTCAAAGACAGGAGGTACAGGCGCGCCGGCCCCATCATCGTTATAGCTGACAGAATGGAAGGATACTCTTGCCACCGTGCTGTCTCTCATATGGATATTTCTTACATAACCGCCGCGCTTTTGTGTTCCTTTGATTTCAATACCACAATAGGAACTGCTCATATCACAATCCCATATATCCACATCCTCCACTCCACCGGACATTTCGCTTCCTATTGTGATACCGTTTCCCGAAACACATCTGCAGTGGAATATCCATATATGCTCTGCAGGTCTTGCCAGGAGATTGCCTTCCGGGTTCTTACCCGATTTGATCGAAATGGAATCATCCCCTGTATGGAACACGCAGTTGAAGATGGCACAGTTTGTAGAAGAATCCGGATCCCATCCGTCCCCGTTCCATACTCCTCTGGAATAAAAGGTACACCCCTCCGTCACCACATTATCGGAATATACCATATGAACGTTCCAACAGGCTCCTTCCCTGAATGTAACCCCTGACAGCACAATATTTCTGCTGTTGTTGATGCTGATCAGCCTGGGCCGCACACGGCCCGGAATGGTTTCCGGCTTCTCGTATTCGCTGATTTCATCGCCCAATGACGTAAGGTATTCCCGAAGCCGTTCCCGCTCAGATACGATTACCTTTTCTGCCAGGCTTCTGCCTCCGCTGGCTATGGTTCCTTTGCCGCGTATCATAACATTTTCACAGTTGTATCCATCTGTATGGTCCAGATTGCCCAGATTCAGTAAACTGCTGTAACATTCTCTTTCAATTCCCTCAAAACGACTCCATACTTTTGGTAGATAGTCCTCCGGGCAATCGGTTCCCTGCAGTACAGCTCCCTCTTCCAAATAGAGTTCCATATCGCTGTGAAGCCTGAGCGCTCCTGTCAGAAAGATCCCTTTAGGGATGAAGATGATGTCGTGTACACCACAGTCGTCAATTGCTCTTTGCAGGACCTGGGTATTCATAGTCTTTCCGTCTCCCACAGCATAATAGGGCGCCTTTGATACGTCTATACAGCGGTGTACGGCACGCGTTCTGCAAATCAGTTTCGTTTCTGCATGACTGCACCGTATTGTCACGCTGTATTCCGTTTCCGGCTCCAAATCCTGAAATGTATAGTATGTCGTATCAGCCGATGACAGATACTTTCCATTGAGAAAGAAATCATAGGTTCCCGTCTCGTATTCCGGTTTTCTCCAGAATACTGTGATAAAATCCTTTCCTGTAAAATATCTAACCTCTCTTAATTCCACTCTGTCCATGACTTTGTCCCCTTCTTTGCTATATTCCTAATTCCGTTTTTCCAGCTTCCATGCTATACACCCAGTTCAAAGGGAATGCTTACAGCTGCTCCATACCTGTTGGCTACATTTCCCATCGCAATCATCCTGATCACATTATTCCCCTCCCGAAGTAGCCCTTTAACAGCAAAACAGTGTGTGCTCCCAAAAATCACATCCGCAAAAACATTCCACCATGTCCTGTCCCATCACAGAAAATCTCACTCCCGGACAATTCATTTCCCCTGTTCTGATCGTTTAATGATAGACATAAACCGCCGTATTTGCATCCTTTTTCAATAAAGTAAACTGATTTGTCCAGTCCGGATACTTCTTATACCAGTCTGATCTGCGCATTTCCTTTGTAATCTTATCTGTTTCGTCCATACATTCTATATTCTCGGTTCCAAAAAGTGTCTCCCCCGGACGCAGATACAGGGTAAAGGAGCATACCGGTTCATAAACCTTTCCTTCTCCGGAAACCGGAATCAGAGCCTTTTTTCTCTCAACCGTATAATACCGTCCCTCCCACAGCTCCAGGAACAGAGGATTCCTGATTCCGTGTAGTGTAACTTTTATTCATATATCCGTGTTAATTTAATCGGCATGCTATTTGCATCCATCAGAAGAAAATTCCCAGACCTACCCGAAAAATGGTTTTAGTACTCTTTTTCCAGAACATTCAGAATCAGGGCGAAGGAAATCTCTCCCACCAATATCTTTCCGTCTCTGCGATCAGCTTGCTCCAATAGAGCGATCACGCGTGGAGCCTCATAGGAATCTAAAAAAGAAAATCTTTTGATGTAGTCGAAAAATCTGCGGTAATGTTTTCACCATATATTGTTGGGTCCTACATCAGGCAACCTTTCCCCACTACCCCCCTCCTTCAACACTGTAGTAAAAGGCATGGGGAATATACAGGTTCATCCCCCGTATCCCCGGCTAGTTAAAATACCATCTCATATCCTACGCAGCAAGTACCACGGAATGCCTTCTTCTGCTGCATACACCGAAGCATTCATTTGCATTTCTGCATCTATCCGTATGTCTGGCCAGATCAGAGGTCTGTTTTGTCTGAACCGAATCCGACTCCCGCAGTCCTCCTGTCTCCAGCGCGACGCGATGCGTGATCAGATCCTGACCGAGAATGATAAAACAGTATTCTACCTCCATATCATCTCCTTCTGAGAGATGGCCGTTCAGAATAATGCCATGATTTTCACACCAGCCGGAAAGCCTTGTATGGAAGACTTCCCTCAGCTTTTTCCTGATCAGTCTGCGATATATGGTAAGCGTAATATTTTCCTTCTGTCCACTTTGTATGTGTCAGACGGATAAATTCATCCACAGCCTCCGGATTCAGAATATCAGCGGATTTGGGCGCGTCTGTCTCCCCATTATCCTCTCCAAAGTTGATTTCTCTAATGTTTCCTCCGGTAAAGCCATATGCAACCGTGCTGCCGTCCTCACGATAAATTCCACAGACCAGAAATACGGCTCCGACAGGTAGGGCATGTACCGGGTTATGCCGATTCTTGGGTAAAGAACAAATCCATTTACTCCTTTCTCCACATAGTCATAAAGCTACATGCGTACTTTTTCTTTCTCGAATACATCGTTAAAAAGCAAAATGGTATCGCGAGTATTCTACTTTGGGATACAGTAGCTCCCGGAGCAGTTCCTTTTGAGTAGCCAACTTTTTCTCCTCTTGATAAAAAATATACGTGTTCATACTTACTCGTTCAAACTGTTATTCTTCGTCGCTTTCTTTTTTTGTGTTCTCTTTTCTGTACTGCCCCGGTGTTTTACCAGTATATTTTTTAAACCGGCGCATAAACATATGATCGTCCTCGTAGCCCACTGCGCTACTAATCTCCCTAATCTTCATATTGGTCTGTATCAGCAGAATTCTGGCCTGCTCCAGGCGGAGCCCTGCCAGATAATCAGATGGGGGCATCCCCGTGTCATTTTTGAATTCCACGGCAAGCGCAGCAGGAGTGACCTTCAGATAATCGGCAAGCAATCCCATATTGAGTTCATATTCCATGTAATGGTTTTTCATATATTCCATTGCACTCTCTGCAAGCCTCGACACATTTTTCTCTTCATCAGAATCCGTCAGAATCAACTTCTCACATACACTGCAGATAAGGTTCTTAAAGTCCTGCAGTGTAAGGCACTGCGACAGCGTAAATACACTGTATATTTCGCTGGTTTCATTTCCCTGCATGGGCCATTCCCGTACCAGAACACGAATCAGTTCCTGACAGAACAGGCGGAATTTGAGCAGAGACTGTTTCCCTGCCTGAAGCTGACTGCAGATCTCGTCCACTGCCTGATGCATCTCTTCCATGTCCTTTCTCCTCACAGCATTTTTTAACTGCTGAAGATAAACTTCCGATACCCCCTCAACAAAATCTCTTTCCGGAATCACTTCATATCGGATGACATCGGTATTATCCATAAGCAGTCTGCTGTCAAAAGCGTAGTTTGCTTCCTGATATGCTTTCGGCGCGTCCAGTGGATCCGTATGAATCCCGCTGACGGCAAGCACTGCATCTTCGCAATAATCCTTACCTATCTGTAAAAAGAACCGGGAGATAATATCCAGGTACTTTATTTCCTCGCTGAAGAGTACAAACAGACTCTGATTCCGGTCTAGAAGCTTTACCCCGTAACCATCAAGCAAATCTTCGTTTTCTATCACTTTAAGCATCATCTCATGCGCTCTGTGTTCATCCCTGCTACCTCTATCGCCGAGAAGCACCACGATATAATATGGCATACGGACATTAATTCTGGATGCCCGTGCCTCCGCGTAAAGCGTATCTACATCTACAAATTCCCCCTTTACCAGAGACCGGATCAGCCGTGACTTCCGCAAGGGAATGCTTTCCCTTTCCTGTTCCCTGCTGTTCTCCACAAGAGTGCAGATTCCTGCTTCTACCTTATCCAGATTGAAGTACGGCTCTTCAGACAACAACTGACTCAGACTTTTTACCTTGCCGAAGATACTCCTGCTGAACCATGTGATGATCAGAGCAGCCGCAACACTGCAAAGTAAGAGCAGCGCTGCAATCCTCCACACTTCATTCAGCATCTTATCAGTAAAATCTTCCATAGGTCGAAGCGAGCAATAGACCATTCCGCTCTGTCCTTCACGTTTGGTTACCAGATATTTTCCCTCCGAAAACTGCTCCGCCCGGCTTCCGTCTTCCATGCCGTCAATCACGGACAGAAGTTCTTCATCCGCAACCGTTTCCCCATTAGAGGAGGTTATCACTTTACCCTTGTAGATCATATAATTAGCATGACCTTCGTCCGCCGATCCGATCAGCTTCGCATAATATCTGCTGTCTACGACAAACAGAAGTGTTGTCGTCCGTTCCGGAATAACAGGGCATATATATATAACTGCCTTCTTGTCCGAACTCAGGCTCACTCCGGCCAAATATCCATCAATTTCCTGTTCCGGCAGAATCTTCATTTCGCTGTCGGAGTTGTATATCAGTTCCTCAAATTCGGATATTTCCGTTGTTTCCAATACGAACCCCTTCCTCAGAAAGCGATTCAGTTCCACTGAAGTGGTGGGATTATACAGGTAACTGTCCCCATGATATATGCAAAAAAGACTACTGAAAAACTGGCTGACCATATTATATTGATACAGGCGTTCTTTTAACTCCGCACTTTTGAACGGAGCATCTTCGAGGCAAAAATCCGTAAGTGTGCTGTTCTGCCCAATCTGTATCACAATATCGTTGATAATTGACACATCATTCTCATGACGGCTCACAATTCCTTCCAGCCATATTTCCTCAGATTCAACAAAATCTTTATATATTGTATGGTGATAAAACCGGTAAATATAAGTACCCATTGTCAATATGATCAATACCACAATCAAACTGAAAATGACAAGATACCGCAGAAGTATGTTAGCACGCAGCTCCTGAAAAATGTTTTTCACTTGAATTAAAATGTTTTTCACTTGACTTCCTCCAAAAAGGTCCTGTCGGGGCTCCCCGGCAGGACCTTTTCCGGCACATCTTCCTGCAGGAGTTCTCCCCCTGCAAGTATATCATTTTTTATTCAAGATCCATAGTGTCTATTGCATCCTGATACATCTTCGTATATTCATCTACATTCATTCCATTGATGGTTTCAACGAATGCATCCCAACTGTCATCGGTCACGCCGTCTTTGATAAATCTGTTGACATTTTCCCATACGGCATTGTCAATATCCGTCTCTTTCAGTGTAACGCTCTGCAGTTGTTCAGAAGTCAGGGGCGCAAGATTGAGATACATATTGGAATACTTCTGAAGAATTCCCTTTGCCTCATACTCTTCACAGTATTCCGTCTTTTCAATTCTTTGCTCCGACATATTAAATACCTCGCTGATATATTGGCTGGGTGCAAAGAAAAGCGTGTTAATGTCTAGATATGTCTTATTAACGTCCACAGAGTTATTGTTGATTACGTCAATCTTGCCGTTTTCTTTATTATATACCCAGCCGGTTCCATTCTCAGCATCCTTTTCCCCGTAATACAGAGAGAACATTGTTTCTGTCTCCAGCATGGCATCCAGCCAGCGCAGGGATTCAGCCACATGCTCGTTTGTCGCAGTAAGGAATGCACCCCCTCCCTCTTTTGCCAGCTCCAGTATACGGTACAGGCTGGCACTGTCCGGTGTATAAAGCCCGCATGTCTGCATAACACCGTCATCATAGCCCATTGCCGTCAGTCTCCAGCCTAAGAAGAATCCTATCTTTCCGCCCGCATCCTTAAGCTTGGAGTTAATCGTATTATCATCCTGGGATAATATTTCCGGATCGGTCAGTCCTTCCGTATAGCACGTGTGAAGCCATTCCATGCAATCGCGGAATCCCTGCTGGATCGGAGCCAGTTGTACCTGCTTATTATCATCCAGATAGATCCATTTGTTATCTTCTACAGGAATGCCGAACATGGGAAGCATATAGCGGACCCCGGTATATCCAGTATCCACCCCCATCTCCAGCGGAACTCCATCCGGATATGCTTCTTTAAAGGCTCTGAGCGTATCCGTCAGTTCTTCAATGTTGGTTGGCATCTCAAGGTTTAATTCATCCAGCCATGTAGTATTAATGAAGTAATGTGCATTTGTATTGATATTCTGTGCTACGAGATAACCCACGGAATACTTATGTCCATCGGAAGCAACCAGACTTACTGTGGGATCTTCCTCTTCCATGTTGATTCTCTCCGTGTAATTAGGCATATACTGTTCTGTCAATCCATCCAGAGGAATCAGCAGTCCCTGCGACACACCGTACTCTTCATCGTCTACTCCACCGGAAGCAAGGATAATATCCGGATACTCTCCTGATGCAAACATCAGATTTAATTTCGTGTTCCAGTCGCTACCCTTAACGGTTTCCCACTCAATGTGAATTCCCGTCTGTTCCTCCAGTCTCTGGATTGCGGGCATTTCATTAGGCTCAACCAGGGAATCAATATCCCTGATGGAAAGCATGATTTTCAGCGTAAGGGGCTCATTCACAATCGGATAGCCGACCTCATTGAACCCTGAAGAAGCGGTAGCCGATTCGGAAGGATCCTGTTTCTCAGCAGCCACCGTGTTCTCTTTCTGCGCGTCTCCACTGTCCCCGCTGTTTCCGCAGCCGGAAAGCACTCCTCCCGCAAGCAGCGACATGGAAAGCAATGCCGCAATTAGTTTTCTCTTCATAAGTAACCTCCTGTTATTTAATAGAATTTATTTATTGCCATACCGCGCATGACGGCAAAACAATCATCCTTTCAGTGACCCTATCATAACTCCCTTTTCAAAATACTTCTGCAAAAATGCATAGAGAATAATTACCGGCCCTGTGGAAACAACGATAATACAGTACTTCGCCGCGTTTGCAATTCGCATGGCCTCCGTAAGGGAGGCTGCATTGTCCGACATCGTCATCATGTAATCGCTGGACGTATCCACCTGCAGTGTTGCCAGTATCTCCCTCAGAACTGTCTGCAGAGGCAGCAGGCTGCGATCCCTTAAATAAACCATTCCTGTAAAATAATCGTTCCATTTGGACACTCCATAATAGATAGTCAGTACCGCAATGATTGTCTTGGCCAGCGGCAGAATAATCTTGAAAAAATACTGAAAATGGGATGCACCGTCCAGCATGGCTGCTTCGCTTAATTCCATAGGAATACTGCCCTGGATATATGTTCTTGCCACCATCAGGTTCCAGACATTTACGACACTCATCAAAATTATTACCGCAGGATTGTTATAAAGACCGATGTCTCTCATAACCAGAAACGTGGGTACCAGTCCGCCATTAAAAAACATGGTAAAGATAAATAAAAAGTTGAAAAATCTTTTCCCCGGAAATTTGGGTCTGGACAACGCATATGCCGCTCCAAGCGTAACAAAAATACTGATTACGGTGCTGAGCAGCGTATACAGAATAGAGTTCCCATAGGATCGGAGCATCTCGTTGTATCGAAACACCGCCTGATATCCCATCAGTGAAAAATCAACCGGATGCCAGATTACCTCGCCTCTTGTAATTGCATCGGGATCCGACACGGAAGCAATCAGAACCAGATACAACGGATATAAAATGATAAACATCGCAATAATCCAAAAAACAGTATTAAAAATATGAAATATTCGGTTAGACATGCCCATCTTTTTCTTTATCCCGTTATTTACTGATTTCATCATTCTCCTCCCCCCCCCTTAAAACAGACTCACATCAGATACTTTTTGGGAAAATCTGTTTACCATAATGATAATAATGAAGTTGATTACATTGATAAACAGTCCGATTGCCGCCGTATAGGAAAACTGACCGCTCCCCAGTCCCACATTGTAAACATACACACCGATGATGTCGGATGTAGCAATATTACCGGGTGTCTGCATAACCAATGCTTTATTGGTATCGGAATTCAACAGCTTGCCGCAGTCCAGAATAAACACCATCATAATAGTAGGGAGCAGACTGGGCAGATCTATGTAGCGAATCTTCTGCCAGATACTTGCGCCATCGATTTCTGCCGCTTCGTACAGCGCCTGATCTACTCCTGCCAGTGAGGCAATGTAGAGAATTGTTCCATATCCGGCCGTCTGCCAGATACCTGATATAATATAAATGCTTCTGAAAGCTCTCTCCTCAGACATAAAATCAATTGTGTTCAGTCCCATTACAGTTCGGACGAAATTGAATATTCCGCTGGTAGGCGACAGAAAGATGTAAAGCATACCTGCCAATACCACCGTTGATACAAAATACGGCACATAAATAGTCGTCTGAATAAAGCGCTTCATTCTGTCTTTTCTGATCTGGTTCAGCAGGATGGCCAGAATGACCGGAATCGGAAAGCTCCACAGCAGATAATAGATATTGAGCAGAAACGTATTCGACAATAACCGCTTAAAATAGTATGCATCAAAGAATGCCCGAAAATGCTTCAGCCCTACCCATGCACTGCCTGCAATACCGTCAACCGCCCTATAGTCCTTAAATGCAATCTGAACTCCATATAAAGGAAGATAATGAAATACAAGAAAGTAGGCCACGGCAGGAAGGATCAGCACATACAACTGCCAGTTATTTTTTATAGAACGTGATAAACTTACTTTTCCAGCGCTTGAAGGCACCCTGTTTTTTCTTTTTCCTCTCATTCTTACGTCCCCCTCTCACACACTGGTTATCTGAAACGCTCCCCTTTTGGCTGTAAAACTGCTCACCGCCATTACGCTCTCTGTCCTGCCACAGCAGGTTGTGTACAGACCGATTACCGTTCCGGTGAATGTACGTCCTGCAACCTCATCTGCCAGGAACCGGGTAGACGCGGATACACCCTCTCTCTCCCTGCCGTTTTCACATACATAAGAAAAAGAATATTTTTCTTTATCCGCACGCAGGATCAGCCTGATGCTTTGTCTGCCGTTCTCCCATTTCGGGAATTTACATACTTCAATCGTTTCATGAAAGTCCTCCGCAGTTTTATCTAACACCAGCACCGTCCCCCCCCGCTTTTCTTCTTACACAAAAGCGATAATGAAAATCCCGGTTCAAAAGCAAAGCTAGACCCGCTTCATCCCCGATTTCGGTTGCATGAAAAGAAAATTCTGTCTGAATCTCACAATCAAAATCCGGCTGTCTGACTGCCGCAAATACAGGGCTCTTTCCGTCTGTAAGCTTCACTTTTGATGGATAAAGCTTCAGATAGCCTTCTCCTCTGCGGTAATGTGACTCTTCCGGCGACCTGAGAAAAATCCAACCCGGCTCCCATTCTCTTTTCGTAAAATCAGCCTGGAAGCAGACCTGCAGCTCCTGTTTTGCATCGATAGGCCCTTCACATGACAATAATGCCATCTTATTGGAATCGGTCACAATCCATCCGTTCTCCCACCGAACAGGCGTAAGAAATGTTTCTCTTCCCAGATGTGACATGGTTCTTCTGGAAATCCTTGTCCCCAAGTGAACCACCCACCAATTGCCGTTATGATCCTCAATAAGATCTCCGTGCCCTGTACACTGTACCTGTCTGGAAGCATCATGTACATTAGTAATGACCGGGTTATGAGGACAGCTCTCGTAAGGCCCAAACAGACTGCTGCTTCGTCCTACAGTTACCATATGGTTGAACTGTGTCCCTCCTTCGGCTGTCATAATATAATAATGATCCTTTATTCTGTAGACATGCGGTCCCTCCAAAAAGGCTGCGCCGATGCCGTTCCATATTTCATGTCTTTCTCCGATCACCTTACCCGTATCCAGATCGATTTCCTCCAGGCTAATCCCGCTCTCTCCTTCCTGTAGCGATTCTGTCGTGCAGTAGTAAGCATGACCATCTTCAAAGTACAAAGAAGGATCAATACCGCCGACCTCAACCCAGACCGGAGCCGACCATTCTCCCGCAGGTTCCGTCGCGGAAACAATAAAGTTTCCATATCCATCTAGTGTGGCTGTCACATAAAATCTTCCATTATTGAAGCGAATGGAAGGCGCCCAGATACCTCCTGAGTCCTTCGTTGTTTTCATCGGAGGGAATTCTTCCTTCCGCTGGACACAATTGCCGATCTGCTTCCAATTCACCAGATCCTTACTGTGATAAATTGGTATTCCCGGAAAGTATTCAAAGGAACTGACACATAGGTAGTAGTCATTTCCTACACGGCAAATGCTGGGATCCGGGCAAAAGCCCCTTAAAATTGGATTCTCGTAATGCATGGCTGGTTCCTCCTGACGCTCTGTTCTGCATTTTCTGTCCTGAGTATAATTCACCGTCCGGACATAGACAAGGTATCCAAATTTTTGCCACTGTGCAGCCTGAAAAAAACTGCAAAAATGAAGGTTTTCCGGTACGACACAGTCCCATATGCAAAGGACATAAAGAAAGGTGGCAAAAATTTTACCACCTTTTTCAATCCTATATTCCGCCTCTCATAGTTCTGTTGTACACCCGTTTCACGATTCTACAGGAAACCACCGTTTTGTTCATCACGCTTTCGCCCTTCAAAACCTTCCTCATATGTTCCACGGCCAAACTGCATTGTTCTTCAATCCGGCAGCCCGCCTGATATACTCTACTTTCCTGCCCGTTTCCGCCGCAGCCCGGAAGACAGTCATATCCGTATTAATGAAGACTCTTCTACAGACAGGAAATAGGTTACGCCATATAATCATCGGCAATATCCGAGCATATGAGCCCAATGGTTTTCATGAAATCAAAATCAGGCCCTTGGCAAACACGTTTGGCGTATAGCCCTCCAGCCGCATCACTTCCAGTCCTTCTGCCTCCTCTTCTCATTCACCTTACTGCTTCCGTTTACTACACTGGATACCATTGCGACAGATACTCCTGCAATTCTCGCTATATCATATTATATATTGATGGCGTTGTCCTCTTCTTTCTATGCGTTTTAAATCCAGACCAGAGGTAGATACGGCAATGGAACGACCTGATGACTTTAGAAGCGTGTGCCCTTTTGATACTTCCATTCATGGGGTATTTTGATACATGGCTTTGAAAAGACACGTAAGTATGCCAGTCATAAGAAAGGTACAGCTAAATGCAGTGCGGAAATCATTCCCCATTTCATTTAGCTGAATATATACTCCAGCCATGTCCGCCAGTCTGAAGATAAGGCTGCTTTTGAGAAGGAACTTTTTGAACTTAAGCAGCAGCTGGAAGGCGGTATTCCTCTGGATGATCTGTCTGAATCAGCACAGAAGAAAGCCAGGAAGTATTTTGCGTTAAAAAATGGGGCAATAAGCTTACAGCTGTCCCGAACAGTAAAGTGATTGCTGAGGCGAATCAATCTCATGAGTATTTTGTACTCGTTTCCAACAAGGAAAAGGATCCTTTCAAAGCTCTGGCTATATATCGCAGACACGAAATAATCGTGTCCTTTTTTGAGGCTCAAAAACAGCATGCTGACGGAACAAGAATCAGAGTCTGGAATATCAATATTTTGAGAGAACCGTATGTTTGTACAGTTTGTATCGCTATACTACTAGAGTATCTTAGCGAGCAGATACATCAGTTTAAGAAAACACTTGCAGTAGAAACAGATAACCCGGCTCATGATACAAAGCAAGTCATGAATGCGGATTGATCTGGGACTGCAGCGCCAGCATTTCCATTTCCCTTTTTTCTTTTTCCTTTTCTTTTACCTCTTCAAACATGGCATTAATCCGCTTTACCATATGATTGAATTTCTGGGAAAGGATTTTCATTTCCCCATAGAATTCTTCTGTCTGCAAAGAAAGGTTTCCTGATTCTACCGATTCCATGGTGCCGATAAGGCGGAAAACAGGCTGTGTGATTGTATTTGAAATCTTGATGCTTACAAATACCAGAAAAATACCCAAAGCCAGCATTACAGCAACCGCCAATATAAAAGTATAGGCAATATTTCTGACCGCGTCTCCAATCGGGACAAGCTGGTATATCTTCCCATCCATATAATTAAGCTTCGTCATCGCCAGATAATAGGTCTGGTTTCCAAAATATACCTGGTACAGCTTGCCTTTTTCCTTGAATTTCTCAGAGTTCTTTTCAAGAAAATCCGTGATGCTTCCCTTATTTTCCTCACCGCCCGGAAGAATCAGCTTCCCGTTTTTATCCGATACCGCTATGATGCTTTCACTGTATTCAGAAGCATCCCATAATTTCGCAAAGTTATCTACAGAACAGTCTATCACAATCATTCCCAGATATTTTCCGGTATCCGGATCCAGAATTCCCCTTGCCACAGAAAGGACATCCCACTTCATTGCCACGGCTTTTTCCTCATGCACTCCAATGATGAATGGCTTTCCATTTCCTTCCTTAACCTCCTGAAACCAGCTTTCCTCCTCAACTCTGTACGCCCCTGCCGCCGATTGATTCGTTCTGTACGCGTAATAATTCATATTGGCAGGGAAAAGCCAGACAGCATCAATTTGATTATGCATATAGTAAACATGTTTATACAGCTTCGGTCCGATGGCATTCACATCATTAATCTGGCTCACTGTTCTTTTTTCCGTCTCAATGCCGTCATAGTCCTTCCGTAGTATTTCCATAATATCGGAATCCAGATAAGGAAATTCGGAAAGCTTTACCATGCTGTCAAAATAGTTGTCTATGCTCTTCTTTATTTGATAATTACTGCTGTAGATAGATTTGCTTATACTCTCCTTTATCAAATGCTTCCACAATGTACCCAGCAGCAGAAACATAACCATAAGTGTAATACAAATAATCAGCAGGTAACCCAGCAATATCTTCTTTTTAATCGAAAGATTTTTTATCCTGATCGATTTCATTTTCCTCACCCGTTTTTAATGATATCATTCGTTTTTTTATTATACATCATTCAGTGGTATCAATTCTACTTTTTTGTTCCCCCTTATCCTGCACCCTCCATGGTAAAGTCCAGAATTTTCTGTTTGCCGCCAGGCATTCCTGTCACGTGGAGTTGAGGCTGAGGTGGTATATGAGAACAGAAAGGTAACCGCCTTCCTGGTTACCCTGAAACCTTCGTCTACAAAAAACACTGTCAGAAAATTGCAGAAAAGATAAAAAAATAGATTTGAATACATCCTGCAAGATAAAAATGAATGCCTGCCGGGTTACAAATTGCAACCTGGCAGGCATTCTTCATTTAATTAATTGTTTGGCTGCTTCACAGCCACTGTAAAATCCACTCCAAATCGCTCCCGAAGACGGGTTTTGGTACGCCTGAATTATTTCTCATAATCAGAACTTGCCGCACAGACCTGTACAGCAAGTACGCTACCCTGATTGAATACCTGCTATTTATTTTCCTACATCATCCGCAGATATTTGTCTGCGAGGAGGTTTTTTCCCCTTTTCCCGGGTATATTCCAGAATATCCCCCGGCTGGCAGTCCAGCACATCACAGATAGCATCCAGTGTTGAAAACCGCACCGCCTTAACCTTGCCTGTCTTCAGATTTGACAGATTTACGTTGGAGATCCCCACACGAGAAGCAAGCTCGTTCAGAGATATCTTGCGATCCGCCATGACGCGATCCAGTCTTAGTATAATTGCCATAATTTCACTCCCGTTTTTTATATGGTCATATCAGAATTGCTTTGGTATTTATAACCATAGCGCATGAGGAGCGCCATGACAAGGATTAATAGTCCGATAATTAAATAGAACCCATCGGCAACAAAATGCCTTCCATTAGACAGTATCTGGAAATTGGCATCATAGCCTTCTATTCTTGGAAATAAAAACGCAGAGACGGTAATTATAATTCCTATAGTGGTTCCCAGCCTGTACAGCGCTCGATTAAACGGCCTTTTGCTTATCGCTATTGATACTAACATAATAAAACATAAAAAAATAATAGTCCAAAACAACATCATTTTACAATGTCTTATAAATTCACACGCATCTGTCATATCTTTCATTTCCCGCAACCAATCTGGAAAACTTAATACAATCGGCAATGATACTATACCTGATAAAAAAATACCAAACCCCAGTAAAAATTTGAAACCAATAGTTAATCTCACCGGCTTTTCTACTTCACTGCTGAAAACTACGGCATCTTGATTTACATTCTTATAATCTTCCGGAGATTCTGACATGTTTACTTCTTTTTCTGCTGCATTAATAGGTGTTTTCTCCTTCTTTTCTTCCTGCATCCTTTTTCCTCCACTCCTATGTGAAAAACGCGCCGACAAATATCCCCTACGTGTCAAAGGCCGTGTATCCGTACCACCGATTTCACGTCCGCTTTTACTTCCTATCCCACTTCAACAATATCATAGCGCATTATATTTTGCAATAAATATTTAATGTTTTTCATTAAATAAATTATGAATTAAATAAAATCACTTCCATATTTCATCTCCAATCCCCACATCCTGTCCGGGTGATACCCGCCACCGCCATTTTTAACTACAATCATCGCATAAAAAGCAGACCTGACTAAATAGCTGCATCCTTTTCCCTTTACCGCCATTTTTCTTTGCACTCCCCGCAATCCTGTGATAAAGTACAGATAACGCAGTTGTACATGCATCCCATGCAGTGACCAAAGGCCGTAAAATTGCCTTCGGGTTACAGAAAATATCCCGGACCTGTAATTAATAATTTGGGATTTCATGTATGGAGAAGCCCAGCATCTGCCCGATATCACAAAAAAGCTTTACAGAAAGGACCAAAAACCCCATGAAAAATTCAGAAGACCTGCGTCGTGCACTTCGTGCCATCGACCATAAAAGCTATCCTGCCTACAAGGACTTAAAAGGAAGCTATTCCTTCGGCAATTATGTCTTATCCATTGACCATGTCCAGGGGGATCCCTTTGCCTCTCCGTCCCGCCTGAGCATCCTTGTTGACGGAAAAACCGCCGGATTTCCTGTCGGGCTTTACGATACCCGCTATAAAAGGGTTGCGCTACAGGACTACCTGAACCGGCTTTTTTACCAGGAGATCGAAAAGTATACCTTCAAGGCCAAAGGCTCCGGCAAAAGCGGGCTGATCAGTGTCAGCCGCTGCGGCCAGGAAATTCTGGAGCGTTCCGCCGTAACCATCAACCCGGAAAACGGCGGCCTGTTATTCCGTTTTGCCGCTGGTTTTCCGGCCAATGGAAGGACTATCAACGCGTCACAGCTGGAACGCATCCTCTTTGATTTCCTGCCGGCCTGTGTACAGACGGTCTGCTTTTACAAAAAGCTCTCCCCCGCCAGGGTACAAAGCGTCATCCATCTGGCTGAGGACCAGCATTATATCCGCACCCAGCTGCCTGCCCTGGATTTGTGTGCGTTTGTAGCCAATGGTTCCATCCTTCCCAGGCAGTCCGGGGTATCGGACCGCCCCATGAAAGAAGGCATTCCCTTCACCTCCCCCTCTTCCATGGAAATCACACTGAATCTGCCCCATCATGGGCCGATTACCGGCATGGGCATCAGGAAAGGAATCACCCTGATCGTAGGCGGCGGCTATCATGGGAAATCCACTCTCCTTGAGGCTCTGGAGCTTGGCGTATACAACCATATCGCAGGCGACGGCAGGGAATATGTCATCACTGATGACAGCGCCCTGAAAATACGCGCGGAGGATGGCCGCAGCATCAAAAAGACGGACATATCCATGTTCATCAATAACCTTCCCAACGGAAAGGATACCAAAGCCTTCTATACGGAGGATGCCAGCGGAAGCACCTCACAGGCCGCCAATGTCATAGAAGGCATGGAAAGCGGAACCTCACTTTTCCTGATAGACGAGGACACCTGCGCCACTAATTTCATGATACGCGATGAGCTGATGCAGCGCGTGGTCTGCCGGGAAGAGGAGCCTATCACTCCCTTCATTGAACGCGCCCGTTTCCTCTATGAAAAATGCGGCATTTCTTCCGTAATCGTTGCCGGAAGCTCCGGTTCCTATTTTTACATCGCAGATGCGGTAATCCAGATGGAGCGCTATGTTCCCAAAGACATCACCGCTTTTGCCAAAAAAGAAGCCGCCCTCTACGCCTCCCGCAATCAGGAAACACCGGAAGCAGGAATGCCCCAGCTGCTCCCTGATCCCGAACTGCCTTCCTTCCGCCGCACTCCCGGCTATCGTCCGGAGCTTCGCAGGGATGAACGTCTGAAAACCAAGGTCCACGGCCGGGAAAACATTCAGATTGGACATGAGGACATCGACCTGCGCTACCTGGAACAGCTTGCCGATTCGGAACAGACCGCCGCCCTTTCCTATATGCTTGCCCTGGCGGAAAAAAGTATGTTTAACGGCCAGACCAGCTTGCGTATGCTTGTGGATTCCTTTCTTTCACTGATTGAAAAAAAAGGCCTGTCCGCACTGGCCGGCTCCGGCTATCTGCCCACGGATCTGGCGGTTCCCAGACGGCAGGAAATCTTTGCATGCTTTAACAGATACCGGGGATTGAAATTATAATTTTTTATAAAAATGCATTCAGGCATATAATAAGAAAACTGCGGCATCCATCTTTTTCAGGTGGATACCGCAGTTTTTTCAGCCGCAAACAGCGGGAATTTACAAGCCATTACAATTGAATTTTACCTTTCACACATCCTCCGCCATCCCGCGGAGCTGTTCCACATAAGCTTCATTGGAAAAGCAGGCCGCCCTCTTAAGCGCCGCATCGGCATATTTTTTATGCAGCTTCTGATCCGTCAGCAGGCGCAGCATCTGTTCCGCCAGAAGTTCCTCTTCCCGCGTAATCACCCTGGCATCCAGATTTTTCTGCTTTTCCAGGTTGGGAATCAGAATACCGTAGTCTCCGTCCACATATTCTTCTTTTCCCACATAAGCCTCAAAATCATCCATGAGGATCTCCGCCGGCCCGGTCATGCAGTTGGTGGAAATCACCGGCTTGCCAAGGGCCATGGCCTCCACAAGCACATTGGGAAAGCCTTCGTTTAAGGAAGTCATCACATAAATACTTCCCAGCTTCAGCCACGGGAAGGGATTTTTCTTTACCCCCGGGAAGCTTACCGCATCCGAAATCCCCAGCGCCTCAGCCAGCTTCCAGTACTCCAGGAAATCGCCCTCTCCCACAATCACCAGCCGGGAATCCGGCAGCCTGCGATGAACCAGGGAGAAGCTTTTTACCAGATGCCAGAAGCCCTTTACATCGTCCTCGCGCCCCATGGACACCACCACCGGCCCGCAGTCCTGAAAAGGAAGTCGGCTTTCCTCCTCCTGCGCCCGTTCCTCTTCCTCTTTGATATCAAAAGGATTATAAAGCGTAGAGGTAGTCTGACAGTCGAATTTTTCCCGTATTTCTTTCTCAATCGTACGGGAACAGCTGATTATCCGATCCGCTCTGCTACAGAAAAGCTTCAGAAGCCTGGGATTTCCCATATCCATATAGCTGCGGACACCGCACCAGGTCTTTCCACGGGATCTGGAAAACACATTTACCAGATTGGCTGTGGGGCCGAAGCTGTATGCAATATCGATTCCCAGATCCTTTTTCAGTGCGCTTACCCTCCGGCTCCTGCGGAATACATTGCGAATCTTAAGCAGCTTTCCCTCCGCCGCCCCCATATGCAGGTCGATCACATGGAGCCCCCTGATATCATAAGCAATATCCCTGGCGCTGAAAATCACAATATAAACTTCATAAAACGGCTCCAGCAGGCGCGCAGTAGCCACGCAGACCCGTTCAAAGCCTCCCTGATGCAGCATAGGTACAATAAGCATAACTTTTTTTTTCATTAACATTTCTCCTGGCAGATGTTAAAATCCGGCTGCGGCAAAATCCTGGCCTGACCGCCGCAATCCCGGCCGCCTTTTCCTTGACATCTATTTTTCCTGCAGATATAACTCTTCCAGCAGCTTTACCTGATCCGACACATCAAAGCCGGCCTCCCTGACTGCCTGCGCCATTTGCTCCCGCCTGTAATCCTTCCGTAAAAGCACATTCTCAGCCCAGGCTCCAGCTCCCATGGAAAGTGGCTTCGCCTCGGCCAGCTCTGTAATGAGCACCTCCGGCGTTACGCTGTCGGATATCAGGCACCGCAGCCCGCAGGCCTGGGCCTCAATTACCGATCCCGGAAGGCCTTCAAACAGGGAGGGAAACACAAAGAAATCCATCGCCTGATAATAATCGCTCACCTTCCCCTGGTTTCCTGTGAAAATCACCTGCTCCAAAACGCCCAGCGCCGCCGCCTTTTCCTTCACCTGTTCCATCAGGCCGCCCTCGCCCACCAGCAAAAGCCTTGCCCCCGGCAGTTTTTTATTCACCGCTGCAAAAACATCCAGAAGAAACAGGTGATTTTTCATATGGCCAAACCGTCCCACATGGCCTATCACGAAAGCATCCTCAGGGATGCTCAGGCTGCGCCGCATCCGCTCCCTGATCTTCTCATCATAGGCAAAGGCTGACGCGTCGATGGCATTGGGAACCGTCTTCACCCGTCCCTCATCCCACATTTTTTTTCCAAACACCGCTTCTCCCGCCAGTTGGGAGCAGGTCAGGCACATATCTGCCTTTTTCCCTAGATTTCTTCTCAGGAAACGGGTCAGCTTCCCCTTAAGCCCCGGATCCACTCCGGCGCTCCTTGCATGGGCAATCGTCAGCGGCACGCCGGATTTCTTTGCGATCGGCAGATAAATGGACGCCGTGCTTGTCATATGTCCGTGCACTGCCCTGTAGCCGGGATGTTCCCTGAAAAAATCCTTCCAGGCCCTGCGGTAGGCCGGCCAGTTTATCACCCGGAACCTGGGGAAACGGTAAATATGCCCTCCCAGACGCTCGATTTCCTCGTCAAAAAAACCTTTTTCCCCGGTGTGGACGGCAAAATCAAACTGTATTCTGTTTCTGTCGATGTGGCGGTAGCTGTCCATTACCCGGCTTTCCGCGCCGCCCAGGCTGGTTCCTCCCAGAACCTGAAGCACTCTCACTGTTTTCATTCCCGTTTTCTGCGCCTTTCCTAATTTATATGTCTCTGGTACGTGTTCCTTCACGATGATACCCCTGCACTGTACACTTTTTACAGCAGCACCCTTTACAGCATCACTTTGCTGTGCCACCCTTCACAGCCCCCTCTTCACAGCCTCACTCCGTTCAGGAAAGCAGCTTCACCAGGATCCGTTTGCAGGAAGCCTGTATATATTCTGCAAGATTTCCTGCAAAACCGCGTTTTGTGACAGGAAGCGTCAGCAGCTGACCATAGGAAATAAACCGATCCGGATACTCTGCAAGCATTCCTTCATACCAACCGATTTCCGCCTCGCTCATTCCATTGGCGTGGATTACCAGGGTAGTATAACCTTCCCGGTCCTTAAAACAGTCTTTTTTTCGGCTGGAAATGGGAAGGAAGGTAAGTCCCTCCCGGGAATAGGGTGTTTTTCCAAAACCATCGGTAAGGTATCTGAAACCGCATTCTCTCAGCGCCTTCAACGTATTCCTGTCAAAGGTATGCCCCGGCGCCATAAAAATATCCGTCCGGATCCCCTTTTCCTCCAGTATTTTTTTCCCTTCCTCAATCATGCTTTTCTGTTTTTCATAAGGTACGCCCGCATACTCGGAAAAGCGGTTCAAGGGAAAGCATCCCCCTTTTTGGGTGGTATACCGGTGATACTGCCCATGCTGCGCAATTACCCAGCCCTGCCCGTGCAGCTTACCGAGATACTCCCAGAAGTCTTCCCTGGGAGGATCCATACGCAGATTTTCATCCCGGTTATCCGGCACCACGCCGATCAGAGGGCAGATACCGTGCCTGTCGAACAGCTCCTTCAGCGCCAGGAAATTTTTCCAGTTCATATCTGCCGTAATATCATCCATTCGAATCGCAATCTTCATACGTAACCCTTTCCTAACTGATCAGTCGGGCCGGCCTTAAGAGGCCAGAAACAGTAACCGTTCAGACGGGGCTGGACCGTTACCTGAAACAGCCACGCCCTTATATGACCGCCTTACTCCAGCCTGTCTCCCGGAAGCAGCCTGCGGCCGCATTCATATTCCTCAATCAAAAGAGAACCGTCCACTGTGCGGACTATCAGCTTTCCGTCAATGCTGTCTATGATTTCTCCCGGCGCATAAGCGGAAAAATCCATGATTTCGTCAAAGGGATGGACACTCCATACCGTAACCCTATCATCCCCGCACAGGCAAAAGGCTCCGGGGAAGGGGCGGGTCACGCCTCTGACCAGGTTATAGATATCCCTTGTTTTCCCATGAAAATCGATTTTCCCGTCCGCGGCAGTCCGTTTGTTGTACCAGCCGCTGAAATCCCTGGACTGTCTGTTTATGGTGATCCCATCCTTCCTGTACGCTTCCAGAAGCTTCTGAATCAGCCGCTTGGAGGCCAGGATGTTTTTGTACTGCAGCGTACGGATGGTATCATGAGGATTGATGGAAAACATTTCATTGGCAAACACATTCGGGCTGTCCGGGTCCGCATCATACTGAAACAGATTCAGGATAAACCGGGTGTCCCCGTTGATAACCGACCAGTTCAGCGGAGAACGCCCCCGGCCGTAGGGCAGATAACCGCAGCTTCCGTGGAAGCCGAAAATACCGTGTGCAAACCGATCCAGCACGGACTGGGGAATCAGCCGCTGCCAGCCCATGGAAATACCGATTTCAAATTCATTCCCATCAAAGAACCGGGCCGTTTCTTCATCCTTCAGTCCATAGGAATGGGTTTCGAATACAGGGATTCCATACTTTTCCGTCAAAAAACCCAGTCCCTGGTAGCCGGAAACCTGGTTTCCGGAAAGTACGTCGGGATGGATGGTCACCACCAGATCCACAGGACATATTTTTTCCTGGATAAAGGTCACGATTTCCGCCGTGGTATCCTTTACGCCGAATATTACCACTTTATATTTCACTTATCCGTCCTCACCTTTCCAAAACAAACGGGACCAGACTGCCTTTCCAGGCAGCCAGTGGCCCCGGCTGTATTTATTTCAGATTCTCTTTATACCAGTCAATGGCAAGCTCGATTCCCGCTTCAAAATCATAGTCAGGGTCATATCCCAGATTGGTTCTTGCCTTGGTGATATCCGCATTGGAATCCCGCACATCCCCTTTTCTGGCCGGCCCGAATTTCGGTTCAATGTCCTTGCCCAGCGCCTTGCACAGATAATAATAAATGTCTATCAGGAATTCTCTTCCGCCGGATCCGATATTGTAAGCTTCCCCGGCAGCTTCACTGGAAGCCAGGCAGGCCTTCAGGTTGGCTTCGATAACATTATCAATGTAGGTAAAGTCACGGGACTGTCTGCCGTCCCCGTTAATCGTAGGCACTTCATCATGCAGCAGCTGCTTTAAGAACTTGGGGATAACGGCCGCATACATGCCGTCCGGGTTCTGTCTGCGTCCGAACACGTTGAAATAGCGCATGCCGTAGGTATCCAGCCCGTACAGCTTCTTATAAAGCTTCCCATACTCCTCATTGGTGCGTTTAGTGAGCGCATAGGGAGAAAGCACCTCGCCCTCAATTCCTTCCTTTTTGGGAAGCGCGGGGTGGTCGCCGTATACGGAAGAGCTGGAAGCATATACGAATTTCTTTACGCCGCTTTCCCTGGCCGCTTCCATCATGTTCAGCGTTCCGCCGATGTTGTTCTGCTCATAGAAAATGGGCATTTCAATGCTCCTGGGAACACTTCCCCAGGCTGCCTGATTCAGCACGTAATCCACACCGTCGCAGGCTCTGCGGCAGATCTCCAGATCCTTGATGTCACCCTTAATGAAAGTATAGCCCGGACGGTCAAGGAACATCTCCACGTTTTCCTGCTTTCCGGTGGATAAATCATCCAGGCATCTTACCTGATACCCCATATCCAGAATCGCTTCGCAGAGGTTGGAACCGATAAAGCCCGCGCCTCCAGTTACAAGAAATACACTGTCTTTGTCAAACTGCAAATGTTTATAACCCATTTTCCTATCCTTTCCTTTTCCGGCAGCTGTCGGTATCCTACAGTTACCTTTTGCCTCAGTATTCCTACGGCCGTTCCGGCTTTCCTGCCGCTGCGGTTGCACTATATTCCATAAACCGGCGCCTTCTTAAAGTCTCCAGTAGATATAATCCTGTGTAAGATAATCCTTACGGTCCAGGATACCCTTGATATCAACAAGCACCTTCTTCTCATGCTCAGGTTTGAAATATCCGGCGATATCCTCCCTGGTCATGTGGCTGAATTCTTCATGGGCCACAGCGATGACAAGCGCATCCAAATCCTTTACTTCACTTCTGTCTGCCAGCTTCACGCCGTACAGTCTCTGCGCTTCCTGTGCATCCGCTGTTTCATCCACAATCACAGGCTCAATTCCGTATTCCCGAAGTTCTTTAACAATATCAATGACCTTGGTATTTCTCGTATCCGGGCAGTTTTCCTTGAAGGTAAAGCCGAGAATGGCTACTCTGGCAGTTTTTACCGCAATATCCGCCCTGATCAGGTTCTTCACCACGTTCTCCGCCACATATCTTCCCATATCATCATTAATCCGGCGGCCGGACAGAATGATCTGGGAGTGGTATCCCATTTCCTCCGCCTTATAGGTAAGATAATAAGGATCCACGCCGATGCAGTGTCCGCCCACCAGGCCGGGGAAGAACTTCAGGAAATTCCACTTGGTTCCCGCCGCCTCCAGTACGGATTTGGTATCTATGCCCATCTTATTGAAAATTATGGAAAGCTCGTTCATGAAAGCGATATTGATATCCCGCTGGCTGTTCTCAATTACCTTGGCAGCCTCCGCAACCTTTATGGAATCTGCACGGTAAACTCCCGCCTCTACCACAAGCTCATATACCTTTGCAATCTGATCAAGCGTCTCTTCATCCATACCGGAAACGATTTTTACAATGGTTTCCAGACGGTGCACCTTATCGCCGGGGTTAATACGCTCGGGAGAATAACCCACCTTAAAATCAACGCCGCACTTCAGACCGGATTCCTTCTCCATAATCGGCACACAAATATCCTCCGTAACTCCCGGATAAACGGTGGATTCAAATACGACAATGCTTCCTTTCGTCAGGTTACGGCCCACCGTACGGCTGGCGCCCTCAACGGGACGGAGATCCGGCGTATGATCGTCATTTACCGGCGTGGGAACCGCTACAATATGGAATTTTGCTTCCTTCAGCTTTGTTTCATCGGAAGTAAATTCCACGTTCGCCTGCTTAATCACATCATCCCCCACCTCTCTGGTAGGATCAAAGCCGGCCCTGTACTGCTCCACCTTCTTTGCATTCAAATCATAACCGATAACTTTGATTTTTCTGCCAAAGGCAACGGCAATGGGCATCCCCACATAGCCAAGCCCCACAAGAGAGAGCTTTTCTTCTCCGTTTACAAGTTTTTCATATAATTCCATCTGTGACCTCATTTCCCGAATCTGTTTCATTCGTATCTGTCTGTTTTATGGATAAAATTTATTCCCGCGGCCAGCTCTTCCAGATAAGCCGCCACCACAAAATTCCTGTCGAACCTCTCCTCCACGAACCTGCGGCCGCACAGCCCCATTTCCCTGCGCTTTTCATAAGGAAGGCTGAGGAAGCGCTCCAGCGCCTCTTCCAGGCTGTCCGCATCCTGCGGTGCAAAGGCCAGCCCGCTGCGGCCTTCCTCAAAGGTATCCAGGCATCCCTCCACCGCGCTGGCAAGCACCGGTCTGGCGGTTGCCGCCGCTTCCAGAAGCACATTGGACATTCCCTCGTGATAGGAGGGATGCACCACTGCCTGGCATTCCTTTAAAAATTCAGGGACATCGTCCCGATAGCCGTAGTAGCGGATGGCGCCTTTCTCCTCCAGTGCTTTCACACGCGGCTCATAAAGCTGCCTGGTTTCCTCTTCATAGGCTCCCAGTATCTGAAACAGGGTGTCCGGATGCCTTTCATGTATCCTTTGCGCCGCTGTCAGCAATTCTTCAATTCCTTTATCCTTCATAAGCCGCATAATAGAAACAAACCGCACAGGCGTATCCGCCGGGTATTCCTGCGGCAGATGTTCCTTCAGGTTTACGCCGGAGCCCGGAATCACCCGCGTCTTTCCGGTGACGCAGCCCCTCTGAACCAGGAAATCCCGGTTGCCCTGATTTTGGAAAAAAACACAGGAGGCCTTTTTCAGGGCTGTCCTGTACATGAGGACAATCATTTTCTGCAGCACGCCTCCATGCTCCAGCGTAGTGCCAAGCCCCGTCACATTGACCAGGTAGGGTGTTCCTGTGAGCCTTGCCGCAAGCCCTCCGTAAATATTCGGTTTTATCGTATAAGTCAGCACCGCCGCGGGGCTGTGCGTCTTTATCAGCCTCCGGTAAAACAGCAGCAGCTTCATGTCCTTAAACGGATTCATGCCGCGCCGCTCAAACGCGGTGGGGATGTATTCACAGCCCAGGGCCTTAATCCGCTCCACATATCCGGTATCCGGGACAGATACAAGGACATGGAACCCTTTCTCCATGAGCGCCTTCAGGACTTCCTTTCGGAAATCATAAAGCCCCGAATCGCTGTTGGACAGTATCAGTATGGAAGAAGCCATGGCTTTCTCCTTATTTTCCTATTTTTTGTCTCCATTCGGTTATCCGGACACCAAGCTTCACCCTTACGGCAAATGCGCCGGCCTGCCGGACAGTTACAATTTCCGAATCATGATTTCATTATATTTCATCATGCAGATATTTTCTTCGTAATCGCCGATATTCTCCTCATTGGCCGCTCCCTCCAGATTACGGATAATCTGCGCGGGCACATTGACGCCGCAGGCATACGCATGGGGATAGCCGCCGCCGAAGCGGGGATTGACCTCGGAAATATAGTACGTTCCGTCCACCTTAAAAATATCTATGTCAATAATACCACAAAATCCGACGGATTCAACGAATTTTTTTATAAGGCCAAACAGTTTCGCGTCTTTCACCGAAACGGATTTATCCGTTTCTCCTGCGCGCATTTTTACTTTTTCCTTGACAAAAATTGAAGTTACCTTTCCCGTAAGCATATCAACATACACATCCGCGCCATATTCCGTGCCGTCCATGTATTCCTGGATCATCATGTCCTCATTATGCCTGCAAAGCAGCTCCACTTCTTCCCGGCAGGTCACTTTATTGATATTGATGCTGGCACTTCCTTTGGCTGGCTTCACGAAAACAGGATATGCAATCTCCCCCTTCTCCACCGCCCTCTCAAACTCCTGCAAATCCATAAAGCAGCGTCCTGTGGGGATTCCAAGCTCCGTCAGCTTTTCAAACATCCGGTATTTATCAAAGGCTATGGCAACCGCCTCCGCCGGGGATATAATAGGCGTTGTTCCAACGGCTAAAAATTCCTCCCTGTGCTCCGCCAGCATTGTCAGCTCCGGATCTATCAGGGAAAAGACGCCTGTAATTTCCTTCTCCCGGCAGATATCCAGAATTTTCTCCAGATATCCCGGCTCTGTAATCCGGGGTACGAGGATTGCTTCATCAGCCTCATATATCGCCGGGGCCAGCTCGCTGCAATCCGTGGCGTATACTCTGCCCTTTCCTTCCAGCTCCTTCCGGAAATACTGCACCACCTTATTTCTGGTTCCTGCGCTTAAAATTAATAAATTAATCATGCCTGCTTTTCCCTTTCCTGCCTTTTGCTGCGGATTTCAGCCAGATTCCCTTCCGCTGCGGAGGTATCCTCCGCCACCTCGCTGTGATCAAATACCACCATTACCGTTTTCCACAGGACCTTTAAATCCATGGCCAGGGAAAGCTTCTTCACGTATTCCACATCCTTGGCCAGACGCTTATCCCAGTCCAGGAAATTCCGGCCCGATACCTGGGCCAGGCCAGTCAGGCCGGGCCTCACCGTATGGCGCAGCTTCTCTTCCTGTGTATACCAGGGAAGATAGGAAACCAGAAGCGGCCGGGGGCCGATGATGCTCATGTCCCCCTTCCAGATATTAAAAAGCTCCGGCAGCTCGTCCAGGCTGGTGGCCCGCAGCATTTTACCGAATTTCGTAAGACGCTGCGCGTCAGGTAGAAGCTTTCCCTGGGCGTCCCTCTTATCCGTCATGGTGCGGAACTTACAAAGGGTAAATATTTTTTCATCCTTTCCCGGCCTTTCCTGGTGAAAAAGGACGGGGCTTCCCAGCTTGATGCGCACAAGGACCGCCACCACAAGAAGGATGGGGCTCAGAAGTATGATCGCTATGGAAGAAAGAAAAAAATCCAGAAATCTTTTGCCGAATTTCCTGTAAAACATTGTTTCCTCATTTCTCTGCTGCCCGGATGCCGCATAGCTGCCGCCTTTTTTCAGAACACCACAGCCACTGCCGCGGTCCGTAAAATGCGGCCTGCAAGCTTCGCATCCCTTTAAAACAGGTTTCTGATGGTATTTATAATGAGTTCCATATCCTCCGGCGTGTTCTTGATATCGCTGGGAAGACAGAAGCCTTTCTCAAAAATACGTTCTCCCACGCTGCCGTTCTCCTGCAATGTAATAAAATCGGCATCGGCAAAGACCGGCTGCAGGTGCATGGGCTTCCAGATAGGCCGGGATTCAATATTTTCCGCCTCCAGCGCATCCATGGCCATATTGGGCGTCACGCCGCTTTCCGGTGCAATCGTCATACAGGAGAGCCAGTTATTGGCGTCCCCGTCGGGATTCAGGGGGTTCATGGCAATTGCCGGAATATCGGCAAACGCCTCTTTATATTGTCTGTAAATTTCCTGTTTTTTCTTTTTATGCTCCTCCAGATGAAGCAGCTGGCCTCTGCCGATACCTGCTACCACATTGGACATCCGGTAGTTAAAGCCAATCTGGGAATGCTGATAGTGCCTTGCCTTATCCCTGGCCTGGGTGGAAAGGAAGCGGGCTTTTTCAATTGCTTCACCGTCCCTGGAAACCAGCATGCCGCCGCCCGAGGTGGTGATAATCTTGTTTCCGTTAAATGAAAAAATTCCGTAATCCCCAAAGGTGCCTGTCATTTTCCCCCGGAAGGTAGAGCTTAAGGATTCCGCCGCATCCTCGATAAGCGGTACATGATGGGCATCACAGATTGCGCGGATTTCATCAATTTTCGCAGGCGTCCCGTAAAGATGGGCGCAAATCACCGCTTTTGCCCCGCGATATTTTTCAAAAGCCTTTTCCAGGGCCTTAGGGTCCATATTCCAGGTATCCTCCTCCGCATCGATGAAAACCGGAGTCCCTTTTTCATAGCAAATGGGATTACAGGTGGCAGAAAAGGTGAGGTCGGAAGAAAATACCACATCCCCCGGCTGTATCCCTATCAGGCGCAGCGCCAGATGGATTGCCGCTGTTCCGGCGCTGAGCGCCGCCGCATATCCGCAGCCTGTGTACTCCTCCATTTCCTTTTCAAAAGAATTGACATTGGGGCCCAGCGGGGCTACCCAGTTGGTGTCGAAGGCTTCCTCCACAAATTTACGCTCTTCTCCATGCATGGTAGGAGAAGAGAGAAATATTTTTTTCTTCTGCATTACACTGTCTTTGTCCATATTTATTCCTCCTAGTAGTTTTGGGAAGCAAAATGCGAGCTCTCTGCGAGCGGAGGATTTTCCTCCTGACTATCACAGGTCTGCCTCGGGAAGCTTTATTATTCAGCAGCCTTCCAGCAGCTCTATCATTCCCAGCCGGCTGTTCATAAGGAATACAACCCTGCGGTTTCCAATGGCCGGCGCCGGCGTGGGCTGGTCAATCTGCACATAGCCGTTCGCCGCGAGCCGCTCCAGATCCTCCTGAAAATCGGTACATTCATAGCAAATATGGTAAGGCGCGTTCTTATAGGTCTTCAGCAGCCCTGAAACCACGCTGTCTGGGGCATTGGGGCTTACCAGCTCCACCACATACCCGTCCTTTTCCAGGAACAGGATATCGATTTTGCGATGCGGATCCGGGGTGATTTCCCCCAACCTGACATAGCCCAGCTTTTCAAATTCCTCCGCTGCCTTTTCCAGCTTTTTTACAAGATATCCAATATGGTGAACCTTCATTTATTCTTCCTTTCCGTAGCGGTTCGGTTAAGTGGACCGTTACAGACATCCGGCCAGTTAAAGCTATCGTGTGGCGGGTCGAATGCTTGCTGCCGCCAATGCACTGACCTGCTGGAAGTTACTGTTTCACTTCATTTTCCGCCGCATTCTGGCCATACACATAGGTAGGCACAATCTGTGCCACAAGCGGCCTGATGTCCGCGATTTCATCTTTTGAGGCATCCTCCAGCTGCTTGAGCTGAATAAAAAATTCCCTCTCATCCAGCTGTATCGGGCGGCCGATATGAATCAGCCGGTTGTCCGTATCCTGCATTCCTTCCTCATCCATAAGAAGCTCTTCATAGAGCTTTTCTCCCGGGCGCAGGCCGGTAAACTCGATTTGAATGTCCTCCCCCAGCTTATAGCCGGAGAGCCGGATCAGGTTCTTCGCCAGATCCAGGATTTTTACAGGCTCACCCATATCCAGGATGAATATTTCCCCGCCCTTGGCATAGGCGCCCGCCTGCAGCACCAGGGAAACCGCCTCCGGTATGGTCATAAAATAGCGGATGATATCTGGATGGGTCACCGTTACCGGCCCTCCGGCCGCTATCTGCTTTTTAAACAGGGGAATCACGCTGCCGTTGCTGCCCAGCACATTGCCGAAGCGGACGGCCACGAACTCCGTGTCATAGTGCTTGTTAAAGGTCTGTATGATCATTTCGCAGATCCGCTTGCTGGCCCCCATGATATTGGTGGGGTTCACCGCTTTGTCCGTGGAAATCATGACAAATTTTTCCGCGCCGTTCAGAGCGGCGGCCTGCGCTGTTTTCCAGGTTCCGAATACGTTGTTCTTAATCGCCTCATTGGGGCTGACCTCCATGAGCGGCACATGCTTATGCGCTGCCGCATGGTAGATAATATCCGGCCGGTACGTCTCAAAAATGGAATTGATACGCTTCGTATTACGGACCGAAGCAATGAGGACGGTCAGCTTCAGCTCAGGAAAATTCTGCAGCAGCTCCTGCTGAATATCATAGGCATTATTTTCATAAATATCCACAATTACCAGATGCGCCGGTTTATGGGATGCCACCTGACGGCAAAGCTCGCTGCCGATGGAACCGCCTCCGCCGGTTACCATAACCACCTTATTCTGCACATAGCTCAGGATGGAATCCAAATCCACGCGGATAGGCTCTCTTCCAAGGAGATCCTCCACCTCCACGTCGCGCAGCTTGCTCACGCTCACTTCACCGTTGACCAGCTGGTACATGCCAGGCAGGGAACGCAGCTTACAGCTTGTTTCCTTGCAGATGTCCAGGATATCCCTGATTTCCGTACGGGGCGCTGAGGGCATGGCGATAAAAATTTCATCAATATCATACAGATCGGCGGATTCGATGATTTTATCACGGCCGCCAACCACCTTGATTCCCTGGATGAACTGGCCCATTTTCTGTTTATCATCATCGATGATGCAGCGGATGACCATGGTGCTGTAATTGCTTGTGACGATTTCCTTGATCAGCGCGTTTCCGGCTTCCCCGGCGCCTATGATCATGACGGAAATGTTATTTTTCTTGTTCTGCAGCCTGTGCTTATGGCTTCTTAAAAACCGATAAGAAAAACGGCTGACAAAGGTAAAGCTGATGAGCATGAACAGATACATAAAATAGTAGCTGTCCGGCACCGGCTTGCCCGACACCTTGAAAAGATTCAGCCCCACGCCGGAAACCACGGCGGAAAGGAAGCAGGCCATGACCAGGCTCTGCATTTCATTTTCCCCGGCAAAGGCCCACAGGCTGTGATACAGGCGAAAGAGATAGAAAATCCCCATGGTCAGCAGGATATTCAGCGGAAGGAAATTCCTGATGGGCATCAGGAACTGATCCGGAATCTCATCCAGATGCATATCATACCGCAGCAGGATCGCCAGAAAGCTGGAAGCTGTCACGCTCAGGATATCATATATGATGAGCGCGGTCCTGCGGTAAAACAACTGATAATTAAAATGCTGTTTTGTCTTGTTCTCTTTATCCTTCATTATCGTTTACTCTTTTCTTTTTCTTAACTGTCAGGCAGCCTTTTAAGTTACTCTACACTTTCTTTTCTCTGCGGAATATAAGCAGCGGCGCCAGTACTGCCATGGTGGAAAAGCCCAATGGGTTGCAGGGATGGAACAGCCATTCCACCAGCCCCGCCACGGCAAATGCCAGGAATATGGCAAGGGGCAGCGCCGCGTAAGGGTCGGCGCTGTCTTCCCTTTTTTTCCTGCCTGCCCAATAAGCGTAACGGAACATCTGCATCAGGCTGACAGCCCCCAATAACAGATAGACCGCACCGGTAATCAGGCCGTGATCATGGATTACCTGCAGATAAGTATTATGCGCATGGACACTGAGGGATCCGTCCGCAAGCTCCACGCCCATTTCATCATGGCCGGTCAGGTTCCAATGGGAAATGTAACGTTTGAAAATTTCAAAGCGGCCGTTGGAGTAATCCTCCTCCGTTTCCTCCGGGCCGTTTCCCGAAGCGGCATCATCGGATGCTTCCGCCCCGACGGCACCGTCTGCTGATGCCAGCATAGTTGATATCCGGCTGACCTCCAGGCGTCCACCAGGCATGGATTTGCTCTCTTCTTCAGCGGATGCCATAAAGGTATCCACGAATTTCCTGACAATACTGTGCTCTTCCCCGAAAAGCTTCACATCCATGCAGTAGGCAAAACGGGGGAATGTGATATAATTTTCAGAGTCAGCCGGATCGCCCTTATGCACCGCCCACTCTTCTTCATTTGCCTCCAGTTCAAAAATATAGGGATCGTCATACAGCGGCGGTATCAGGCGCACCGCCGAATAGGTAACCGGGAAGCAGGCAAGCACGAGGACGATCGCAAGCCCCGTTTTTGCCAGGAATACGGGTAACCGTTCCCGATAACAGACGAGGGATACAAAAAGGAGAACCACAAGGCCCATTACCACCGCCGCCAGATATCCGGTACGGGAAAGCGTCATCAAAAGCAGCGAAACCGCCATGCCGAATAAAAGAGCCGTTGTCCAGCAGGTATAAAGCCTGCGTGATTTATGGTACTGCATCAGCAGCTTCACAAACAGCGCACAAATTATCAGCGTCAGATAAGCCGCTGTAACAGTAACCGTATGGAATACAAAATTGTAGCGGTAAAAGCCCCAGGCACGGATCGGCCTGCGCAGCACGGCAAATACCAGGGCGCAGAAAAAATTCAGGATGATACCATTACAGAAAATCCCCAGAAACCGCTCTCTTTTCTCCCAGGACAGATAAAAAACATAAAAAAGGCCGAAAGCCGCCGACAGATAAATCGGCCAGCCTCTTGTATTGCGGAAAATCACCAGCAAGGCGAAAAATACTGCAACAAGCCCCGCGTAAGGAAGGAACAGCTGCTTCCAGGCCGGCTTCTTTTTCCATAAAAGCAGGATGAGCTGAATGACCACCAGCCCCACGGTCACAAACAGAATGGCATTTAACCGGGCGAGCCTGTCCAGCTCCTCTACGCCGGCATACGGACGGTAATACAGCCAGCCTGCAATGGAGGAAAGCGCAATCCATATCAGATTCCCCCAATGGAACACATATTTTTTACTGCACATGGTAAGCAGGACAAGACAGAAATAAATCAGAACCTTTCTGTAGGCATAGTCCTGATAGATATTATACATCGCATTTACATAATCAATACAGCCCCACAGCGCTCCGGCCCAGAAAAGGCACTGCAGCCAGTCCATTCCCCTGTCCAGAAGCGTTTCCCTGATGGGCGGAAGGAGAGGCGCTATACTGTCTCTCCTGGCATTGACCACGTAGAGAAGCAGCGCCGTCAACACAAGGATGCCGGCCGTATAAACCATTTTGTCAGCCCTGACGCCTCCATAGTAATCCATGGGATAAACAGCAGCCAGCCCGGCCGCTGCACCGATTATGAGCAGAGGGTTGAAAATCCTGCGGAAAACCCATTGTACGCGTACTTCTTTTCCCTTTTTCTTTTTTCTGGCGGAGTTCTCCACAAGAAGTATCAGGAAACCGGCAAGGAGTGCAATCACTGCCGCCGCAGCGGCTTTTTTCCCAGGGCTCCATTTATCTTCGTACTGGAAACGCATAATAATATTGTTTCCCACCTGCTCCTGATTAGACTGATCGCTTCCTACATAATAATAATTTCCGTAAATGCCCAGTCCGGACTCAGCCGTATTCTGACAGCCAAAGCTTATGGGCTTCTCCGGATGGCTGATCTGCCATACATAGGCCCTGCCCCGTACTGTCTGGAATTCTACGGGAACGGTAAAGAAGCCGGGTGCTTCATAAGCATCCAGCGCTACATTCCTGGAAAAGACCGTTTCTCCCAGTTCATCCGATATTGTGAGATTTATTACCTTCCGGGAGAGGTCTTCCATGGCATATATACTGATTTTCTCCAGATAGCCGCCGTCCGCTATGAATACCTGCTGAATTCTGGAATCCTGATCAATGATCTGAGAGGTTCCTGCCGGAGTCTCGTTCCCTGTAATTTGGCGGGTACCGTCAAATATTCCCAGAGGGCCTGCGAGCAGTATCAGAACTGCGGCATAGCATAGTACAATGTATTCGATTGCACGGGATTTCTTTAACTTTCTGTTCATTTATTATACCTGATGGTTTATAGGTTAATTGGTAACTGTCCAGTAACTTCACAGTTACGATTTATTAATTCCTGTTAGTATAGCATAATTTCCCCGTACTTACAACATATGCCAGTACCGGGAGGGCCAGCCAGAATATGAGGACGTAGCGTACCAGATAGGTCGGCCCAAGTATTACAGTCAGCCAGTTTAATATCGCCGGGAGGAAGGCCAGCACGGTTTTATATTGTTTCCGGCGCATGAGGAAAAGCAGACCGGACAGGTATACAAGGAATAGAAATCCCGGGGAGAAAAGCATGGAAACGACCGGGACCTTCTGCTGGAACAATTCCAGGCTCAGCCTGCGGAACCATTCGTTCAGCAGGGGGATTTTGCTGTCACGGGTGCCTGGCAGTTCCGTTTCAAAGCCAAAATACGAGCTGTCCTCATAGGTATAGGTAAACACAGTATTTCCCCGGTATACATCGATCACCGCATCCGGGTACCAAAAGCCGTAGGAGGTCAGCAGCCAGGCGTTCAGATAGACGGCAGGCGCTTTTTTTCCCACGGACCACCACAGCTTCCAGTATCGGGACGGCTCCGACCTGTACGCTGCATTGTTAAAATCAATCTTCACACTGTCAGACAGCTTCGGCGTATATCGTTCCAGCGCTTCCCGGGGCAGTACCTCCAGAAGCACGGACTTTTCTTCCTCTGTCATCACCTCCGGGCTGGTGGTATATACACGCGCCAGCTGCTGAATCGGCACGGTGAGCATTTCCTGGTTTTCCTGCACCTGCGCATGCAGCACAAACGCAAGTCCGTTTGATACAAGCAGATAAAGAAGCAGCGCTGTACAGGCAGTCGCCGCCGCTTTTACCCGGCAGTTTTTTCCGGCACAGAGGATAATTACAGGAATCATTAACAGCAGGATATAAAAACCGTTGTGACGCATGGCTGCCATGGAAAACAGGGCCAGCAAAAGCAGCGCCGTTTTTTTCCGATCCGAAAAGAACTCTGCTTTCTCCCTGAAAAGCCTAAGGAGCAGGACTATAGTTAAAAGCATCCCCGCAGAATACAGGGTATCCTTTGCGGAGCAGAGCACATACATCTGAATGACAGGGAAAAAAGCGAAATACAGCACGCCTGCCCTGCGAAGCCACACAGGCGTCCTGTTTTGTCTGAAATAAGACAGGATATACGTAAAACAGCCTGCCATCAGCAGCATCTGAAAAACCATGTAAAGCGCAATTCCCGCATTATAGGATGCAAATATTTTATTTCCCAGGCTGACAATCCCTCCCAGAAGCACTACATGCAGCAGCGGATGATGGGTGGTGAACCGGCGCATGGCCACCTGATTAAACTCATCCTGGGCGTCATATACGAAAAAGCCGGGATAAACGGCCAGTAGCACAATTCCCCATACCAGCAGGAAAAACAGGAATATATAAAGCGTTTCCCTTTTTATCCCTGCCGCTTCTTGTTCCTGTTTTCCGTAACTTCCAGCATCTTCCAGGATTCCCCACAGCCCGTCCGTGAGCAGCATAAAAAATAAAAGCAGAAATGGCATGGCCACCCACATATGCCAGTCCGTCAGCCAGACATAGCCCAAAGCTTCCAGCCGGCTGCCCAGACAGCATGCTGTCACCAGCACAAGTGACATGAGAAAGGACCAGATGCTCCTCGCTCCGTTCCAAAGCGACCTGTGGACTACCGGAAAGCAGAGCAGGAAAACAAGCACAGAAAGAAAACTGTTGGAAAAATCCAGCCCTTTTCCCGAAGAAATCAGCATCTGCGGAAGACAGATCACTCCCGCCAAAGTAACTGCGGCAGATATGAATTTTTTCTTTCCTTCACTCATACTCATTTTCATTTTCCTCAGTCTGTGAGGCAGCCGCTTTTATTCCCGCGAGCAACGAGCCAAGTAGCCATGCTTGCATGGATATTTGGCGACTGCCGCGAGGGTCAAATACCCCGCTGCTCTGCAAGTTTGATACCCAGTTGCTTGCAGCGGGGTCTTTGATTTGCGCGGCTGCCGGATGCTGCTGCCTGTCCCCGCCGCGGGGTTCCTGCCCCGGTTAATTGTTTCCCGGCCTTGTCCGCCCCGGCCCGTTCTGTTCCTGTTCCTTCTCTCCCGGACCCTGTCCCGGCCCGTTGCACAGGCCGTCCTCAGGCTTGTGCATCTCCTCGCCTACAATTTCCCGCACCACATACTGCGGCGCATTGTTCATACAGATATACATCCTGCCGATGTACTCGCCCACAAGCCCCACCATCAGCATCAGCATACCGCCGATAAACATGATCGCGGACATCAGTGAACTGAAGCCGATGGGCACCAGCGGATTCACCAGCTTTTTGATAATGGTATACAAGCCGTACAAAAAGCCGAGAAACGCGCAGCCGGTGCCGATCATGGTGGCGATCCGCAGCGGTTTTTCACTGAAGGCGGTAAAACCGTTAAACCACAGCCCCAGAAGCTTTCCCAGGGTATATCCGGATTCTCCTGCTTTTCTGTCACGGTGCTCCACCGTAACATTTTTTATATTGCGTGTGGCGCGCAGGACAAGGCCGATCACATAAGGATACGCATTCTGGTAACGAAGCATCTCGTCCACAATAAACCTTCTGGCGGCAAAAAAGCTGGAGACATACAAATCCGACGGCTTTCCCAGCATGAATTTCAACATCAGATCATTGACCCTGCTGCCGAAATTGCGGAACGCATTATGGTGCTTATGCTCATATCTGGCATACACCACATCGCTGCCCTCTTCCAGCCCCTGCAGTAAATCCCCGATGGCATCGGCGGGCGTCTGGCCGTCATCGTCCATGCACACCAGATAGTCTCCCTTTACCTGATGGAAACCGGCCATCAGCGCAGCATGCTGGCCGAAATTCCTCGCCAGGTTTACACCGCATATATTGTTATGCTTCTCGCAAAGCCTTCTGATTACCTCAAAGGTATTATCCGGAGAACAATCGTTGACAAGAATAAGCTCCCAGCGGTATTTGTCCTTCAGATTGTCCATCTCCCTGCCGATATCCGCCACAACACCCTCCAGCATTTCGGCCGAACGATAGCAGGGAATTACTATGCTTACCAGTTTACTCATGAAATCTTCCCATCCGCCCGCCATACGGCAGACTTTTTTGTTTTTGTCTGTAACAGTCTAGCGGTCCGCACTGTTACTCTTATCTGTTTTCGGGATACAGACGGGCCATCAGTATCAAATCACGATAACCGTCCCCGGTTTTTATCTCATCCCTGAGCAGCGCCTCCTTTTCGAAGCCCGCCTTTTCATAGCTTCTCACCGCGGCCGTATTGTCCGCAAATACCCGCAGCATCAACTTGTGAAGCTTCAGGCTGTTGCCGGCATATTGAATCGCGGCCCGGGCCGCAAGGGTTCCGTAGCCCTTCCCCGCCGCATCCTCTTCCCCGATAAAAATACCGTACTCCGCCTTTTTATTTCCGGTATCGATATCCCGGAAGTAGACGCTGCCCACAGGCCTGTCCCCTTCCGTCTCACACAGGATGAACTGTACCACCTCTCCGGCAGCCACCTTATCACGCATCCAGGCCAGGTGTCCCTCTTTGGTAAAAGGCTTCTGATAAATAAAATTCTTCCTCACCCGATCCGTATTGCGCCATTTTACAATGTTTTCCGTATCCTCCAACGTGATCGGCCGCAGATATACCGGCCCCAGATCTATTTTCAACTGTTCAGTCATTTACCTCTTCCTCCCTGTGCAGGCTATATATCACCAGACCGGAATCCGCCGCCCCGATGACCTCCTTGGGTTCAGCCCACAGCACGGTCCCTCTCCTGCCGAAATAATCCGTCAGCCAGTCAAGGCTCTGCCCCGTTTCCGCCACCAGATATACATTTTCCCCTTCCAGGAGCGCCTGTCCCAGGGAGTCATATCCAAAGGCCTTCAGCTTTTTCTCCGCCAGCGGGCTCTTGCAAAGCCAGCCGCCCAGCAGATCATAATTTCCCAGGACGCACTCACCATCCCGGAACATTTTCTCTGAGAATTTTACGGTGGAGTACACATCTGCAAGATACAGGTTCTCCGGATGGCTCTGATAATACGCCCTGGCGGCGATATCCGTACGGTTAATTTCCTCCCGCGCCGCATATTCCTGTACCGTGCGGGCAAAAGTGCGGGGCAGGATGGAGAGCGCGGTGACAAGCAAAAGCGCCGCCGTTACAAAGACCGGATTCAGCCAGCGGTACGGATTACGCACTTTTTCCAGTTCCTCCTGCGCAGCTCCATCCGCCGCCCCATTTTTGGTAAGATACATAAAAAGCAGCGCCGCCAGCATCACGATTTCCACAGTATACAGAGGGTGGCTGATCCGCTCAGGCACCCGGTTGCGGAGTATCAGGTACATCCACAGAATACTGCGCACACCGCCGAACGCAAGCAGCTGCCAGATAACGCCGGCGCGCCTTTTCAGGAAAGCCGTGAGCAGCAAAAGCACTGCAAGCGCCGCCTCCGTGAGAAGGAATGGCATTTCCACAGCCGCATCGAAATCCAGACCCGGCATATTCTGGAGCCTGGCCTTATACAGCCAGATTCCTTCCTTTAGCGTCTTCCCGAAATAGCCTTCCTTTTCCCGGGAATACCCGCTTATTTTCTCCATAAGGGCCGCATCAATGCTGTCATCTATCCCGTAATTATAATTTTCCAGCAGCGCGCCCTGCGTCTCGTCCAGTCCCAGAGAGGTATAAAATTCCTGATTTTCTTCAAACTTCAGGATTGTTTCTGTTTTGAAGTCATAAACCTCCGTCCTGGCATCAAACAGCCGGAAAAATTCCTTCCATTCCCCGCTGCCATAGGCAGCCGTATTGCTCACCTCGCCCAGAAGCAGCCCGATAAGGATCAGGGAAAAAACACCCACATAACAAAACGCATTATATCTTGTAAAAACAGGACGTTCCATCCCCCATTTCCATACCCCGGCCACACAGGCCAGTGGCAGAAGCAGCATCATCATTTCCGGGCGCAGCAAAAACGCCAGCACACACAACAGGACCGCCGGCAGATTCCTTTTAACAAAACAGCCCCAGCCGTTCTCTTTCCCGGAGCGCGCCTGCATGCCCGGACACGCCGCCGCTTCCCCGGTCAGGAACCAGAAAATCCCCGCGGCTCCCAGCAGGCCGCTGGTCACCGTATACTGCACAAAAACCAGATGAGGAAGCAGAAGGCCGGCAAAAAGCAGGCTCTCCAAAAGGCACAGAAGGACTTTTCCCACTGTTTTCTTCCCATACCTCATGCTCCGGTACAAAATCAGATACAGACTGCCAAACTGACAGAGGCATAAAAAGATGCCATATACATAGGAGGTATGAAACACCTTCACAAGCAGGCTCAAAAGCAGACTGAGCGGATAGAGCATCTGCACATTGCGGCTTTCCGGGACGCCTGTGTACACACCCGCAAGGATATCCTTCATCAGCACATCGTCATTCAGCGAATAATAGTAATCAAACCGAAGGCTGGTAAAAAGAAGAAGCGCCAGGGTAAACAGCAACGGCAATATCCAGTTTTCCCATTTACGGTAAAATTTTACCTGTTTTTCAGAAACCATAGAATTCCTTTACTTTTCCGGCAATAAAGCTCACCTGATCCTCCTTCAGCCCATAGTACATGGGCAGGCGGAGAAGCCTTTCGCTTTCCCTGGTGGTGTAACGGTCTTCCCCGTGGAAACGGCCGTATTTCAGTCCCGCAGGCGCGGAATGAAGGGGAATATAATGGAACACCGCAAGAATGTCATTTTCCTTCAGGAAATCAATAAGTGCGGCACGTTCTTCCAGATCCGCATTTTTGATATAGAACATATGGCCGTTCTGCACACAATAATCAGGGATGAAGGGCAGCTCAATTCTGCCCGCCTCTGCCAGAGGTTCCAGCTCCCGCCAATATTGGTTCCATAGGTTCAGACGTTCCTCATTGATAGCATCGGCCATTTCCAGCTGGGCATACAGATAAGCCGCATTCAGTTCGCTGGGAAGATAGCTGGAGCCGTAATTCTGCCAACGGTATTTGTCCACCTGTCCTCTGTAATACTTGCTCCTGTCCGTTCCCTTTTCCCGGAAAATTTCAGCATCCTCAATGTCCTTTTCATGCTGGATCAGAAGCGCGCCGCCCTCTCCCATGCTGTAATTCTTGGTTTCATGGAAGCTGAAGCAGCCGAAATCACCGATGGCTCCCAGCGGCTTTCCCTTATAGGAAGCCATGATTCCCTGGGCCGCATCCTCAATCACATACAGGTGATGACGCGCCGCGATGTCCATTATGGTGTCCATTTCACAGCCCACGCCCGCATAATGCACGGGAACGACAGCCTTCGTTTTTTCAGTTACAGCCGCTTCGATCAGCGTTTCATCAATATTCATGGTATCGGGACGGATATCCACAAATACAGGCACGGCTCCCCTGAGCACAAAGGCGTCCGCCGTGGATACAAAGGTATAGGAGGGCATGATAACCTCGTCTCCAGGCTGAATGCGGGCAAGCAGCGCCGCAAGCTCCGTGGCATGGGTGCAGGAGGTAGTAAGCAGGCACTTGCGTGTGCCCGTCCTTTCCTCAATCCACTCACTGCATTTTCTGGTAAATTCCCCGTCGCCGCAGATTTTCTGGTTTTCCACGGCCTGCCGGATATAGTCCATTTCTTTTCCCGTAAAGGGCGGTACGTTGAACCGAATCATAGCTGTCGCCTTTCTTTTTTTTATTCTGAATCAATATTATAAATCAGATAGCCTTCATTTTCAAAAACCGGAATATAATTTTCTTTATCAAGCCAGCCCATAAGCGCCTGCATTTTTTCACTGTTCCCGGGAAGCTCTCCATTTTCCTTATAGAAGATGACCACAGTCCCTTCGCCAAGCTGCTCCAGCTCCTCTTTCATCTGTTCTGCCGGATAGGTGTCCAGATCCGGCCAGGCATGGGTGAGTCCCGGCGGCATATCCAGAAGGAAATGCAGTCCCGGCGCATTGCCAAAGGTAATAAGCGGCCGGCCTGAAAGACCGTTCTGTCCTGCATATCCTAACAGACCTGTCAGCTGGTCCGCATTGAGGCTGCGTGTCTTCATCCCCTTCAGTATATAGGAATTTTCAATTTTTACATCCCTTTTTTCACCATAAATGCCGTCGCCGAAGGCAAAATGGCTGTGAAAGCCCATTCCCTGGATCAGAACCATTCCCGCCACCATAACGGACATGGCTGTCACAGGAAAAGCCTCAGGCTTTCTTCTCATCCGCCTGATATATTTCCCCAGCATCCAGAGTGTAAAAGGGGCTGCCAGAAACAGGCAGTTCAGATTCGGCATGGTATCGTTATTGCTTCCTATGGGGAGCACCGCCACCGACAGCAGGATAATCAGCGCCAGCAGCCTGTCCCTCCGGAAAAAACGGCTGTTTCCGATACATACGACACAGCTGATAAGCACAAGGTACAGAAAGAGCATTCCCCATTCATAGATGCTGCGGTAATTATAATAGGTAAAGGTAAACATCCCCCTGCCCCAAAACAACCGGATCAGCACCGGAATGCACAGGCAGTATATAATCTTTCCCGCTGTGTGAAAACGTTTGGGAAGAATATGGAAAAAAATCCAGCCCGCCAGCACACACACGGCAATTACCATCAGCCACACCATGGTTTTACCATAGGCCGCGAAAATAGAGGTAATCATGGAAAACGGCGAATAGCTCTCATCCGTCGCCGTATACCCGGCCAGGCTGCCGAACATTCCGAAATAGGCCCCCGGGCCATATTGGATGCATATGACAAGGAAAACACCAAGGAAGCCCGCCAAAAAGCCCGCCACACAAAAGCCTGCCTGTTTCCACATCTCCTGCGCGCTTTTACCGCAAAGCTTTCCATAGAAAAATACAGCAACAATCAGAAGCGCTTCCGCAATATTCGGAGTGCGCACCATCACATTCAGCCCCAGACAAACGCCCGCCCAGATGAGCAGGCCCGGCCTGTTCCAGATAAGCCCCCTGTATAATAAAATACATACCGCCAGGAACAGGAAATAGGTAAGATAATTATATAAAATCGTCGTCGGGCACCAGCAGAAGCTGATGGCAATGATTTCCCCTGCAAAAACCACCCAGGCCGGCATTTTCCCCTTCAGGAAATAATAGGAAAGCAGCGCCATGGCACTGATAACCAACCTTGTATAAAAGCTGATGCCCAAAAGGGTGCCGCCGAAAGGAAGCTTCATTAACAGCCAGCCCGCCACATTGGCAAGATAGGTGGCAATCGCCCAACTGCCCTTAAGCTCCGGGAAAAACCGGAAGTTGGTGAGGCTGTACATCGGATCCGACACATCAATCCCCTGATTTACCCACAGCAGCGGGTAGATCAGCAGCAGACAGGGAAATATGAATTTTTCCAAAATTTTTATCAGTTTTTTTCTTTTATCCATTGGTATTTCTATCCCCATATCAATCCTGTTACTGTGAATCACCCTTTCTGCCTTCCCATGCTGTCATCAATGCGGCGGATGGCCTCCCCGCATTTTTTCCCGAAGGAGGTCTTTGCAAGCAGGCGCTCCGCAAGCAAAAAGCATTTGCCCCGAACCAGGTCAATTGCCGCTGCAAGAAGGAACACAAGCAGTACGCTCTCCGTCATCTGCATCAGATAACCGCCCAGATGCTCCGACGGCGTCCCGATAATCCAGCCGGTCCACCTTGCGCTGATATCCATGTGCTCATGGATCAGGTATACGCCAAACATCCCCGGCGACAGGCGGCAAATACAGCGTTCCAGCTTTTCCGAACGGATGCGCAGACTGCCAAAGGCCATGAACAGCCCCAACGCCCCGGTAAGGCAGAAAATGAAATTATAGTGAAAGGGTACCGTTACATAATATTCCAGCGCCCCGGTCCTTGCACATACCACAAGCGCAGCCAGGGTGATTCCCGCCACGGCCGCGCAGGAGCCGAAATAGACAAGCGCCCCTCTCTTTTTTTTCTGAAAAAAACGGATTCCGTACCTCCGTATATAGGCCGCCGTCAGATAAAGGAAAATGAACCAGCCGAAATCGTAGCCGTACCGGTCCGATGAAAATAAAAGGATGCTCACGCTTTTCCCAAGGCTGAAATAAATCAGCAGTCCCATGAGCGTAATCCGCAGCTGCTTCTGCGTCATGGCCCCCGCCGCCGCATTCAGCACCGGGGAAAACAGATACATGACCACATAAGCAGTCACAAACCAGTAATGCCCCGCCTCCACAGGAAACAGGCACTGCCAGATATGGTATATCTGAAAAGCCTCCCCGGCAGGCAGTACCCCGGCGAGCACCAGCACTGGAGGAATCAGCAGTGTATAAAAGAGCACCTGGAACAGCAGCCTGAGAAGCCGCTTCAGGGAAAAGCCGCTTTCCGATAAAAAATAGCCGCTGATAAGGACATAAACATTGACCGCAACAATACAGAAGGACTCCACAAGAACCGCCGCCGTACCTTTTGCCCCCGGCATCTGCCCCGCTTCGGGAAGCCCGCCTGTATGGGAAAGGAAATGCATGGCAACCACCATGAGCATGGCTGTCATACGCAGTAATTCAAAATTAGCCTGTCTCTTTTTCCCTGCTGCCACCGCTTTCTCCTTTCCGCTCTGAACAGTAACGTTATCTCTCCCTGCCAATCTGTCCGTTTTCCACCCGGTAAACCATATCACATTTTTCAATCGTCTGCAGACGATGCGCTATAATAATGAGGGTTTTCCTGCCATGGAGGCGGTTGATGGAGTCCATAATCGCCGCTTCCGTCTCATTATCCAGCGCAGAGGTGGCTTCATCCAGCACCAGTACCTCCGGATCCTCAAACAATGCCCTGGCAATACCGATACGCTGCCTCTGCCCGCCGGAAAGACGGATTCCCCGCTCCCCGATTCCCGTATCCAGCCCCTCCGGAAGCCCTCTCACAAATTCATCCAGCTGCGCTTCCTTCAGCGCCTGCCATACCTTGGCATCATCAATATCCTCATCCGGCACGCCGAAAGCAACATTCTTTCTGATAGATGCATCAATCATGAAAATAGTTTGAGGAATATAGCCGATATTTTTCAGCCACTCCTCATAGTGTTCCCTCACTTCCACGCCATCAGCCAGGATCCTGCCCTCCTGGATATCCAAAAGCCCCAGAAGGATGTCAATGATCGTCGTCTTTCCGGCACCCGAGGTACCTACCACGCCCACGGAGCAGCCCACGGGAATTTCCATTTGTGCGTGGTCAAAAATCAGAGCCTCCGAGTTGGGATATTTATAAACAATATCCTGCAGTTCTATTTTCGACAGGACAGGAAGCTTGGGAACCTCCTTTTTCCTGCGGAAATTCTGCTCGTCATAATTCACGTTCCCGTCATTGATATCCTGCTGCAGGTTATCGCTTACCCCCATGAAAAAGGGCTCAAAGTAGGAAATTGAGGTGAGATAGTTATTAATGCGGTTGGCGCTTGGCAGGAGACGCATGGCCGCCACTGCAAATACGCCGATCTGGCTCAGCATCTGGGTGACATCCTTTCCCGCCGCAATCTGCAGGATCAAATACAGCACCAGCCCTGCAATACATACCGTTTCTATCAGCAGGCGGGGGGTCGCGTTATAGATATTATATTTCTGCACCGCGCCCACGTAGCCCGCGCCGCACTTGGAATATTCGTTGATAAAATAATTTTCCTTATTGGCAATTTTGATTTCCTTGATTCCCATAACGGACTGGTCAATCCATTTATACAGGCCGCTGTAATATTCCTGGTTTTCCTCTCCCGCCCTGATCATAATGGGCTTGAGAATCCCTTTAATAATAAGAAGCACCACCACAAGCAGCGCGGCAATGGTAAGAATCATCACCGGATCCTGGGTCATCAGCACCACGATCAGGACGACGAACATGATAATTTCACTGGTCAGCTGCAGTGAGGAAAGGATCAGGCCGTACATATTGTTCACATCCGAGGTGATGCTTCGCTGGATCACGGAAGTGTCCGCGTTCAGATAATATTCATAGGGACGCTCCATGAAATTAATCATCATCTTACGGGAGGTGGCAAACTGATTCGTGTATACAAAGCGCAGCTGAATTACATTCTGAAAATAAAGAAAAATATTTTTTAACACAAATGCTGCGATAATGGCCAGCAGCATGATTATGGTAAACTGCCCGGTGCTCTCCATGCCGAGGAAACGGTAGATATCCCCCAGATACCCATCCCCGGTCACAGCCGCCGGATCCAGTAGCGTGGTGATCACAGGGATGACCAGGCCGATGCTGCAGGCCTCAAGAAGGGCGCCGATAATCATCAGCACCACAATCCCGCCCATCTTGGCCTTCTGTTTTCCATCCAAAAGGATGTTCATTTTCTTTATGATTTTTCTCATCGCAATACCTTAATCCTTTATCTGCTCATTCTGCCGGTGTATTTCCGGCGCTTCGTATTTGTCCATGAAATCCTCCCCCAGAAAGACGGTTTCCTCTGCAAAACCGATGGAGGTGGGCACGGTGAATACGGAGATCACCTTTTTCACATGGATATCCGGAAGAAAATTCATCATTTCCATAGGGAACTTCCCGGATAACACCACGCAGCCCGGAAAACATTTTTCATAATCCAGCAGGTCTCTGGGATGGGGCTTTAAAATAATCTGCATTCCTTTTCCGTAAAGCTCTATAATATCACGGAAGATCCGTTCTCTCGTTTCCAAATCACAAAGCGGCTCGGTCAGTATCAGGATTTTATTTTCATGATTCTTCCCTTCCGTCAGCTGTTTTACCAGCCGTTCCCTGTCCTCCAGGAAAATTCCCAGCAGGCAGCTCTTATCCTCTGCCGTCAGCCGCTGTGTCAGCTTTTCCCTGGGGCATTCCACATATTTGGGGCAGGGATACTCCAAAACGGAAATATCATTCACTTCCATATCGATACAGTATTTTCCCCAGCCGTTCTGTATGAAAATCAGGTTCAGGGAGGCGAGAAAGGCCTTCAGCCTGAAATGTCCCCTGTTATCATATCTGGCCGTATCATAATAGCGGATGCAGTCCAGCCCATCCTCCATGGCATGATACCTGATTTTCTTCCAGCTCAGATAATATCCTATCGGATCGGAATCACAGAATACATAAATGTCCTTATAAGCCCTGAAATCCACCGGCACAAAAGGCTCCTGAAGCTTCCCCAAAAGCTTACAGAAACGGATTCTTGCCAGCATGTTCAGTACCAGGTTTCCCCGATCCGTGTGGTACTTTTTCAAAACAGGAAAGAAGCCCTCCTCCTTTTCCTCAAAAACAAAAACCTGCCGGAAAAGACCGGAACGCTCCGCCCTGGCCTTCAGATTCCCAAAATCATTGGACATCGTACTCAGCACCAGGCAGGCCTGTCCCCTTCTGTCTCCGGGCAGGTTTAATTCCTTCAGACAGGCAATATATACATGATAAAAAGTGTGGCAGACATAGATTCTCTCATTCATGCCGCTGCTCCTTATAAAAAAATATCATTATATTTTACCATACATTACCTTCAAAAAGCAAATTTAGTAATAGTTCAGCCTTCGGTCGAACTGTTACCGCATCCGCCCATTATAAGTCGCCTTCAGCGAGGGGCGGATGCCTGCTGCCACCACGTTTTCTCACGGTTTGTGCAGTGAATGCACAAACCTTCCTGAACTGTTACCAAATTTACCCTTTTGTTTCCTCACAGGTTTTAACAACCCATACTCCCTCTATCTGTTTCACGCAGCCGTCCGCCGGATAAGCAGGCATTGCCTGATATTCCTTCGTCTCCTTAATGGCCTCGACAGCTTCCTCGCTTACCTCCGGCATTTCCACGCCAATATAGGTCTTCATGAAATTATAGCGCACGCCACTGGTAAGGAGCCCTGTTTCCTTCGCCACGCCGGATAAATCCGTAAACCTGTCGCCATCCATGGAATAGCTTCCCAGCAGATCAGGCGTCTCGCTCAGGCCATATTCCCCTATCAACGCAAAGGGGTCGCCCGGCTGATAGCCTGCTGTGGCTTCAATCCTTTCCATGATACGGTTGTAATATGCATAGGATCTTTCATAGGCAATTCCCATCCGGAAATAGGCCTGGTTTGTCACAACAAAATTCTGGTAGCCCACCAGCAAAAGAACCGCCGCAACCACATAGCCCAATATCCTGCCTGCCCTCACCTTTCCCGCATCCGCCAGGAACAGGCCGGACTGGGTATCCTGGCTTTTTTCCAGGAGGGCGGCAAGAAGGGTATACAGGATATGGTATTGGTAGAGCATCAGCATGCTTATGCTGGCATCCGGCGCCATAATAATGATAGAACCCATGGCCAGGGGCACCATCATGGCAAGAAAAATGTACAGGATGGCGCTGCCTGAATTTTTATAGATTTTTTTCCTGATAAAAAAGGCGATGACCAGGCCAGCCGTAAGAAGGCAGGAAGCCACATTCAGCGCCCAGGCGGCCGCAGTCACAAAGGAAAAGGGCTTCAGAATAAAATACTGTACCACCCATTTGTAAGAACGCAGTATCAGCCTGGGAAGACGGATTAAATCAATTTTCCCCATCTGATCCAGGCCGTTATAGGCATCCAGCTGGGGATATACGATTCTGGAAACAATCGTATAAATAACGACGGAAATGCAAGCCACGACAAAGGCCTTCACTCCCCTTCGGAAAACATCGGCAGTCCGGCTGTTTTCCTCAAGCATATCCAGAAAAAGCCCCATTACCAGAATGCCCAACGCCAGGCACAGATATGCCTGATAGATTCCCATGCTCAGAACCAGGCAGACTATCCCTGGCAGGAAACCGAAGCGGTATTTCCTAATCAGCCACGCACCCGCACAGGCCAGCAATATACCCACGGCATAGCAGTCCGCGGTAAACATGAAGGTAAACAGGCTGCACATGCTGGGGAAGGACAGCATCATCAGCGGAATCAGGACCGCGGAGGTTGTGCTTTTAAGATGCAGCGTGGAAAGGACAAAGCAGGCGGCGGCGGAAATCAGGACAATGGAAAAAATCCCGCTCAGCCAGGGTACGCTCCAGATCCCATCCAGCGGATTGACATATTTCAGAAACCATCTGCCAAATTCCGAGCCGACCGCATACCCGCCCACATTGTTGATGTCATCCCAGTTCGGCAGCTTATTGGTCAGCATATAGGCATGAGTTATAATTCCCCACAGGATTCCGGAAACCAGGCAGCACCTGATATGGAAGGGGATTTTTAATAATATTTCTTTAAGGGTATCTCTATTTTCATTCATAGCTGTTTTTATCCTTTCCCGTCAAAACTAACCCTGTTTCTTCACCATCCCCACAATCACCCCATCAACCGCCTCATATTCCATGCGTGTATCAATACAGTTCCCCTCGTCAGCCGCCTTATAAATATACATCGTATCCTCCCGCGGATTAATCAGCGACTCCACCAAATCCTCCACAGCCTTTGTCCTTATCGTCTGGCAGGCGGTATTAAAATAATTAATCGTCATGCCATTTTCAGCCGCATATGCACTCAGGTCATTCAGTAAATCCTCGTCATCCAGGCCCACAAAAACCATATGCTTCTTATCACCCTCCCGGGCCCACGTATCCCACTTTTCATCCTCCAGGCGGCTGTCGTAAGCAAACTCGGTTCCAAACTGCACCTGTCGCTGCATCAGCTGCCATTTTCCGTCGGCAATCTGCAGGACGGCAAAAATCACCAGAAGAACCGCAGCCATGGTTTCCCATGGCATTTCCTTCTCCATCCATACAACGCTGCCAAGAATTATCAGGTACAGCACCGGCCAGATAAACCTGCCGCAGCAGCTGATTCTCTGCCACAGAGAGGATAGCCAGGCCGGAAGCTCATAGTTCCAGATCAGACTGCTTCCACAGGCGGCCTGAGGGGAAAGAGCCACAGAAAGAGAAATCATTGCCAGTATCAGAAATGCAACACCGTTTTCGCCCCAGTCAAAACGAAGATGAGTCAGCTTTTTTTCTTTTTTTATAAATACCTTATAAATGGTATGTATCAGACAGGCTGCGGCCGCCACAATCAGTGTAAGTACAATTCCGGTACCAGGAAAGGCCAGCCCTTCTGAGGGATTTGCACCGTAAACCGGAAGATCCGACAGATACTGAGACCACCCCTGCGGATTCCACAGGCCATTCAGATTAAAGCTGGACTGTCCGAACTGAGACGTATCCGGCATATGATTGTGGGAAAAACCTCCCAGCAATGCTACAACTCCAACAGCAGCTCCCAGGTATGCCAGCAGTGCAAGGATATCCTGCCTGATTTTTTTCCTCCGCAGCAGATCGGAAAGCAGAAAGCTGAGAAGTACAAAACCGCACATAGGGATAAAATACATCTGTATACTTCCCGTCAAAAGCCCGGCAATTCCCCAGGCCAGCACTAGCCTTTTTTCGCTTATTTCCATTCTGCGGATTCCCAGATACAGAGAACACAGCACCAGCCACTGGGCGCCCAGAGCCAGGTTCAGGGACATCTGCCCCAGCATCGCAGGCGTAATTACAAAAAGAAGGCTGCCCACAATTGCTTCCGCTTTCTTTTTTACATAATGATAAATCAGAAGCGCCCCAAAAGCGCCCTGGGCGCCCATACAAAGCATGGCCCAGATACCAAAATACTGGAATCTATCCGGCAGAACCGCCTTGAATATTTTAAAAAATACGGCAAACAGAGGCACGGAATCCGTAAAAATAACGGATACGGTATTAGGATAAGATGCATTATCCATCAGCCCAAAAGGGAAAAACCAGTCACTGTTCCTGAAAAAGCACCAGCCCAGATAATTCTGAGTCAGATCCCCGCCACCGAGGAGCCAGTCCGTGTAGGTGACATTCAGTACATGAACCCCAAATATACAGATAAATGTAACAATTCCAACCAATGTGCCAAGTATCCACACATTGTTCTTTTTCCAATAATTTAAACCGGCCTGCACAGTATCCTTCATACCTCCCTGTTTCCGGCTTTTCATGCACTTCAACGTGGTAAAGTATCATGTGCCGTTAACTGATGCAAGTATAGCACTTTTCAGGATTGCAGGCAAATAAAAAACAAGTCTTCTCTTTTTTCCTGTAACAGTTCAGCCTTCGGCCGAACTATTACTTTTTCCTTTACCGGATTTATTCCAACAGGTATAATAATAAAAGAAAATAAAAGAGGATAATTTAATATCCGTTTTTGGGAGACTGTTAAATGGAGACTGGGAAAAAGGGAATTCTTATCCGAACAGATGGTAATCAGGAAATAGCGACAGGGCATCTGATGCGCTGCCTGTCTGTTGCGCAAGCATTGAAAGAACGGAATCTTCCTGTTCTTTTTGCGGTCGCTGATCACAACAGCGGACAGCTGCTCCGTTCTTTTATGGCTGGGGGAGAAAATTTTCCCGTGATATGTCTGGATACGGACTACCGCAATCCTGCCGCTGAACTGGACAGGCTTTGCACTGCCGTTTTTGAAAATAATATCGGCTGTGTGCTGATAGATTCCTATTTTGTTACCCCGCCGTATCTGGAGGGGCTTCATAAGGCGGCGAAAACTGCTTATATTGACGATATCTATTCCTTTGATTATCCGGTGGATCTGATTATAAACTATGATGCCGCTCCTTCGGCGGATTTTTACAAAAACTGCCCTTACAAACTGTTGGGGCTGTCATATACTCCCCTCAGGAAACAGTTCCGCGGCCTTCATCCGGAAGTAAGGCCGCAAGTGAAGGACATTCTTATTTCTACCGGGGGCACCGACCCCTGTGGTGTGGCGGAACGTCTCATAAACAGGCTTCTTTGCCTCCCCGGGGAACAGGAAATATGCTATCATATATTGGCCGGTCCCATGCATTCCGGCCGCGCCGCCCTGAACCTTTTGGCAAATGGGAATCCAGCTATCAGGCTCTATGAAAAGGTTTCAGATATGGCGTCATTGATATGCCAATGTGATCTTGCTGTTTCCGCTGCCGGAACAACATTATATGAACTGTGTGCCGCAGGAGTCCCGGCCGTCAGCTTTACTATGGCGGATAACCAGCTGACCGGAGCCAGGGATATGGAACATTTTGCCGGAATCCCTTATGTTGGCGATGTGAGGACTGCGACTGATTTTATAGAAAAGCTGGCGGAAGCCATTATTTCTCTGAGCAGCAGCTATGATAACAGATATTTCCTGGCACATTCCATGCATAAAATGGTTGACGGAAATGGAAGCGTAAGAATTGCGGAAGGGTTGGAAAAGCTATTGTGTTCTGAGGCATCGCATGTATAATATATGTAGATTCATTGTAACTGTTCAGCAGGTCAGCGCATTTATCTGCGCAGGCCAGCGCTTTGCGCTGACCGTAAGAAAGTGATTCAGGAGTGCTAAAATCCATCGCCAAAGGCGATTTAGGATGGATTTTAGCAGTAACTGTGAGGGGTACTGAACAGTTACGATTCATTTTCGATTTCTATTGGTTATATTAGTGCGAATGTACAGTGCACATTAATTTGCCTGCACACTTATATCGGTCAAGGCTTAAACACCCTCATCGATTAAAATACTTCAAAAAGGAGTAAAATAAATATCATGAAACAAGCCGCCATACCACCAGAAAAAAAATCCGTTGCCATCATCACCGCCAGAGGCGGCAGCAAGCGGATTCCACATAAAAATATCCGTGACTTCTGCGGAAAACCGATTATCAGCTATTCTATCGAAGCCGCGCTTTCGTCAGGCGTCTTTGATGAGGTCATGGTTTCCACGGATGATGAGGCAATTGCTTCCATTGCCAGGAGCTTTGGAGCCGCAGTCCCCTTCATGCGTTCTGCAGAGTCCGCAAATGATTATGCCTCCACGGATGATGTAATCGCCGAAGTCCTGAGGACCTATGAAGCCGGCGGCACCCGCTTTGACCGGTTCTGCTGCATCTATCCCACCGCCCCCTTTGTGACGGCGGAAAAGCTGAAAAATGCCATGGCACTTCTTGACCAGGCCGAATCCGTCATGCCGGTAGTTGCGTTTTCCTATCCGCCACAGAGGGGCATTATTCTGGAAAACGGCCGAATCCGCCGCAAATACCCGGAATTTCTCACCGCCCGTTCCCAGGATCTGGAAAAAATGTATCATGACTGCGGACAGTTCTACGCCTGCCGTACGGATGCCTTCTTCCGTGACAGCACAACGGACGTGGATGACCTCGTCCCCATGATCATGCCGGAAATGGAAGTACAGGATATCGATACTGAAGAAGACTGGGCCATTGCCGAATTAAAATACCGCAAAATGCAGAACCTGAAGTAAATCCATCAGTGATACACGGAGCGACACCGCTGACCTCTGCGACAGGAAGAAAGGAAAACCAATGAATTCTGATACACTGCAGACCCCCTATTTTTACATCCGGGAAACCGGCCTTGATACGGATGCAGCCATCCTGAAGGAAGCCCTCTCCAAAAACTGGGGGCCGAACCATCTCGTGGGCTATTCCGTAAAAACCAATTCCCTCCCCTGGCTGCTTCAATATATGAAGGGACAGGGCTTTTTTGCAGAAATCGTGTCCGACACGGAATACCGCCTCGTTAAAAAGCTTGGCTTTGACAATGCCCATATGATTTATAACGGGCCGATTAAAGAAAAAGAAATTTTTAACTCCATTCTTCTTGACGGCGGATATATCAACATAGATTCCACAGAAGAACCCATCTGGCTGGAGGAATTAAGCGCAGCTTACCCTCAGCGTAATTTTTCTGTTGGCGTACGTGTAAACTGTGATATCGCCGCCCTTTGTCCGGAGGAGGTACTGGTGGAGGAAGAAGGCGGCCGCTTTGGCTACTGTTATGAAAACGGAAGGCTGGAGGAAGTTATTTCCCGCATAAACAGGCTCCCCAATGTCAAAGTCGCCGGTCTGCACCTGCATTCCTCCACCCAGTCCCGCACCGTTTCCGTCTATGCCGCGCTGGCCAGTATGGCCGTAAGGATAGCGGAGGAATATAATCTGGAGCTTTCCTATGTGGATATGGGAGGCGGTTATTTCGGAGGGCGGGAGGACAAGCCGGATTACCGGGATTATTTTTATGCCATCTGTAAGGAGCTGCGCAGAAAATTCGATCCCGCACGTACCACGCTGATCGCTGAACCCGGTGTATCCCTGATCTCCAGGGCTACGACATTCGTCACCTCCGTAAAAGATGTGAAGGAAATCCGTAACCATTCCTTCCTCATCACTGACGGCAGCCGTACAAACCTGAACCCGCTTGTCACCAGACATGTTTATCCCCACCATATGGTTTATGTGGATGATCCTGAAAAAAGGCCCGTAATAAAAAGCCAATGGGTCACCGGCTTCACCTGTATGGAGTATGACCGTCTTTTTGAAATCAAGGACGGTCCGGCCATGAAGCCCGGGGATAAGGTGGTATACGACACCGCCGGCGGCTATACCATGTGTTTGAATCCGCTCTTCATCCATTATTTCCCTCCCGTTTATGTGGAACACCGTGACGGCACGCTTTTTAAAGCCCGTGACCAGTGGGACGTGGATGAATTTATGCAAAAAAATTATACCGAAGAAAGGGATTTCCATGAATAAAGAGTTTACCATAGGTTCCCACTCCGTGGGAAATAACGCTCCCGTTTTTATCGTGGCGGAGATGTCCGCCAATCACCTGCAGGATTACGGCCGGGCGGTGGAAATCATCCATGCCGCCAAAGAGGCCGGCGCCGATGCCGTGAAGCTTCAGACCTACAAGCCTGAAACCATCACCCTGGACAGCGAGGCATCCTGTTTTCAGATAACACAGGGAACTATCTGGGACGGTACCACCCTTTATAAACTTTACGAAGAGGCTTACACTCCCTGGGATTGGCAGCCGAAGCTGATGGAAGAGGCGAACCGCCTGGGAATGGAATGCTTCTCCTCTCCCTTTGATTTTACGGCTGTTGATTTTATGGAATCCATGAATATGCCCGCCTATAAGCTGGCTTCCTACGAAATCAACGACATTCCCCTGATACGCAAAATCGCCCGCCTGCATAAGCCTGTGATTTTTGCCACGGGCATCGCCCATCTGGAGGATATTGAACGTGCGCTCCGCGTCTGCAGGGAAGAAGGAAACGAAAATGTGGTTCTGATGAAATGTGTTTCTTCCTATCCCACGCCCTATGAAGATATTAACCTGAACATGATACCAACGCTGGGCAATATGTTTGACTGCGTTATGGGCCTGTCTGATCACAGCATGGGAACCGCGGTGGCATCCGGCTCCATTGCTCTCGGCATAAAAATGGTGGAAAAGCATCTGACGCTGCGCCGCAGCGACGGCGGCCCCGACGGCGCGTTCTCCATGGAACCGGAAGAATTTGCCGAAATGGTAAAAAATATCCGCATCATGGAAAAAGCCCTGGGCAGCTCTGATTTCCATTTAACGGAAAAACAGGAAATTGAGCATGAAGGCTCCCGTTCCCTTTTTGCCGTTAAGGATATTGCAAAAGGCGAGACCCTGACTCCGGAAAATGTCCGTTCCATCCGTCCCGGAAACGGCCTGCATACCATGTATTATGAACAGATTCTTGGGCAGCACGCAGCGCGCGATATCAGCAGGGGTACTCCCCTTGCCTGGAACCTGATTACGGATTAAAGCCGAAACGAAATTTTATAATCCAAATTTCCCTAAAACGCCCTCCGGGCGCATTATGCCAACAGGGTCTTACGCGGAAAACGGAGACCCTGTCTGATTTTCGGCAATTATTTTACCGCCAGAAAAATCTGTGGCATAAAATTGCCTAATCCTCCACACTTCCAGGGATTTCGACCCGTTTCCGGACACAAAAAAGCGTGCGGCCTTCAACTGGATTTACGCAGTCCTGCCACACGCTGTAGTTATTCTATATTTATTCTTCCCGTTCTGTTCAAAGGTAATTTTTCACAAAGTTCTCCGAGAACTCTGCGAAATACTCTTCCGCCTGCTTCTTTGACAGAGAGAACCTTTTTTCTATCTTACTGATAATCCTGTCCTTGCCGACTCCCTCCTCCAGATTATCCACCACAAAAATACGGATACCCTCCGTCAATCCGGCTTTTTGACCATCATTATATCCATCCTCGTAAAATTCCCCGCTCAGGCTCTTCATAACCTTTTCTTCGTCATATTCCGTTAAAAGTGCATTCATAACCTCAGCCCTCCTCCGGCTTAAAAATTCGGCAAGGATCCCTTCCTCAATACACTGTTCCATTGCCGCCCGGATCGCCGCGGCAGGCTCCATAGCCCTCAGGTTCTCCCTGACGCGTTCAATGAAAACAGCGTATTCCTCCAGTCTCCTGCACCGTCCCATCAATTCCGTATTGTGTCCCGCATTGATATTCAGCATACGGACACGCACTTCCAGACAGGCCATATCCTCTCCCTGCATAAATGCATCCGACAGCTTCAAAACCGATGTATCCGGCATCCTGCTCTCCCCATTGTAAAAAATAACATATACCGGCGTGGGAATCCGCAGCAGCCTTGTGGAATAAATCATTCTGTCATGGAAAAAACGTTTATACAAATCGGAAAAGTAAAACAGTCCCCGCAGCGGCATATTGGGATTTAAGGTACTCTGATGTTCAAACAGCCCCATTCTTCCGTCCAGAAGGAAGGAAATATCGTTCTTCATCCCCATATAAATCACATCATCGAGGGTGGTGATCTCCAGGGCGTCCGGATCAGTATAGCATTTTTGGCATAATGCGTTATACAGCTCCAGCAGGTCACTGCGCTCCGAAAATAACAATCGGAACAGGCGGTCCTTATACTGTTTCTGGGGTTTTGGGGTCAGTACTGCTTCTTTTGTCTGCATGGCAATTGCTCTCCTTGAATATTGTATTTTTCAAGAAAAAATCGCTTCCGCAAACCAAATCATAGTAAATATCAAAAGGGATTTCTATAAGAATATTATAAAAGAAAGTATGGAACATAGCAAGAAAAAGTAAACAAATCCACAGAAGATGAAATAAGAAATGTTATGTAGAAGTAATTACAGAAGCGACTGCTTCCTGAAAGTAATTCTATTTTGGCATTTTTCCCTTCCCCTGTCAATAGGGGGGAGGACCTGTCTCTTATACACATCTGACGCTGCCGACGAATATAGAGGTGTAGAGCTCGGTGGTCGTCGTATCATGAAAAAAAAAAAAAAAGAACAACACAATGGATGTAGAAATCTAA